>Ga0214917_10002496_pt1 | contig 22265 bp, 17 predicted proteins | sample LL_1208_BB_MetaG_FD_177983 | JGI IMG/M metagenome (GOLD analysis project Ga0214917, IMG submission 177983) | Freshwater microbial communities from Lake Lanier, Atlanta, Georgia, United States - LL_1208_BB | ecosystem: Environmental > Aquatic > Freshwater > Lake | place: USA: Georgia | collected...
GAAACAACAGAAGGAATACTACTATAAGAGAGACCAGAAGGAATACTACTAGAAGAGAGACCAGAAGGAATACTACTAGAAGAGAGACCAGAAGGAATACTACTAGAAGATACACCAGAAGGAATACTACTACTAGGAGATATACCAGAAGGAATACTACTACTACTACTACTACTAGGAGATATACCAGAAGGAATACTACTACTACTAGGAGATATACCAGAAGGAATATTACTAGAAGAGACACCAGAAGGAATACTAGTAGAAGAGACACCAGAAGGAATACTACTAGAAGAGACACCAGAAGGAATACTACTACTACTAGGAGATATACCAGAAGGAATATTAGATGGAGCATTAGATGGTAAAGGAATATTAGAAGGTAATTTAAAAAACATAATTACAATATAAATATTATTATATTATTAAAAGATAAAATTTATAGAATATCGTTTTGATTTTCAAGTTATTCCAAATTATTTTTATTTACATTTTTTATGTATTTTTTATTTTAATTGATACTATAACAACCCCTAATGCTAAAATACTCCATAACATGTAACTATAATTTTGTTGTAATGTTTTTATATTTGTATCTCTCAAAATATTATCTATTTCACTATTATTTTTGTTCAATATATTTATTTTTTTATCAGTTTGTATTGATTTTAAATTTAAATCTTCAATTTCTTGAATTCCTTCAAAACCTTCAAATCCTACAGTATTTTTTAAAATAGTTGATTCTGTGTTTTTAACATTATTATTTAGTTGAGATGATAATAAATTTAATTTATCTTGCAATTGAGATAAATGTTGTTGTTGAACAGAAATAACATTTGCTAAACCATATTTATTTTCCAGCATACCTCCTTGATTTCTATAATTTTTATATCTTATTGAATCTATATAATTGATTGTACTATCAACACCAAGAGGAGGATTAATAATTTTTTTATCACGTACGTATACTGTTTTACCAATACTTGGTTTAAAAGTATTTGGTGAATAAAGAGATCTTTCTCTCACTTTTTTGGGGTAACAAACAGGATATGGTCCAGTTGTATCATAAACAAAAGCATTGCATTCATCATATTTATTACATATATTCATACACTTAGTAACATCAGAGACATTACTTAAAGCCGCACCAGGAATATCATTCCCTTGAATATTTGTATTTTGAATTACTCTGTTATATGTAGTAGAGTAAGTTAGTTCTTCACTAGGATAACGATATATTTGTGAATCCGCGTCAACAAATGCTAAATCACCCATTTTAGATTTAATACCAACACTTCCAATATCATACAATGCATTTGCTAACCTACCTCCATAATATTGTTCATTGTCATCACCTATACCATTTATACATTTTGATTTAAAAGTATACAAAACTAAATTTCCATCATTTTGCATAATTAATAACAGTTTTCCGTCACCACTAACAATCCAATCACGTTTGTTTAATATTTGGTCATTCTTCAAAAAAGTCATTCCATATTTACTTTTTGCAACTGTATAATTTTCGTTTTGTTTTTCTTCTTTGCCGCTAGTATTAGAACACCATATAGTTATTAAATCTCTACCATTAGGTTCACCTCTATAAATACACATATTACCATCATTCTGTAAATCAAGAAAATAAATACATTTACTTGTATCAACTTGTTGACAATTTGTTCCATTTGGTGTTGTAAAATAAGATTTACCAGTTGAATCACAAACATCCAAAGTTCCATTTTTAGTTAAAATAGCATATGTTGTAGGATTTCCGGCAGTGTTGGATGACCATAATGGAACAGATACGTAAGCATTACCATACCTTGTGCTTTTTTTAAAATTGTTACTAACTGCACAATAACCTAATCCTGTAGAAGAATCAACATTTTGTAAAGCAAAATATTGATACCCTCCTAAAATAGCAGCGTCTCCACATTGTTCAAAGTTATATTTTCCTAGAGTTTTACCATTTGAAGATGATGGTTTTTTACCAATAAAGTTCATTGTTGTTGCCGTTCTTTTATCTTGAAAGCATCCAATATAAGTAGGAGTTGGCTTTGATGGTAACATTGTGTTAACAAATACATTAGACCCTTCATACCCACAACTTTCATTTAATTCCATATTTTTTCCAATAATTAATGGAGGAGTTGTAGGTAATTGTGTACCTTCTATATTATACTCTTGATTCCATTGTATATCAATATCAATATAATTACTATCAGTATTTGGACAACCATTTTTTTCTGATATGTTTTTTAAAATATTACTATCAGGTATATATTTTGCAACACCTTGGTTGGTTACATAATATAATTGTCCTGTATTAAAACGAATAATTTTGTTTAAAAATTTATTATTTACATTTGTACGTGCTAGATAATCACTAGAAGATGTGTTTATTTGTTTTGATAAATCATCATATTTTTTTAGTGTTTCATTATATTCATTTAATGTTTTATTATATGTTTCTTGTAATTTTTCAATATCAGATTGTGAATTATTTTTACTAATAAAAGATTCCTTAATATTATTTTTAATAGTTTTGTCTATCTTTTCTTTGATTTTGTCTTGGTATTTTATAAATTTAGAACCTTGATAGAGAGAAGCCATTTGTTTGTTTTCAATATTTGTATTATTTGTATTATTTGTATTATTTGTATTATTTGTATCAAAACTAAATAAATTATTGAGTATTGTATTCATTTAATATAAATAAATACAATAATTACATAAATGTTTTATAAAAATAAGTAATAGATAAAATTATAATAAAAGAAAATACAAATATCAAAATTATAGAACCAAAATTATCGTTGGGTGTTGATACATTTTGATTAAAAGAATTAATAATTGTTTTACTTAGAATCAAAAAACATAATAATACAATGAATAGTAATACTAAATAATTATAGTAATTTTTAGTAACAATTAACTCTGTTTGTGTTTTTTTACCTTCTATGGTTTGTTGATCCATTAATTTTGTTGATATGTTTATACGCTCTTTCTCCAATTTTTTATAATTTTCTTTTAATAAATTATATTTTATGAATCTTTCTTTATCTTGAACTGAAAAATTGATTTCATTTGTTTTAAAAATTACTATAATTTCATTATTAACATCTATTAATTGTAAATTCAATATTTGTAAACTTTGTAAATATTTTTTTATTTCTGGAATGATAGCATATTGTTCGTTTGTTCCTGGAATAACCTCTCCATCACCAGTTCTTATCCAACAATTGTCTTTATTATCATTATTTATCGTAACATTATAAGTAGCACCACTACATCCCGGTGTTTTACTACATAATGCAGAACATTGTTCTAGACTAGAAACACGACTGCTTAATAATCCAGCAGTTCCCCAAAATGTACTATTGATTAAAGTCGTTAAATTAGAAGCGTTTTCACCATTTAATGATAAATTTTGTAAATAATTCATATAATCACTTTGAACTTGATTATATTGCATTAAAAGTGTATCATATTGCTTAATTAAACTTTCTAAATTTAATATTGTAGATTTATTTTGAGATTGGTTCTCACCCGAAGATTGTTGTCCTGTAGATTGTTCTGTGGGAATACTAGAAGGAAGCCCAGAAGGAAGCCCAGAAGGAAGCCCAGAAGGAAGCCCAGAAGGAAGCCCAGAAGGAAGCCCAGAAGGAAGCCCAGAAGGAAGCCCAGAAGGAAGCCCAGGAGAAACACTCATAGGAAGCTCAGGAGAAACACTCATAGGAACACTCATAGGAAGCCCAGGAGGAAGCCCAGGAGGAACACTCATAGGAAGCCCAGGAGAAACACTCATAGGAAGCTCAGGAGAAACACTCATAGGAACACTCATAGGAAGCCCAGGAGAAACACTCATAGGAAGCCCAGGAGAAACACTCATAGGAACACTCATAGGAACACTAGAAGGAACACTCATAGGAAGCCCAGGAGGAACACTCATAGGAAGCCCAGGAGGAACACTAGAAGGAAGACTCATAGGAACACTAGAAGGAACACTCATAGGAAGCCCAGAAGGAACGTTAGTAAGAAGATTTGAAGAAATAATGGATTGATTATTAGATAATAAAGGAGTAGTAGAAAGTAAATCAAAAGGCATTTATAATACAAATAATATTATTATATTATTATTAGATAAAAATATAATTAACAAATTAGTTTTCTAGTCGTGTTTTAATTACTTTTATATATATTACAAAAGTTATTGAAACAAATATCATTGATTCTACAAGAGATCTAAATATTGAATTCTTATCTACATCATCACTACCTTTTTTTTTAATGATAAGTATATTCTCATTAAAATTATTTTCCTTGGTCGTATTTTCATAATCGCTTAAAGAAGTAAAATCATGTTTTATTTTATAAGGAGGTTTTTTAGAATATCTCTCTTTCAATTTATTCATTGAAATATCATTTGATAATTTTATATAATCACTTAAATTTTTTTCAAGAGGATTATAAAAAGGAAAACTTAACATATCTTCTTATTAAACACTATAATATATTATAATATTATAGTATTATTATTATAATTATACTTGAAAATGAACTCAAATATTACTTTGTTGGAATTTTATTAGATATGGTTGGCATTGTAGATGAGATATTTTTATTAGAAAATACTTTGGTTAATACTATTCCACTTATTATGATACCAATAAATATAAAAATATTTTTTATATAATTTTCATTGTATATTTCTTTATATTCATCAATCATTGTTTTTGAGCCATTATACTTATTTTCAATATTACTTTCAATAGATTTCAATTGACCATTTTTTACTTTTTCTTTTTCTATTAATTCGTTAATTTTTAATAAATCATTACTAATAATTTGTGTATTTTTTTCTACATCATTTGTAATTGTTAACAATTCATTAGTAATAGAATTTAAATTACTTTTTAAATTCTCATAAATTGTTTGATATTCACTATAGGTAGGGTTCTTGTTAAAAAATACATAATATTTCTTAAAATCATCTAAAATAGATGGTAACTTTTCTTGAAGTGTAGTAATTTTATTTTTTAACTCAAATGGTTGACTCATAAACTGTATTGAATCATCATCTGTTTGTAAATTATTATTACTCATAATATATATATTATAATAATTATATATATTATAATAATATATGTTTTTTCTAATTAAAAATTATCATCTTTAAAATCTAGTGTGGTTTTTTTTAATGTATCCAAATAATTTTGAGTTTCACTTAAACCTCCAATAAATTTTCCATCATAAAACACCATTGGAAATGACTTCCAATCGCTTATTGAATAACTTTTAATAAACAATAAAAAATTTGCCTTATCTTCTAATATGTAATCATCACAATCAATAATTTCATATTCCAAATTAGCAGTTTTTAACAAATCCTTTACTTTTCTACAATTAATACACCCACTTTTACTGTATATAGTAAATTTATTTTCAAAAGGTTCTTCAAATGATGTCATAATTATTTATACAAATATAAATATCTCTAAATACAAACACGATAATATTCTGTAGTTATTGCGGTTTTACTAGGTCTAATAATTCTGCAAACATCACCTGGTCTTAATCCTATAACACGAGCTACTGGATCAAATCGTGAAATATCCGGAAACTCCATTTTATTTTTAATATTATATTTTTTCATAACTTCTTCCACTTCTTTATCATCAATAATAATATGTTGAGGAACTAAAACATGTTTTAGTATATTAAATTGTAATCTTTTAATATTTTCAATAACAATAAAAATACCGTCTTTTTCCCAAATATGTTTTAATTCATTTATAATAGTCTCGTTCATTTCATCTTTAGTAATTATAAAAAGTGTATCATCTTTGATTAGAACTTCTTCTAAATTAAATAAATCATCTATCATTTCTTGAATATTAGCAGGACGAATCATTTTTGTTAAATAAAAACGAATGTATATTTTTCGTTTACGTTTTATATTACTTGAATCTTCCTTTTTTTTTTCAAGAAGAATATCCAATTGATTGTTTTGCTTCATTGAATTGACTTCGTTGATACTAAAATTGATATAATCGTCAACATTATAACCTTGTTTATCCATTAATTCAAGAATAGTCATTCTTGCTTTATAAACAGATGAAATTAAACTACTATGATTTTGACCTTGCATTTTAATTATATAAATAAATAATTTTATATTTATATTATTTCATTTTTTTTATAAATTGATCTTTTTTGTTTCATTTGAATTTGTATTTTGACCACTTTCATTTTCTGGTGCAATGATAATTTTTTTTGTTTCATTACTACTATTATTTGTTTGAGAACTAGAACCTTCGTTTTCTTGTTTTTCAACAGTTTCTTCATTGTCTTTCTTTTCTTCTTCAACTTCTAATATAGTTTTATTTTCTTCTGTTGTAGGAGGACTAATAGAAGTAGTTCTTGGGAAAAAAGATGGTTGTTCAACTGGTTGGATTACTTCTTGTGGAGGTCTTTTAATTAATATAGGAGTATTAGTATCCATATCTGGAACATATGGTGACGACGTGCCAGGTATATTTTCTTCACTATTTCCCTCATATGCTGGTGAGCCAGGTGCATATGGAATACTTTCTTCAGAAGATGCAGATGAATCAATTGGTTTAATATCAATAGGAATATTTGGTACATTCTTATTTTCTGTATCATCGTCATTGATATTATTTTCTAATTTATTTAATTCAACATTTTTCGTTTCTCTCGTTAAACTATTTTTAATTTCTGATTTTAATTTTATTATATTCATTTTCAAAGTATTATTTAATTTTGCAAAATCATCTTCTTCAAACACATTATCGTCAACACTGTTATTAAGCAGTTTATCAATATTATTGGAATAGGATAAACTCAACATTTGGTCTATATTTTCATCTGTTATTATTCGCATTTGAATATTCATAGTTTGTAATTCTTGAATTAACAATTTAAATGAATAAGGGATTCTAACAACACTAAATGATCTACCAAATTTGGATATATTTTGAACATTCATTGTTCCATCTGGATTTGTATGAAATTTTACAGGACCATCGGCAAAAGGACTCAAAAATAAATTCTTGACTTCGTTATAAATTGCAATTGCTCCTGTTTTATTACAAATAGCCATATAATATTCATCACCTCTTATCATGAAAGATTCGTTCAAAAAATAAGACATTCCATGAGCTAAAACACCATCACGTTCCATTTCACCAATTCTAAGACCGCCATCATTCGCTCTTCCTTGGACTGTTTGTCGTGTTAAGTTTGTTCTAGGGCCAGTAGCACGATAATTTATTTTATCTTTTACCATGTGTTTTAAACGCATATAATAGGTAGGGCCTATATAAATATCGCTTTGAATTTGTTCGCCTGTCATACCATTGTATAAAACTTGATTCCCTGTAGAATTGAACCCTGCCTTTACCAAAAAAGGTGCATAAGTAGAATAGTTGGAACCTTTTACTTGAAACGCAGTACAATCACCAAAAGCACCATAACTGGTACATACTTTACCAAATAAAGATTCAACAATCTGACCAATTGTCATACGTGACGGTATTGCATGTGGATTAATAATGAGATCGGGACGAATACCGTCAGCAGTAAAAGGCATATCTTCCTCGGGAATGATGAGACCGATTGTTCCTTTTTGACCACTGCGTGACGCCATTTTGTCACCAATAGCAGGTATTCTTTCTTCGCGTATTCTTACTTTTGCAATATTAAATCCTTCTTCTCCTTGTGTAATAAAAGATTTATCAACAAACCCAAGTTGACCCTTCTTAGGTTTCACTGAATCATCCACAAACCTGTCCTTGTTTTCCATGTCGCTTGTAATTTTTCCTATGAGTACGATTTTATCATTTAATGGTGTATTTTCTTTTATCATACCATGATCATCTAATAAACTATAATCATAACCAGGTTTTATTTTGACAACATTATTTTTCTCAATATTAGCAAATCGGGAGTTTACCATCCCAGATACTTTGGAACTTTCCTCTCGTGCCTCATACATGGAATAATAAGTTGTCCTAAAAATGCCTCTTTGTATGGCACCTTCATTAATGAGAATTGCGTCTTCTACATTATATCCACTATAGCACATAATAGCAACAATTGCATTTACACCGTATGGTATTTCTTCATTATTTATATATTCCAAATATCTAGATTTAATAAGAGGAATTTGTCCGTAGTTTAATACAACTCCCATTTTATCAATACGCATTTGATAATTTGTATGATAAACAGAAACAGCTTGTTTACTTTGTCCGCATGAAAATGAATTACGTGTTACAGGATTATGTTCAGGATAAATAATAAGGTTTCCCATAACACCCAATATTAATGAAGGATCAATTTCAACATGTGTATAATATTTATTTTTTTTATTATCATCACTTTGATTTGCAATAAGCGCCGTTTCTTCTTCAGAAGTATCTAAATAATCAATTACTGCTTTGTATTTTTGTAATGTATTATAAACTTCACCGTTAAGTTGTTTTGTAGTTTCTATTTGCAAGTCACTATATAATTCATTTATTTCATAAACCTTATTGGATTTAAAATTAAAAAATTCATCCTCTTTTTTTTTAAATCCACTTACTATTTGTTGCCATGAAAGTTTTTCTTCTTGAATTAATTCTAAAACATCTTTTCTATCATAACTTTTTTCACTATTATCAATATAATAAATAGGACGCGTTAATCTTCCCGCATCGGTATAAATATTTATTTCATTATGTTCGTAATCAAAAGAAATACTGGTAAATATTGGAATAATGCCATTTCTTCTATACAATTTTAAAAGTTCAACTAATCCAATGTTTTCCATATCATTTTTTTTAATTAAATTAGTTTCACTATTTATAGGTTTATCAACCACACCAATCCAATTACCATTTACTATAACTTTCGTGCTGTTTGCCAAATATTCAGTATGACACTCTAATATTAATTTTAGAGGGGTATTTTTTCGTAACCAATAAATTAAAGGTCCAGAAGAACTACCGCTAGTTATATAAGTTGAAATTGCTAAATGTTTATGTAGACCAATATTTCCACCATCAGGAGTATCTATAGGATCAATTAACCCCCATTGAGAACTATTCAATAAACGCGGACCAACTACTTTTGCACTTGCATCTAGCGGTAAATTAATTTTTCTCAAATGAGATATAAAAGTATAATAACTTAATCTATTCAAATCTTGTACAACTCCCAAACGTTTTGTATGTGACTCTGAACCCCAATTTCCTTTAAATGCTTTTTTGAATCCTAATTCAACTTCTTTATCCTTGAAAAATTCTTTAAAATTTGTTTCAATCAACCCAATAAAGTTATCACTATCTTTGTATTTATTTATTTCATTTGATTCGCGGTCTTCTTCTATTTCATCATTATCTTTATATCCACCTTTGTGATAATAGTATTCTTTGTCTATTTTTGTAGAAATACTTCTCTTCTGTATTAAAAAATATTCACGAAATAAATCATATATTAATGAACCAGTGAGTTCTATTCTTTTAAAACGAAAATTATCTCTATCTGTTGGTTTTTCTTGTAATGTGTATACTTTCAATAATTTGCAAACCATGTAACCAACAAAAAATGCCTTGTCTAAAAAATTAACTTCACCTATATGTGGCAAAAAATAATCAGATAATATTTCAATAACACTAGATACAGTACCTCTTTTTGTAAAAGTTGCAATATATTTTAGTGCGGTTTCTTGATTAAAAATTTTATTTGCATCATGAACGGAAGGTATAAATAAATCAATATAATCTTTATTTTTATCTAGATCTAATAAACATGTTTTAATAATTTCTTTATCATTTATTACACCAAGTGCTCTCATTAAAATAAAAAGAGGGATTGGTTTCCTTACATTTGGTACAGCTACTACTATCTGATTATTGGATAAGGATGGCGATGGAGCGACAATTTTAACAGCAGTAGTACGGATAGGTTTTGAAGCGTCTTCAGAAACAGATCTAATTTCAGCAGAATGACTATAATTATCATCAGCCTTATTTTTTCTAATATAAAGCATATTATCAGCAAATTTTTCTTGAGGAATAACTACTTTTTCTTTTCCATCAATAATAAAATATCCTCCATAATCATTTTTACATTCACCCATATTAAACGTAACATCTTTATTTAATGATTTTAAAATACAAAGGTCCGAGTGCAACATAATAGGAAAACGCCCCAAGTATATTTTATTTAAAGTAATGGAATGTTCTTTTTTTTCATCTCCTTTATAATAAATAAAATCTACTTCAACATCATAATGAATTGTTGTACCATAAGTCATATTTCTTAATCTAGCATCATTGGGATACATATAATGAGCGTGATTATCATCATAAATAATTGGTTTACCAAAATAAATTTGTGATCCGTCTTTACCACCTAAATATAAAAGACATTCATTTCTTTTACTGGCATTAACGGATTCATCTTCTCTCTCAATAAATCTTATTGGATTGTTTTCACGAAAAATACGATTAATACCATGATTGAAAAAATCATTATAAGATTCTAAATGGTGTGCTACTAAATTATTAGGATTATCACCAAAATATTTATCAATAATTTTCCATGATATTTTATCTTTATTATCCATATCTTGATTTATAATTTATATTTTATATTATTATTATATTATTTAATCATATTTTTACAATATAATAATTCCATTGTATTTTATTTTTTATGCAATTTCAGTGTTCTACGTTTTTGATGTTTATTTTTGCTACGTCGCGTTAATCTAAACTTGGGCTTATACCTTTTATTTTTTCCTCCTTCTTGTTCGTCATTATTTTTATCTTTTTCATCTTTTTCATCTTTTGTTTCATCTTGATGACGTACATCTGTATCACTTGACAAATCGGTCCATTCTTCGGCTGGTCTATCTTTCAAATAAGGGCCAAAAATTTCATATTGTCTATTTTTTTTAATAAAGTCATCTTTAATAAATGGTGTTCCACAAGAATTACCATATCTACCACAAATAGTCATTTGTTTAGCCATTTTAGAATCACATACAAAACCATCTACTACTCCATGAGGTGCAAATGGTAAAGGTCTTCCAGGAGCAGACATATATTCTCTAGCATCTAAATCATAATGAGAACAAACAGTTCTAGAACACTTATTTTCCTTTTGTAAATAAACATCATAATGGTCTGCTATAATTTTTTTTGCTATATCTATATTTAATTTACCTTTGTGTTCATCCATTAATTCACTTAAACGTACATATCGTGCTCCTTGATGTCTGCGAATATCATAAAACCCAGAATTAACGCATTCTATATTTCTTATTTGTGGATCATATGTTGCATTAAATCCAATAAAATAACCATTTTTTGTTCTCTCTACATTATGAAATTCTAATCCTAGTTCTAATCTCATTATTTCTTTTGTATTTATATCCCCAAATAACCAAGAATTAGCATAATCACCTGAATTACCATCTAACAATATTTTTACATAATCATCTAAAGATTCACCGTATTGCATAGCTTTACGAATACGATATCCAATAGGATATTTTTTTACATATGGTAAAAATCCACCTATTGTAGTTTCAGTGCCAATAATTCCCTTTGAAGTTACAAAAAAATCTGTGCCACTCCATATCCAACATGGGCTAGTTTGCATAATAATTCGGTAACCTTCTTTAGGTTTTATATCAAGAACAATATTGGAATATTGTCCATCAATATAATCAGTAAAAGAATTGTGTGCAACAACTATTTCTCCATCTTCACTCCAATCATCACCTACAGCAATAAAAGCACTGCAATGATCCTTTGCACCACCACCTTCTCTTGGCCCTGTTGCTGTTTTTTTGGGTTTTGTTCCATCTTCATTTTCATTTGTTTCCACCCAAGATGGATACCAATATGGAATTGACATGTAAAAATTCCATGCAATGATTTCATCAACAGACGTTTTACACCCATTTGCATTGCATCCTTCTGCGATTCCTTCTATTTCTTCATAAAATTCATTGAAGACGGTCTTGGTCATTTCTTTAAAATCGTCGTTAATTTTTTCAATAAAAAAATCCCATGTTTTTCCATAAGATTCATACATAAAAAACGTCAACATTTTTTGTATTTCAATAAAATCCTTTGCACATGCAACACCATAGGCATGACCACGCTCTTTGGGACTGCCTTCTATAAATATGTGTTTCCATCCGTTTTTTTCATAAGTAAAACCATTTTTCATTATATTATTCTAATTCTAGTTATAATAATATAATATTATAAATAGAATGATATTTACATTAAATTATAGTTGCAATAACATAAAAAATATTACCATTAACATAAATACAAAAAAAGGTAAAAATAATAATATCCAAGATAATTCACGATGTCCGTCTTTACATATTAAATTTAAAACATATGTCCAGAACAGAACATAAATTATTTTAACAATAAATAATAATGTAGTATTAGTTACACGACACGAATAATTACCTATTCTATATCTATTTGTATTGCCTAAATTTTGAACAAAAACGATTAATATACTCAACATTGATAATATAAAATATATTGCCGCTGGTGTACATAACTCCTTAATACTTTTAGGGAAAGCCATTATATGCATTAATACCAGAAAAAATTTTTTTCATTATTTAATGTTTTTTCATTATTTAATGTTTTTTCATTAGTTGATCTTTCCATGGTAATGGATTTACTGGAGAAGGATATCCATTCAAAGCATTGAATGCACTACCTGCACCATAGGTTAGTTGTCTTCCTAAATTAATTAAATCTTGTCCAAAAAAATTAGATAATGTACCTCCACGTTGTTTTCTACTTTTCTTGATATTAGAAAATGTTTTTTTATATTTACTACCTCCTTTAAAACCTAAAAACGGTGGATTAGCACCTACATCAATCATTTGTCTAGATATATCATTGTTATATGTATTATTTGAATAAAAGTTAGCATCACCAGGTATTCCTTTGGCGCCTGGTAAATTACTTGAGTTTTCATAAGGTGCGCCAACTAATCCGTTTGGATACGGAATACCATTGTTACTTGTACTACACCCTCCGCCTCCTTTCATCATAGAAGTTTTATTCAATTTACATGAACTGCATTTACAGGCTACACGATGATTTTGTTTATTTCTAGAACCTCTACCACCATTCATAAATGATAATCCACAACCGCAACCACCACCTCTTTGTTGATTTAGTGGATTTAAAAAATTGAAACCATTGAATGGTGGTCCAGTATTAGGATACAATGGGTTTACAGCATTTACATTAGAAGTTGTTACAACTGCCAAATTAGAAGGTTCAGGAAATAGCGCATTTTCACTTTTATATCCTCCTTTTCCAGTGTACGCTAAAGCATCATTTCGTACAACTGGACCATTGTATGGATATGCTAAACTAAAATCCGCACCTAATGCTTTTGTTGGGGCTGCTATTACTGTTGTATTAGTTCCTCCTAAATAATTACGTCTTGACTTAGCAGAACACCCCCTCATTTTATACATTTTCTGTTGTTTATCTTTTTTTGTTGTATTTTTACTTTTTCCTTTATAATGGTTTTGCATATTTGTCTATAAATAATTTATATATTATAATAATATTTTATTTAATTTATTCAATATCCACATGTGTTAGAAAATGTCTACGACAACACATTTTTGTCATATTTAATTCATCTAAAACTTCGCCTTCGGGTGTTTTATCATGAAATTCTTTTGTTAAATATAAAACTTTTTCAACATCCATTGATTTAGCTAATTTTCTTTTACGCACTTCTTCTGTGTAAAATCTATATTTATCCGCTATAACATTACCACAAGTAAAACATTTAACAGGAATGATCATTTTATAGTAGAGTAATTAATATATTATACTATTCTTATAATTTTTATAATTAAATCATTTTTTTTTAAATAATTAATATAAAAATTATTTTAATAAAATATTCGTATAATTTATAAGATATTTGGAATGTCAAAAACAATATATCATAAACGTCATCATAAAAGTAGAAAAACGGGTAGAGGGTTTTTAAAACGATTAAGGAGAACTAGTGGTAGAGTTGCGTCAGGATTAAAAAATGTGGGATCTAACGTCAAAAATATAACAATGAAATCTAAACCAAAAGTAGAAAAGGGTTTAGGTTTAATTTATAATACTGTATTAACAGGCGTAGATTTAGGAGTAAAAGGAATTAAAACTGGTATTCATACAATTAGAGGAAAAACTATGTCAAAAACAAGACGTCATAGATAAAAATAGTTTTTACTAAAGAATATGATATGCGTCATATTCTTTATAATTGAATTATTTTCAATACGATTTATTCTAGTAGTATTTCGTCTTGGCATATTTTATTTTATATTTCAATTTTTCATTTTAAACTTGATATATAAATTAAATCAAGTTTTTATTTTTTTATAATATATAAATGTATATTAGAATGACAAAAACAAAAACAAAAGCAAACAAAAGTAGTCGTAATTCTTATAGGGCTGGTACAAAAAAAAATTATGGAAAATGTGCTAATCCTGTTAGTACATATAGTTTTCAAAAATGGTATACTGCAATGTTTGAACAAATGGGTTTGATGGTTTTAGCAAAAGCAAAAGGTGATATGGCAGATAGAATTTATTCTTATAAAAAATCGCTAGAAAGATTGATACGTAAACTAGAATGCAAAATAGATTCCGTAGAAGAACATGATAGAAAAGTTGATTTACAACTTATGTGTGAAAATGTAAAAATTTTATCATCTCATGCACATAAATATCTGTAAAACAACAAACAACAAATCATTTGATCGTTTGAATCTTGATTCCTTTTGTAGTTTTTACCTTTTTATGTTGTTTTTTAATTTTAACACTACTTACATCACTTAATTCACTTAATTCACTTAACACACTTATATCATTATCAATACCAATAACATTTTCCATATGAAACCCATCATGACATTTTTCACACAATGTCAACAAATTCGCAGGATTGTTTTTATGTATTTTGTATCCGTTATTATTGATATATCCTTTATCATCTGCAATCGCCTGATGTTGCAAATGATGAACTTCCTTGCCAATGCGAACCCCGCAATTTTCACAAAGACCCATCAACTTTTTGGAATTAAAATGTGATTCTTTGAGAGAAAGAATACTTCCGCCCCCATGTTCACCCAAATCCTTATTATATTTCATACGAATATTGTAGGCATTTTCCATGAAATCCAATGGTAAACTCAATGATTTGCAAACTTCAAGACCATACATACAATTACCAGGTCCATCTTTTAATTTACGATCATAAACAAGACAATCGTTTTCTTTATTATATATTACTGACATATGTTTTATTTTCAAGCTCTCAATATTTGTAATTTCATCATAATTTACTATCTCATGCAAGTGAGTAGCAAAAATATAGCTGCTTCTACATTCACTCATTTTTTGAATACCTGCTACAAAAATACTTATGGCGGATGAAATCTCTGTTCCTGAACAGAGTTCATCTCCCAATATTAAACTGTTTTCATTTGCACAACGTAAAATTGTTCGCAGTTCAGACATTTCAACAGCAAAGGTAGAGAGACCTTTAAATAAATTATCATTTCCTAAAATACGCGTAAAAATATATTTGTAAGGGACAAAATTAAATTCACTGCATGGCACAAATAACCCAGATTGTGCCATTATTACTGAAATACCAATGGCACGAATCAAACTTGTTTTACCAACTGCATTTGTTCCATACAATAACATGCCATCAGTTACGCCATTTCCCAAAGTAATATCATTTGTTACATAATATTCATTTGTTTGTAAATGTTCTATTAAACAATGGCGAATGTTCTTAGCTTCTACAAAGGATTTGGTATTTTCTCCATTACATTTTACAATATTCGGTTTACAATAATTATATTTTTTACTAATGTGTGATTTTGCATACAAGATGTCAATAATAGTAATAAAATCTATAATATATTCTAGTTCAATTTGTAATTGCTCTCCAAAACTATCAACAAATTTATTAAAGGTGAGAGAAATCAAATCTCTTATGAATATTTTGGTAGATGTAATAGTTTTACATATATTATTTATTTCTGGTGTATTGATAGAACAGTTTGCAGCATTTTGCTTGTTATATTCAAATCTTTTTTTAACAATGGTAAAATCAAAACTTTTACTTTGGGTTTGGGTTTGGGATGTCAGTTGAATCTTTTGTTCCTCCTTAGGTAATCCATCATCCAATAATTTACAACGACGATTTGTAGCAATTAAAGTGTAATTGTTTTTTTCCGTTTCATAAATTTTTACATATTCTGTTGTGTTAGTATTTTTGGTAGATTTTTCTTTATTTTTAATTATAGTATTTAAATAGGAACGAATACTTTCTAATTGTTCTTCAGAATCCTTGATAATTTCGGTTTTCTCATCAAGTAATTTGTCAATACCAAAATTGAAAAAATTAACATAAAAATTATGTTCTTGGTCGCAATCTTTTGCGAGTTGCAAATTTATATTTTTTTCAATATAATCACAAATATTTTCACAATATGTTTGAATATGAAAAGTGTCAATTTTCATTTTGTTTAAATATTTCATGATAATAGTATCAGATTTTACAAATTCAAAAACACTTAGTATGTTCTTAATATTTTTGTGTAAGTTATAAAAAGTCTTGGGTGTAATTTTTTTAATGAATATTTCTCTTTCCCACTTAGATAAATCTTTTATTTGACTCAAGTTTTCTCTCAAAAATACATTGTATTTGTCATAATTTTCACTACGCAGCATATAATCAATAATATCATATTCGTTTTGCAAGTATACCACATTGGTTGTTGGATTCAAAAAATTACCGATAAATTTACGTTTTCCCATAGGCGTCAAACAAGCATTCAACATTTTCAAAACAGACGAATATTTACCAGTGTAATTGTTATCATCAATGATATTTAGTTGTTTCAACGAATGATTTGCTAAAACAAGTCTATCAGTAAAATTATCAAAAATAGGCTCTCCTATTTTATGTAATAAATATGGATTATGTTGATAAACAAAATCTAATAAGTAACAAAAACTTTGGGTTGCAATTGGATTATTATAAAAATTTTGAAAAAATACATCAAAATCAGCAATTTTGAAAAATTTATTCATAATTTCTTTTTGATATGTTTGTTTTTCACAATTTTTGACTTTTTTCATTATTTGTGTTTCATCTCCATTATCACCAGTTTGGTTTGTATTTATCAAATGAATTGAATTTGTTCTAATATTTACATAATTAATGATATCATCGTTTTCTTCAGCAGTTAAATTGGATAGTAAAATAACTTCACTTGGGTTATAAATGGAAATAAAACGTTCTAATTCATCAAATGTAGTAGGATTACGTATATAATTTTCTTTATATTCAAAAATATTTGTTTTTCCAGTAAATATATCCACATTTGACATACCAACAACAACAACCTTTCCTTTTGTAAATTTATTATTAATTGATTCAATCCATATACAAGTTAAATTATTGGTTAAATTAGTTGATTCATTTGAAAAATAGGTTCCAGGTGAATAAATACCTTCAAGAGAACGCGACGTATTTTTTGCAGCCTCGTCTTGTTTGTAAACAACACATGTATAATCAGCTTCTTGAATTTTACGCAAAAATTTTTCAAGAAATTCAACTTTAAACCCAGCCATAACAACATCTTCTTCGCCAACACATGTATTTTTACCAACAACATTCAATTCGCAAATGTGAGAGAAATCCATTATTTTGGATTTTTTGATCTGCATTGTTTTTGGACATTTTATACCATAACATTCATAAAAACTACCGACTTGCATTAATAGAATAGTTTTATCACCGTATTCATTATGATAATTGCTGCACAATTCAAAATATTCTTTAATAAGTGCCATAAATAAATGACTATATTTGTTTTATTTATTTAAAAAGATATCTTTAATATTGTCTATATAAACAATTTTATGAATGAACTAATAGACAAATTACCGATGGATATTGTTTTGCATATCATTCATTACACATATAATTTTCAAAACAAACATTTATTAGATGATATCAAGAATTACTCAGAATCAAAAACAATATTATCAAATTATTATTATAATTATTGGATAATATTCATACAATCTCAAGAACCCCAAGATAAATATTGGTTAATAAATGATCTATTTGCATATGCAAATAATTACAATGCCACAATGTATGGGTATGGTGAAGAGTTTTATAATATATTTACACCGTTGAAGTTTCATCCGCACAGCGGATGAAACTTCAACTAAGTTACCAGTTACAGTTTGAACCATAGCACCCATTAGGGTGCGGTTTCAAATCTTCACTGGTATAAACGAAACCCTTTTTTACAAAGTAATCAAGATATAGATAGATATATTTTGAATTTGGAAAAAAAAGATGTTACTCGTCAAATCAATGTTTTTTTAGGAATGCTCACACCAAACCAACGGAATGATATTATTAGTAATTGTTCTTATTATTCAATACTATAGAGGTTTAAAAATTTGATTCAAATCTTTTATTCCAGTACCATTATAATTTTCAATGATAAAATTAGTCGTTTGAGCTTGCGACCCTGATACATAACCTTCAAAAATTTGATTCAAATCTTTTGTCACTCCAGTGTTATTGTAATTTTCAACAAGAAAATTGGTTGTTGCAGCGGATGTTGATGTTAAAGGCGCAAATACTTCTGATAAATCTTTTGTTTGACCTGTTTGGATGGTGTAATAGTTTGTAGGTATTCCTCCAATTAAAGATACATTTGTAAAATATTTGGTTAAACTTTTGTTATAAATATTTGCGCTTGTTGTATATAAAGTTGCAGGTTGTGAAATACCTGTAAACGCATTAACTCCTGTTAAAACTAACGCAGTTGAAGGAACTGTTACAGTTTGTAATGCAGCACATTGTTGAAAAGCATAGTCTTGAATAGCATTTACGGTATTAGGAATTATAAATGAGGTAGCAGTTTTACCTATTGCATATTGAATTAATGTTGTTATATTTAAATTATATAAATTACCATCACTGCTGTTATTGGAGTATACTGTATTACCCGCAGTAACAGTGATGGACGTCAGTTTAGTACAATTACTAAAAACAGCAATTCTACCAATTGAAGTTACGCTAGTAGGAATAGTTACAGTTTGTAATGCAGCACATTGTTGAAAAGCACAGTCTTGAATAGTATTTACGGTATTAGGTATAGAAAATGAGGTATCAGTTTTTCCTATTGCATATTGTATTAATGTTGTTTTGTTTAAATCATATAAATTACCATCACCGCTATTATTGGAATATGCTGTATTACCCGCAGTAACAGTGATGGACGTAAGATTAGTACAATTACTAAAAACAAGGTATCCAATTGAAGTTACGCTAGTAGGAATAGTTACACTTTGTAATGCAGCACATTGTTGAAAAGCATAGTTTTGAATAGTATTTACGGTATTAGGAATTGTAAATGTGGTATCAGTTTTTCCTATTGCATATTGAATTAATGATGTTTTGTTTAAATTATATAAATTTCCATCACCGCTATTATTGGAGTATACTGTATTACCCGCAGTAACAGTGATGGACGTCAGTTTAGTACAATTACTAAAAACAGTGTTACCAATTGAAGTTACGCTAGTAGGAATAGTTACAATTTGCAATGCAGCACATTTTTGAAAAGCTTCTGTTGAAATACTAATTACGGTATTAGGAATAGAAAATGTGGTATCAGTTTTTCCTATTGCATATTGAATTAATGATGTTTTGTTTAAATTATATAAATTACCATCACCGTTATTATTGGAATATGCTGTATTACCTGCAGCAACGGTAATAGATGTCATACTAGTGCAGTTTTGAAAAACTTGATTTGATATATTTGTGACACTAGCAGGAATATTAATTGAACTTAATGAAGAACAATCTTGAAAAGCAAAACTTCCAAAATTAGTAACACTAGGAGTAGGTGTGAATATAACAGAAGATAAATTTGAGCATCCTTTAAAAGCCCCTGCACTTATTCCTGTAGTAGCGCTAGGAATAGTGATTGAAGTTAAAGCAGTGCACGATTGAAATGCGTTGCCTCCTATAGTTGTCACAGTAGTAGGAATAGAAAATGAAGTGGCGGTTTTAGCTGTTGCATATTGTATTATTGATGTTATATTTTTATTATATAAATTACCATCGTTGTTGTAATTGGAATATGTTGCATTATTTGGATCAACAGTAATAGATAATAATGCAGGGCATCCATTTAAACCATTACCTCCAAAATTATTTAGACCACTACCAATTGTAAAATAAGTTAAAGCATTACAGAATTGAAAAGCACTACCGCTAATAATTGTAACACTATTAGGTATTACAACAGAAATTAGTCCAGACATATTAAAAGCAGAGGAACCAATTATTGTTACACTATTAGGAATTGTTATACTTGTTAACGAAAGACACCTAAAAAAACTACCATTACCAATGGAAGTTACAGTAGTCGGAATAGTTATAGAAGCCAAATAAATACAACTTTGAAATGCATCATTTCCAATAGAATTTACATTAGTTCCTAAAACAACTTTTGTAATATTTATACTATTTGTACTATTTGAAAAATTTATATTAAGTGGTGTGGTAGAATTAGTGTATGTATAATTAGGGAAACTGCTATTATAAGTGTAAACATTACTGTTTACATCTGTAATTGATGCACCTTGATTACTATTCAACTGAACATATGTTGTTCCAGGAAGATATGACATTTATTGTATAACTTATATATATATAATTTATATGAAACCCTCCATAACAAAAACCAATAATTTCACACTCAAAATTTTAGTAATTTTCTAAATATTAACAATTTACTATATTTTCAAAAAAAGAATTGATATTACATTGATGTTTTTATTTTATGATATTCAAAGAAAATACTATACTGGTTTAAAAATTTGATTCAAATCTTTTATTCCAGTACCATTATAATTTTCAATATTTCTTGAAGCATACAATCTAGACCCGTCTGAATTTGATGCTACGTGACTCCATCGTGAAGAAGATGCATATGGACCATTCCAAATAACACCTGCATCATTTGATGTATAAATATAACCATCATCAACTAGAGCAACTAATTTATTTCCTGTAGAATCACTCGCTGTGGAATTCCATAAGCGAGTAGGCGCATTTGATTTATACCAATTCATTAGACTTTTATATAATAATTATAATAAGAAAATATTATTGAAAATATTTTATATTTTATATTTTATTTTTATATACTAAAATGAAAAAACAAAAAAATACCAAAAACGTATTTTTGTATACAATAGTTTTTTGTATAATTTTGTTCATAATGTATTTTAATTCTTATTTTATAATTTTTTTTATAAAAAATCTTTTAGGCAAAGATTTTCCAATCAAAGAACATGATGAATTAAATAAATTTCATGATAATCCAACTAATTTTATAGATGACATCTATTATTATTATTGCGATCATAAATTAAAAAATTTAAATAAATATTATGATAATTTACCTCAAAAAAATAACACCTTTGTTCTTCCAAGTATTAATGCTGACCAAGTTGACTTGATACAACAATATACAAATAATTATAGAACACCTTTAGTGATAAAAGGTCTTATAAAAGATTTTCCTTGTGTAAAAAAATGGGATATTCAATATTTAAAAAAATATTGTGGTCAATATTTAGTAAAAGGATTCACTAAATCAGATGGTACTGAAATGTTAACGGATCAATTTAATAATGTTAAAGTTCTAGAAAATGTTAGATTTTCTAATGCATGTGATATGATTCAAAATGGCGAACAAATATATATCAATAATTTCCATAGTATTTTTATTGATTGCAAGATTTTACAAAAAGATTTAGATTTAAAAAAATTGAATGAGATAACACCTATAGACTACGCGGACACTAGCCAATTATTTTTTGGCCCTAAAGGTACTGGGACTACCCTCCATTGTGCAATGAAATCTAATATATTTTACAACGTAAAAGGGCAAAAGAAATGGACATTTATTGATCCAAAATATTCTGAATATTTAACAGCAGTTTTAAGTAACAATGGTATTTTTGTAGTATCAAAATTAAACTATTTCAAAGATAAATCCATATTAAGACATATTCCAAAGTTTGAATATACATTGGAAGAAGGAGATGTATTATT
>Ga0214917_10002497_pt1 | contig 22261 bp, 14 predicted proteins | sample LL_1208_BB_MetaG_FD_177983 | JGI IMG/M metagenome (GOLD analysis project Ga0214917, IMG submission 177983) | Freshwater microbial communities from Lake Lanier, Atlanta, Georgia, United States - LL_1208_BB | ecosystem: Environmental > Aquatic > Freshwater > Lake | place: USA: Georgia | collected...
AAAGAATCCTCCTTGGTTGCGAACAGCAGACGCCCGAAGGCGGCGGGACGGTAGGCCTCGTGCACCACCGCGTCCAGAGCAGTTGTGCAGGGGAGGAGGTCGACCGTGGCAGGCCGCCGGGGGCGACCGCACCGTCCCTCGAACGTCACCCCGGACCGTGTTCCCAGTCCGCGCCACTGACACGGCCCCCCGGGCCGGCCGGCACCACGGCCCTCGCGGCGAGCCCCCGGCTTCCCCACCTTCCGCGGCTTCGGCACGCCGCCACGCGGACCGCTCCCGCGGGATACGCTGTATAAGAGAGGCGTTCGCCCCCCGATGCGGCCGCCGCCGCCCTGCCATGGACCAACCCCTTCGCCGTCATGTGATCGTCATCGGGGGCGGGCTGGCCGGACTCGCCGCCGCCGAGGCGATGCTGGCCGGCGGGGCCGACGACGGCCCACGGGTGACGCTCGTCGAGCCCTCGGGCCGCTACGGCGGTGTCCTGGCGACGGTCCGCCGGGACGGCTGGCTCATCGAGCGATCCGCCGACAGCTTCCTCGCGGCCCGTCCCGAGGCGGTCACGCTCGCCGAACGGCTCGGTCTGGCGGGCGAGCTGATCGGCGTCGATCCGCGCGTGCGACGGGCGCTGGTGCTCCACCACGGCCGGACCCATCCGGTCCCCAACGGCTTTCGCGTGCTCGCCCCGGGACGGATGCGGTCCATCCTCACGACACCGCTGCTGTCACCCGCCGGACGACTGCGACTGCTGTGGGAGCGGTTCGTGGCCGCCCGTGACAGCCGCGTCGAGGACGAGTCGCTCGAGCAGTTCGCGGTGCGTCGGCTCGGCCGCGAGACCTTCGAACGGCTGGTCCAGCCGTTGGCGGCCGGCATCTGGACCGCGGATCCGGCCCGGCTCAGCATGGCGGCGGCCTGCCCCGAGTTCTTCGCGATGGAACGCGGCGCCGGGAGCCTGTGGGCCGGGGAACGCCGGCGGCTGCGGGCCGCGACCCACTCCGGCGGCGCCGCGGGCGCCCGCTACGGGCAGTTCCTCACGCTCACCTCCGGCATGGAGACGCTTCCCGCTCTCCTGGCGGACCGGCTCGCCGCCGCCGGCGTCGGCTTCGTGACCGCCGCCGCCACCGCCCTGCACCGCCGCCCCGACGCGACCTGGGAGGTGACGCTGCGTGCCGATCCGACGGCCGACCACGCGGTGCTCGCGGCCGACGCCGTGATCGTGGCCACGCCGGCGGCGACCGCAGCCCGCCTCCTGAGGCCCTGCGACCCGGCGCTCGCCGACAGCGTGTCGGCCATCGAGTATGCCGGTTCGGCGGTCGTGTCGCTCGGTTTTTCCCGCGAGGCCGTCGGTCATCCCCTCGACGCCGCCGGCCTGGTGGTGCCACGTCGTGAACGCAGGCGACTGCTCGCGGTCAGCTTCTCGAGCCAGAAGTTCCCCGGACGTGCGCCGCCCGGCACCGTGCTGCTCCGTGCGTTCGTGGGAGGGGCCCTCGATCCCGAAACGACGTCCCTCGACGACGACCGCCTGCTGGCGGTCGTGCTCGCCGACCTGCGGACGGTGCTGGACGTCCGGGGCGACCCCCTGGTGGTGCAGATCGACCGCTGGCACCACGCGATGCCGCAGTACACCGTCGGCCACGTCGGCCGCGTCGCCACCATCGGACGACTGACCGCCGGCCACCGCGGGCTGGCGTTGGCCGGGGCCGCCTACGAGGGCGTCGGCATTCCGCAGGTGATCGCGTCGGGTCAGGCGGCCGCGGCGGCGATCCTGCGGCCCGACGCCCCCACGGAACCGGCCGGGCCATTCGTGGCCCGTTGACGAGTGACGCGTGACCCGGTCCGGCTGGCCGGGTCGCCGTGAACCGGCCTACTTCTTCTTCCCGGCGGCCGGGGCCTTGCCACCAGCGGCGGCATCCCCCTCCTCCTTGGCCTTCTTCTTCTTCTTCATCGCCGTCTTCATGACCCGCACCTTCGGCAGCCCGAGCGGACTGCGGCCCTCGTCCCAACGCTCCTGCTCCTTGAGCTTCAGGATCCGCTCGCCCCGCGACAGCACGCCACGGGCGCTGGAGGATCCCTTACGAACGCGGAGGCTTTTGTCCATGGTCATCGGCGGGGTCCTTCGTCGGGGCGGGGCTCGGGTCGGCTCGCACCCCGGCGTGCCGCGAGGGCGGCCGTGACGCACGTTCATGCGATGCGGAGGCGACGGAAGCGGCCCGTCCGTCGGGCCGTTCCCAGCCCCACAGACTAGGAACCACGGGCTCTCGCTTCAAGCCCCGCGCCGGAGGTCCGGGTGGCCCGCCGGTTCGCCACGCTCATTCGGGGCCGGCGGCCGGCGACGGGCCCCGTTTCCCGGCGGCGGCGGGACGGTCTCGTGCCGGGTCGTGGGAGGGATTGCCGGTCGGCAGCTGGGCATCGACGGAGGCCAGCCAGGCGTCGAGCCTGCCCGACAGGTCGGCGACGCGTGCCGGTTCCAGCACCGCGACGTCGTGCCGCTCGCCGGCATCGGCCGCGAGGTCGTAGAGCTCCTCGTGACCGTCCTCGTGAAATCGCACCAGCCGCCATGCACCGGCACGGACCACGCTGTGGGGCGTGGCGCCTCCGGGATGGTAGTGGGGATAGTGCCAGAAGATCGCCTCTCGGGCGAGCCGTCCGCCCGCCAGGGCGGACGCCAGGCTCACGCCATCGAGCGGCTGCGAGGGCTCGGGCCCCACGCCGGTGAGGTCGAGAATCGTGGCCGCGATGTCGGGCGTGATCACCGGCACGTCGCTCGTCGTGCCGGGCTTCGTCACTCCCGGCCACGACACGATGCACGGCACCCGCACGCCTCCCTCGTACGCCGATCCCTTGCCGGCCCGCACGGGCGCATTGTCGGTCGAACTGACCAGCCCGCCGTTGTCGCTGGTGAACACGATCGCCGTGCGGTCCCGCAGCCCGCATCGCTCGAGCGTGTCGAGCAGCCTGCCCATGGCGTCGTCGACGCCCTCGACCATGGCCGCGTAGCCGGGATGCCGCGCCGGCTCCCGGTCGCCGGTCGCGGCCGGCCGCTCGTACCGGGCCCGCACCGCGGGCTTGGCCTGGATCGGCGTGTGCACCGCGTGGTGCGGCAGGTAGAGGAAGAAGGGCCGGGTGCGGTTGGCCTCGATGAACGCCGCCGCCTCCGCCGCCTCGCGGTCGGTGAGGTATTCGCCGTCGGGGCCGTCGGGCAGCGTCGGGATGCGATAGGGCGAGAAGTAGCTGGGCGGCTGGCCACGTTCGCACCCGCCGACGTTGCGGTCGAACCCGTGACGCTCCGGGAAGTGGTCGGGCCCGCCGAGGTGCCACTTGCCGATGCTCGCGGTGGCGTAGCCGGCCGACCGCAGCCGCTCCGCCACCGTCACCGTCTCCAGCGGCAGGAACTGCCGCCATTGCGGCACCCGCAGCGGCGCGAACGGCCGCTGGTGCCCGGGGATCCAGTCGGTGAGGTGCAAGCGGGCGGGATACTGGCCCGTGAGGAGCGCCGCCCGCGTCGGCGAGCAAACGGTGCAGGCGGAGTAGGCCTGCGTGAACCGCAGCCCGTCCGCGGCGAGCCGATCGATGTGCGGCGTCCTGTAGGACCGGCCGCCCTGGCAGGCGAGATCCTTCCAGCCCATGTCGTCGACGAGCACGACGATCACGTTGGGGCGGTCCGTCGGCGGCGGCACGCCGCCGACCGGCGGTCCGGCGGGGACGGGCTCGGGCTGCTCGCGCTGCCGTTCCGGCCGCTCCAGCGGCACCGTGACGGGCCAGCCGGGATACTGCCGCGGCCGACCGTCCGCGTCCGCGATCGGGAACCGTGGCCAGCACTCGAACACGACCGCTCCGGCCGGGAAGTCGAACCGCGCCACGCCGTAGCCGTCGCCGCGCTTCCGCTCGTCGTTGCGGTCCTCCGGATTCGCGTAGGCGACGATCGATACGAGGTTGCCCAGGCCGTCCTCGTAGTCGCCCGTCCACGGCAGGGGGCTCCCCGGCACGGGGTTGGCACCGGGCCGCTCGTCGAGCGGGTGCCACCAGCGGCCGTACACGGTGTTGACCAGCGCCGGCGCCGTGAACGACCACGGACCGTCGCCGTGCCGTTCGATCCCGTGCCGCGCCACGACGGCGAGGTGCTGGTCGCCGCAGAGGTGGGTGGCCCGCGCCGCCGCCAGCCGACGCAGCGCGGCCTTGCGTCCCGACTGCGGCCAGCCGTTGCAGTCGAGGTCAGCGAGGAGCCGGTTGTCGGGCTGGCCGTGCAGGTGGACGGCCCCGCAGAACGCGGTGGCGGAGAGGGCCGTCTTCGCGCGGACGCCATCCCAGTCGTCCGCCCAGCGATCCAGCCACGCCAGCTGCCGCGGGCCGAGAAGCTCGAGCCCCGGCAGGTCGATCGCCGCGCGGTCGTAGCCGGGGTCGGTGACGTGGTCGGGCCGGGGCCCCAGCTGCGGGATCGTGCCGCTGGGACCGGTCTTGAACTTGCGATCCTCGAGGATGGCACAGTCGAGGCCGCCCACGACCAATCGCGTGAAGTAGACACCGATCCCGCCCTCGAGCGGGGCGGCATCGACCGGGTCGGGCAGGTGCGCGGTCTGCTGCCGCTGGACCATGTTGACGTAGGCCGCGGGGTAGAAGTAGCCGCCATCGGCCCCGTCGGGACGCGTCGCCTTGCGTCCGCCGGCCCCCCACAGGTTCGGCTGGCCGACGTCGTGATCGTCGGGAATCGTGACGGTGGGCCGGTCCCGCAGCAGGTCGCGGAACTGCAGGCCGAACTCCAGCCAGCCGACGGTGTGCTGCGTGTGCCGGTAGGTCTGATCGCCCGCGAAGAACAGCAGGTCGGGATCGGCCGCCCGCAGCCCCGCGACCAGTTCGGCCCGCGGGCCGGGCGTGCTGGAGGAGTTGCAGGACATCACCGCCACCGTGATCCGCGGCTGATCGGCCGGGTCGCGGCGGACGAGGCCCTCGAACACGGCGGCCTCGCCGTGTCGCACGCGGTACGGCCAGGCACGGGAGGCGTCCCAGCCTTCGACCCGGAAGGTGGCGTCCCAGCCGGGATAGTGCACCTCGGCGCGGGCCGCCTCGACCCAGCCGCCGTCGCGACGCACCTCCAGCCGCACCGCGCGCGACTCCCCGGGCTTCAGCGGGAACAGCTGGGCCGACAGCTTGAGCGTGCTCCGCGTTCCCGGCCGCACGGTGACCGTGTAGACCGCGAACGCCACGACCTCGTCGCGGGGCACGTCGAGCGCGAAGGGACGCCGGGCCTTCGGCGGTGCCGTCCCGTCCTCCTTCCGCCACCAGGCCCCCGTGGCCCAGCCGTCGAGGGCGGGGTATGCCTCGCCGAAGGGATGCGGTGCCAGGTCACCGACGGTCGGCGGGGCGGCCTGCGGCGCGTCGCCGGCCGCCGGCCAGGCCGACAGCGCCAGGCAGGCGGTGGCCGTGACCGCGAGCCAGCGGACCGATCCCCGACCGCGGCGACTGACGCGATGCCCCATCGACCATGCTCCTGCGGCGTGACGGACGTCGATCCGCCCCCGGGGAAAATTGTCGGCTGGCATCCGCCGCGACGCAAGGCGGCCGGCGTGCCGTCAGGGGCCGGTGGCGATCGCCACGCCGGCGATCCGCTCCAGGAACTTCTCCAGCGTCGGCGGCCGTTGTTCGGGTTCGGCGGCGATGCAGGCCATGATCGCCGCGGCGAGGGCGGGCGGGATGTCGGGCCACAACTCGCGGATGTCGCGGGGCGCCGAATCGTGCTGGAGCGCCGCCTTCCCCCCGGAGGCCCGCGGCCAGGGCAGTTCGAGCGTGCAGATCTCGTAGGCCGTGACGCCGAAGGAAAAGATGTCGATGCGCTTGTCGATGCGCCGCCTCCTCACGACCTCGGGCGCCATGTAGGCGGGTGTGCCGATGCGGTTGCCGGGCTGGTGATAGACGGGCTTGTCGGGAACCGTGAGGCCGAAGTCGAAGAGCACGAGGCGGCCGTCGGGATCGAGGATCAGGTTCCGCGGACAGATGTCGCGGTGAATGAATCCGGCGGCATGGACGGCCGCGATCGCGGTGGCGGCCTGCCGCACGAGGTCCAGCCGCCGCACCGGCGGGAACGGCTCGCGGGCCGACATCACGGTGTGCAGCAGGGTGCCCGGGACGAAGTCCATGAGGATGTACGTCTCACCGGTCGTCGCCTCGCCCCACTCGAGCGTCCGGGCGATGTTCGGTCCGTGGATGAGCGAGCCGATCTCCCCCTCGCACGGCTTGTGCAGGCCGCGGTACCGGCCCTCGAAGGGGTCGGTCTTCGAGTGGTCGATGATCTTCAGCCCCTGCACGGCACCGGTGGTGTTGTCGCGCACCTTGTAGAACTGCGACATGGTGCCGCTCACGCTCTCCCGCATGCGTTCGTACCGCGCCCACAGGTCCACGCGGGGCTTGACGCCGAACAGCCGCGCGAAGAAGCCTGAGACAGACATGGGGGCGGATGGCGGGGGAGTGGGTGGCGACGACCGGCGGGGTCGCTCAGCCCTTCTTGAGCGCGGCCAGTTCGGCCCGGGCCGCCGCGAGTTCCTGTTCCAGCCGCGCGGGCTCGGCCGGATCGTCGGGTTGCTGCTTCGCCGCCGTCAGCAACTGCTGCAGCTTGGCGACCTTCTGCTGCAGCACCTCGATCCGCTTCTTGTCCTTCTTGTCCACGAACGCCTCCTCCCGCATGGAATCGAGCCGACCGTCATCGAGGGACCGTCCCGCCATCCACCCACGCCGGCGGCGCCCCCGCCGGACGCGACCGGCCTCATGATCCTACGGCGGGTGCGGCGGATGGTGCGGCGGGCTGCCCGGCGGGGACGGCGGACTCGCCCGCCGGGGCGGCGGCCGGGGCGGCGTCGCCGTCGTCCGCGGGCCGCCGGAAACTCGCACCGGCACTGCCGTCGCGGTAACGGTCGTCGCGGTCCGCGTCGCCCGCGTCGCCCGCGTCGTCATCGCGGCGACCGCCGGCTTCCGACGGCATCCCCACTCCGGAGGCGTCGATCTGGTTCGGCCCGGTGTGCAACTGCCGCATCCACCCGGAGAGGAGCACGACGCCCAGCATGAGTCCGAGCGTCACGGACAGCCACTTGGCCCGGTCGTCGCGGACCCACTGCGTCCCCGCCCCGCGGCCGACGAGGGCGCTGGCGAAGTAGAAGGCCGCCAGGGCGAGGAGGAACTTGCCGCCGAACAGGGCGTGGTAGCTCGTGTACCGCATCCACTCGCCTCCGGCCCAGCCTTCGGCCTTCACGCGGGCGTTGAACAGGAGGAAGTTCGCCAAGCCGCTCGCCAGCAGCAGCGTGATGGCGCCGATCACCCACGGCAGCCAGCGTCGCCGGATGGCGTCGTGGACGCGGTCGCGGGTGGGGGCGTCCAGTTCGGACACCGCCGGCACCAGTGCGAACCGGGCGAACAACAGGCCGCCCATGGCGACGATCGCGCCGAGGATGTGGGCCCAGCGGAGCAGCAGCAGCGTCGGATCCATGAGCATTTTCTCGCGGGGGGCGGTGCCTCGGGGGCGGAGCCGGTCTCGGGCCGGGCGGCCCGAGACGGCGGTCCGCCACGATGGCGGCCGGGAACGGTAGAGTACCCTATCGGCGTCGGGCTCCCAAGCGAGCGGTCACCGCCGGGGACGGCGTCCGCCCCCGCGTCCCCCGAGGCTTCGGACGACCATGCATCCGGACGACACTCCTTCCGCCGCCGCAGACGCTCCCGACGACGACCTGCTCGCCACGCTCGGCCCCGGCCTGTCGGGCGCAGCCGTTCACCGCCGCTGGATGCGGCTGGCTCTGGAGGAGGCCCGCGCCGCCGTCGCGGAGGACGAGGTGCCGGTGGGCGCGATCGTCGTGGCGGCGGGCCGGGTGATCGCCAGCGCCCACAACCAGCGGGAGCAACTCGCCGACCCGACGGCCCATGCCGAGATGATCGCCCTCACGCAGGCCGCGGCGGCCCTGGGATCGTGGCGGCTCGAGGGCTGCACCCTGTACGTGACGCTCGAACCCTGCCCGATGTGTGCCGGCGCGATCCTGCAGGCCCGCGTCCCGGTGGTGGTGTGGGGGGCCGCCGACCCCAAGGCCGGCGCGGTCGAGTCGCTCTACCGGCTGTTCGAGGATCCGCGGCTCAACCATCGCGTCGACCACGTCGGCCGCGTGCTGGCGGACGAGTGCGGCCAGATCCTCACGTCGTACTTCCGCGGCAAGCGGAAGTAACCGACCCTGCTCGCGGATGCATCCGTGAGGGCCGCTCACGGGCGTGCGCGGCGTGGCGGCGAGCCGGTGGCTCGCGCCGAGGCGATCCCCGACGTCTCACCCGCGCTTGGTGATCGGCACGAATTCGCGGAGCGTCTCGCCGGTGTAGATCTGCCGCGGGCGGCAGATCTTCTTCGTCGGCGAATGATGCATCTCGATCCAGTGGGCGATCCATCCCGGCAGCCGCCCCATCGCGAACAGCACCGTGAACATCTGCACCGGGATTCCCATCGCCCGGTAGATCACGCCCGAGTAGAAGTCGACGTTCGGGTAGAGCTTCCGCTCGATGAAGTACTCGTCTGCCAACGCCACCTCCTCGAGCTGCTGCGCGATGTCGAAGATCGGATCCCGCAGCGAGAGCTTGGCGAGCAGCTTGTCGCAGGTCGCCTTGATGAGCTTCGCCCGGGGGTCGTAGTTCTTGTAGACGCGGTGCCCGAAGCCCATCAGCCTGAAACCCGAATCCTTCTTCTTGGCGAGGTCGACGTACTTCTTCACGTTGCCCCCGTCCGCCACGATCTTCTCGAGCATCTCCACGCAGGCCTGGTTGGCCCCGCCGTGCAGCGGCCCCCACAGTGCCGAGATGCCGGCCGAAATGCTGGCGAACAGGTTGGCGTCGCTCGAACCCACCATCCGCACGGTCGACGTCGAGCAGTTCTGCTCGTGGTCGGCATGCACGATCAGCAGCATGTCGAGCGCATCCGCGAAATCGGGGTCGCAGTGGTACTCCTCGCACGGCACCGCGAACATCATCTGCAGGAAGTTCTCGCAGTAGGACAGGTCGTTGCGCGGATAGATGAGCGGCTGCCCGATCGACTTCTTGTGGCTGTAGGCGGCGATCGTCGGCAGCTTGGCGAGCAGGCGGTGGACGCTGACCTCGACCTGCCGCGGGTCGCGCACGTCGAGCGAGTCCTGATAGAAGGTGGAGAGGGCCCCCACCACGCTGCCCAGGATCGCCATCGGATGGGCGTCCCGCGGGAAGCCGTTGTAAAAGCTCCGCATGTCCTCGTGGATCATGGTGTGGTGGGACAGCGCCTGGCGGAAGGCGTCGAGCTCGGTCGTCGAGGGGAGCTTGCCGTAGATGAGCAGGTAGGCCACCTCGACGAAGTCGCACTTCTCGGCCAGGATCTCGATCGGATACCCGCGGTAGCGCAGGATCCCCTTCTCGCCGTCGAGGAACGTGATCGCGCTGGTGGTGGAGCCCGTGTTGACGAAGCCCTCGTCGAGCGTGACGGCGCCGGTCGCACTCCGCAGCTTCGCGATGTCGATCCCGTGCTCACCCTCCGTGCCCACGATCACCGGAAGTTCGGCGGTGCGGCCGCCGAGTTCCAGCTTCGCGATGCCCGCGCTGCGGCTGCCCGGCCAGGGCGGGCTGGCGGGGGCGGGGGGGGCGGCGACGGAGGGCTGCGGGGCGCTCATGGACAATCTCCTGGGCAGCGAACGGACCGCGATCAGGCCGCGACGCGCCGCAGTCTAGCCCGCGCCGCGCCGACCGGCAATCGGCGCAGCGGGCCCGGCCCGGGCTACCGCACGGTGCGGGGCTGGGCGGCCGTCTGGGTCGCGGCCTGCGGGCCGCCCCCGGGCTCGTCGTCGAAGATCGTCCACACCGGCGTGCGTCCGCGGACGGCGGCCAGGTACTCGTCCATCTCGCGCTTCCGCCGCTCCTCGCGGAGCTGCTCGCGAATGCCGACCTGCGCCTCGATGAACGGGGTGCGACCGGCGTCGGTCCGCTCCGTCACCCGGACGATGTGCAGCGCCGAACCGTCGTCGAGGATCGCGCTGAGCTGACCGACCGGCAGCGTGAACACCGCCTCGTCGACCACCTTCGAGACCAGGCTGCCCCGGGTGGTCCAGTCGAAGGCACCGCCGGTCGAGGCGGTCGGCCCCTCCGAGCCGGCCCGCGCGACGTCGGCGAACGCCCGGCCCTGCATGACCTCGTTGCCCATCCCGGCCAGCTGGGTCCACGCCTGGCCGCGCGACCGGCCGCCACCGACCTTCACCGTGAGCTGCTCGAACCGCGCCTTGGCGGGATACTCGTAGTCGGCCAGATGGTTCTGGTACCAGGCGATCATTTCCGCGTGCGGGATCTCCCCGTCGTTGATCACCTTCTGCTGGATCCACTGCTGGGCCAGCGCCCGTTCGAAAAAGGTCTTGCGGATGCGGTCGAGCGACTGCCCGCGGGCCCGCAGCATCTGGTCGTATTCGAGACCGTTGGCGACCCCCGCCTCCTTGACCAGACGCGGCAGTTGCTGCTGGTCGAAGGCGTCGTTGACCTTCTTCTGGATCTCCGGGATGCGGTCCTCGGGAATCGTGCGGCAGGCATCGACGTAGACGATGAGCGACTCCACGTGCTGCTTGATCACCTGGCGGCAGATCTGCGTCTTGAGTTCGCGGATCTGCTCCGGGGTGAGGCCGCCGGAGACCTTGTCGAGCCACGCCAGCGCCGACGGGGTGAGCAGGTCCCCCTCCAGCACGACCTCGGGCCCGACCCGGGCGACGACCCGGGCGTTGTCGAGCGACTGCATCCCGCCGGCCGGCGGCGCGGGGGCGGCACCGCGCACGGTCTCCTCGAAGCCCGCCTGGATCACCCCCGACGGCCTGTCCATGGCCCCGACGGCGGGCGGCGTGAGCGGTTCCAAGGGCGCGCCGGGGTTCGGACGGATGCTCGACAGCACGTGGTTGTCCTTGCCCTCGGCCGGCGGTTTGCCGCCGGGCCAGCCCTCGGGCCGCGTGAGCGGCTTCGGCACGTGCGGCTGCTGGCCGGGGCCCACGAACCCGCGGGCGGCGGGGGTGCCCCTGGCGTCGGGGACGCCCTGCGACGAAAAGGCGTCGTCCACCGGCTGCCGTGGATCCTGGCCGCGGCCGACGGGTGCCGCCAGCAGGATCGCGGCGCAGCACGTCCACCCCAGCACGGTACGCGGCGGAAGGTGGCGGCCGGAATGCGTCATCGCGGTCTCGGTCGTGCGCGGCCGCAGCCGACCCGCCGATGGCGTCAGGTGCGCCCCGGCGGCACTGCGGGGCGGGGACTATAGGGTCGCCCGCGAGCGGGTCGCAAGAGCGACCTGACCGCCGCCAGCAGCCGGTCCGGATCGTCGAGGACCCGTGCTTCCAGCGGCACCACGGCGGAGCGATTTCCCACCACCCGCAGCGTTTTCCCCGCCGCCTGCCAGGATGCCCGGAGCCGCTGCATGGCCTGCGGATCGTGGTGGCCGATGAGCAGCATGCCGGGCTGTCGGGCGATCGAATCGATGCCGTGGGCGGCGGCGGCGACGCGCAGCCGGGCGAACTCGAGCATCCGCGACACCTCGGCCGGCAGGGGGCCGAACCGATCGACGAGTTCGGCGGCCAGGTCGTCCACCTGCCCCTCCGCGGTCACGCGGGACAGCCGGCGGTAGATGTCGATCTTGGCCCGAAAGTCGGGGATGAACTCGCGCGGCAGCCAGGCGTTGCCGGGGAGGTCGATGGTCACCGGGGGCGGTTCCGTCGAGGGCAGGGCCTTGAGGCCGCGGACGGCCTGCTCCAGCAGGCGGCAGTAGAGCTCGTAGCCGACCGCGGCGATGTGGCCGCTCTGCTGGGTGCCGAGCAGGTTGCCGGCACCGCGGATCTCCAGGTCGCGCATCGCCAGCGAGAAGCCCGCGCCCATGCTGGAGAACTCCTGGATCGCGCGCAGCCGCTTGGCCGCCGTGCTCGTCAGCGTGGCGGCCTCGTCGACCAGCAGGTGGCAGTAGGCCCGGTGATGGGAGCGGCCCACGCGGCCCCGGAGCTGGTGCAGGTCGGCGAGCCCGTAGGTGTCGGCCTCGTCGATGAAGATCGTGTTGGCCCGCGGGATGTCGAGGCCGCTCTCGATGATGGTGGTGGCCAGCAGGATGTCGGCCCGGCCCGCCACGAAGGCGAGCATGACGTCCTCCAGTTCCGCTTCGGAGAGCCGGCCGTGGGCGATGACGATCCGTGCGCCGGGCACGATCTGCGAGATGCGGTGCTCCACCTTGTGGATGTCGTGGATGCGGTTGTGGACGAAGAACACCTGGCCGCCCCGCGCCAGCTCACGCTCGATCGCCCCGCGGATGAGGCGGTCGTCCCACCGCGCCACGCGGGTCTCGACGGCGATGCGGTTGGCGGGCGGTGTCGTGAGGTTGGAGATGTCGCGGATGCCCAGCATCGCCATGTGGAGCGTCCGCGGGATCGGCGTGGCGGTCATGGTGAGCACGTCGACGCTGGCCCGCAGCGCCTTGAGCTTCTCCTTGACGTCCACGCCGAACCGCTGTTCCTCGTCGACCACCACGAGGCCGAGGTTGGCGAAGTGCAGGTCGTTCTGGGCCAGGCGGTGCGTGCCGATGACGATGTCGACGGAGCCGCGGGCCAGTCCCTCGAGCGTGTCGCGTTCCTCCTTCGTGCCGGTGAGCCGCGACAGGGCCCTGATCGTGAAGGGGAACTCCGCGAACCGGGCGACGAACGTGCGGCGGTGCTGCTCGGCGAGCACCGTCGTCGGCACGAGCACGGCCACCTGCGCCCCCGCCTCCGCCACCTTGAAGGCCGCACGCATGGCGAGTTCCGTCTTGCCGAAGCCGACGTCGCCGCACAGCAGTCGATCCATCGGCCGGGGCTGCTCGAGATCGGCCCGGATCGCCGCGGAGGCCGTCAGCTGGTCGGGGGTCTCGTCGAACGGGAACGAATCCTCGAAGCTCCGCTGCCACGGGGTGTCGGGCGGAAACGCCACGCCGGGCCGGCCCTCCCGCCGCGCCTGGAGCTGGATCATGTCGGCCGCCATGTCGGCGACCGCCCGCTCGGCGGCCTGCTTCTGCCGCTCCCAGACGCCGCCGCCCACCTTGGCGAGCTTGGGCGCGAGCTTCGTCCCGCCCACGTACTTCTGCACCAGCTCGATGCAGGAGGCCGGCACGTACACCCGCGTGGTCTCCGCGAACTCGATCTCCAGGAACTCCTCGGTGCGTCCCTGTTTCTCCAGCAGCTTGAGGCCGCGATAGCGGCCGATGCCGTGGGCGACGTGGACGACGAAGTCGCCGTCGTGCAGGTCGAGGAAGGTGTCGATCGCCCGCGACAGCCGCTGCTTCGCCGGCCGCGCGGCCGCCACGTCCTCCCGCCGGAACAGCTCCGCGCTGGAGATCAGCACCACCTTCTCTGGCACGAGCCGGAAGCCGCCGGACAGGTGCCCGCGGCCGAAGTGCAGGCGGCCTTCCCGGGCGGGTGCCGACTCGGCCAGCAACTCGGCGAGCCGCCGCTCCTCGGCATCCGTCGGCGCGACGATCCAGACGGCCTGGTCCCGGCCCACGGTCTCCAGTTCCTCCCGCACGCGGTCGAGCACGCCCGTGAACCGCTCCACGCTCTCGATCGCCAACAGCGCCGTGGCCTCCAGGCTCGACGGCGCCACGGCCGAGAGCGTCACGGAAGGGAAGCGGTAGATGCGGGCGAACAGGTCGTCGGGCGCGGACACCTGCCGGGCGTGGTCGGCGCCGGCGTCGATCAGCCGCCGCCGGGCCCGGGCCGCCTCCTCGGCGAGTTCGCCCGGCTCGACGAGCGCCCACCACGTGCCGGCCGGCACGATGTCGGCGAGGTGCGTCCGCCTGCCCGCCGCGGCCGCGGCGTCCGGCGCGAGCGCCGTCAAGTCGATCGCGGACAGCGTGTCGACGCTGCGCTGGCTGACGGTGTCGAAGGTGCGGAGCGACTCGATCTCGTCGCCGCAGAGTTCCAGCCGCACGGGCCGGTCCCAGTCGGTGGCGAACAGGTCGAGGATGCCACCTCGCCGGGCGAACGTCCCGGGCCGGTCGATCGCGTCGGCCGGTTCCCAGCCCCTGGCCACGAGCCACTCGGCGAGTTCGGCCGGATCGAGCCGTCCCCCCACGGCGAGCCGCCGCGTGCCCGCCTCGACTTCGCGGGGATCGGCCAGCGGCGTCAGCAGGGCCGAGACGGTGGTGACGACGATCCGGGGATGGGCGGCCGCAGGCCCGATCAGCCGCTTCACGACCGCGAGCCGTTCGGCCTCGGTGGGGTCGCCGCCCGACAGGTCGTCGCCGAAGTTCTCGAGCGCCGGCAGGACGGCCACCGGCAGGCACGTGAACAGGCCGAGGTCGTCGACGAAGAAGTCTGCGTCGGCGGCATGCGGCAGCACGACCACGAGCAGCCCCGCCGCACCGGGTTCGCCCCCACGCTCGGCGGCGAGGGCGGCGACCGTGAGTGCGGACGCCGATCCCCAGGTCCCGCCGATCGTGCCGCCATGCCCCGCGTGGAGGCTGGCGATCACGTCGGCAAAACCGGTGTGCGTTCGGAGCGTGTTGGCCAGGCCCGGGAGGCGTCCGGCAGGCCCTGAAACCGGTGCGTGATCCACGCGTCGCATTGTAGTCCACACGGGAGACCGCCCGGCGATCGTCCCCGCGTCCCGCCCGGCGGACGAGCGGCCGGGGCCGGGAAACTCCGGAAAAATCGGCCCCTGATGCAGCGGTGCGGTTATCGTGTATTTTTGAGGGCGGCCGGCGCGGGCGTTCCACCCGCCGGCCCTTCGCCCACCAGCCCCGAGGAGCCCGACCATGGCCACCGCCTCCCGCCCCCGCGCCTCCGAAGCCTTCGTCAGCGGGGCGGACGTGGTCGTCGAGTCGCTGATCCGCAACGGGGTCGAGGTGATCTTCGCCTACCCCGGCGGCGCGAGCATGCCGCTGCACCAGGCCCTCACCCGCGCCGCCGATCGGCTGCGGACCATCCTGCCGCGGCACGAGCAGGGCGGCGGGTTCGCCGCCCAGGGGTACGCCCGCACGACCGGCAAGCCGGGCGTGTGCATGGCCACGAGCGGCCCGGGGGCGCTCAACCTCGTCACCGCCATCGCCGACGCGAAGATGGACAGCGTCCCGCTGGTGGCCCTCACCGGCCAGGTGGGCACGAGCGTGATCGGCACCGACGCCTTCCAGGAGACGCCGATCGTCGAGGTCTGCCGCGGCATCACGAAGCACCACTATCTCGTGACCGATCCCGACGACATCGCCCGCGTCATGCGGGAGGCGTTCCACATCGCCACCACGGGCCGTCCCGGGCCGGTGCTCGTCGACCTGCCGAAGAACGTGCAGCTGGCGCAGATCGTGCCCGACTACGACGCCCCGATGAACCTGCCCGGCTACCATCCCGAGGTCCGCAGGCCGCATCCCGAGCAGATCGCCCAGGTCGCGGCGGCCATCAAGCGGGCCAAGCGGCCGGTGATCTACGCCGGCGGCGGCGTGATCGCGGCCGACGCCGCGGCGGAACTGCGGGAGCTGGCGCGGCTCACCGGCATTCCCGTGACCATGACGCTGATGGGGCTCGGGGCCTTCCCGGCCGACGACCCGCGCTGCCTCGACATGCTCGGCATGCACGGCAGCGTGTATGCCAACCTGGCCGTCGATCAGGCCGACCTGTTGATCGCCGTGGGCGTGCGGTTCGACGATCGCGTGACGGGCAAGGTGGCCGAGTTCGCCCAGCACGGGTTCATCGTGCACATCGACATCGATCCCTCCGAGATCAACAAGAACAAGCTCGTCCACGTACCGATCGTCGCCGACGTCAAGGAATCGCTGGCCCAGCTCAACCGCATCGTCGAGCCGCCCGCGGCGGCGCTGGACGAGTGGTACGGCCAGATCGACGCCTGGAAGCGGGAGGACCCGTTTTCCTACGACCGGTCCTTCGACGGCATCCTGCCGCAGCACGCGATCGCGGAACTCTCCCGGCTCACGGCCGACCGCGACACGATCGTCACGGTGGGCGTGGGGCAGCACCAGATGTGGGCGGCGCAGTTCTACAAGTTCCGCCGGCCCCGCACCTGGCTGTCGTCCAGCGGCCTCGGCACGATGGGCTTCGGGCTGCCCGCGGCCATGGGAGCCAAGGTCGCGCACCCGGAATCGCTCGTCGTGGACATCGACGGCGACGGCAGCATCCTCATGAACATCCAGGAGTTCGCCACCTGCCACTGCGAGAACATCGGCGTGAAGGTGCTGCTGCTCAACAACCAGCACCTGGGCATGGTGGTGCAGTGGGAGGACCGGTTCTTCAAGGGCAACCGCGCCCACACCTACCTCGGCCCCGTCGGCAACCCCGAGGCGTCGGGACAGGGCGACGGCATCTCCCCGGCCTCTCGCTACCCGGACTTCGTCAGCATCGCCCGCGGCTTCGGCTGGCAGGCGGAGACGGTGGTCGCCCCTGCCGATCTCACCGCCGCCCTCCAGCGGCTCATCGCGACGCCGGGGCCCGCCCTGCTGGACGTGCAGGTGCCCTACCAGGAGCACGTGCTGCCGATGATCCCCTCGGGTGGCACCGTTCGCGACCTGATCAAGCGGTGATCGAACGGCCTCGATCGAGCGGCTGCCGATCACTCCGCCTGGAACTCGATCGACGGCCTCGGTTCACCGGCCTCCGGCCGGCGGAGCCCGAGGCGGGGCCGGCGCGGGCACCGCAGCGTCCGCAGCGTCCGGCTCGTCCTCGGGCGTGGCGGGCTCGGGTGGCTTGAGTTCGGCGAGCACCTGCCGTAGCGTCGCCTCCTCCGGGGCCGCGTCGAGTTCGAGTGCCGCACGCCGCAGGCTCTGGGCGAGCGTCTTGTCCTCGGGCACCACGTCCCCGCCGAGGGTCGCCAGGCCCCGCTTCGCGTCGTCGGACAGGATCGCGTCGGCGAGCACCGCCAGCCTCCACGCGGCGCGACGGCATGCCTCTCGAGGGATCCATTGAGCGGCCGGCCGCTGCAGGGTCGGATCCAGCGGCGATCCGGGGGGCGACGCCGGGTCGTAGGACACCGCCGGCAGCGGCCCTCCGGGAAGCCCCTGCCCGGCGGCGGTGCCGCTGTATTCGCGATCCAGCGCGAGCCGCTCGGCCGCGGCGACATCCGCCTCCAGCGCCGCCACGGCCAGACCGGCGACCGCGGCGATCACGGCCGCCTTGTCGAGTTTCGCTTCGGGCCCCGCGCCGGCGGCAACCGCCGCGGCGGCCCGCACGCGGGCATTGATCGACCGGCCACCATCCCCCAGCAGCCGCACCGCATCCGCCGCGGTGGCGGGCGTGAGCGGCCCGAGGACCGGCAGCATGGCCACGCAGCGGGCCGCCATCCAATCGTTCTCCGCACCGCCGCCGGCCGGCACGGGCTCGGCGAGCACGGCGGCGATCGCCGGCAGGGCAAGAGCCGCGACCCGCTTCTGCTCGTCGGCGATCCCCTTCGCCGCCTCGACGTGCCGGGCGAGGCCGACGCAGGCCGCGATCCTGACGGCCCTCGGCAGGGCGGCGTTCGCGACCGCCTCGGCGAGCGGCGCGGTGGCCGCGGGCCAGGGCTGCTTGCTCTTGGGCGCCTGCAGTTCACCGATCAGCAGCATGGCGTTGACACGCACGACCGGCTCCGCTTCGTCGTTCGCCGCCAGCGTGTTCATGAACGCCAGCACCGTCTTCGAGGCTTCCTCGGCGGCCCGGTCGTTGTCGATGTCCGCCAGCAGGTATTCCCGAATCCGCTTGCGGACCCGCTCGATCGTCGCTCGATTGGCCTCGAGCGACAGCTGCGGCAGGGCGACCTCCTCGAGGAACCCGCGGGCCGCGGCGTCGAAGGTGCCTGCCTTGACGCTGTCCTTGTACTTCTTGGTCTCCTCAGCGGCGGGCGACTCGACCTTGCTCCAGTTGGAGAAACGGGCCTCCCCCTCCTGGCCGAGGCCAACGCCGGCGAGCGGGAGCAGTGCGACGAGCACGACCAGTTCGCCGACCCGGCGGCGACGGGCCCCCGAACGGCACGCACGTTCTCCGACCTCGAACCATCTCATGAAGGGTCCCCCGGGGATCATCGTTTCGGCGCGAAGGGATTGCCGAACGGCGAATCGACGCCCGGCGCGGGCTGGCCGCCTGCCGCGGGGGCACCGCCATCCTCGCCCGGCAGGGTCGGCAGATAGCGTTCGATGACGGGCTGCGACTCGGCGGACGTGGCGAGTTCGAACGAGCCGTCCGGCCGGAGGAACAGCATCTCCAGCGGCTCGGGGGGCGGCGTCGGCTTGCCGGTCCGCGTCTCACCGCGGTCCTCCAGTTTGCCCCGGTAATCGAGCAGCACACGATCCGTCTCGATGGCATCGCCCACGGAGCGGGCGTCCCCGCGCTTGTTCAACGCGGGATCGACGTTGGCGACGCCGCCGACCTCCAGGAGCAGCTTCCGCAGGGCGAGCCCGCCGCCCCCGGCCTTCTCGCCGAGGATGAGCAGCCCCACCGTGCCGGGCTTGAGCTTCTTGAGCTCGTTTTTCTTGAGCGGCTGGGCGAGCAGCTGGGGACCATCGGGCACGACCACCGGCGGCGATGGCTCGCTCTCGGGCGACTGGAGCGTCCGCTGCTTCGCCAGTTCGACGTCGGTGAGGTGCCGGGCCGGGACGTTCAGGTTGGGGTTCCAGCAGGTGGTCCTGACGCGGTACCGGTAGGTGCGGCCGGGCACGACGTTCAGGTCCACGAAGCGGAACAGCCGGTACTCGGGACCGACGAGCGTCTGTCCCGGCACGCCGGGCATGCCGGGCATCTCGGGCGTCGATGGCGTGAAGGACATCCCGGGCCCTTCCATCATCCCCGGCCCCCCGAAGCCACCGGGCCCGGGCATCCCCGGCATGGCGTTCGCCCCGCCGAACACGCCGGGGCCGGCCTGCGCGTCCTGCTGTTCCTTGCGGGCCCGCGCCTTCCGTTCGGCGGCGTCGCGCTCGATGTAACGGACGAACCACGGATGCAGGGCGTTGAAGCCCCAGGCGCCGTCGGCCAGCTGCGGCACGGGGATGCAGAACGGCAGCGGCGAGACGGTCGGATCCCGCCGCTCGGCGTCGACCGGCAGCGTCAGCATGGGCAGGAGCGGCTCGGGCTGCAGTCCGGCCCAGTCGGCCGAGTACCGCTTGGCGATCGCCTTGGGATCGAGCCGCGTCCACTTCTCCGCGGCGCCCGGCAGGACCTCCGTCTTCTCGATCTCGAAGCCGTTCCAGGCCGGAATGTCGAGCGTCGGGTCGTGGAAGCTGGCGGTGTCGAAACGCCGGGCGTACTCCGCCCGCTGCTTCACGACCGGGATCAGCCCGGTAACCATCACATAGGGCACGATCTTCCCCTGCGTCGCGGGCTGACCCGGCACGCCCGGCACGCCTGCCGTGCCGGCCATGCCCGCCATCTCGGGCGATAACGCGCCGGGCGGCAGCGTCCCCGGCGCCGTCGGTCCCCGAGGCCCGCCCCGGGGCGGCTTCGGCGGCTTCGCGGGGCCCGGGGCATCGAGGCTGATCGGGCGATCCGGCCCCGGCCGATCGCCGATCGGCTTGGCCTTGACCGAGAGGACCGCGACGCCGGCCACCGCGTGCAGGTCTTCGATCGGCAGGATGTCGGGGCTGCTGCGGCGGGCGAGTTCGCTGAACAACGGCTTGTTCAGCATCGCCGCCGTCGGCGCCGCCGCGACTTTGGGCGAGAGCCACCGGGCCACCGTTTCGGCGAGCCCCTTCTCGCTCGTCAATTCGTCGTCGGGGGCGATCTTGACGGCGTCGATGTGCTCGGCCGCGGCCGCCGACTCGGTGACGATCGTCTGGGGCAGTTGCTCGGTCGTGGGCCGCATGGTTCGCAGCGCTTCGAAGCCGCCCCAGATCAGGCCGCACGCCAACAGGCCGAACACCGCCCCCATGACCTTCTCGACGTGACGCACCGCGAACGTCACCACCGCATCCTTGTTGAACGAGATGGAGGGCTTCTTCATGACACCATCCTCCGACGCCCCTGCCTCGGCACGATCGCCGCCTTCGGCGACGCGGCGGCCTTGTCACCCGGTTCCTCCGACGGCGCGGCGTCGCCCTGCCCCGGCTCGAGCCCCACCGCCTGTTCCTGGGGCGGCGTCGCCAGGCCCACCGTGCCCCGGAGCTCGAGATTGACGTCGTACAGCCGCACCGATCCGACGGCACCGCCCGGCACGGGTGCGGCGAACGCGGCGGCCATTCCCGGATCGCCACCGCGGGCCCCGCCGCTGCCGGCGTTGATCCTCACCTGCCGCACGTCGATCGGGATCACGGAGGAGGCCAGCGCCACGAGCAGCGGATCGATCTGCCGCTGGTCGATCGTGATCCGAAGCACGAAGGGCATGAGGTGCACCATCTGGGAGTCGACGGCCGTCGCCAGCTGCGCCGCGTCGAGCGGCTTGCCGTTGAAGTCGACGTAGATCCAGTTGCGGAGCAGCTCGTCCGGATCGCCCGTCGCGGCGGGAGCCTCCGCCCCGGGCGGCATCGAGGCCGCCATGCCCGCCGCGCCCCCGAACCGTGGATTCGGCGGACGGCCGCCGGCCATGCCGGGCTGGCCGGGCACGACCATGTCGATCGGCGGCGACCCCATCATGCCGTCCGCGGAGAGCGCCGCCTTCGGTGAAGTGATCCGGCCGCCCGCGGCACCTCCCGGATTGTCCTCCGCCGCGGGATAGCCCACCGACAGTTCGTCGATCGCGGCGATGGCGGCGTTGTGCGGTCCGGAGGCGGGCTTGTTCATCCTGGCCACCACGTCGCAGAGCAGCCCGTACACCCACAGTTCCTCCTGCGCGAGCAGGACCTTCCGCGTGGTCGGGGGGCGGGCCCAGTCGAAGGAGGCGTAGATCCGCTTCTGGTTCTCGGTACTCCACGCCGCCGGATAGAGCGGCACGTCCGGCAACGCTCCCTCCGGCCCGACGCCGGGACGGACCGGGTCCGGCCGGGGCGTCGGACGGGGCTGGCCGACGTCCGTCGCGTCGCCCATCGTGTCCTCCACTCCCATCCGTTTCGGCAGTTCACGGACGAGCGTGCGCACGTAATTCTGGTACCGCTCCAGGAGTTTCGGCGACAGCTTGCCATCGGGCTTGAGCGCCGTGACCGCCGCGATGAAATCGTCGCCCAACGATTCCGGCCACGTCCGGAACACCCGCTGGCCCTCCCAGAACTTCCGCCATTCGCCGAACGTCTCGCGGCGGACGCGGCTCGTGCTGGCGTCGATGTCGCTGGCCCACGACTTGTTGGGATGCTGCGGGATCTGGCGGACGTTCTTGAGCGCGGAGATGTGCCCCCGGATCTGGTCCTGGACGGTCTTGATCCGCGCCGTGAACTCGCCCTGCGCCAGGAACAGCAGGGGGAGCAGGACCACCGGCACGATCGCCGCCAGCATCCAAAAGTGATGCTTGATCAGCATCGCCACCGCGGGCCCCGCCTTGTCCACTGCCGACGTCTTCGCCATGGTTGCTCGGTTGTCGCCCTGCCGGCAGGGCGTGGTGCTCGGATGATGATGAACGATGCGGCGACGGATGGCCGCGGGCCGGTCGCCCGGCAGGCGGCCGCGTCGTCAGGGCCCGCCGGCGGCGGCCGGCGCCGTCTCCCCGGCGGGGTGCGGTTTCCAGCAGAACTGAACGATGAAGTCGTACCGTCGCAGGACGAGTTCCTGCGGTTCCTGGACCGCCGTGCCGTCGTCCGGCGCCGACGGTGCCCCCTGCGGCAGGCCCGGTGCCGCGCCTTCGCTGAGATTGGCGATCGCGATCCGCATCGGCTTGATGGGCGACGACGACACGATCACCGGATGGCTGATGCCGATCTCGGAGACGTCGACCTGCCGGCCGGCGAGCGGCCCCGCCGAGACCGTCACCTTGGTCCCCTTGCCCAGCAGGTTGCGGATCAGCGTGGACCGCAGAAACTGGGCGCCTTCGAGCGGCTTGTGGCGGGGTTCGTTGTGGAAGTGATGCCCCTGCAATTCGATGACCCACCCGGCCCCGGTGGGACCGGTCTCCTCCGGAGGTCCGGCCCCCGCGGCGGCGGTATCGGCCGGCGGCTCGGGGCTGGCCGCGGCATCCGCAACGCCCGCCTCACCGCCGGCCGGCTTCACGGCCGCATCGCCGGCGGCGTCCTCGCCGATGTGGGTCTCCTCCCACTGCTGCTTGAGGCTGGCGAACCAGGTGGCGAGGTCGGGGAAGTACTGGCAGTCCATGCGATCGATGTGCAACTCCTGGCGGTCGGCCAGGTTCGCCGGCACGGCTCCCTCCTCGTCGCGGGGCAGGAGCGACTGCACCGACCGCATCATGTCGAGCGCCTCGA
>Ga0214917_10002498_pt1 | contig 22246 bp, 21 predicted proteins | sample LL_1208_BB_MetaG_FD_177983 | JGI IMG/M metagenome (GOLD analysis project Ga0214917, IMG submission 177983) | Freshwater microbial communities from Lake Lanier, Atlanta, Georgia, United States - LL_1208_BB | ecosystem: Environmental > Aquatic > Freshwater > Lake | place: USA: Georgia | collected...
AATTCATCTGATGATTATGAAAAAGAAATATTCAAGATAGAAAATTTACAATTCAAGATTAATGACCCTATCAAATTAGGTTCTGATAATCCTATTGAATGGAGAAAACGATATTATGAACATTATTTCGGTTGTAAAAGTGAAGAAAGTATTGAAGAATTTTGTAAACAATTTGTAAAAAGCTATTTAATCGGAATTAAATGGGTTACAATGTATTACTTTGATAAATGTCCTTCATGGGATTGGTATTTTCCATACGAACACCCTCCATTTTTATCAGATATTCTTAAATATATGGAAGATGTAAAAATAAATAAAATATCTTTTGCAGAAGGAAAACCATTAAAACCTTTCGTTCAATTATTGTGTGTATTACCTCAACAATCTAACTATTTAGTTCCTAATTGTTTAAAGAAATTAATGACTAATGGTAGGTCATCATTAGCTCATCTATATCCAACTGATTTTGAACAAGATTTTTTAAATAAAGGAAAATATTGGATGGCTATACCTTATTTACCACCATTAGAAATTGATTTTGTGAAATATATTTACACTAAATATCAAAGTGAATTAACTAAAGAAGACGAATTTAGAAATAGAATATGTGAAAATTATATTTTTAATTAATTTATTTAAAAAATTCATTTAACTAAATAAAATCTGGACAAATCATTTAAAGTTTAATATTAATAAAAAATATAGAATAATATAATTATGGATAAAAAGAAAAATTATAATTTAATACCTGAAAGATTAGATGAAATTAATAAAATGTTAGAAGGTAAACACGTCGAATCTATACTTGATTTTAAATCCAGTTCAGATACAGATCAGAATAAATCAGAAGATATTAGAGAACTTATGCCTAAAAAGTATTTGGATTTTTCAAAAGCAATAGCTGAATTAGGCGGAAAATTACTTTATATAAAGAGCGGTTCAACAGGCCATACATTTAAAGGTGTGTATCCACCTTTAGAAAATGGAATACCTGATCCGAGAAAACCATATGCTGTTAAAGTTGTAGCATATCCTAAGAAAGAAAATTATGGCGATATGTATAATATTAAGAGACCAGAAAATGCAGAGTTGATGATGATTAAACTATTATCACAATTTGTAAAAAAATCTGAAACACCCCATTTAGTGTTACCCATTGCAACATTTAATACATCTATCAAACCTTTTTTATCCTTAGCTAAATCTAATTTAGTAGAAAGTAAAAAGTTTGACCAATTTTTAGAAAGACACGAAAAAGGTGAATATTATCAAAATGTTTCAGTATTAATTTCTGAATGGGCAAATGGAGGTGATTTACTAGATTATTTAAGAAAAAATTATAAAGAATTTAAAATAAGACATTGGAGAACAATATTTTATCAGATATTATCTGTTTTAGCCATTATACAAGCTAAATATCCAGGATTTAGACATAATGATTTGAAAGCAAATAATATTTTAATTAATATATTCGATATGTCAAAAAAGAAATATAAATATATTATCAATGGACAATCATATATAGTCCCAAATATTGGGTTTCATATTAAATTATGGGATTATGATTTTGCTTGTATTCCAGGAATTGTTAATAATTCAAAAGTAGAAGCGGATTGGACTAAAAAAATTAATATTACACCTCATCAAAATAGATATTATGACATACATTATTTTTTCAATACATTAACTAGAAAAGGTTTCTTTCCTGAATTTTGGACAGAATCTGAAATACCACAAAAAGTGAGAGATTTTGTAAATAGAGTTGTCCCAGATAAATATAAAAGTGGTAAACTTGTAAGTGAAAAAGGAAGAATTTTAATAAATGATGAATATTTAACAGCAGATGAAATTCTTAAAAATGATCCATTCTTTAAAGTTATGAGAGAAAATTTAAAAGAAAGAGATTCTGATGAATAATTAAAATAGTTCATTATTATTTAGATATTCAAAAGCGCAAAATGCACCAGCATGTAATGGAACTGCACGATAAAGTGCAAATGGAAATCCTTTATAGAATTGTTTAATACCATCTTCTTTTAAAATTTCATTAAATGATTCTTTAAAAGTTAGATTTTTATCCTTATTAGCTTGAATTTTAGTTTTGATTCTATCTTGAGGATAGATGAAAATCCATGAGATAATACCGGTTAAACCACCATTGATGAAATCATAAATAGTATTTTGTTGGTAATATTTTTTATTATTGTTGAATACTGTGAAGTAAATTCCAAAACCAGGAACTTCTCTTGTGAATGTAGCAGATAATCCTGAATATAGACTTTTAAAATTATTCAGTTGTAATTTTTGGTTTGTTTGTTTTAAAATTTTAATTCTTTCAAAAGGTGTAACAACAAGTGATGCAGTTAAACCAGACATTAAACCTGCAAAAAAATTATGCGAATTATTATTCTTGTTTAAATTTAGCATCTTCATACAAGAATTATAAGTCCCAAAAACAAAAGCTTTCTCGAGTCCAACACCGATTAGAGGGGGAGTTAATCCTTTATATAATGATTTCACATTTAGATTTAATGGTTTATTTTCTTGAACACAAGTTTTAATTGTATCAAATGGATGGCTAATTAAAACTCCAAAACAACCAGCAAAAGTACCATATATATAAGATTTATATACGGAGTCAGACATTACTTTATTAAATAATGTCTAATTCATTTATTTAACAATTTTTCTATTTAATCTGATTCGCTATCAGTATCTTGTGTTTCTTCTGTCCCTGTGTTTTCTTCAGTTGAAAAGCTAATAGAATCGGGTATTAAACTATTTTCTGTTTCATTTAAATTATCATCAACATCATAGGCATCTTCATTGGGTAAAGGAGACGCTATCTTATCTTTTCTAACTAATTTAATTCTAGTGAAAGTAGGGAAACCAGAATTGAAAGGTCCATAGAAAGTGCTATCTAATCTAATAAACATTTCTAAATGTAAAGTTACTTTTCCAATAGGAACTTTATTAATGAATACATCGGCACTAACTCTAAATGGTCTTAATTCTTTTCCTCTAGGGTTTTCAAAAAAGATTAATGAATCTAAAATAACAACATTAGTGAATTTAAAGTCTCCACAGTTGAAACTCTTAATTAAAAATTTTGTTAATCCATCTTTATCATTTGTGCTCATATTCATTGGTTTTCTACCAGAAGTTGTTAATTCATAATGATTATTATTAACTGTAATTAAACTTTGTAAAAAATGATAAAGTTTTTTCATATTAGGATCATCCTTTAAATTATAATTTTTTTGATAAACTTGTTTGAAATCATTATCATGGACAATAGGTGGTGTTGTTTTTTGACATGTTTTTAGACCTTCAAAAACTCTACCCTTCCAATCTTTATTCTTTTCTTGATAGTTGTTATCCTTAAACCCTTCAACTGTTTCTTCAAAATATTTAGTTAATTTACCAAAATATTTTTTAACAACATCATAAATTGAACCACCTGATAAATAATTAGCTACCAAAAGTAAAATCACTAATAATAGAATTTTATTAAAAATATCATTTTCCATACTAAATTATTTTATTATAGAAAATTATTTTAAAAGTTTTAATTGCGTTAGCAAAATAATTAAATTATGTTTATTCTTCATTTCCATCGTAAGCTTCCATAGTTCCATCAACATCATCATCTTGTTCATAATCATCAACATCCATAGATTCAAACGCTTCTTTTGTATCAATATTTTCATCTTTTTGTTTTTCTTGTTGTTCATCTATTTCTTTATTATTTAATAATTCTTGATAGAATCCAGCAACTTTCAAGCTATCATCAATATAAGGTGTTTCATTTATTAAAATAAAATCAAACTTTCTTACTTGTGTATCTGAATAAGGTCTAAAGTATTGGTTAAATGAAAATTTAATTAATCTTATAATTAAATGTGATAATTCTGATTGAAGCGCTATTTGAGTATTATAATCTAATAATCTATTAAAATTAAATATCAAATAAAATATTAATTTACAATCTGTATTATTTAAATTATTTAATGTAACACTATCAAAATAATTTTTACTAATATTTAATTCAACGTTTTCTGGTATTTTATTTAATCCAATATTATTTGAAATTATTCTCCAATGTTTGAATACAGCATCATGACCATCTTTATCTCTCATATTAAAATTTTTAATTTTCTTTGTAAATTCATCAATTAATGCTTTTTCTTCAGATGAATAAATACTGGTGTTTCTACCATTATTTTTAATATTATTAACCATAGATTGAATTCTTGATACAATTTGTTTAATATTATTTACTCTGCTTCTCATATAATTATTGATAATTGCTTCAGATTCTTCTTTCATTTTTTCAATTGGATATTTTTGATATTCAGTATTTAAATGGTAAATATTCATAAATTGATTTTCTAATCCAAGTAATAAAATACAGTCTTTAACTGATAAGGTAACTTGCAAAGATGCAGATACTTTAGATTTTTTAAATTCTTTATTGTTTTCAGAATAACCTAAATATTGTAATGTAATAAAATCATAATAGACAAAAACATTATTGGCTTTATCTTTATAATACAATACATCACATTTATAATGAGGGTGATTTCTATATATTTCTATTTTTTGGTCACTACTTAAAATAGTTATTTTTTCTTTCTTTTCATTTCCTAAATAATCATGATCAATCATAAATACAGTTTCTTTCATATAAATAGTTTCATCATTAACTTTAATTTTAGGTCCTAATATTTTAACAAGTCTATCAACAAAATCTAATACATAATCTTTTAACTTATTATTTGTATTATCTTCATATCTACTATTAAATTTATTTATTGTTGTCTTAATTTTCTTTGATTTTTCTTCTTTAGTTTCAATAGATTTTTTCATTAATTTGAAAGCTTCTATGTTAGATTCATAAGTTTTTTCATCTATATTTTTATTCATGGTTTCTAACTCTTTGTCACTAAATTTATATTCCTCAGGATTTTTCTTACATAATTTACATACACCATTATCTTCTATTTCATGAGCATCACCGCTTATACAATATTTTTTAGCTAATTTATTCAAGTTAATCATAATTAATTTTCTGATATAACTTTTATTTTCATCTTGAGCTGTAGCAGTTGAAGTTTGGAATAATTTTACTAACTCATTATATGATTGTTGACAATTTTTACAAGTCATATCTCCTTTTTGATATTCCCATTTGTGAAATTTACCTGATGAACAATTTGTTAATAAATCTAAATTATTGTTTGCAGACTTTTGTTCAATTAATTCTATTTCTTTAATTTTAATATCACATTTAGTTTTTATATTCGATTTTTCATATAAATATTCTTCCATATCTTTAGCGATTTCAATTGCTTCAACTTTTTTACTTTTAAAATTTAATTTTTTAGAAGCATCGTCATAACTGATATTTTTGGATGATTTTTCTTTAATTCTTTTCATTAATGATGTATCATTAAAAGTATATGTTAATTTTTGATTAAATCTTGTACTAATAAATTCATACATATAATTTTTATCTTTTTCAAAATTAGCTTCAATTATGCTATTAATTAAATCTACTAATGTATGAATAATAGTTTTTTGGATATTTACATTTGTAAAAGTTTTAGTTTTAGATGTTTCTTCTTTACTTTCATTCCATAACCAAATTCTGCTATTAGCAAAAATACAAGAAAAGTAGAATATAGCATAACATAATAAAGGAATTTTAGACATTTGGATTTTTTCTTTTTGATTCAATCTTAAAAATAATTCACCAAATATTTGATTTCCAAATTTTTCGAAGAAGAAATAGTTACATCTTTTATCATCTTTTAAACCTAATAATTGACCAGGATTCATATCTAATAATATCATAAACAATAAGTAAGCTATAATATTGTTATATTTGATTAATTTATAGTAGTCAGTATCAGTTGAACTAGTTAAGAAAATCTCATCTTTTAATTCAAAAAAGAATAAGTTAGTTAAATCTTTATTTATATTATATTTTTTACTAGCTTGTTCTATTCTATCTTTAGGTTGTTTACGCAAATATTCAGTATGTAATAAAATCATATCTAAAACATCTTTAATAATTAATTTTCTTCTCAATCTAATTGTTGGTGTTGTACCTAAATATGACATTAAATCAGAAGAATAAGCTATTTTTTCAATATTCTTTTCCAAGTTTCTAATTGTTCTCATATATTTAGAATATTTTGGTATTTCTTCTAATTTTTGATTTACTGCAATGTTTGTAGTCATGAATGTATCAAGTTCTTCAACATAAGTACCTTCATAGATAAACTTTTTAATTGATAATATTTCATTACAACTTTTGCAAATATAATCGCCTGTCTTACTTGTTTTAACATATTGTTTAGCAAAGTCAACTACCGCTTGAGAAAATTCATCAGTTTTAGATTTTGCCATTTTACTAATATTTCTCCATTTAATATAGTGTAAACATATAGGTTCATTTATATTTTGTTCTACCACAATATCTTCTTCCGTATCAGAATTAATGGTAATTATATTCTTTTTTAATTCTTTCAAATCTAATTTAGGTAATTCTATAATTTTTTCTCTTTTACCAGGCATCATATTGTCAACATCATCTTCTTCTACTTTAATTTCTTTTAATCTTTTTTCTAATGTTAACTCAATTAACATATTTCTAATTTCCGGATTTAAATTAAAATCAAAATATTGCTTTGCATAACCTTTCAATATATTATCCATATTCCAAATACTTATTTCATTTAAATTTTTGATATATAATTCATATTTTTGTTTTACTAAATCAATATATTGATTATAAATTTCTGATATCATAATTTTAATATTTTTTGATGGGTCATCTTTATTTAAATCAGCATAACCTTTTAATTTTGGAAGGTCTTTATCAGTATTAAATAACCAATAATAAAGTTTTTTATTATCTTTATCAAATGTTTTATCAATTATCTTTGTAAATGATTTGTAACCATTTTCGGATTTAGCTGCTTTATTAACATCTACTAAATCATCAGATGTAAAACATTCTAAAGGCATTTGAGAAGGATTCCAAGCTACACCAATAACAGATAATTCTAAATTATCATGTCCAATTCTTAATTCTAAACTACCCTTCTTTTTCTTCATATTAATTGAACGAACTGATTGAATAGTTTTAGCTGTTCTTAATTTGAAACCATCTTTAGAAAAGTTCTTGTAATTAGTATATGCATATTTTCTGATGTTTTCTAAATCAATTAATAAATCCGCATCAGTTGCATTTTCTGACATTTTTAATTTTTGAACAATTTTCAATTCTTCATTTTCATTAATTAATACTGCTTGTCTTGGGTCTTGTGATTTGTGAAAAAATTTTTCAGTATCTAATTTTAATTTTGGATTTTTTTCTAATAATGGCGAATAATAATTTCTTACATTGTTCATTTTATTTATGATATATTTAATTTTAGTTGCATCTCTATCTTTTAAATTATCACCAACTAATGATTCAGGGTCATATTTTTCATTATCATCATGATATCTTATAAATTCTTCAGATATAGGAACTAATATGCCTTTAGAGAATAAAAAATTAATAAAGTCTTGATTTTCTCTTACAATAAATTCTTTAGTTTCTCTCATTTCTAATAAATAATTATAAATTTCCTCAGCTAATCCAGATTTTAATTGTTGTACTGATAATAATTTTTGAATTTGATTGAAATCAACTAATTTCTTTTCATTTGAAACAATAATCTCAATATATTTGTATTCTCCTTGTTCTTTTTCTTCTTGATTAAGAAAACTTAAGATTTCATTCTTTTCTTCTTTAATATAAATTTGTTTGAAAATTAAAGTTTTGAGTATATTATGAAAGTTTTCTTTGATTAAAAAATTATCAATAATATAATCTTCACCTAATTCATTAAATAACTTAATAGTTGAATCAAATTTCAATGGGTTATTTGATAAAATAATTTTTACTTTATCCATAGTTTTCCCTAAGTTGTATACTGTTAAAATATTTTTAATATCATTAAAAGAATTGATTAGTTTTGAGTTGTTTTCAGAATTATAAAAGTTTGGGATTTGGAAAGTTGCATCTTTTTGATTTTTACTTGATTCAATTATATTTGTAATAAATAAATCGCGTCCACCATCATAAAAGTAAGCAATACCTAAATAAACATAAAATGCACAGTATCTTTTTATAGACCCCAAAATGTATTCATAATATGATTCATTCTTTACTAAAGCAACAATTTCTTTTTTAGACACAGTTTTATCTATAAAATCTTTTAGTTTTTCTAAAATATCATTTTGAAATTTAACAAAGTTTGTATCTGAACTATATTTTTGAAATAATTTATTTTTTGTTAAAAATTCGTATAATTTGTTTAATAAATTATCAAAAAGATCATCTATTTGGTTTATATACATCTGTTATTATACTATTGTTGATAAAAAATATTATAAAACTTTTTATTTCTAAATTATAATATATATTAATGTCTAATCTATTTAACAAAAATAATCTAAGGGATATCTTTGCTGAATTAAATAGTGAAACAAATGTACCTTTACCTGAATATGTTAACATAAAAAATATTACCACAACAGAAAATACTTCCAGTTTTTTACCCCAAAAAGGTGGTTCATTTAGTATCACATCAGCAAATAAAAATACTGATGACCAAGTAAATCAATTAATTTCCATGTTAACATCTGAATCAGATGATAAACATAATTTTAGTGCTAATTCAACTGCTACTGAAGTTCTTGAAAACAGATTAAGAAATATGTTACAAGATGGCGGTGCAAAAAAGAAACACAAAAAACAAAGAGGTGGTGGTGATAACGAATTAAAAGAATGCTGTGATAAATTAAAAGCAGCTGGTATCAGTGTTAAATTAAATGATAAAACTTGTAGTGAATATTTTGGTGAAAAAACAGAAGCTTCTGCATTATCTGAATTATTCTTAGCTCCTAAAAATAATTCTGTAAAACCCCAATCAGCCAGCCCTAGACAACCTTCTGTTCCTTCATTAAATAATGAAACATCTAGTGCTATGCCTAACAATTTATCTCCTTTCTTAGCTTCTCCTACTTCCACTCAAAATGGTTCTATGAGACAAACAGCTACATCAACTGCAATGCCTAATAATATGTCATCTTTCTTAGCTTCACCCACTTCAACTCAAAGTGGTTCTGTAAGACAACCTTCAGTTCGTCCTACAATGACAACTTCAAGTGAAATGCCTGATAATATGTCTTCATTTTTAGCTTCCCCTACATCAACACAAGGTTCTGCAAATCCTTTATTCAAACAATATCAACCTCCTGCGCCTAATGCTGAACCTAATTTATTAGACAGCGCTGTATCAGCTACAGTTGAAACAGTTCAAAGTGCTGCTAAAGAAACCACATCTTTTGTCGGTGATTTAGTAAACAATGTTGTTGATACTGTTAAAGGTAGTGTAAAAGCTGTTGTAGAAACAGTTGATAAAATCTTAGAAGATTCTCCTTCACCCTCTTCTGAAAAGAAAAGCCCTAGATTAACTGGTGGTGGTAAAAAGAGAAAAGGTTCTAAAAAATCAAAAAAATCCTCTAAAAAATCTAGTAAAAAAGGAAGCAGAAAACATACCGGCGGTGGTAAAAAAAAAAGCAAAAAATCTTCTAAAAAAGCAAGTAGAAAAGGTTCAAAAAAAGGATCAAGAAAAGGTTCTAAAAAAATGACAGGTGGTGGTAAAAAGAAAAGCAAAAAAGCCTCTAAAAAAGCTAGCAAAAAAGGCTCCAAAAAATCTAGTAAGAAAGGTTCCAAAAAATTAAATGGTGGTGCTAATGCTGGTTTTGAAGCTTTCTTAAAATTAAAAAAAGCCGTAGCTGAAGAATTAGGTTTATCCAATGGTCCTGCTGCTGGTAAAGCTGCTGGAGCTGCCCAAAGAGAAGTAAAAGCTGACCACCCTGATTGGGATGCTGTCAAAGTATCAGAAGAAGCTTTAAAATTAGTAAAAGCTAACCCTTCTAAATACAAAGAAATGGCTAAATAAATATTTAAATAATCATAATAAAATGTAATATATTACAATTTATTGTTGATTATCATCTATTTCAACTAGATTATTCAAATAATCTTGATAATTTTGCATTTCTAATGCTTCCACATCATCTTCTATATCATAATAAAATTCAGAATTATATTCAGAATCGCTTTCTGAAAAATCTTCTTCTTCTGGATAGTCTACACAACTAGAAGTTTCTGCATCATAATTTTCTTGAATATATTCTTGAATTTCATATTGCATTTGTTGATATTCTTGATATTCTAAATTATTTTGAATATCCTCTTGGGATAACTCCATTATATAAAAAAATAGTGAAAATTTTATATTAAAAAATTTTTTTTATGGTTTAATATTAATATGGCTCCTAAAAAAGTATCTAAAAAGGCTTCTAAAAAAGTCTCCAAAAAAGTCTCCAAAAAAGCCTCTAAAAAATACTCTAAAAAATCCTCCAAAAAAATGAGCGGAGGTGCTAAAAAACATTCCAAAAAATCCAGTAAAAAACACTCCAAAAAATCCAGTAAAAAACACTCCAAGAAATCAAGCAAAAAGGCTTCAAGAAAAGGATCTAAAAAATCCAGTAAGAAAATGAGTGGTGGTGGTAAAAAGAGAAGCAAAAAATCATCCAAAAAGGCCTCCAAGAAAGCCTCTAAAAAATCCTCTAAGAAAGGAAGCAAAAAACACAGCGGTGGTGGTAAAAAGAAAAGCAAAAAATCCTCTAAGAAAGGAAGCAAAAAATCCTCTAAGAAAGGAAGCAAAAAATCCTCTAAGAAAGGAAGCAAAAAATCCTCTAAGAAAGGAAGCAAAAAAGGCTCCAAGAAAATGAGTGGTGGTGGTAAAAAGAGAAGCAAGAAATCCTCCAAAAAGGCCTCTAAAAAAGGTTCCAAGAAATCCTCTAAAAAGGGTAGCAAGAAAATGACTGGTGGTGGTAAAAAGAAAAGCAAAAAAGCCTCAAAAAAATCCAGTAAAAAAGGTTCCAAAAAACAAAGAGGTGGTAGAGATATGAATCCCTCCATGAAAGCATTCTTAGAATTAAAAACTAAAATTGCTAAAGAATTAGGCATCCCTAATGGTATTGCCCCTGCTAAAATCGCCGGTGAAATCAATTCTAAATTAAAAGAAAAGATTCCCGATGCCATTGAAAGAGCTAAAGAAGCCTTCAAGATTTTCATGGAAGACCCTGAAAAATACAGAAAAATGGCTTAAACTTATAAAAATTGATTAATATTAATTATATTATTAATAATAATAATATAATGAAAACTTTAACTTTCCAATTATATTCGGATATGCATTTAGAATTTTCGAAAAAATATCCTCACATTAAACCCCTCGCTAAATATTTGTTTTTAGCAGGTGATATTGGTAAAATTAACACAGTTAATTTTGAACCATTTTTTGATTACTGCTCTCAACACTGGGAAAAAGTGTTTTATTGTTTAGGAAACCATGAATTTTACCATTCAAAAAAATCTTTCTCAAGTTTAAAAGCAGAGTATAGAAAATTATTTGAAAAATATAGTAATGTATATTTAATTGATGATTCATATATTGAATTTGATAATATTGTAGTATTAGGAAATCCATTATGGTCTAATCCTAGTTCCATATATGGTCTAAACGACTTTAATCATATTAGAATGGTTACTGAAGATATTGAAAGGAAATATGATATTAGAATTGAACAATTTCAACAATTACATAAGGATTGTGGAAATTATATTTTAAATGAATTAGAAAAACATAAAAATAAAAATATTATTGTAATGACACATTTTCCACCAACTCAAGAAAATACATCTAGTCCAAAGTATAAAAACCAAGTTCAATATCTAAAAGATTATTTTGCATCTAATTTTGTAAAAAATATTCCAGATGTTAATGATATTGTGTGTTGGATTTATGGTCATACACATTTTTCAAATAATATGGACTCTGGTAAAAATTTTAAATACTTTTCCAATCAAATGGGGTATTTAGATGAAATGAATGAAACTAATTTTAGTGAAGATGGATTATTTACAGTTACTTTAAAATATTAATTTTTTGTCCATCATTTAAAATTTCTAATACTTGTGCTTCTCTATAATGTGATCTTTCATTGTTATGAATCATTTCAATATCCCAGTTATCAAATGCTTTTGAAGCGCCATAATCAGTTAACCAAATTTTACCTTGACAAGTATTAGTTATACCTGTTTCTACTTGAGGAGTATGACCAATGAAAATTCTATCGACTTTATATATTTCTTTTAAAGGGTTCATTAATTGAGAACACGATTGATTACTTTGATTTTTAGAGCCAAAAATACGATTCCATAAAGGAGAATAATCTGCTGAGTCCAAAAGTTCTTTATAATCCATTGGATTTTTTAATTTATCCCATAAATAAAGAGACATTATTTGATTCATATTTTTAACATTATACTTTTCTGCTATTTTAGGTAATACTCCAGCATGAACAAATAAATTAGAACCAATAATTAAAGAAAGTTGTCTAGTGCAACCTAAAAAATCAGCAATTGGATGACCCGGTTCAAAAGCCCATTTACGAGCTTCTAATCCATCAGTAATTATTTTTCCATTTGGTTTCTTATAATTATCAAAATCTTTAATGTTTTCATAAGAGACATATCTCATATCACCATTAACATTCATTAATTCATGATTTCCTATAATAGAATATACAGCACCTCCTACTTTTTTTGCTTCACTATGAAGTTTAGTAAAATAATTAAGAATTTTTATGTCAGAAGCTTCATCATTTTTAGTAGCTTCCGGTTTATCACATGGTATACCAGCAAATCTACATCTATCAATTTGATCTCCCAATTGAACTACAACAGTATCGCCTCCTATCCAATTTAACTTATCATTAATTAGTTTAGCTACTTTTAATGATTTAATTGTCATTTCCCAATCTCCATGTAAATCACCAATTACAATAATTCTTTTTACTGGAGGTAAAACACTAGGTAATTTATCATGATTTTTACATTTTTGTTTATAAATGTATTCCCATTCTTTTCTATTCATTAAATAGTAATAGAATAAAATTTATTAAATAAAAATTGAATTAATATATATTAAATTTAAATTATAACTAGTATGGAAAAATATGAATTAGAATATAGATTTTACGATTTTAATAAAAAAGAAATTACTGATATAATTTGTCATCAAATATCTGGTGAAAATGTTCATCCTCGTTTTTTAATGGAATTCACTGTTTTTAATTCACCATGTTATTTACGTTTAAGAAAAGAATTAGATAAAGTGTTTTTAACATCAAAAAATCACACTGGTAAATTTGCTATTGAAAGAGAAGTTGAAGTATCTGATTATAATGAAACAATACAAATTTTAAAAATGGCTGGTATAAAAGAAAAATATAATTTCATGAAAATTAGGGAAAAATGGAAAGTTAAAAATACAGAAATAGTATTTGATATGTATCCTGGACTTCCTGAATATGTGGAAATAGAATCTAAAACATTAGAAGAATTAAATGAAATATGTAAACTCCTAAATTTAGATCCAAAAAATCATAAATGGAAACCATTAAATCAAATATTCAAAGAAACTTATGACATTGATAAACCACCCAAAGATTTAACTTTTATAAATCTTGAAGAAAGATTAAAACCATTAATTAAAAAAAATTATGAGATTTTTGAAAATCTAAATGATATTCAAAAAGAAATATTTATTTTATTTAAAAGCTAGCTACAGCTAATTCAGAACCATCATAACCGGATAAAGCATCAGCAGCACCACAACCACCTTGTTCAGCAGAGGCTTCAGATACAGCAACAGCTTCGGCTCTGGCTTGAGGAACAGGGGCTTCAGGAACACCAGCATCTTCAGCTTCAGAGAATGAAGGAGCTAATTCTTGTTCAGATAATCCGGGTAATTCAGCAGGGGGAGCTACAGTGGGGATTTCCATAGTAGGTTTAGAAGGCATTTCAGCTTCAGAGAATCTTTCACGGAAACCTTCTACTTTGGCTTCTACTGTTTTTACTACAGTTTCTGCGGTTTTTTGGGCAGATAAAGTTTGTAAAGTGACTAATAAAGCGACAGCGGAGATGATAGCAACTGAAGGATCTCTTGTAGCCATGTAAGCAATTAAGAACATGAAACCTAATTTGAACCATGTGTTATCGAACCATGAAGTAACTGATTTAGGTAATTTAGGAGCAGCTAATGCGGCGTATAAAACTAAAAAGAGGCCTAATACAGCGCTTAAAATTCTGTTACTATTAACATATTCAAGACCATCATTAACAACTTGAGTAAGTTTGTTTACAACTTCCATTAATATACAATATATTATAAAAAAAATTTAAATGTTTTATAAAATTAATAAAATTGAAATTTAAAAGCAAAATTTAAATATTTTATATATTAAAATGAAGTACAAATCTTTCCTCTCAAAAGACGGCTACGTGTTAAATAAGAGTAAAACAAACACTGATCTTCTTGAACAAATCAAAAACGAACTAACTGTCGAGCCTTATAAATTCGGAGTGTCTTTCACTACTAAAGAAAAGAACGAGTTTTTTAAAGTTTATCGTGAAACAGATGAATTTCTTTCCATTCCTAAATTTTATGGTATTGATAAATTGGGTAAACCTGAAATAAACAAAGAACATAATGGTGAAGAAGCTAAAATAAATTTTAAAGGTGAATTACGTGATGCACAGAAAAAAATTATTGACCAAGTTATACCGATTTTAAAAGATAAAGATGGTGGTTTAATTTGCTTAGGTTGTGGTGGAGGTAAAACGGTTCTTGCTCTTAAAATTGCATCATTATTTCAACTTAAAACATTAATTATAGTTCACAAAGGGTTCTTGCTTAACCAATGGAAAGAACGTATTGAACAATTTACAGATAGTCCAGTTGGTATTATACAACAAAATAAAGTAGAAACTGATGGAAAACATTTTGTAATTGGTATGTTACAATCAATTGCTAAAGAAAAATATGATCCTGAAATATTTGCTGATTTTGGTTTGGTTATATTCGATGAAGCCCACCATGCTCCATCAAAATATTTTTCAAAAGCATTACCATTAATAGCTTGCAAAAAAACATTAGCTTTATCAGCTACACCTAAAAGAAGTGATAAATTAGAAAAAGTATTACATTGGTATTTTGGACCAATCATTTTTCAAAATGATTTAGAAGAGAACAAGACAGTATTAACAAAAATTTATAAATACAATATTGTTCATGAAAAATTCGTTGAAAAGAAACAACGATTCACAGGAGAAGTTAATAGACCAGGAACTATTACAAATATAATTACAATTGGAAGAAGAAATAGATTCGTTATTGATATTGTAGAAGATATTCTAAATGAAGAAGGTAGAAAAATTATAATATTAAGTGAACGTGTTGAACACTTAGAATTACTTAAGAAACGTTTGGATGAAAGAGATTTATGTACTAGTGGATTTTATATTGGAGGTATGAAACAAAGTAAATTAGATGAAAGTGCAAAATGTAAAGTAATATTTGGAACATTCCAAATGGCTTCTGAAGCTCTGGATATTAAAGGATTGAATACACTAGTTATGGCAACACCTCGTAGAGAGATTGAACAAACTATTGGTAGAGTAACTCGCGACCCTAATTCTACAATTAGACCTTTAGTAATAGATATTGTTGATAATCTTGACTCATTTGTTAGACAAGGTTATTACAGAAGAAACTTTTACCGTAAAAATGGATTTCAAATTTATGTATCAGATGTTGAAAACAATGAAATTTTAAATGAACAAGATATAACTTTTACTTTTGATGTTAAAGAACAAAAAACTTCACAGGTTAATATTGATGATGTTGAGTTCTTAGATTAATTTATAAAATAATTATGTATTTACTTCTTATAATTGTAGATTTACTTTTTATTTAGGCCATAGAAAGACTTGAATCGAGAAACCATTGGTCCATTGTGAACAGCAGTGCCATTTTCCCAACTTGCAATTACAGATTCAATCAGACACATTTGATTTGCTACTTCCTTTCGTGTAAGTCCCTTAGCAAGTCGAGCTTGTGTGATTTCCTTGGCAAATTCACGATCAACATACTTGATCTTTGGAACTTCATCTTCATTGAGAAGAGCTTTCTGTTGCTTTGTCAGAGTGCTTTGAGGCTTCTTTTCATTAGCCTTAGCCTTGTTAGTCTTAGTAAGAGTAATGTAATCCCAATCTTGATGTGACATACTAACTATCAATTAACATTTATATAAAAAGATTTCAATTTTTTTACTTAAGCTTAAATGTTTTTCTATGAAATTGTGACAAACCATGTTTTTGAATACCTTCTATGTGTTTTTTAGTGCCATAACCCATATTTTTTAAAAGGTCATATTTTTCATTTAATTCAGGATGATTATAACATAAAGATTTTATATAATCATCGTGATATTCTTTTGCTAATATTGATGCAGCTGCGATTGAATAATAATTTGCATCTCCTTTAACTATTGATGTAACATTATAATCAGGAAATTTTTTCTCCCATCCAACACCATCAATAATTAAATAATCCGGTTTAAAATCAAGTTGATTTAAAGCTCTAGTCATTGCTAATTTAGTCGCTTCTAAAATATTTATTTTATCGATTTCTTCTGGTTCAGCCCATCCAACAGCCCATTCATCTACATTATTTTGAATCCAATTTAATACATCTGCTCGTTTTTTAGCAGATAATTTTTTTGAATCAGTAACATTTTCATTAATTTCAGTATTTCCCCAATTCACTGCTGCAGCATAAACCCTTCCTATTAAAGGACCTCTACCGGCTTCGTCTAATCCTACTTCAATCTTATTTTTAATATTATTATAAACAATTTTCATTAATTTATAAAATAATTTCATTTTAAGTAAAGTTTTATTATTTAAATTTTATAAAGTTTCATGTTAGAACTCCTCTCTCTCTCGCTAAAAAAGTGTACGCAAAAGTGTACGTACATCAGGTGTACGCTATAAAAAAATCATTTAAGAAAATAAAATCTAATTTATTTATATAGTGTACGCACGATTTATGGAATATAAATGTGAATATTGTAATAAGATATATTCATCTAGACAAGCTAGATGGAACCACAACAAAAAATATCATGTTGACGAGGTAAGCCAAAGTAAGCCGGAAAGTAAGCATAAAAGTAAGCCTAAAAGTAAGCATAAAGTAAGCATAGATGAATCTTTCCCTTGTCGATTTTGTGATAAACTTTTTGTTCATAAACAAAGTCGATTTAGACATGAAAAAACATGTAACATTGAAGAAGATACAAACAAAAAATCTACTTTAGAAATCACTAAAATATTAGAAGAAATGAAGAAACAAAACGAACAAATGAAAGATATGTTTCAAAGAGCATTGAAAATTCATCCGAAAACTTTACAAAAAATTAATAAACAATTAATAAATAATGGAACAATTAATAATAATATCATTAACATTGTACCATTAGGAAATGAAAATTTAAATCAGGTATTAACTGATAAAGAAAAACTAGCAATATTAAATAAAAAGTATAATAGTTTAAATGAACTAATTAATAAAGTTCATGTTCTACCAGATACTAGATATAATCAATTTAAAAATGTTTATATCACTAATTTACAAAATGACATTGCTTACGAATATAACAATAATAGCAAACAGTTTCAAGCTGTTGATAAAAATGAATTATTAGAAAAATTAATAGATAAAAGAATGAATGATATAGAAACATTTGCTTTAGAACTCGATGAAAAAAATAATTTACCTCCAGAATTATCTTCAATAATAGATAAATTCATTGAACAAATGTGGACAGACAATTCTGAACTTAAACTAAAGAAAATCAAACAAGTAAAATTACTATTATATAACAATCGTGATTCTATAAAAGATAATTTAAACAAAGATTTTAGAATTTTAGATTTATGAAATTATTAGGATGGTTTAACATTATTCCAATAATCTTTCATTGTATGTTTTTTATCAATATCATTTTTATTAATATCTTTAGAAATATTAATTTTCTTTTTGATAGATATTTTTTTTGAAGAAGTATCTATTTTATCATTGTCTGTTTGATCTTGAACAGGAGGTTGAAGATATTGCCAAGGTTGTGCACAAAGAGGACAATGTTTATTTTTATCAACCCAAGGTTTGATACACTCATAATGGAAAGAGTGTTGACACGTTCCTGTAACAATATATGATTCGATACCTTTTTCTTGGTTATATAAACTAGGAATATTTAAATTACACCTACAAATCGTACAGTCATGATTTTTAGGTAAATTGTAAACCCAAGAAGAAAACATGTTTATGCTTTTTATCTCAAAAGGGGAGTTCATTAATTAATAAAATAATAATAACAAGTTTATTAGAGTTCAATTTTTTTAGTTTTAATATCATAAAAATAAAAAAATTAATATATTGTGTAGTTAAATTTATTCATTGCTACCAGTTACAGTAGTATCCCTACTTACTCTAGATTCCATAATTTTATCGTATGCACTTTTGAATTTATACCAATCATATCCAATAACTCTATCGAGTTCAACGATTTGGGTACCTTTAAGTTCAACAAATACTTGAAGAGGAATGGAAGAAGCTTGATACATTTCAGCTAATTTATTATTTTCATCTTCATCAATATCTAGATGTCCAACTACAAGATTAGGCATTTCGAGTAAAGTTTCATCTTTATCAAGTGTTTGTTTTAGTTTTTTACAGGGACCACACCATTCTGCACCAAAATATACAACAATAACCTTATCTTTGTTTTCCCAGATAAATTCTTCAAGTTGTTCTTTACCTACAATATCATACATTAATATATTATAAAAGTTGTTTTTAAATATAGATTTATCAATTTTTATTTATATAAATAAAATTTGATAATTTAATGTTTACCAGTCAGTATCACTAGAAGAGAATTCAGAGTCATCGTTGGCATCAGACATAGATCCTGTGCTTTCACTTAAATCAGAATCGGAATCATCTTTGAAAAAATGTTTAGCTGCGGCTTTTTTAGCACTTTTGCTTTTTTTAGGTCTGGCACCAGCTAATTGTCTGAATAATTGGCTTACTTCACTGCTATCTTCATTATTTTTGTTTTTGATAGTTGTTTCAGTTTCAGTAACAGGTGTTTCATCACCACCACCAACCATTGAATTACCAATTATTTTAACATTTACATTATCGCCATTATCTTCAGTAGCAGTTAAATCAGAAAATAAACCTCTTGAAGCAACGGGTTGTTCAGGGAAAGGTGAATCAGAATCTGCTGAATTTAATAAATATCCATACTTAGATTTTAAAGCTAAATATTTATTTTTGTATTTTAAGTATTTTTTTTGGTAGGACATAATTATATAATACTTATTAGAAAAAAATATTTGTTAATGGTTTTTTCCACTCAAAATTAAAATAATTTATATTCTTTTATGATGAATGAAAAATTTACTTCAATATTTATAGGAAATAATTCTGTAAACCTATTCGGGTGTGAAAATGATGCATTATTATTTTATAATTTACCTTTATTTCAAAACAAAAATATATTATTAGGTGATGATGCAACAGTAAAAAATTTAGAAAAAATATTTAGAAATAACATGGATACAACAGATTTATTTATATTTTTCTCAGGTCATGGTTTTAGAGGTGGTTGTCTAAAATTATATGATGTTATTTTAAAACCATCAAAATTATATGATTTAATCAATCATATTTTTGTTCATCCAATAAACTTATATATGATATTAGATTGTTGTTATTCTGGTAGTTTCCCACAGGTTAAAAATTTTAATAAAATAAAAAACAATTATATTATTGCATCTAGTGATAAAAATGAGAAATCATCAGAAAGCATGGTTTTATTTGAGGAAAAATTATTTATTGAAAATAAACCAAAAGTAAAAAATAATCATATCGTTATCGGTTTATTCTCTCACAATTTTATTAAAATGTTATACAGCAAGAATTTAAAAGAGTTAGAGTCCATTTTTTTATCTTTTAGTGAAAAAGAATGGAATGAATTACAAAAAATAACAAATCAAAATATAACAATTAAAAATTAAAATTTTGTTTTAATGCTAAATATTTAGCCTTGTATTTTAAATATTTTGCTTGATAAGTATAATATTTATTATTAGGTGCTTGATCTGGAAATAATGGTAAATTTAATGCAGGTTCTGCTGTAAGTGCAGGAACTGGTGCAGTCCATTGGGCAAGTGGTCTTCCTGCACTAATATGTGCTTTTACTTTTGATAATGCATCGTTTGAAATAGCATTCCCATTTCCAATAGAACCGGATAAATTTACCACTCTTAAATTAAATATTTCACTCTTTCCTTCATTTAGTCTATATGCAGCTAATATTCCATTACAATTTGAAATATCAATTTCAGCAGCAAATATAGTATATTTTGTATATGTTGTTATTCCGCGTTTTGTGGTACTAATGATTGCAATACCGCAATCAGTCAATGGATAATTAGCAGCGTTATCAATATCAAAAAAAGTTTCTTCTTTAAACTCTCTTCTTGCTGTTCCTTCATAACCTGCACCATCTGTACCTTTTTTCCCTCCTTTAATAAAACCATTCGACCGACTATTTTCTATGCGTTGTTCGAAACTTTTATCACTAAGAGTATAATGACAAGGAACTCTACCTATTGTATGATATTTTTCTACCAGTAGTCGTTGGACGATTTCCTTATTATCTTGTGAAGCATCAAATTCTTTTGCGGCATCTATTGGATAACAACATAAATTTGTGCTGAATGAAGATAAATCGATTGCAAATTTTGTTGATATCTCTTGTGCTAAAATGTTTAATTTTTTATTTAGAACTTTAGGTATTCTATTATTACTAAAATCTACATAACCGACAGTAGATTTTTCTTTTGTTCTCCAATCTTCAAATCTATAAACATTTTCTGTTCCAATTAAATAATTATCACTACCATCTATTTTTAATACTATTATTGCTCCACTTACATCACTTGACATTATATAAATAATAATATATTTTAAATTTTTTATTCTAATTATTATTAAATGGATGAAAAATGTGCACCAAGCAAAACTTATAAAGAAGGTTCTTGTTTGTCATTACAATCATTAAAAGCTATCGCTGAAAATTATAATAAAAAGAATAATGATAAAATAAAAATTTCTGAAAATAAAAAATATTTAGTTGAACAATTAGAAAAAAAATTATCTAATAACTGCGATGACCAAACTTGTTGGTTACGTTTAGATATTGTTCAAAAAATAGATGACGAACAAATTAAAGAAGATATTGAAGAAAATACATTTAGACCAGAAGGTCCATCAAAAAAGTATGATTGGTTATCAACAACTGATATAAATAATGTAATAGCTCAATATCAAGAAAAATATAAATCATTCTTATTTTTAGGGGCTGTTCCTGCTGATTTTGAAGAATTACCTGTTTTAGGAATAGGGAATTTAGATTTTAAAGAATTAGAAAAACAAGGTAAAACTAAAATAGGAATGGTTATTAATTTAGATGATCACACTCAAGGTGGTTCTCATTGGGTTGCTCTTTTTACAGATTTAGAAAAGAACCAAATTTATTATTTTGATTCTTTCGCAAAAAAACCATCAAAGAGAACTAGAAAATTTGTAAATCGTATTTTAAAACATCTTTATAAAAAAAAATATAATAAAGATATTAAAATTAATAAATTAATAAAAGCTTTTGATGGAGGCGGTAAGATTAAAGATTCAAAATTAGCAGATGAATTGAAACCATTTGACTTAAGATTTAACACTAAACAACATCAATTAAATAACTCAGAATGTGGTGTATATTCTATAAATTTTATTATTAGATTAGTTGGTGGCGAATCATTTGATAGTATTACTGAAAATATTACTAGAGATGACGAGATGAATAAATGCCGTGGTGTATACTTTAGAAATAATAATTTGAAAGATGATTCAGTTAAGTGCCAAAAAAATTAAATCATTTCATCAGGATTGCAAATTTCTAATTGAACATTCAAACTATAATTTAATCCATAAAAATTAAATAGTCTTCCTTTAGAATCTTTAAATACTAATTCTAAATTATCAATTGTTGTTGGATCTTCAAACTTGAATTGATAATTTCCTTGATTATTCGGATAAAGTAATGCAAATGGTGTTGAATCATCAATATTATT
>Ga0214917_10002499_pt1 | contig 22242 bp, 19 predicted proteins | sample LL_1208_BB_MetaG_FD_177983 | JGI IMG/M metagenome (GOLD analysis project Ga0214917, IMG submission 177983) | Freshwater microbial communities from Lake Lanier, Atlanta, Georgia, United States - LL_1208_BB | ecosystem: Environmental > Aquatic > Freshwater > Lake | place: USA: Georgia | collected...
TATCCCTTGCCCCACAAAACCACACTCCACCCCCCCGGACTGGCCTAAAAAATCGTCATTACCCCTCCCTTGACCCAAAATGGCACCAATCATCCCCCTACACAGGCATCAAATCATCCTTATTGCCCTAAAATTTCCACTCCGGTTTAGCCTTTATACGCCTCCCGGCAGGGATTGAACCGGGTAGGGCGCAGGGGGCCGGCGGCTGCTGGCGCGCAGCGAGGAGGCGACCTTGGGAGCCACCGCAGCACGCTGACAGCCCGCCGGCCAACAAGAACTACCGGTGAAAGCCCGCCTGCCGGCCAAAAAATCAATCACTCTGGCTTTCAATTCCCTATTTCGCTGAAATCAGCTCCATACCGATTCCCCGGGATTCAGAAGGCCGGAAATACCAAAATTCAATGCAATTTATTACTCTGAAATCAACATTTTAAAACCTTTTCCGTGCACGTTAAGAATTTCGATCTTCGAATCCTCACGAAGGTATTTCCGCAATTTCGTAATGTACACATCCATGCTTCGTGCGTTGAAATAGCTATCGTCCCCCCAAATGGTTTTCAGGGCAAATGCACGATCCAACGTTTTGTTCAAATTTAAAGCCAGCAAACGAAGCAAATCCGACTCTTTTGAAGTCAGCTTTTGGGCCTCGCCTCCATCAAAAGTCAACCATTGTTTTTGTGAATCGAAGGTGTATCGGCTAAGGGTGAAATACGTTTCGTTGGCTTGAATTGCCGGAACTGCCGAGGAGCGCTTCAATACTGCATGGATGCGCAGCAACAGCTCTTCCATGTTAAATGGCTTGGTCAAATAATCGTCTGCTCCGCTCTTAAATCCTTCAATTCGGTCATCGGGCAGGCTTTTTGCCGTTAAAAATATAATAGGCATATTGGGGTTTGCCTGACGAATTTCTTTGGCCAGGGTATGCCCGTCTTTCACAGGCAGCATGATATCCAGAATACAAATATCAAAGCGGGTTCGTGAGAACACATCGAATCCTTCCTGACCATCTGTGGCCAAAACGGCCTCAAAGCCTTTTGCTATCAGGTAGTCTTTCAGCAGATTGCCTAAGTTGGCTTCGTCTTCAACCAGTAAAATTTGGGGCTTTATATCTTCCATATGGCTTAGATTTCTTGTTTTAAGGGCAGCCGCACTTGGAATCGACTTCCTTCTTGCAGTTGGCTTTTTACTTGGATTATTCCCTGGTGTGCTTCTACAATTTTTTTTACATAACTCAAGCCCAATCCATAGCCTTTCACATCGTGAATGTCTCCGGTGGGTACTCGGTACAATTTATCAAATATACGCTTTATGTTTTCTTTTGAGATACCTATTCCGTTGTCGGCAACTTCCATGTGAAAATTTGTCCCTTCGTTCCAGGTCGAAACTGTAATGTTTCCTTCGGTTTTTCGGCTGTATTTTATTGCATTATCGGCCAAATTAAATATCAAATTTGTCACCATCACCTCATCTGCTTCAACAATAAAATCACGGGCATCAAAATTTTTCACCACCGATATCTTGCGGGTATCGATTTGGATATCTAAGCTGCGCAGTACGCTGCTGATTTTTTGATGCATATCGACTTTACGAAGTTTTAGTTGTCCTTCGCCACGTTCAAATACTGCTGCTTGAAGTACATTTTCCACCAGCATGCCCAGGCGTTTGTTTTCCTCGTTTATCATTCCTATGTATTTGTCGCGGGTGCCGGGCAAACTTCCCAAATCGGGGTCTGCTATGGCTTGGCAGGCCAGCGAAATGGTGCTGATGGGTGTTTTTAGTTCGTGGGTTATGTTGTTGATTAAGTCGTTCTTTATTTCCTGAACCTTTTTTTGTCGAACGATGATGATAATGGTCGATGAAAAGGCGGCGATAATGATTAAAATCAGAATGGTCGAGGCCGCCAGCAGAAAGTACAAATTGCGCAGCAAAAAACTGGTTTTATTCGGAAAATACACCACCAATTCAGGGCTGGCGAAGGCCGGGTTTATCATCAATGGGCTTCGGTATTTTGATTGGGCCAGCTTTGAACTGTATCGTTCTTCGTAAAAGCTGAATTTTTTTTCTCCGGGCAAAATCAATCCATAGGTCCAGCCTGTTTTTATACCGTGTTCCTTCAGTTCGGCCTCCAAAATATGGCGCAGCAAAGCGGTATCTATATTGGTGGGCAAATCCATCGAAAAATCGGCAACCATTTGACGGAACAATTGTCCGATCAGCGTTCGACTTTGGTTCAGCATCAAAAAGGTTTGGTGCATTTCCTGTTGTATTGCCGCTCTGGAGGAGTCTGTTTCCTGATTGTTCAATGTCATTTCGGCTCCGCCAAACGGACTTATCGAAAATTGCAGCCGTTCTTTTGATCCTCGGCGAAGGCCTGCTTGGTTGCGGGCATAGTTGCTGCCGCTTTCCTGCGATACGGCCAGGCGATTCAGCGAATCCATGTGGTTTTGAACCAGCAATTCAAAGGCTTTCCAATTAAAAGATTGGTCAAACTCCCTTTGCCAGCTTGATTCTTGGTAGCTCAATGTTGTTTGAGCCAAAGATTCATAAACACCCTGATCGAATTGTTCTTCGCGTTGTTCCACGGCACGTTTAGTCCAAATAATTTGAATTCCCACCAGGCCGGTCATGGCGAAAAACATAAAAATGACTAGAATGCGTACAAATCTAGATGTCATTGGACGAAAGGCATGATTCCCGGGCAGCCGAACTACCTGCAATTTGCAACAAAGGTAGGCATTGATAAGCAGTTATGTGCAAGGGTTAATGCTCATTTTATGTGGGGCGGCTGACGGGCTTTCCGGGCTAGTCCGCGGTTCAGGCCGGGGCAGGCTTGGCCCAAAAGTAGCTCCTCGCGTCGCTCTTTTGGGCTTAGCCTGCCTGCCGGCCTGAACACTGCGGGCTAGCCTCGTCAATCCCTGCCGCAGGCCGCTCTTGGCTTTTAGGTCTTGTTTATTCCCGCTTGTTGTTGGGGTTTTTCCCCTTCAAGGGCCATCAAATGTTCGTAGGCCAGTTCCGTTTAGCGTATATGGGTTTTCTGTAGGCAAATTGATACCGCATCATGGGCATTAGAAGGCGGCTCCAAAAAACCGTTTTGAATTGCAATTCAATTTGGTCAATGACGCGGCACTGCCCATCCATACTTTCAACCCGATGCAGGTGCCTCCATTTTTTCAGAAAAAAGGGCAAAACCACGCCTTCGTCCACAAAATACCATGCCTCGGCATCGTATTTTTCTTCGGTAATTTGGCTTACCCAATCCAATTGCAAAGGCCACAGACCCAATTTCAACCGAACCACATCGCCGGGAGAACAACCATCAAAGCGAACTACTTTTGTTGGCATCCACGGCGGATTTAATGCCTTGAACAAGCTTAAATTAAATCCCTTTTTGACCGATGGCAATTCAGCATTAAACCATTCGCTTTGCATTCGTATTTCCATATTTACGAAACAAAAAGAAGGGGGTTCTGTTCTAAAAAAACTGGATTATTCGGCAGAGGGGCGGGTAAGCAAGGAACTGCCTCGAATCAGCAGAACTTTCCCTCGAAAGCGGTGAGAAACGCCCAAAGCGTCCACGATATCGGCCGAGTACACATAAACGCCTTGGGGGCAAATTTTCGAGCCATAGAATCCATCCCAAGATTCGGTTAATTGGGTTGAAGTAAAAAGTTCTTGACCCCAGCGGTTAAAAATTCGAAAGTCGTATTGAGCTATGCCAATTCCGTATCCACGAAAACCCTCATTGATTCCATCGGCATTTAAAGTAAAGGCATTTGGAACATAATAAGTAAATTCCGGCCGCACATAAATGCGGTATCTAGCCGTATCGGTGCATTGATATTGGTTAATGGCTATCAGGGTGGCCTCAAAATAACCGGCAGAATCGTAGGAATAGGCATAGTTGTTTTGGCAGCCTTGCCAAGGCGAGCCGTCGCCCGGATTAAACATACAGCTGTAATAATTCAGTGAACTGTTCGTAAAATAAAAATAGGGATTAAAAACAGATTGTTCGTCGGGATTGCCGGTTAGAATGGCGGTGGGAATGGGAAAAATTTGAACCCCGCCAACCACGGGAAGGGCAAAAGTATCAACACAGGCTCCGGTCGAAATTACCGTCAAAACGGGCTGGTAGGTTCCTGCCGGGTAAACTACAGTGGGGTTCAGCAAATTCGAGTTTTGACCATTTCCCAAATTCCAGTTAAAAATCAAAGTGTTGTTTTCAGCAAAAATTTGTGGATTAAACGTAATACTGCCCGGTTCACAGCCAAGGTAGGGACCATCCGGAATTCCATAAGCGTAGCCCGAAACGTTCACAGGAAAAACCAAAGAATCTTTACAGCCCATCCGTTCGGCCAGCAGGCGAATTTGGTATTGACCCGGCTGATTGTAATTTATGGGGCCTGTAGGATTTTGGTTTGAAGAGCTTGGATTCGCATTCGGACCAAAATTCCAATTGAAAACAGTACCTCCGGGCAGGGTTCCTGTTGCGGTCAAATTAATGTTTTGGTTTCCAATGCATTGGTCCGGTAAAGAGAGCGGATTTAACAACACCGCCGCTTTAACGGTTAATGTTTGGGTGGCGGTATCGGCACAAAAAAAGCCGGGATTGCTTATCAGCTGAATTTGGTAAACTCCCGGACCGGGAAACGTGTATTGTGGTTGGTAGGCGTTACTTACGTCCGTATTGATTCCACTTACTCCAAAATCCCAGGCGAAGGTCGTGGCATTGACAGAGGAATTTGTGAAATTAACGGGCAAATCCCCGCAAATAAAAAAACTTCCGTCGGGTTCAACCTGTAAATTTGTATTAAGTGAGAATCCTGCCTGTGTATTGGTCAAACATGCGGTAACATTGAATTGAAAATCCCGCTGATGAACCCCGATCAAAACTCCGTTTCTGTATTCGCGCACACAGACTCCAACAACATATTGTCCAACTTGGTTTGGAACGGCGGTCATGAAACCGGTCGCCGGATTTACAGCAATGGGTGGATTTGAGGCCAAGGGATAGATTGCCGAAAATGGAGGGGAAAAGGTAATTGGGGTAAAAGGTGGGGGGCTGGTTGGAATGGGCATGGGGGTGGCAACAGAGCCCCCGTGGTAGGTGGAACACAACTCATACACCAAACTATCTCCATCGGGGTCGGTAGCAGAGTGATCAAACTTTAAAGTATCGCCCAGGCATACAGCTATTGGCGGAAAATTGTTGAAGCGGGGGCTGGAATTGCAGCTTATCAAATTGGTGCCCGGGATTGTTGTTTGGTAGGTGCTACCCGTACTTCCGGGATTCACCAAATTTACAATGCTGTTGTTTCGGCAACATCGTTGGTAAGCCAGGGTAATGCCTGTGGCTTGAATGGGCAAGGTGGTTTGAAAGGCATAAATAGCTTCTTCAACACATACATTGGGCGGTGCCTGAAAGCAAGGCGAATTTGGGGTAAAGGGCACATTGCTTGCTCCGGGAAAGGGCAAATTGATGGTTTGCAACAAATTCCCTCCGGCATCCCAAATCGAAATACTGGCGGGGTTGTCAAACGGAGCTTGACCATTCAAACAATCCCGGTACACCTTTAAGGTAATCAGGTAATTGTTGCCCCCAAGGCAATCGTAATACAACTCCCCTCCAATAATATGGGTGGCCTGAACCGGAAGCCCAAGAACCATAAAAATCAAAGCAAATAACCCGCTAAATCTACCGTTTAGCATCATCGGATTAAATTAATATGTCCCATAAAAACCTTAGGGCTATTGTTGGGCAATACCAACTCAAAACGGTAGGCATACACGCCAATTGGGTATGGTTCCCCATTTCTTTTTCCGTCCCAGCCGCGTTTTATGTGGGTTGAAACGAATACCTCTTGACCCCACCGGTCAAAAACCCGCCATTCAATTTCCTTAAAGCCCTGACCATAGCCAATGAAAATATCGTTGACCAAATCGTTGTTGGGGGTAAAGGTATTGGGGATGTAAAATCCAAAGGGCGGATAAATGTAAACGGTATCCATCAATTCAACCCGGCAACCAAATTCATTGGTTGCGGTCAGGCGAACAACTTGAAAACCCGTATCCAGAAATTCCCGAATGGGATCTTCCAACGTATCGCTACCGGAAGACCCAAAATTCCATAGCCAGGAGACCACATCGGGCGAGGTTTCAGAATCGAAAATCAATGTGTTGTTTTCGATGTAATGATAGGTGAAAGAGGCCTCTGGAACACGAACCGTTACCCTGGACGACAAACTGAGCACATTTCCACAGCTATCGGCCACAGAAACCGTGTAAATCTGAGTGCTCATAGGACTAACCCATTGGCGTAACGAATCGGAAGAATAACCATTGTCCCAAACAAAAACCAAATCTCCGATTCCACCTCCATATTCTGCCTCCAACAATACCGAGGCCCCCGGGCAAATTACAGTATCCGGACTGAATTTCAAATTCAATGGGGCAACATCCGGAACACGAATTAAGACTGTGTCGGTGGAAGAATTTTGGCAAGCATCCACTGCCCTAACCACAAATTGAGTGGTTTGCCCTACCAGGGCGGGAACGGGAGAACCTGCCAAGCCCCCCGGCGACCAGGTTAATGTTACGGGCCCAACTCCTCCTGTTGAGCCCGCCGTTAAGATAACCACCTGATTGTTGCAGGGAAAAGACTGATCGTCCATGGCCTGAACAGTAAGAGGGCGCACATCTGCAATAGGAATTCGAACGCTGGGGCGTTCAATATTTGGACAAAGGTTTGGGTCATCTGCCGTAACAATTAGAAATTCCACGCCTTCGTTCAACAAATCGGCCAAGGCCGAAGTATATAAAACGACCGAATCGGCTCCTGCGGGTATGGTAACCTGCGTAGCCAGGGTTTGATAGTCTACCCCATTTATGGAATTGCCTTGAAGCAAAAGGTTGATGGTTTTGTTTTGAGCCTGGGGTAAGGTGTTTTTTATCACAATGGCTGCGGTGCCACAGCCTTCATACAAAGTGTCTTTTGAAACCCCATTCAAAACCGTGTAATACATACTTAAACCATCCGATGAAAAACTCTTTGCCTCCAAAAAAACACCCGAATCATAAATGCCGTCTGCCACATCCGCAATGGCTAAGCGAAGGGTGTAGGTAGAACAGGGAACTACCTTAGCACGAGCGGTAAGTACACGGGTATATCCATCGTACTGAATAAAAAATCCCGGGGAAGGCAACTCATTGTCAAAGTAATATTGAGAATTGGTCAAATGATTGACGTTGTTGATGGCGACCTTGGTTCCGTTGGGCAAAAGGGCAATGTTTTGATTTTGATAATTGCCCCCTGAAGGATTGGGGCCGCTAATAAAAAAACCGAATACATCGTTAAACTCCGAACCAACAAACTCTCGGTATTCTTCCGAGCCGAAGACATACCGAAATGCAATGGAATCGCCTTGGGGAATAAAATTAAAGGACAGTGTTGTTGCGTTAAAGGTAGGTTGAGAAAATCCAAACTCTGCATTGAGCAGTGCCGACCCTTGATAATTGTTGTCAATACCGGCATCGGGTCGGTTGTTTGGACCTTTGGGTCCGTTGGGTCCGGAAATAATGCCGGTGGTCAACAAAATTCCCGAATTCAAACCCAAATTGGTATTGCCGGCGGTAAATGAACCATAAGCCTGACCACTGCCGGTTAAAACAACATTGGAAACCTGAACACCACCACCCAACAAAATATTCTGCACCAAGTCGTTGGGACTTATTCCTCCGGTAGTTTGCAGCTGTGCATGCATCAGCAAAGGCAAAAAAACCAACGAAACTCCCAAGGCAATTTTATGCATTTTCAGCTTAATAGAATGCAAACACACTCGGCACATGATACAAAAGTGATTAAAATTACATTCTTTTGGTGGGCTTATCAAGTGCATTGAATGGTTTTTAACAGAACTTATTAGCTGCATTCGTTATTCGTGTTTAGAAGTGGAGCAGATTGCATACTTTCAACCTGAATTTTAAGGATGTTTTTAATGGCCGTGCAGTTCTTATTCGTCCAAAGAAACTCAACCTTATACCAGTTCATTTTGTTTCATACATAGCAACAACCATGCAAAAAACCCAGAATTTTATTCAATCGCAACGGGAACGATTTATGGCCGAATTGTTTGATTTATTGCGCATTCCTTCAATTAGTGCCGACCCCTCTTTTGCCGCTGACGTTCATGCCTGCGCCGCCTTTGTAGCCGAACGGTTGAAAGAAGCCGGAGCCGATGCAGTTGAAATCTGCCCAACGGCCGGATTCCCCATCGTGTACGGCGAAAAAATAATCGACCCCTCCTTACCTACTGTTTTGGTTTATGGGCATTACGATGTTCAACCCGCAGTTCCGTTGGAACTTTGGACAACCCCACCCTTTGAACCCGAAATTCGAAACGAACGCATTTTCGCCCGTGGCTCTGCCGACGATAAAGGTCAATTTTACATGCACCTTAAAGCCTTTGAGGCAATGTGGACTGCAGGTGAATTGCCCTGCAACATTAAATTTATGATTGAAGGGGAGGAAGAAGTAGGCTCAAACAACCTTTCCGCTTTTGTGAAGCAAGAAAAAACCCGCCTGGCCGCCGATATGGTTCTGATTTCCGATACCAGCATGCTGGGCAACGATACCCCCTCAATCGATGTCGGTTTGCGTGGCCTTTCCTACGTTGAAGTGGAAGTTACAGGCCCCAACCGAGATTTACACTCGGGTGTGTATGGCGGAGCAGTGGCAAATCCCATCAATATTTTGGCCCAAATGATCGCCAAAATGCACAACGAAAAAGGTCAAATTACCATCCCCGGCTTCTACGATAAAGTGCTTAATCTCTCGGAAGCAGACCGAATTGCTTTGAACCTTGCTCCCTTTGATTTGGATGAATACAAACGCGATTTAGGGATTGATGCCCTGCATGGAGAAGAGGGCTACACCACCTTTGAACGCACAGGAACCCGGCCAACCCTGGACGTAAACGGAATCTGGGGAGGCTACATCGGCGAAGGTGCAAAAACAGTTTTGCCCTCAAAAGCATACGCCAAAATTTCAATGCGATTGGTTCCCAACCAAAATTCCCAAGAAATCACCACCCTTTTCGAAAACTACTTTAAATCCATTGCACCGGCTTCAGTCAAAGTTGAAGTTAGGCCTCACCATGGAGGGGAACCCGTGGTTACGCCCTCAGATTCCCCTGAATTTAAGGCAGCCAGCTTAGCCATGAAGGAGACCTTTGGAAAGGAACCTATTCCAACGCGTGGCGGTGGTTCAATTCCCATTGTGGCCTTGTTTGAAAAAGAACTGGGCTTAAAATCCGTTTTAATGGGCTTCGGCCTGGACATAGACGCCCTGCATTCACCCAACGAAAGCTACGGTGTTTTTAATTTCTACAAAGGCATCGAAACCATACCCTGGTTTTTCTATCATTATGCTCAAATCAAACAATAGCATTTACCGGCTTCTTATTGCCGTTTTGTGCTTGGCTTTTTTCTCTTGCAAAGTCGCCATGCCCAACATTGATTTGGTTTCCTTCAACCTGAACCCCGAAGGTGCTCAAGTTGAACTTAAAGCGGAAAACCAAAATGGATTTGCGGTTACTACCACCAACATTGACCTGCAAGCATTTTATCAGAAAAAAGCCGTTGGAAAACTAAGCAACGATAAATCCATAAAATTCCCTGCCCATCAGTCCGTAGTGTTTTATCTACAAGCAAAATTGAATTCAGAAGCAATGCTTCAAGCTGCCCCCAATGCACTGATGTTGGTGCTCCAAGGCAAAAAACTACCCCTGCAGGTGCAAGGCGAAATTAAAGTAAAAGTTGGGGGAATATTCAAAGCATCAATTCCTGTTGATACCACATTGATGATAGACCCTAGAGATTTTATTGGCCGTTGAATACGGCAGATGCAATTTCGCGAACCGCCTTGCTTTTTCCCATAGTGAAAAAGTGTATGCCGGGTACATCATTGGCTACCAACTCTTTGCATTGTGCCACTCCCCATTCAATTCCGACCTGCCTTGCCTGATCGTCGTCCTTGCACTTTACCAATGAATGCGTCAATGGCCCGGGAATTTCAACATGAAAAAATTTGGGCATAAATGTAAGGTGCGAAATCTTTTCTATGGGCTTTATGCCCGGAATAATAGGAACCCGAATGCCCTCCTGCCAACAGCGCTCACGGAAAGCAAAAAACTTCCGGTTGTCAAAAAACAACTGAGTTACAATATACTGTGCACCTTGATTAATCTTTTCTTTCAAATATTGAATGTCCAAATCCAGGTGGGGCGATTCGAAATGCCGCTCCGGATAACCGGCAACTCCAACGCAAAAATGGGTGGGAGCGGGCTCCCTAATTTCATCGTCCAAATAAATGCCCTTATTCATGTCTGATATTTGCCGGACCAAGTCAACCGCATAAGAATGGCCTCCGTCGGTGGGCGTGAAATGTGTTTCAGTCTTAATGGGGTCGCCACGAAGTGCCAACACATTGTTTATTCCCAAAAAGTCCAAATCAATCAGGGCGTTTTCTGTTTCCTCCTTTGTAAATCCACCACAAATAAGGTGAGGAACAGTGTCTATGGAATACCGATGTTGAATCGCCGCACAAATACTAACCGTTCCGGGCCGCTTGCGCATAGACACTTTTTCAAGGTAACCCTTCTCCCGCTTTTTATACACAAATTCCTCCCTATGGTAAGTAACGTTGATAAACGACGGCTTTAAATCAATCAATGGATCAATGGCCCTGAACAAGGTCTCAATTCCCACCCCCTTTAAAGGCGGAATCACCTCGAATGAAAACAATGGCCCTTTGGACTCTTCTATACTTTCAATTACGTTCTTTCCCATAAGGGGTTTAAGATATGGAATTTCTGACCCGTTGAGAATATGCCCGAACCGCTTCGTTGAACGACAACCCTTTTTCCAGATTCTGAACAATATCTTGGGCAGCCAAAATGTGGGTTAGTTTCTCACCCTCATCTTCCCCGTTTATTTCGATTTCCGGAACCTGTTCTTCATACAAGGCTTGTTCCGCCTTTTTTAGTTGCTCCAATGTGTGGCTTTGAGCCAAGCGCTTTATTTCCGGCAATTTCATTGTGCAATTTGGTTAATCATTTCAATCACCTTTTCTTCTTTGCTGGTAGCTATTCCCTGAACCAAACTGCCTTGATGAAACACAGCAATAAAGGGCAGATTGTCCACTCCGGCCAATCGCCGGCTTTCAGCATTTTCCTCGGCATTTATTTCTACAAAGCGAACCCCCGAAAATGCCTCATCTTCGCTCATTCGCCTAAATTTGGGCGAAAACAATTTGCAGCTTCCACACCAATCAGCATAGAATTTTACTGCAATGGGGCCCCCTTCTTTAAGCAGCTCAGAAAATGAAGCATCGTTTAACGTTTCTACGGCCATGGTACTTTTCTTTCGTCAAAGGTAACAAACAAAGGTCAATCGTTGTTTTTGATTTTTCGAATTTAGGGGTTAAGAGTATTGGGGCGGAGTGAATTTATTATTTTTCGCTTGCCTGAATATGCATCACGCTGTTCTTCGTTTTGCTTGCTACCTTTGTTTCAAACCTTAGAAAATGGATTATCAAAACCTTTCATTGGAAGTGGAATCAGGAATAGCCACCCTTACCATTCAACGCCCTGAAAAATTAAACGCCCTTAATCGTGCCACCATAATAGAATTGAATCTGGCCTTAGAAACCATAGCCAACGATTCTACCGTTCGGGCACTCATTCTAACCGGTTCGGGCATCAAGGCTTTCGTTGCAGGTGCCGACATTTCAGAATTTGCAGCTTTTCCTGTTGAGCAAGGTGAGGCATTGGCACACGATGGGCAGGCCCTGCTTTTTGATAAAATTGCCCATTTTCCAAAGCCCGTTATTGCCGCCATCAATGGATTTGCATTGGGGGGAGGATTGGAATTGGCCATGGCCGCACACGTTCGACTTGCCTCTGAAAACGCAAAAATGGGGCTTCCCGAATTGAGTTTGGGCGTAATTCCCGGGTACGGTGGAACCCAACGCCTGCCTCAATTGATTGGCCGGGGAAGGGCCTATGAAATGCTGTTTTCTGCCAAAATGATAGATGCCAACACCGCCTTAACCTGGGGATTGGTCAACAAGGTTTGCAGCCAAGAAGACTTGATTTCGGAATCTAAAGCCATGGCGGCTGCATTTCTAAAAAATTCAACTCAGGCAAGCACTGCTGCCATCGCCGCCGTTGAGGCCGGTTTTCGCCAAACTGAAAAGGGCTTTTCCACTGAAATTATTTCCTTTGGTGCCTGCTTTCAAACTACCGATTTTATGGAAGGTACCTCTGCCTTTTTTGAAAAACGGAAACCTGATTTCAACTAACTCATGCCCATTTCAGGCCCAAGTTACTCTTTGCTTGAATTATGTGAAAACATCAAGGTGGTACTGCACTCTAACTACTCCAATTTTTATTGGGTTCGTGCCGAAATAAACACCCTGAACCACTACCCCGCTTCCGGGCATTGTTATCCTGATTTAGTAGAAAAACAAAATGGCAGCATTGTAGCACAAATGCGTGCAAACCTGTGGAAAGAAGATTACAGTAAGATAAATGCAACTTTTTTAAAGGTTCTAAAAGAGCCTCTACGCGACGGCATCAAGGTCCTTATGCTGGTAAATATCCAATTCCACCCCGTTTATGGGCTTTCTTTGAACATTAAAGACATGGATCCTGCCTTTTCTTTAGGCGATCTGGAGCAGGAAAAACAGCGATGCATCCTTAGCCTGAAAGAAGAAGGCCTGTTTGCACGAAACCGGGCCCTTCCAAAACCCTGGCTCCCTCAACGCATTGCCTTGATTTCTGACGCCAGCAGCAAGGGATATGGAGATTTCACCAAGGTTTTGGCTGAGGCCGGCCAACAATGGGGTTACGGTTTCTATTTTCACCTGTTCCCGGCGGTTTTGCAAGGGGACCGGGCGGTGATTACCATTCAGGAACAACTTCTGAAAATCCAAAAAGTTAAAGTCCATTTTGATGTGGTTGCCTTGGTCAGGGGCGGGGGCGGAGAAGTCGGTATGGCCTGCTACAACAACCTGGAGTTAAACCGGGCCTTAACCACATTCCCCCTGCCTGTTTTAACAGGAATTGGCCATGCCTCAAATTTAACCGTGGCCGAGCAGATTGCCTGGCACAACGCCATTACTCCTACCAAATTGGCCGAGTGGTTGGTTCAGCAATTTCACAACCTGTCCGTCCCACTTCAAAAGTGCGAAGAAACACTAAAAAAATATGGCCTGGAGGTGGTTTCAGATGCCAAACAAGATCTGCAACATGCCCTTCGCCTTTTGGTAGCTACCGCACGAAACCGGCAAGTCATCCACCTGTCGGAATGGCAGCAGGCCGTTCAAAAATTAAGCAGTTCTACACGCTACCTTACCAAGCACCATCACAACCTTTTGGAACAAAACCGTCAGCAATTGGCCCAGGGATTGGCTGTTTGCTGCCGCTCTGAAATACTGAGCCTGGATCAATCCATTAAACAACTGCTAACCGCTTTTAAACAAAAGATTGGAAATCAAAAGCAAAATGTTGATTTTTTGAGTGCTCAAGTTCAAAATTTAAACCCTGAACAGGTTTTAAAACGGGGATTCAGCATTGTTTATCAAGGGGCAAAACCATTAACCAACACAGAAGAAATCAACCCGGATATTCCCCTTAATATCCGAATGTTTCGTGGTGCATTGTCCGCCCAACCCATTGAAATCAATCATTCAAATGAACTTATATGAGCACAAAAGAAAACTACAAGGCTTCCTTTGACGAGCTGCAAAAAATTGTGGCCGAAATGGAAAGCGGTGAAATTGGGGTAGATGAATTGGCAGACAAAGTAAAACGCGCCTCGGTTTTAATTCAAAAATGCAAAGAAATTCTCGGTAAAACCGAGGTGGACGTTCAAAAAATCCTGGATGGATTGGACGAAGACTAAGGCTTTTTTATTTCACTCCAAATTCCAAACGTACTGTAATGGAGGCCGTTTTGTAAATGGAACTCGTGTTGTAGGTACCCCCCCAGGAATATTCCTCATCCCCGCTTTGGGAAGTTATCTGGAACACGCCTAAGGTGGCATTTTTTAAATCCCCCAAACTGCCATTGGAATTGCCGGCAATTTGCTCAGCTCGAATTCTGCCGTCTTCGGTGGCGGTAGCAACCATTTTGATTTTCAAATCAGACAATTTTGTGTAATAGTAGGAAGGCGGATTGGAATTAATATCTATCCCCTGATTTATCAATTCCGTGGCCTCTCTCGAAATTTTTGCAATCAAATCCACATCCTTCGATTGCACTGTAACCTCTTGAGTCAAGGCATGACTTACAAAGGTTCTGCTCAACAGATTGCCATGCTCATCGAACTTTGAATTGTAGTTTTTAACCGTTGAAACCGAACTAAACGTAATGTCCCCTTCCTTAAACCCCTTAGTCAACAAAAAAGCCAACACTGCCGCACGGTTTTCCAAAAGCCGCTTATACCCTACTTGCAAATCTGAATCTTCAACCGAATACGAACCCGTCCAATTCCCCAAATCCGATTTAAAATCCTGGCTTCCCGAACCTGTTACGTAAATCCTGTCCAGGTTTTTGTTTCGATTCAAATAGGCCCTGGAAAGAATGAAGGAAGACCCCATTACAGCAAAAAACAGCAAGAGTGAATTAATGTGGGGCCTGAGCTGTTTGTTCATAAATTCATTGGTTTTGGTAAAGAAATGAAATGTTCTATGATTTATTGTTCGATTTGAAAAAATTATGTGGACTCTTAATCCTCATTGCATTGTTGAAAACTTAGGTTGATTTTGGTATCCAATCTGCCTACCTTTGAAAAAAATAGTGAAATGGAAATTTCAGGAAAAGTCATTCAGGTCATGCAAGAAGTCAATGGCCAAGGTAAAAACGGAACGTGGAGGAAACAGGAATTTGTGGTTCAACAAACCGGTCAGTATCCAAAAAATGTATGCATTACCCTTTGGGGAAATAAAATTGATGAATACGCTCTAAAAGAAGGCATGCAAATTCAGGCCAAAGTAGACATCGAAAGCCGGGAGTACAACAGCCGCTGGTATACCGATATCAAAGCCTGGGATTTAAAAATTGAAGGCACAGGAAATACCGTAAATCCTACGCCGGCAGATCTGGATTCGGGCAAAACACCTTACGTAGGCGGAACCTTGCCCGGCACCGCACCCATGCCTCCTGCCCCTCAAACCGAAAAAGAGCTCGAAGACGATTTGCCCTTCTAACGGATTGCCTTTTTGAACCAAAGGCAAAAATCCATTCCGGCAAGATTAAGCCCTTAAATCCATCTGCCCACTTTTATTACCTTTGGCCACAAAAAAAAAATTATGAGCTTATTGGTGATAGGAACGGTGGCGTTTGACGAGGTGGAAACCCCCTTTGCATCTTCAGGCCGAATTATCGGCGGAGCAGCCACCTATGTTTCCCTGGCTGCCTCCTTTTTTTTAAAAGGCGACATCCATCTTGTTTCGGTTGTGGGCGATGATTTTCCTGAAAGCGCAATTGAACATTTTCACCACCGTGGTATCTTGACCGAAGGCCTGCAAATCAAAACCGGTGAAAAATCCTTCTTCTGGCGCGGCCGCTACCGCTCTGATATGAATTCCCGCGACACCCTAGAAACGCAACTGAATGTACTGGCCGATTTTAATCCCACTCTTCCCGAAAATGCCAAAGATTGTGATTTCCTAATGCTCGGCAACCTTATGCCCCGACTTCAAAAAAGCGTCCTTATGCAAATGAACTGCAGGCCAAAACTGGTGGTTATGGACACTATGAATTTCTGGATGGACTCCGCCTGGGATGATTTATTAGATACCCTGACCCTGGTGGATGTGTTGACCATCAACGACGAAGAAGCTCGGCAGTTGTCAGGAGAATTTAGCCTGGTAAAAGCTGCCCGCAAAATCCTTACCATGGGCCCCCAATACCTGGTCATTAAAAAAGGCGAAAACGGAGCCCTGCTATTCCACCAAAACGAAATTTTTTACGCCCCTGCCCTTCCCCTAGAAGAAGTATTCGACCCGACCGGTGCCGGCGATAGCTTTGCCGGCGGATTTATTGGCTTTTTAGCCTCTCAACCCGAAATCAACTTTGAAACCATGAAACAAGCTGTCATCTACGGCTCGGCAATCGCTTCTTTCTGCGTCGAAAAGTTCGGCATTGACCGCGTTATTGAGTTAACCCCCCAGGAACTCAATGACCGGGTAAGGCAGTTTGTTCGCCTGGTTGATTTTAGCATCCAACCCGGCCAATAATTCATTTCTGAAAGGTTTCCATTTACCCCCATTTCTTGATTTTAACCTTTCATTCTTTTTGAAAAATTAAACCATTCCTCCTTTTTTTTGACTAATTTTACAAAAATTTGCCATGAAACGAATTTTCTTGTTTTTAGCTCTTTTGGGGGGATTGGTTAACTCACATGCCCAAACACCAACCTGGTCTGACAATGTGGCCTGCATTGTGTACCAACGTTGCTACAATTGCCACTACACCGGCGGCCCCACCCCCTTTTCTTTAAAAAACTATTCGGATGCTTTTCCGGTACGAAATTCCATGAAATCGGCCGTTCAGGCCCGCCGCATGCCGCCATGGCCCGCCGACCCTTCTTACCGTTCCCATGCCCACGAACGTTATCTTACTCAGAATGAAATAAATTTAATTGCCAATTGGGTAGATGCAGGTGCCCCGGAAGGAAATCCGGCCAATGCCCCTACCCCTCCGGTAATCAATACAAGCAGCCAAATCGGAACCATAAGCTGGACCGGAAAAATGGCAGATTATGTAAACCCGCTGAACCAAGAAGATTACCGCTGTTTTGTGGTACCCGTAAACAATGCCCAGGCTGTTTTTTTAACCGCCATGGAGGTCATTCCCGGAAACAGGGAAATGGTACACCACTGTTTGGTTTATGCAGACAATACCGGAGTTCCGGCACAACTGGACGCAAACGACCCCCTGCCCGGATACACCAATTTTGGAGGTACCGGCTCTCAAGATTCAAAGTTTCTGGGCGGTTGGGTTCCGGGTGGCGATCCTGTTGTTTATCCCTCGGGAATGGGAATGAAATTGGATCCCAATTCCGTTTTGGTTTTTCAAATGCACTACCCAATCAATACCCAAGGCAAACTAGACAGCACCAGGGTTAATTTAAAGTTTGCTACAGGCACCACACGCGAAGTAACCAATATGCCTATCTTAAATCACGTTCTCAACATTAACCAGCCCCTGATAATTCCGGCAAACACCGTTCGCTCCTTTACCGCCGAATACACCATTCCTTACAACACCACCCTGTTATCGGTTATGCCTCACATGCACCTGATCGGTAAATCCATGAAAATTTACGTCGTTCCTCCGGTTGGCGATACAATTCCTTTGGTGGATGTTCCCAAATGGGATTTTTCATGGCAAGGCACCTACTCGTTTCGCAAACCCTTAATCCTACCCGCAAATTCTTTGCTAAAGGCCGAAGCCGTGTACGACAATACCACCAACAACCCCAACAACCCCAGCAATCCTCCACAAGCGGTAATCGCCGGCGAAGCCACCACCGACGAGATGCTCATCGCTTATTTTTCCTTTTTGATTCCTTCCTTCGCTTCCGATGCCAACATTGTTATCGATACCGATACCATCCCCTCAGGAATTGAACAATGTTTGGTTTTGAGCAACCCGGAACAACCCGAGTCAGAGAATTTGAATTTGTATCCAAACCCTACTACCGACCGTGCCGTTCTGCAAATTCCCGGGCAATGGAAAAATCCGGAAGTGCGGCTGACAGATGCCCAAGGCCGGGAGCTGCCTGTGTCGTTCATTCGCATTGAAAACGAACTGCATTTAAGCAATTTGCCAACCAGCCCGGGCATGTACACCCTTGCCGTTTTGCACCAAGGCCAAACCTGGTTCGGGCGACTAAGCATCGCACCTTAATTCTCTACCTTTCCCCTTTTACCCTGAGTTTGGGAAACCGGAATGGAAAATAGGGCAAAAAGGATCATAATTACAGGAGCCGCAGGTTTTATTGGTACTGCACTTGCCCGCTTTGCCATTCAAAACGGCCATCAGGTAATCGCAGTAGACAATTTTGAAAGGGGTCCCGAACACCAAGCCTGGAATTCCATACCCTTTCTGGCATTGGTGAACCGCAATGCCTTTGCCGATAATCCCGATTATTGGTTAAACCAAGCCGATTGCCTCTTTCATTTGGGTGCCCGAACCGATACCTTCTGCCTGGACACCAACCTGCTGAACACCCTGAATCTAAACTATTCCAAAATGGTTTGGAATGCGGCAACCCGATGCAACATTCCATTTATTTATGCCTCTTCCGCTGCTGTTTATGGAGCCGGGGACCTGGGATACAGCGACGACAACACCCACCTTTCTGCACTCCAACCCCTAAATCCGTATGGACAAAGCAAACTCGATTTTGACCGTTTTGCAGTAGAACAAAAAAAGGCTCCACCCTTTTGGTTCGGATACCGCTTCTTTAATGTGTACGGGTACGGTGAACACCACAAGGGAAAAATGGCCTCTGTGGTTTGGCACGGCTACCATCAAATTCTGAACAACGGAACCCTAAACCTGTTTCGATCGTACCGCCAAGAGTATGCGGACGGAGAACAACAACGGGATTTTATCTCGGTAAACGATGTTGTACGCGTACTTTGGTACAGCTTTCAACACCCATTTTCCTCGGGCATCTACAATCTGGGAACAGGGCAGGCACGCAGCTTTCTGGATTTGGCGAAAGGACTTTTTCAATCCTTGAATCGAGAGCCCCAAATTGAATTCATAGATATGCCATCCGCACTGCGCGACAGGTATCAGTACCATACTCAAGCCGAAATGGCTCGTTTTTTATCCGAATCAGCCTATCCCAACCCCTTTCAATCTTTGGAATTAGGCATTGCCAACTATGTCAACTTGCTGCAAAACGATGCTCGGTAACCTTTGACTTTTTTTGCAAAATAGATGCCCTTTCGTTATGCATAAAACTGCCTGGGTAGATGTTGGAACTTATGGGAACGTTTAAAAACAAGGGCGAATATTATTCATTGCAATAGTTGCCTTTTTCGGTCTGGATTTTCTTTTCTTATGTGTTTTTAGGTGACAGCGGCCACAAAAAGAAATGCCTAAAATAAATGAAAACAGCCCTTTGCCGGTACGCTTTGTTTCAAAAAAACCGGAATTTCCCTAAAAATTGTAAGCCCTTTGCTTGAATTCAGGGAATTGAAAGAGATTGAAATTTAGAAAACAGCGAACATCCCTGTTTTATGTGCAGCAAAACCAGGCATTGAAGCGACCAAACAACGCCATGTTTTTCCTAAAAACGGATTGGCTTATAAGGGGGCCCGCGGCCCGGATTGCGGCGGCAGCGGACTGCTGCAATGCCCCGGGGCTTGCCCGCCCGCGGAGGCGACTTTAGGAGCCCACGCAGGGCGCAGCAAGCCCGGGCATTGCGGCAGTCCGCTACAGCCAAAAGCCGGAAAAGCCGCCCCAAAAATTAACATAAAACTTAAAAAAGCTGCCGTACCTTTGCTCTTTAACTGCACAATTCTGAACCGTTTTCGCATGCGCCAATTTCATATTATATTGCTTTTTTTTATTCTAATTCCAATAATAAAGCTGAGTGCTCAAGGTGTTACCATCGGTTCGGCAAATCCCCCCGATGCGGCGGCCATTCTGGATTTGCAATCCAACCAAAAAGGGCTGCTGCTGCCCCGGCTAAGTACGGCTCAACGAAACGCTATTGTGCTGCCTGTCAGGGCTTTGGTAATTTACAACACCAGCAATGAATGCATTGAAGGCTATTTTCCGAGCGGTTGGAAAGTCCTGCAATGCAACTGCAGCAGTGCACCGCCTAGCCCGGCTTTGATTTCAGGTCCTACCCTGGCTTGCCCTGCCGATACCGGTCTGCTGTTTTCCATTGCGGCTGTTTCGGGGGCAACCTCGTACCAGTGGACCATTGGCAGTACCGATACCCTAATTTCGGGAACCGGCACAGATTCCGTGCGCGTGAATTTGAGTGCCCTAACGGGCCAGCGTAGCATTTCGGTGCGCGCTGTGAATTTTTGTGGAAGTTCCCTTCCTGCCACCCTTAGCCTGAATGTTTCGGTACCCGACAGCACCTTTACAGTTCAGCCAAGCACCCCAATTATCAACAATGCTGCGCAATTTAATGCGAACCAATCCAATGCTACCTACGCTTGGACTTTCCCATCGGGAACTCCGGGAACTTCCACAGCTCAGAACCCTTCCGTTACCTGGACCCAAACGGGAATCTATGCCGTGCAGCTGTTGGTAACCGATGCAAACGGCTGTCAGAGTCAAAAAACCGACTCAATAACCGTAACCAATTGTTCTCCGGCTACCTGGACATTCAGCACCTGCGGACAAAGCGGCCGTACCGGGCCAACCCAGGCCCAATGCAATGCCAGCTATGGGTCGGGAGTGGTAACGGTATCGAGCGGTGTACAGCTATGGACAGTGCCGGCCACAGGCAATTACACCATTCAGGCGGCGGGGGCGGAAGGCGGCGACAAAGGCGATTACCTGAATCAATCCGGTAAAGGTGCCATTGTTTCAGGAAGCGTTTCGCTGAATGCAGGTACTGTTCTGGCCATTGTGGTAGGGCAAAGGGGCGGGCAATGTTTTTCAGCAAACAGTTCCGGCGGGGGGGGCGGTGGCGGGGGCAGTTATGTTTACAACAATCAAAACAATACTTTGTATGTGGCCGCCGGCGGAGGCGGAGGCATCGGTGCCGGCAACAGTACCCGTAAACCGGGGCGCAACGCATCCACCGGGCAAAGTTCCGGAACCAATCAGCAAGACAACAACAATGGCCCAAGCAGCTACAATTACAATGCGGCAACGGGAAATGGCGGGGGCAGTTATGGGCTGGTGTTCGGTCAGGGCGATTACGATTCGGGCGGGGGCGCCGGTTGGAACGGAAATGGGATGAATGGGGTGCAATTTCCCGGGACCGAAGGCGGTAAATCGCGGGCCAACGGATTTTTTGGCGGAAATTACGATGCCGGCAGGAATCCTTACGTAGCAATCGGCGGGTTTGGCGGGGGCGGGGGCGCCTCGGATGGCGGCGGCGGCGGCGGCGGGTATACAGGCGGAAACGGAGGCCGCTGGAATAGCTTGGCCACCGGCGGTGGCGGCGGGGCCTCCTACGTGCTGGGCAACAACAATCCTTCGAGCTTGGGCAATCAGTCCGGGCATGGGCAGGTAATTATTTCACGGACTTGTCCATAAATGGGGCTTACGGGGCAGGTCTTGCAAACCCATTTCGCCCGCAGAATGGCTTTTTGGGGGTTGAAATTTAATTTTTTTGGGGCGCCTAATCCCGCTGTTGCCTGTATTGGCTGTTTGCCTGCCCCAAGGCTCCTGGGCTGCGGTGGCTCCCAAGGTCGCCTCCTCGCCCGGGAGCCTTAGGGGGCAGGCAAGCAGCCAATGCCGGCTCCATCGGGGGCGCGGGCGGCGTGAGAAAAATTGCCTGAAATCAATCCAAGCTCGGAAACTTGACTAGCCTGAAATCAATAGCGAAGAATAACCACTCCGGATCCCCCGGCTCCGCCTGAGCAGGGAGAACCCTGGCAGGAACCGCCGCCACCGCCTGTATTGGCTTGGCCGGCACCTCCGGTTCCGCCCAAAACACAAGTGCTGCTGCCACCACCGCCCAAACCACCCAGGGCAGGAAAATTGCAGCTAGGTAGAGCCCCGCCGCCGCCGCCGGCATAAAATTGGGAGACACCGGCAATGGAAAAGGCAAGGCCATCTCCCCCTTTCCCTCCGGATGGACCGGAATTGCCGGGCGCTCCGGCACCGCCGCCGCCGCCGCCGCGAGAGCTGCCTCCGTTTCCCCCGGCATTTCCCTGCCCGGGTTGGCCGGAGCCTCCGGCGGTTCCGGGGTGTCCGCCACCCCCGCCCGAGCCACCGTTTAAACCATTGGAGCAACTGCGGCCTGCACCGCCTCCGGAAGCAACGATGTTGCCAAATTGGCTGTTTTGACCGTTGTTGTTGGCACTACCGCCGGCACCAACCACAACCGAAATGGAATTACCCGGAATCACCGAAAATTGGGATTGGTAAACAAGTCCACCCGCACCGCCGCCGCCGCCTTCCCAGCCGCAACCTTGGCCATTTCCACCGCCGCCTCCGCCTGCAACCACCAAAAGTTCAATGGCATTCA
>Ga0214917_10002500_pt1 | contig 22239 bp, 20 predicted proteins | sample LL_1208_BB_MetaG_FD_177983 | JGI IMG/M metagenome (GOLD analysis project Ga0214917, IMG submission 177983) | Freshwater microbial communities from Lake Lanier, Atlanta, Georgia, United States - LL_1208_BB | ecosystem: Environmental > Aquatic > Freshwater > Lake | place: USA: Georgia | collected...
AATTCAAGTCGGGAGTAATACCCTCAGTTCTGACAGGTTCTGGTTTATTAGTTTTTCGGTCAATATTTTGTCTATTTAATCTAGGCACCCTTATCCTTTATATGCAGGTGAATTATTATTTCCACCGAATCTAATATTTTTTATTCCTTGCGGCGTCTGACGCGTTGCATGTGCATCAACTACAATCGAAACACTATATCCGTGAGAGTCGCCATTTGGCCACGTTTCTGGATTCTTACCTACAAAATACTGATTAGCATCTACATTATCAACTTCAAAGTATTCATTATCCCAAAATATGATATCGCCAACTTCCGGATAGAAATCTGCTCGTACTAGAATATCTCGAGATAATGCAAATTTACTTGTTCTAGTATAAGTATGTCCATAATCATCCATATTTGATGATTTATCATCTTTAGTAACTAAACATGGAATTAATATCGAATCATAGAATGATTTTGCTTCCGATTCACCGTACATGTTAGAATTTGATGATTCTACGATCATTTTAAAGAATTCAATTTCAGTATCTATTATAGCATTAATCAGTTCCGAATTAATAGAAGCTAAAAATTTTGCATCTCGCATTCCTCCAAAAAGAGCCATATTTATCTCCTATCCTACATATATTTTTAACGGAACTTTTGCTAATATCTCATTCATTTGTGTTGCTTCGGCATTTTGACGGGTTAACATTTGTTCTTTAGTTAATTTATCTAAGAACTCTCGCAACTGCGTAATCAATGCTTCTTTTTCAGATTGACCTTGTGAAACTAAATCTGAACCATTGAGTGTTACTTCGCCATTTGGAATAGGAACGGAACTATACTTATTACGTACATACCCTAACATTTCTTTTACTAGAGCCGATCCGTATCTATATATCCACGCACGCCCCATATCATTAATACTGCCGTATTTTTGATAAGTATATGGTATATTTGATGCGTCTGTTACAACATTGTTTAAAAGTGCTGTATTACCGAATAAAAGTGCATCGTTTGCTTTGTCTTGTTCAAAAATGAATTCAAACCATACTTTATCAAAATACGGAGATGCTAATGTACCTTTTGTAGTTGGCACTGGATAAAATTTAATATCGTCTCCATGTATTTCAAAAGAAAAATGTGATTTTCTAATTTGATCATTAAATTCTATTTGTTGTATACGAAACAAATCTGCATGTATAGGCATCATCATAAAATTCACCGATGGTGAAAATCCTCCGAAATCAAATGCATCTAACAATTGTTGCGAACCTAATCCTGTTCCAACAAATGGGTCAAAATATCTAACAATTGCTGGTGGTGTATTATGCATTACTCGTTTTATTTCAATAGAACTAGAATTACTTAATACTATGCCTAATGATGCTGAGATAGCATCTCGTATGCTATACGTTTGCTGTCCGGGGATGACATCTACCGATGCAGTATACCAACGTACGTTACCTCCGGAATCTGCTTCAGTGCCATATGCTTTTGAAAGTTTAGTTATGTAATTAAATGAATTTCCTACTAAAGCTCCGGTAAATCCTTGTGATGTTAAAAAATTAGATGCAGTATTAATTCCTAATGTATTCATCAAATTGTTAACAATGTTAACTTGATTGATTTGATTTGAATATTCTATTACTGATGCTTCAAATGCCGTATAAAAGTTTATATCAATTAATTCTACATCCATTATTGGATATCCTACCGAATTTGCAGCAAATTTAGCAAAACTATCTGCTTCGGATTGAAACATGGGATCAGTATCAAAAAATCCAAATGGTGTAGAACCTGTAGTAAATGAAGAACTACCTGGCCATATGGGCTTATTTTCGCTATAATCCATGATAATGTCCTTTTAAATATAAATATCAATATCTTTCATTTAAGAGACGCAAAATTTCATCTAGTGCTGCGTGACGATGATTATCAGTTAAAATTATTTCATTTACAAATTGAGATTTAGTTAATTTTGGAACTTCATGCACTGCCGAATCATTTGAGAACTTTAAATCTATTTGATAACGATCTCCCGTTAATATCATTATACTGTCTTTACCTAGACGAGACAATACCATTTGTAATTGTTGTTTAGTTAAATTTTGAAATTCATCTACAATACAGATTGCATTATCAAAAGTACGTCCTCGGAAATGTGCTAATGAAACTAATTCAATGTTTTCTTCACGTTCCATTTTATCAAGTATCTCAGGTTTATTATATACTTTTCGCATATTGCTACGTAATGGAACTAACCATGGATCCATTTTTTCTGCTAATGATCCAGGAAGAAATCCGTTATCTTCGTTTGATACTGTAGGACGAGTTATTATGATTTTATTGATTGTTCTTTTAAAAAACATATCCAACGCAATTTGAACTGCTAACAATGTTTTTCCAGAACCAGCTTTACCTAAAATAAAATTAAATGGTGTTTCAATTATTTTAGCTTTTGCATCTTTTTGTTCTTCTGATAATGATATTGAAAATTTAATATCAGTTTTAGGTGGAGTTTTCTCCTTGTTTTGAGTAGCCATAACACACTTTGTTTTTAATTAAGATGATAATTTTACTAATGACTGTTCATGTAATGTCATGTCTTTAAGTTGTTCTATTTTACCTAGACATTCCATACGCATATCTCTAAACGTTGGTATTGGTGGTTTAGAAGTTAATATCTTTATTTTAATTAATTCTTTATCTGGACCTAGATCTTTTTCAATATGAACCATTAAAACTAATTCTATTGCACGTATTCTATCTAATACGTCGATAAGTCTACCATCATATCTAATGCTAGCAAACATATCATATTTTATTACTTGTACTGACATATCATTTTAATATAAATATCAAAACAGTAAAAAAGGGATGACCGGAGCCACCCCTTTCTTTTAATTAGTTAAATAGTTAACTATTAAAGAACATTTAATCCATGTACATATACTTTACCGTAGAACTCTGGACGAACCACTTTCTTCGCGTAACGTGTCATGACACCTTTACGTGGAGTGAAGTTAACTGGATCATATACTAATGGAGTCATGATAAGTGGAACGTATGGGCTAAATACTGCACCTGTTTCAAGGAATTGACTTCCTCTGAATCCCATAAGGATTACGTTTTCTTTCATGTATGGGTTTTTGTATACTGTGTATCTGTTATTGATTGCACCAATTTTTTGTACACCGGCAGCAAATTCCATTTTGTTACCATCTGTATCAGCTGCAAATCCTGGGATTGACTCAAGGACAGTTGCAACTGCAGGAGAAGTTACAAGGAAGTTAGCACCACCACGTAATGTTTTTTGGTGAATTTTATTTGATACTTTTTGAAGTTTAGTACCTAAAGTTTGGAACCATCCACCTTGAGTGTTGTAGAATCCATCACCAGCAGATGTTGCTGCGCCGGCTGCAGATTGTGTAAATCCTGTGCCATTCCAAAAATTATTATTTAATGCTGACCAATACTCAGTTGTTGGAGCTGATGCAATCAACATATCTAAGATCTCTAAATCAATTTCCATTGATACATACTCAGACAACATTGAAGTCAATTCAGCTTCAGCATCAATTGAATGGTAAGCGTTAAGGTCTTGAGCAAATTCAGGTGTCCAAACTGCTTTCAACTTACGTGTTTTAGCAACGATTGGCTCTGATTGAAGCTCTAAGTTAACTTCCGGGATATCAATATCAGTACCTTGATTGATTCCTGATGTTCCTGATCCTTTGAATGGATTAGTATCTTCAAAATCACCTCTGGTAATATCTGTTGGTTGTTTGCTATAATTTACATACAATGCAGATGCCGCTTTTGCAGCTTGAATTTTAGTAGCGTCAGCTGTTGATACAATAAATGATCCTGTTAAATTAGCATCAACTTTAGTAAATGCTTGTACTGGAACAATTTCAGTAGATCCTGATAAGAATGTAAACGATCTAACTGCTAATTTATCTGCATCTGTTGGTAATGCAATTGTTACTTTTTTATAGCTTGATAAAGATGCTGAATAATCAGAATCAAAATTTACATCTGATGCATCAGTTATCGTACCTGCACCTGAACCTGTAGATGCTACTGCAGATAAATTTGCTGATGTTATATTATTAATTGAATATCCAAATCGACCTGCTCCATAAAGACCACCTGTTGGATCACTTGATGTAGTAGTAACACCAAATAATGAATCGTCAGCATTTGGAGAACTAAATGGATCACCTGTTCTGTTCAAGTTATCAGAATCAAATCCTGGTTGAGCTGTACCGTATTTGAAATCTAAATAAAATATAAGTCCTGATGGCAAGTTCATTGGTTGAACTGAAACGAATTCTTTAGCTGCAAATTCAGCAAAGATTCTTCTTACCAATGGAAGTGCTACACCTGCCCATTCTTCAGATCCTGCTGCCGTACCTGTAGCTGATGATTCTTTTACCAATTGACGTGCTTGGTTTTCAAGCAATTGAGCCATTCCGGCTTTTTCTGTCTCATTTCTAAGACCTTCTAATAGTCCCGTTCTTTCCCATTTATTAACCAAACCTTTAGCGGCTGATCTTTGAGATGCATCTGGACTTTGTAATAATGAATTTAAACTCATCGTTTTATCTCCTTTGTTTTTTTTTTTGTTTTAAAATTAAATTAATCCTGCCAATTTTTTCCAACGGTTTGCATATTCAAAACCTTCGTTAAGAATTTGCGTTTTTGGCGCCGTTGATGCAACTGGTCTTGAAGCATAAGATTTAGATTCTTTAACTACTTTTCTAGTTTTTGTTGGCTTATTAAAGCTTTCTGCTAAAGTAGTAAATACTAATTTTGCTTCTCGAGTTGTTGCTGCTCTATCAAAGTTTTCAATAACTTTCATTTTTTGTGCTTCGTTAAGCTCAAAGTTACGGAACAATTTGTTAGTGTATAACAATTTAGCGTTAAGTAGATTAACTTCGTTGATCACTGATTGAAGTTGTTTTACGGTGCGATATGCTTCTTGAAGATCTTTTTCCATTTTTTTGTATTTACCTTCTTCAACTGACGTTTCATCTTCTTCTTCTGGCATTTCTTCTTCTTCTGCAAGAATAGCTTCAATTAATGCATCGATTGATTCATTTGCCATTTTATCTTCTTCTTCGTAAGAATCTTCTTCGTACATTCCTTCTTCTACTGCATCGACAGGTGGCACTTCAGTTAATGGCTCATCCATCCCTGCTTCTAATTCAGCAATAATTGATTCTAAATTTAAATCTTCTTCTTCAGCTGCATACTCATCTTCTGCTGGCATTTCTTCTTCTGGCATTTCTTCTTCTTCAGCACCACCTAAATTCAAATCACCTTCGTAATCATATGAACCATCATTGTCATAATCAACTCCGATTCCTAATGAATCAGGCATATCCATTCCCATTTCGTCAGCGCCAGCTTCCATTTCGTCAGCACCCATTGCTACATCTTCAGCACCTGCTTCTAATTCTTCTTCGCCTTCTAATTCGCTCATCAATTGAGTTTCTAGCATGCTTTTCATTTGAGGCATAAATGCTTCTTGTAACGCTAATTTTGCATTTGCTAGTGCAGTTTCTTTAACAGCTTTAGCATCTGCGATTGCTTGTTTTAGCAAATCTGATTTTGCCATTGTTTTCTCCTTAAATTTGTTTTTGGAAATAAGATTATTCTAAATCTTAATAGAAATTATTTATTTGTCGACACTATATAGAAAATAGCGTATTCTTTAATATATATGAACATGTTTGAAAAAACAGTAAAAAAGTCCTAACTTTTTTGTTAGGACCTTTAAAATAATTTAATCTTAGCTATTTTTTTGATGAAAATCTTTAATTTGTTGCAAATACTTAGCTGAATTAAGTTGTTCTCTACGTTTAACACTAGGTTTTGTAAATGTTTTATTGTCTTTAAGTTTTTCTAATGCACCTGATGATTTAACTTTTCTTTTAAATGTTTTTAATGCATACGCTAAATCTTCTCTGTTAGTTCCTAAAACATTAACGCCTGTTGCGTGTCCTGGAATAATCGTTTTGTGATGTTTTTGTTTTTTATTCATATATATTAAATTAAATTTTTCCTTGTGGTCTTCTTGTAGGTTGTGGCGGTTGTTGATTAACTACATTAAATCTAAAATGTTTAAGTTCTGGTAATTGTGAAAAATATCCTTGAATCTTTTGAGCTTCAGTTCCTGGATCTTGTCCTAAACGAAAATAAAAATATCCTAATTTACCTGTTTTTGATTTTGAATGTTTAACTATAGTAAAACCTTTTTTAGTAGTCCATTGCTTGATAGTCTCTGCTACTTGCTCAGCTTGTGCCGGATCGCGAAGAATATACTGTACGCCTCCTTGATAGTCAGTAATATTATTTACAAGTTGAGCTTCTTGTAATTCTTCTTCCATTGTTAATGCAGATTTTAAACGTTCGGCTTGATCTGCCATTTGACTCATACGATCAACATCGTCATCTGACAGCTTCGGAATTGAAGCTTGTTCCTTTAGACCGAACCACTCTTTATACATTTTTTTAAACTTGCTCATCATTGACCTTTATATTATAAGAAAAATATTACAATTATCCAATATCATAATATTTTTTTAAACCTTCTGCAATGTCTTCATATGCTTGTGCACATTTTCTTTCGTTGATAATAACTTCAGTTGCAGCTTTTTTAAATTCTTTCAAAGCTTCGGACATATATTTAAAATGACGTCCTGCTGCAGTTGTTTCAACTACGTCATCTGATGATTCATTAACATGGCGTTGAGCTGTTTCAACCATTTGTTCTATTTTACTTACCGTTTCTTCTAATTGACGCTTACTGTATACCGATTCTCCTAGTTGAGAAAATGTACGCAGTGATTCTACAAATGCACGTTTTTCTTCTAACGTTAATGGCGCTGGGCCTTCTCGAAATACATTAGCTTTTTCTTGTGATTCATTTAATATCGACATGATTCGATTTAAATTGTCTTGCTTAAATATCATATTATATCCTACATTTACCATCTTCGCATAAAATCGAAGTAATGATTTCGTTTACTTTTCCGTATTTATTTATTTGTTTATTTTTATTTACTGATTCATTCATTTGCGTAGGACGCATAAAAGCCCCATGTGTTGAAGGATTTGATACAAAGTCCCAACAAATTAATTCAAAATCTTCTTGAACTTCAACTACACCTTCATTACGTAATTCTTTAACTGAGCCTAATCCTCGGCTAGAAATTCCTAATGTTATGCCAGCTTTGAAAAGTGACTTTAAAATATTGCCTGAGGGTGTATCTAATATTTGTACTGCTCCGCATAAATCATCACCTTTCCACCATATTTTTAAAACATTGTGTGATACGTTGTTTAAATTTACTACCGATGACTCTGGATGATCCAATTCTCCTAATGCTCGATGTTGATCAATATATTCTTGTTGGTATCGGCGACATTCTCTTTCTAAGATTTGTTTTGGATACACGCGACCGTTTTGATTTTTTGCGCCTGCTCTTTGTAAAACTCCTTGTACAACAAAACCACCAGGTATTCCATATGCAGCACCATTAGATTCATTTAACGAACCTACGGGGTTAAATGGCATATATTCTACTATTAGTTGTTTTGACATATTATTCTCCTAATGATCTAATTCGTTCTGATATTTTTATTAATCGTTCTGATATTTTATTCAATGCTTTTTTAGATGATTCTTTTAATCCTCCATGAGCAATACCGGATTCCGTTTTTAATCTGCTTGTATATCTAATTGTTTCTTCAATTTCTTTTAGTTTTTGTGCAACTTGTTTTATTGAATCATTTACACGTTGCTCCGGAGTTTGTTTTGCATTGCCAAATGCAAATGAACGATAACCTTCAATAAGTTGTTCATATCTTCGATCCATTGCTTCTGTTAGTTTTGGCGTTTGGCTAGGTGTATCTGTTAATGGTATAGAAGGATATTTTGTTACTTTTTTACCTTGCCAATCTACTTCATTTTCAGCAAATGCAAATTTATCCATCCATTCTTCTTCCTGTGATTCCGGTCTTTGGTATTCTCCGGGCTTATATGTTGGAGGAGTATTAATACCTTCTTTAACTCGTTTATATCCTAACGTTTCTACGGTATCGTCATCAGCATTACCAAATGCTTTTGGCGTCATGTATGATCCAGCTCCTGCAGATGTAGATATTTCCTCTAAATCTTCATGATAGCCTTTATAATCACAATGCAAACATCCTTCGCCTTCACACTTTACACATTGTTCTTTATTTTGATGGTGTGATCTAGTTGCCTGTTTAATAGCTTTATCTTTAACTCCTAAATATTCTTGGCTCGGCGTTTCTTGTTTACCGTCGCCGTCCCAATCTTTTTCATTTAGAGTTTCAAAGCTTTCTTCTATTTGTCGAAGGAATGATTTCATGCATGTACCTCATTTAACTCATCAACTAAATCCATGTAACGCATCAAGTTTAAAACATGCGACTCTTTAATCTTTTTAATATTTTCTACATTGCAAAGCATTTCAGATAATTTTTGTACTTTAATTTGTGTAACTTTATCTGTAATTTTTTTTGAATGCTCCGACAACGTTGTTTTTAATTTTGGAATAACATGTTGAACATATTGTCGTAATGCTTCGGTATCGTTAACGTTTGTAATGTATTTATTCAATAAATGTTTTTGTGACTCAGATAATGTAGAATATTTTTCATTGAATTTATCAATCATTATTTTATAAGCTAACAATCTAGTATCTTTTTCTTGTTTAGAAAGAGTTTCAGTAATGATATCTTTTTCTACTACACGTCGCTCTGTAAGTAAACAATGATCTAATACTACGTTTTTACATTCTGCTAATTGTTTGATGTTTGCATTATCTTCATATTCAAACAACATATAAATTGAAGCTAAAACTTTGTAATTATTGATATGAGCTTTCGAAAGCGAATCAAAAGAAAACTTTTCAGAAATTTCTTTTACTAAATTATATTTTTGGCGATTCAATAAACTTTTGTTTAGTTTATCATATGATTGTCTAACCGATCGAATATATTCTAATGCACGTGCTTCAGATTTATGTTGCTCTTTTATCAATGCATTATATAAATGTAATTCTTTTGCTAATTCAGTATTTTTACCAAAATACTTTTTAATTATATCTATAGTATTTGATTTATCTGAAGTTAATGTTTCCGAAGTTAGTTTTCTAACTAACATTTCGAATAGCAATCCGGTATTTTTATACTTTGAATGTTTTAATTTTTTCATACTGTTGTCAGTAATTTAATTTTATATAAATATGTTTAAAATTATAAAATGTTGTTTTCATCTAACATTGTACCTGAATCTAAATCTTGTTCTGATGATTTAAGTGATTCTGTTATAATTTTAGACGTATTTGATTTATTTTTCAAGTATCTTAAAATGTTTTTACCTTCTGCTGTAAATGGTTTTCGTTCCTTAGGTAATGGTTGAAATGCAGTCTTTTGATTTTGCACATCAAATGCTTGATCTAATTCTTTTTTACCGGTAGGATCCCAACCGAATGCATTTTTATGTTGTCCAAATTTAATTCCTTCTTTTGGACGTCCACCCGGATCTTTTTCTTCTACATCATCGGAACTCATATGCATTGAAGCTAAGTCGTGCGGTGTACCATATGACACTCCTGTTACTGTTGGATCATTGCCTTCTTGTTCAATTTGGTTTTGACGGAAACGAAGTTTAAGATCTTCAATAACATTGGTTCTTTCTTGAAGCCACTGATCTTCCGACATATTGAATATGAATTCATAAATGTACTTATCTGAAACTAATTTAGAATCTTTCATTGCATTAGCTAATGTCATTTTTTCAGTCATTAATGCAACTTTTTGCTGATCGTAAATGATTGAAGGAGCTGTTAATTCTAATTCAAATCCAACTAAATCTTCACCTTCGTATCCCTGAGCATATAAATGTACAATTGCAATTTTATAAAGTTCTGATACTACAATTTTTTGAATACGTTCTATAGTTCTAGCAAAACGAATATCCATAGATGCTAATGTAGTTTTACCTTCAACTGCTTCTGCATATCCTAAAAATGGTTTAGGAATTTTTAATGCAGCCATCATTTTATCTTTGATATATTCTAAGTCTTCCGTACCTGTCCAAGTCATTCCTGGCAATGTATCAATAGTTGTTGAAGATTGTCCACCGCGTACTGGTAAATAATAATCTTCTAACATATTGTTAAGATTGAAACGTAAATTGTAATTTCCTGTTTGTTGATCAATATGTGGAATCTTTTTCATTTTATTGATAATTTGTTCCATAAATGTATCAACTTCATTTGGCGGAATATTACCAATATCAATTTTAAAAATACGTTTTTCTGGTGCTCGCATTATTCTGTGAATAAGCATTGCATCTTCCATCATCATTAATTTTTGGAACTCTTTACGTGCACCTTCTAACATTGATCTACCATATGGTAAAAAATTTGTATCAGATAACATGCGGAAATGTGCAATTTCAAAAACATCATATGCTTCTTTAGCATCAGCCATATGTCTAAATTTAATTACATATTCTCCGGTTTTTTCATCAAATTCTTCATATCGTTCAATTTCATAACTAGAAAAAGGACGAGCATTTATAATTCCTAATTCATCGACAATATCAATTTTTAAAAAGAAATCGCCATACTTAGTTAAATTGCGTATCCATGTCCACAAATTAAATTCAACATTTAATACATCATAAAATAAATTATAAAGTATTTTTTGTATGTTTGTTTTATTTGTTTTGATTGTTAAAATATCACCAAATTGATCTGCTAGAGTTGATTCATCTGAATATATATCAAGAGCTGCTGATATGATTGGATCTTTATCCATCATTTCGTAATCCGTATATAACTGCATACGATTCTGTTGCATATAGTAATTAGAATCATATCCACCGTTCGAATTTGCTCCGGCTTTGTGACGAGATCCATGAAGTCTAGTATATCTGTCCGCAACTTTGCTTTGAGTTAAATTACCTGCTCCTTGCAAACGATTGGTGTCGACAACACGAATTTTGTCTTTACCATACATTCTAACAACTACATTTGTATTGAATAGATTCTGTAAACGTTTTCTTAACGATGCCATATATTTCTTTTAATATAAATATAACTAGTTAAAGAACCAAAGGAATTTAAAGTAACCAAGTTAAATTTTCATCATTTGCACCATTATTCCATTTCCATGAATCATTTCCTTGGTTTGGTTTGCCGGTGTAAATAACTGGATCTGTTTTTTGAAATTGGGATAATGCACGTTTGCTAAGATCGATTCCGTGCTGTCGTAGTTTTAAGGATGTATCTCGCAACCATAGTGCAATACAAAACGACATTACTAAATCATCATTATAACCGTTTTGTGCTTGAGCTTTACCATTTAACCAAACAAATACAAATAATTCTTGAATAAGACGTTTTGATCTAATTACTGGTGTTCGTTCGCGCATATACATTTCTAATGCAGATATCATTAATGGACGTGTACGTGATGTTGTTGATACACCAGGAACCATTTGGGTTTTATCTTTCATATCATAACCTTTTTTAAGTTGTACGTCAACATCAACATATCCGTCATCTTTATATGTATAAAATAATTTTTCGTAATTTCTATCTAATGCAGGTTGAATTGCCGCCCAACCAATATTAGCATTTTCTATTGCTAATAATGCATTATTCCATTCTGTTGCAACCGAAACAAGCATATTACCGAAATCTTTAGGTGGAAGTTTTCCTTTATATTCTGCAACTTGTCGTACGTCTTGTACATCCAATACATGAAATGTTGACCAGTCACCGCCATCGCCTCGAGCAACGTCTGCCACTACTACATAATCTTTTGCATAGTCCGGATATTCCCAAATCCAATATGCATTATCATATCCACGACGTTCGATAGGCTCTATGCACTTATTTTCATATTCCATTAATATAGCACCATCTACTACAGTATGTCCGGATGAAATAAAGTCACAATCACATTCTTGTGCTGCACCACGTTCACCTAAAAGTTGAGTTTGTTCATCGCGCCATGTTTGATCACGTTCTGGATGTACTGTCCAATGCAGTTTAATTGTGTGAAATCCGTTGATTTCTTGTTCAGCTTCTGACCATACTGAGTGAAACCAATTTCCTACACCGTTAGGTGTTGATAATACAATAGCACCACCACCTGTTGATAATGTTGCCTGAGATGCTATCCAAATTTCTTCAATATTACGAATAAATGCTGCCTCATCTATAATAAGCAACGATAATGCTTCTGAACGTGCACCAGTTGTTGCCGATGATACTGCTTTGATTTGTGAACCATTTTTAAATTTCAAAGAAAGTTTATTGTCGGCTTCAACATTTCCTTTCAACCAACTTGGTAAATTTTCGTGCATCACTCGTACTTTTGTTACTAGATTTTTTGCAACTTCTTGTGTTGTTGCAATAACAAGTACGTTAAAATCTTCTTTGAACAACATGCTCCATAAAGCAAATCCTGCAGAAAGAGTTGATATTCCTAACTGTCGTGATTTTAATATTACACTGTAACGATTATCACGTAATTCAGTTAATGATGATTCCTGAAACGGAAATAAATTAAATTTGATCTTGCCTCGTTTAGGATGTTGAATGTAACAATATTGCTTCATGAAAAAAACAGGATCTTTAGCACACATTGCGTACTGCTGTTGAATGATCTGTTTTATATTGGGTTGACTCATATCAATTTACTAGTTGTGATATAGAAAATGCTGTTAGTATTGCCGTAACGAGTCCGCTTCCGAACCAAATTCCTTTTGCATCCCACCATTTAGGTTGAAGTTGACGCTGACGTTTAATATATAGATCTATGTTATCATTTAACAATTCTATTTGCTGTTTTTGATAATCAATTTGCATTGAATCTAATGCTAATAATTTTCTACATGTTTTAATTGCATCTTCTTGTTGTGTTATGATTACATTATTTATACTGTCTGCTTCCCAAAGTGAATCTAAGGTTTTAGATATTTGTATAATTTCTTGTTCTGTAAAACATGTATCGGGAATATTTTGTGCAAAACTAAATACCGGAAATGATAATATGATTAATAACTTTTTCATGCTTTCTTTTTTCTTCCGCGCTTTTTAGTTTTATTTAAAATATTTTCTTTAGCATCTGCTACAGTTTTAGGTGTTTCGGGTTGAATTGTTTCTTTTACTTCTTTTGTTTGTTCTATTTGATCAACTAAATCGTCAAGCTCTTGTTTTACTTGAGAACGTTGATCTTCAATAACATCCGTTTTACCTTGTAATTGATTAATGTTTGAATTGTTCATATCAATCTTTTGATCAATTTTAGATACTTGCTTTTTTTCATGTTTTTTAAAAAATGCAACGAATATTGCAAAAAGTGCTAATAGTCCTCCAACTATTAATGCCCAATATTTTTTAATTGTTTTCATCTGTTTCTCCATTAAGTTTATTTAATAATTGTTTTTTAAATTTTTCAAATTCTTTTTCTACTTTTTCTTCAAATTCTACTGGAGTCATTTTAGCTGACCAAGTTTCTATTTCTCCTTCAGAATTTGTAACAAATTTAGATACATTTGTATATGCATCTTTTAAAAGTTTAATGTCTTGTTCTGCACTACGTAACCATGCTTCGGCATTCTGACGTATACGATTTTTTTCATATTCATCATATTTGCCTTGCTTTCTTAAATCATGCTCCATATCAATTGTACATTCATAACACATACCGTTATATTTACGCATTTTTTCATCTAGATGATTTGGCGTTAAACATGTACATACATCTTTTCTACATTGCGGAAAAGATCGTAATGCATCTCGTATTTCTTGAAATGTTTCTGCATTTTTTGTTTTACGTATACGGAAGCCATCTCGTTGTTCAATAACCCAGATATTACCTGCAGCATCCGTTTCTTCCCAGGTATCACCAACTTCATGTCGTTCAGCTAATTTGCCTTTTTGTTTAGCATCAGAGAACCCAACAGTTTTTTTGGTTTGAAATTTGTGTTCGCCTTCCAACATTTGTTGGATAGCTTTAATGTTTTGTAACTTTTTACTCATATAACTTATTAATAATGTTTAAGACTTTTGTACTTTTTTAGGAATATTTGATACAGATCGTAATTTTCGTATTGCTGCCGCTCTAGTTAAATTGAATTTTTCGTCTGATATGCCTGTCATTGATGCAATTAATGGCTGTAATGCTGTATCAATATATTTTTCTAATTTATCATTTGTTTTCGATGCTTGCACTACTGCGTAAAATTCTTTACTTACTTGTTTTCTTTTTGCTAATTGTTGTGCTGCTTGTTCTTCTGGAGATTGTTCTTCTGGCTTTTCTATTTCCGAATCTGTACTAGATTTTTTATCACTGCTACTGTCAGTCGATGTTGAAGTATCAGCTGCAGGTGGTGTTGTAGCTGCAGGTGGTGTAGTTGTATCAGTTGCAGGTGGTGTTGTAGCTGCAGGTGGTGTTGTAGTATCAGTTGCAGGTGGTGTTGTAGCTGCAGGTGGTGTAGTTGTAGTATCGGCTGTTTGTTCTGCGTCTGGCGTTTCTTCGGATGATTTTGGTGTTGTTGCAGTTGAAGTTGGTTGTTCTGCTAAATACTGTTTTCTTACTGCTTCAACAAGTTTTATTCGTATATATTTTCTTAGAACATCATCTTTTTGTTTAGAACTTAAACGATTGATATGTTCTTCTAAAGAATTTACAATTACACCATGATCTATGTTTTCTAATTTATCTAGATAACCTTCAGTATCCTCAATTTGAAGTTTTTTGAAAATTTTCTTGGCTTCTTTAGGAGAATATTTACCAGTTTTAACATCTTGATAAACTCGATGTTTAATTTCCGGTACCATGTTTTTTACATCATCAATTACAAGTTTGTCTGTTTTTCTAGGAACTAGATCTTGAATTTCTTTTGTAGAATACGGATTCATTGCTCCGTTTTTGTCGTCATAAGTATAATCTTTAAGATCTTTACGTGTTTTAGGTTTTTGAGATTTTTCAAAATCTTTTGGTGCTTTGTACTTGCTTTTGTGTTTTTCAGCCATTACTTTATTCCAATTTTAATATAAATATATCATCGAGCGTATTTCAATACTCCTAGTATCTGATTAACTGGTGCAAAGGCTCCAGTTAATTTATACGTATTACCTTTATAAACAAATACTACGCCTTCAGATGGAACTATAGCATCAAAGCCTCCTAAACGTTCTATGCGTCGTAATTCGTGTTCTAATTTTTTAATAGAGTCTATATTATTTGATGTTTGTAATTCTTTGATCAATTGAGCAATTTCTTGTTTTATTTCTTGAACTGCTTTGCTAGGATTTGCTGCTAGAAAATTTTCTGCATTACGTAATACTACTGCACCTAACCGTAGAAATATGCTTTCAAATGGCTCCATGTTTTGTTTGTAGTATTGTTTGAATTCTTTTTTATCAAATTCAGTCATCCATGCTACGAATTCTGGATTTGTAATTTGTTTTTTAAGATTGGAGATATTTGCAGATTTATCAAAAAAGCCCCAACGATAAATAAGTGCAGATAAAATATCATCTGGAATATCATATCCTAACTGTTGAGCTTTACTTCTAATTACATCTGCCCACCATGCTCTATGATATTCAGTTACTTGATCCGTGTCTTTTAAGTTGTAACGTGTTCGTAATTGATCTATTTCATTGAAGAATGCAGCTTGTTGATCTTCAAAATCAGCTACTCTACCAATGCGTACTTGTTGTGGAGGAATAAATGAGAATGTTTTTTGCATATCTGCATTAGCATCTCGAATTACTCCTTGTAACATTTTACCTCCGGTAAAATCTGTTTGAATCACATTGCCGGCTTCATCATATTCAACGAGATTATGAAATTGAAGATGTGCTTTATCATATGATATTACATTTTTAGTTGCAGGAAATATTATTTCCATGTTTGCAAACACTCGACCATTTTTAAATATTTGTTGAAGTTGTTGTGGGTTTAATTTATTAAGTGCACTAGTTAAATCTTCTGCACATGCTCTATATGCTTCTACTACTCGTTTATAACCTTCTGCCGCTTCAGCTCCATTTTTTTGTATGCTTTCTTGATATTTTCTTTCAAAGTCTGCAACAATTTGTTCTGGCGTCATTGGATTGATAACTGTACCTTTATTACGAGCAAATCCAGGTTGTCCATTTTTCCATGTAACTTGAATATTTTGACCATCAGTTTTTTCAGTAACAGCTTCTTCAATATCTAAACGGCCTTCTAATGCTCGAGCAACAATTTCTTTCATATCGCCAAATGTTAATCCATGATCATCATATGGATGTGCCATATGCCCTGCTGCGCCGCCTTCTGTTAATATTCGTTCATGTAATGGAACGCCAAATGTTGTTTTTTCGAATCGATCAAAATCATATACAAATTCTTTTCCAGGATTTTTATGTAAGAATTTTTTAAGTTTTGATATTTTTGCATCATGGCGTTTTTGTTGAGCTACAGTCGGATATCCTTCAATTACTGCATTTACGTCTTCTTGCAGTTGTGAAATCCACCATGCTTTTGAAAATAATGCTTCTTGTAGACCGGTTAATATTTGCCATGCATTTTTAACTAATGCTTCTTTATATTGCGGATATGATGCTGCAAATGTTGCATAATCATTGTTTTGTAATGCTGTTCTAACTGTAGTTGCAGAAACTGGCGTACCATCTGCATACGTTATAGGATCAACATCAACATTTAATTCCGTTGCATCAATACCACTAGGCATCGTACGACCTTTTTTATCTCCAATTGTAATATATTTGTCTACATTTGGAACAAATTCTTTAGCACGAACATAATCATCTCCTTTTGTTGATGCTGCCATGGCATAATTACCTGTAGCATCTTGCGGTAATGCAAATAGATATTCATATGCTGCTACAATCGGAGAATTATGTTCAGTCGGTTGCATTTCAATTTTAGGAGAAGTATTTAGTAATTCAAATATTTCCATGGTTTTTTCGCGTGTTATACCATCTCGTTCTTTTGGCCCGATAAGCATAATTACGCGTTCTACATTTGGAGATTTTACATAACGTTGAGCTAATGCTAAATGAGCTCCCGTTAATGGTTTAAATCCTCCTGGAAAAAGTACTGTTATTTTATTCATGCAATATCCGTTTTATATAAATATAGTATTTTGTTTTTACGATATACTATCCAATAAAAGCAACACCCCAATTGTCATTGCCATCAAATGTTACAGTTCCTGCAGTAACTCGAGCTGTAACTATATCATTTACTGCTAAGTTTACTACAGCGCTTACTCCAAAATGACCGGTATTTGTATTTGATTCCCAAAATGCTAATGGAGTACCAGTACCATTTTTATAAAGAGCTACTGACGCTAATGATGAGTTTTGTGTTCTGCCTACATACCAAACATGATATAATCCTGCTATTGGACACGTAAATTGTCCAGTTGTATTATTATAATAACTTCCTTGATTGTAGTCAACACCTACAGATGATCCTTTTATATCATTTCCGGAACTAGGAGCATATCCAGATGACCCCGTAATTCTAAAAGCAGGACGGGCAGGCATTATGATTGAGCCATAGCTTAATGTTAAATCACCGGTTTGTAAATTAACCGAGCCTAATTCTGTTGTTGAACTAGCATTAGTTCCTTTTAATATCCTAAGTCTATCTTGATAAACATCTATAAAAGATGCAGATGTATAACTACCACCTTTTGCTTGTAATCCTAGTTGTCCGCCTTCCCCAGTACCTCCAGCGCGCGCTGGACCTAATGTTAAAGTATTTTCTGTGATTAATGAATTAGTTCCAATTGAAACACTTCCAGACATTATAGTGCTTCCGGAAATTATTACATCGCTTTTAAATGTATGATCTAATGGATGTTCAGTTCCTGCATATGTTAACCATGTCTGTCCCGAAGAACCTCCTGCAACAAATGTAATTGCTGCATTTTGTGATAATATAACTTTACTAGTAGGGCTAATCGGCAATCCGGAAAATTTATCCGGTGTAAATACATCATATAATTCCGTATCAGATCTATTCGTTTCTAATGTAATATCTAATTTAGCAGTCGATGATAATGATGGTAGTTTAAATGTTCCAATTGGATATAATAATGCACAATTGATTCTAACACGTCGAACTTTTTCTCCACCTAATGATCCATCTAATACAACTCGATATCCCGTTTGACCAAAAGTTACATTAACAGTATATGATTGTAAATAACTTGCAGAATTTGCAGTTGTAATAGTAACAGTTTTATCGCGAATAATATTAGCTAGAGCCGTACCTGTAAATGTTGCATCATTAGCAAATACATCGCCGCTACTACTAAGCAAGAAATTGCTAGATGAAATTTCTAATAATCCGTTGCTGCCACTGATATATGACGAAGACGGATTACCAAAAAAGAATTTATCGGTTCTTACATCTATTTCTGAATCCGCTGTTGAATATCTAAAATAGCTAGCTGTATTTGCATAAAGTTCTAATCCAACGCCGCTATATGCTCCGCCTCCTTTAGTACCAGCACTTCCGGCTAATGCCGATCCGCTCCACAATAAAAAGCCTGGAAATCCTGCTGCAAATCCTTCATATCCCAATGATCTAACAAAACCTGTATTTTTATATCCACTAATTGCTACACCCGATTCTAATGAATCAGCCACATAAAGTGAACCGGTAAGCATTGAATAATCACCATCAATATAGCGATTACCTCCTTGCCATGATTTGTCATACATATATGAGATTTGTTTGCTAACAACACCATCGACATTGTAATATTCTAATTTGAATGAAATTTGATTGTTTGCTTTATGCGGCGTATTAATAAGTGATCTAATTCTAGTATAATTCGGTGAATATCCAGCATCGTTATCTGTTGTAGTTCGTACATCAGCAATTTGCCATTGTCCTGTCTCTATTACAAAAAGCAATGACGCCGTGCCTTCTGCATCAGTTTCAAAATTAAATACCACGTCATCAAACCGCTGTGAATCTGAAGTTACTTCAATTTCGCCAATGCGCTTTCCTAGTATTCTAGGCAATTCTTGATTGAAATAATCAGTTGAATCAAATGCTACAGCACTTCCGGAGATGTATACTGCTAAACGCGGATTAAGTCCTGTTGCATCACGTGTACCTAATGCATCAATTGTAACTTTATATGATGATGTTGCAATAAATACTCCGGCGTATGTAGGTTTAGTTTCTACAACGAGAACTGCATTACGAGCTGATATATTAGTTGCACTAGTAATACTCATTGCATTGTTAAGTGATGCTGTCGACCAAGTAAGTGTTGGGGCAACGCCGGTAGTTTTACCTGTGTATGTATATGCATCCCAATATGTATCGATAATGCTTTGAGATGTAAATGCACCAATACTTTGATCTGGAAATAATGATGCTGTGCTAGTTACGAATATTTCTGTTTCTTCTAATTCAACATCATTAACTAATTCCCATGTACCTACAGTACCTTTATTATTTGTATAAACTTTTATGCGAGATACATCACCTGTTGCTGGTTCTAATCCTTTAATTTGTATTAATGCAAATGATTGTGAATTTTCTGTTGCAACATACGTAGGTGTTTGTTCATATGTTAATGAAAATGCCGATGCAGCAAATTCCGTATAGGTGTGTGGAAAAATACTTTGGCTACTATAAACTGTATATTCTCGATCTAACAAAGCCGTAGTGTCGGATAATATCTTTTTTATCGTACTAACGAAGGGCGTGGATACCACCGGATAATTAGGAGTAGGCGAAGGATTTTGTGGAGATGTAATTGTAATTGTGCCAGTAGCCATATCTCCGGTGAATTTACCTCCTACAAGCTCTAATGCAGGTGCACCGTTAAGTGTAAATAATTTTACTGTTCCTGTAGTGTAAGTTGGAAATTGTTGACTGCCGGAATAGATTCTATCCAATTGTACGCCAACTTGTTCTGATATATCTAGTGTTGGTAATTTAGAAAATATGATTTCAGATACATTTGATACGTTAGGATTTACAGGTACTGTACGACTCCATTTTACATTAGCACGACCTTGCCATTCTGTTGGCACCGGTGCACCTTGTATGGTTTGTGCTTCTGCTAAAAGTGTTATGGTGCAGTCGCCAGGTGATGTTTCTGAATAAATGTATATTGCAATTACGCGTGATTTATCTTCATCAATATAATCTACAACTTCCGTATAAATTGGATCGCCATTATAATCTAATACTTCTAGATTTAATAATCCACCTACTCGTAAATTGCTAGGATGCCCGCGTAATTTAAATAGATTTTTACCTGCAGTTAAACGTGTAGGAAATTCAGTTATTTGAAAATAGTCCGGTGATGTTAATGATGTATCTTCAAAATAAACTGGGATAAATTCTAAACCTTTATAAACTGTTTCTTTGCGTTTCATTACATGAAATTTCTTTCATATAAATATCAGGAATGATTAATCTTACTAAATCCTGAGGTTTTATTTACTTCAATTAAATTGTCTACCATATCGCGCATTGAGTCTACGTGTGATATAATAATTGAAAAATCAAACTTAGTACGAAAATAATCAAACAAATTAACTACTGAAGAAATGTGTTCTGCATCTAGGCTTCCCCAGCCCTCATCGATTGCAATAAAATTAGGACGTGGTAATGCTGAAACATTGATAAGTGCTATACGTATTGCTAATGAAGAAATAAATCGTTCCATACCGCTTGTTAATTCTAATGGCCAAAAATCATCTTCATTGTAAATGATATAGCCATTGATGTTTTTGCCATCCGTACTCAATACCATATTGAAATCTACAATCTGATTAAGCACATTGTTTATTTCTGATTCAATCTTAGGAAGAGCTTTTGAAATCAATTCGTATGGAATACCATCACGTTTAACAGATTCTAAATAATATTCATAGGCCTTGTATTCAGTTTCTAATGCACGATATCGTTCTAGGTTTTGCATAGCCGTAGCTTTTTGTGTTTTTGCTACTTCTATTGCACCATAATTATTTTTAATTTGTCCTTGAATTATTTTTATTTCATCGGATAATGCAGTAATTTGTTGTTTGCAAGATTCTATTTGAACATCAATTGCATGATTATGTTTGATTGCAGTTTCATTTTGTCTAAATGAATCTTGACGTTCAATTGCAGTTTCTAATTCAGATTCTCGTGTTTGTAAATCACTTTCTAAAATCTGAAGTTGCAATTCATTGCGTTCTAATGTTATGCGGTTAGTTGCTAATTTATTACGTAATTGATTGAGTTGTGTTGTTTGTTCAAATACTGGTTGTAACGTTTCAATTTCTTGATTCATTGTTACAATTGACTGATTGATTTCATTTAATATGTTTCTATCATGATCAATTGTATTTTGAGCTTCGATTGCGTTTTGTACAAAAACGTTAGATGTACAGTATTTGCATTGCGGATCATATTCATGGTCGGAAAGATGATCAATTTTTTCTTGTTTTGCATTTACTATTTCCTTTTGTTGACGATATTTTTGTAATAAGATATTAACTGAATATGTTTTTGATGCATGCAGTTCTGTTTGTTCTATAATAGAATGCGTGTCAAATGTTTCCAATTGTGTTTCTTGTTGTTCAATTGTTGCATTTAATTCGTCTAACTCTCGTTCTGCAGTTTCTATTTCAGTTTGAATGTTTTCTATTTGTTTTACAAGTGCAGATTCTTGCCGTTGCAATTCATTGATGTCAGGCCCATTATATGTAGTTGGCATCTTTGTTTCAATAAGCTCAACAATACGTTCTTGCAGAGTATTGCGTTGATCTTGCAAGACATCTTCTTGTTGTTCTAATGCAGTTATTGTTTCTTGGTTGTCTGATATAACCGTATCAGCTGTTATGATTAAATCAGCAAAATCTGTTTTTTTATAATCTTTCAAACGACCTGCTGTTTCTTTTATTTCGTCAGCTGCAAGTTGATATAGTTGTTCAAACACCGTAATGTCTAAAAACTGTGAAAGTAGGTCTTTTCGTTCTTTCTGTGATTTTTCTATAAAATTATTGTTATCTGCTTGCAATGAAAATGCCGTTAAAATAAAATCATCATATGTGCCTAAATAACGACGTATGTTTTTATTTGTTTCACTTCGTTCTTCGCCATTTAAATTTTCTGCATCAGTATAAAAATCAACATCAACTTT
>Ga0214917_10002501_pt1 | contig 22236 bp, 24 predicted proteins | sample LL_1208_BB_MetaG_FD_177983 | JGI IMG/M metagenome (GOLD analysis project Ga0214917, IMG submission 177983) | Freshwater microbial communities from Lake Lanier, Atlanta, Georgia, United States - LL_1208_BB | ecosystem: Environmental > Aquatic > Freshwater > Lake | place: USA: Georgia | collected...
AGCCATCGTTGGAGCTGGGAAGAAGCATGGCAGATATTTCGTAACAACCTAGTTGACCCTGTATAAATATTACTATGCGAATACTCACTGCATTGTTGTTGAGTCTGTTGACAATTACCGCTCAAGCACAAACCAAACGCCCGGCCGACACAGTTAGAGAAGCTGATTGGAAAATATCCTGTGCTAGTCACGGTTATGTTGTTGACTTCTTAGCCGAATACGAAGAACGCCCTATAATAACAGGTAATATAGGTCGTCGAGGCAAAATGGCCTTTCTTATAAATACTAGTACCGGCACTTGGACTTTATTGGCATATACAGATCAAGGTGCTTGTATTATGGCCGCAGGCGAAGATGCTGAACTACTCGAACCCCGTCTTAGAGATTAACCAACGGATTGCCGACGCTTATGCGGGCATGTTTGTCACTGCTTGGTTTTGGCCTTACTTTGTAATAGGTAATTTAGAAAGCTGGCAAAAGCTAGGTATAACTATGAATGGCATTAAGCCAATGTGTTCTAAGCCGTAGTCATCGGCAACCAATCGTTTCCATCATAAAATACCGGATACGGACGATTACCCGATCTTGCAGCTGGGTCCCAATTTTGATTATCTGCAATAGCGATCATACCAGCTACCGGACTGGTCGGGGCAGTAGCAAGCGGTGTCATTTTAACTACGTCAGTTATGCTGACATTAGTTAATGTTGGCCCACTGGCAAATACTAAATTACCTGTACCGGTTTCATCAGAAATAACACCAGCAAGTTCTGCACTTGTTGTGCTGGCGAATTGACTGAGTTTGTCGCCAGTAAAAGCAAAGTTATCATCTGAAACTGCTGTGTTAAATTGAGACTTTGTACCTGAAAGTGTATTATTTGTAAGATTTACTGTTTTATTAGTAAGAGTTTGTGTGTCGGTGGTACCAACCACTTCTCCTGTAGGTATGACTTTTTGAGCTGCTGTACCATCTAAGTTACCCGATGCATTAGACAAAACAAAACTAGTGGCTGCTATACCAGATACAGTATTGTTACTAACGTTGATGGTTTTGTTTGTCAGTGTTTGTGTGTCAGTAGTGCCAACCACAACACCAGCCGGAATCACCTTCTGTGCTGCTGATCCATCTAAATTGCCCGATGCGTTTGATAGAACAAAACTAGTACCTGCTATACCAGATACAGTATTGTTACTAACATTAATAGTTTTATTTGTCAGTGTTTCTGTGCCGGCCAAACTTGCAAAATCGGCATCACTTAGAGCAGTGTTAAATTGGGTTAAGTTTCCAGATAAAGTATTATTTGATAAATTAACTGTTTTGTTAGTTAGTGTTTCTGTGCCCGCTAAACTCGCAAAATCAGCATCACTCAAGGCTGTATTAAATTGAGCAAGCGTACCAGATAATGTATTATTAGCTAGATTAATTGTTTTGTTAGTCAGTGTTTCTGTACCGGCTAAACTAGCAAGGTCTGCATCGCTCACGGCTGTATTAAATTGAGCAAGCGTACCAGATAATGTATTATTAGCTAGATTAATTGTTTTGTTAGTCAGTGTTTCTGTACCGGCTAAAGTAGCTACTGTACCAGTAGTTGGTAAGGTTAAACTGGAGGCTCCAGTTAAAATAAATTGTAGATTAAAATTACCTGCGGTTTGGAAATTACCACCTAATGTGATTGTTTTAGATCCGTTATTAACACCGGTGCCACCATAAGTTGGTCCTACCACACTGCCCTGCCATATGCCAGTCGAAATAGTTCCAACTTGAGTTAGACTACTGTAGAGAACTGTTGAACCCAAAGTACTAGTGTTTGCTAGTAAAACGTTGTTTATTCTATATTCTTTACCTAAGGCTAGATCAAAGTGTTCGCTACTAGTCCATGCATTAGTTGACTGTAACCAATTAATAGTCTTTTGTGTGGTACCACGTAGTGTAATACCACCGCCATCGGCTGTGACATCAGTGGGAGTTGTTATACTTCCTAATTCAATGTTTTTGTCATCTACTGTTAATGTTTGTGAATTAACTGTAGTTAGTGTACCGTTTACGGTAAAATCTCCTGCAATTGTTACATTTCCGCCCACTAATAAGTTATTTCTTATATTTGTTACGCCCGTAGCTGCCGCCAAGTTTAACGTAGTTGCATCGCCAAACGCATTTACTGTTGTAGCAGTAGTATTAAGTAGATTAAATGTAGTTTGGTTGGTGGTAATATCACCACCACGTATGTCAAGATCTAAGTCAACTTGAAGGTTATTTCTTATATTGGTTAGCCCTGATGCAGCACCAATAGTTAAAGCAGTTGCATCACCGGCAAAATTAAGGGTAGTAGCTGTAGTATTTAGAAGATTAAAGGTAGTTTTATTTGTAGTTAAACTTTGCCCTTTTACTTCTAAACTATGGTTTACATTAGTAATACCATTTGTGTTACCTATGTTAACAGTTGTTGCATCACCGAATGCATTGATTGTTTGGCTGTAAGTGTTGAGTAAATTAAATGTCAATGATGTAGAATTAAATCCCGGACTACCTATTGTAAGGGATCCAACTAGTACAAAGTTTCCACCAACATTCAAATTATTTTGAATATCCACACTATTGTCTACATCAACACTGCCGTCAATATTAACTGTGCCGTCTACTACTAAATTGGTGTCAATATTTAATGAACCACTTACGTTCACGTTGTTTGTTACATCTAAATTATTCCTAATTGAAGTAGTGCCTGTGGCTGCACCAAATTGCAAATTTGTGGCCGCTGCAAATGCAGAAACATTAGTGGCATTTAAATTAAAAAGAGTAAATGATGAACTATTAGTACTTAAAGTTCCACCATCGATGTTTACAGTGCCGTCGACATCTAAGTTATGCTTTATTGTAGTTAAACCCGAGCTTGCACCCAAATTAACTACAGTAGCAGCACCAAACGCTTGAACTACACCAGCATTGGTCATTAGTAGATTAAATGCACCAGCATTTGTAGTTAGATCGCCGCCAGAGACTGTTAAGTCTAAGTCAACAACTAAATTATGTCTGATGTTAGTTGTACCTGTCGCAGCACCAAGAATGATAGATGTAGCTTGACCGGCAGCATTAACAGTAGTTGCAGTTGTGTTTACTAAATTAAATGTCGTAGCCGATGTAGTAAGATCGCCACCGTCTATGTTTAGATCTAAATCAACATCTAAATTATTTTTAATATTAGTGGTACCAGTGCTAGCGGCTATATTAAGCGTGGTAGCTGACCCAGCAAAATTTATAGTTGATGCACTAGAATTAATTAAGTTAAATGTAGAACTTGTGGTAGTAAGTGATAAACCATTTACTGCTAAAGTACCCCCTACTGTGGTCGCACCTGTAAACGTACCCGTGGTACCTGTTATAGCACCGAATACTGCATCGCCAGGGGTACCAGTAAAAATTTCACCAACATTTAAAGCATCGGGAATAATCGTAAATGCTTGGCTACTATCATCCCATCCAAAGAACCCAGTTCTTGGGGCTGTACCAGTATGCCATGTAAATTGTATACCACGGTCTTTGTTATCATCGCTGGCAGCTGGTGGAGACCCACCAAGTATTATAACAGGGTCAGCTACGACAGCTACAGCACTGTTATAGGTAACTGAAATACCATTAACAGCTAGATTACCAACTACAAATAGATTATTCTGTATAGTTGTAGTACCAGCTGCACCAGTATCGCCCAAATTTAATACTGTAGCCCCGGTAAATGCATTTACTATTCGGTTCGTATTTAATACATTAACAGCCGTTGTGCCTGCGGTGATATACCCGCCATCAAAATTGATGTCGCCGTCAACATCAAGGTTATTTCTTACTCGAGTGGTACCAAAGTTTTGACCTATTCGTAGATCAGTTGCAGCCGGAGCTAAGTGAAAAGTAGTCGAACTAACATTCAAATTACTGCCATTCACGAGTAAGTTACCGTTGACCGTTAGTAAATTACCCACATAGGTTGAGCCATCTACAGCGTTTACAGTGAATCGACTACCAGCTATACTCAAATTGCTACCAACATCTAGTGTACCGCCAACAATGGCATTATTTGTTAAACTAATTGTGCTGGCCGAAATATTAACAGCAGCGACATCTCCAGTTAATGATGTGGTGCCTGACACAGAAAGGTTATTAGCTACAGTAGCGTTACCATTAATTATAATATTAGCTACTCTGGTATTTCCTGCTGACAATGTGCTGGATAGTGTTGTTGCACCAGATACCTGTAGTGTTGTAGATATATTAGCTTTGGATAATACCGTATCCGCAGCCGCTAATACACCGAGGGCGGTATTAGCTGATACTGTTAATTTACCCGATAATACTGCGTTAACTGTGGTTAAGGTATTGTTTCCGGTATTGAAAGTAAAGTTACTAGAATCATTCAAAGAGCCGCCGCTGCCAACGATTGCGATCCTACCGGCTGTCAAATCAGTTACCGATACGCTAGCTAACGTACTTTCGCCTGATACCTGTAATGTATTTCCAATAGTTGATGCACCAGTAACAGCTAAAGAATTTATTATACTGTTTGCTGCACTTAAATTACCCACTAATGCTGTGTCGCCAACGACACTAAGTCTACCCGAAACAGTGGAATTACCAACGACGACGGAATTACCTCTGACTAATAAATTGCCACTGACCGTTGCATTGCCCGAAATAGCAACTTTGGTCAATGTTGTGTTTCCGGCACTCAAATTACCGCCAAGATCTGTATCCCCTGTCACTGATAAAGAGTTACCTACAATGGCATTGCCTGATACATCAACACTTAGACTGCTGAAATTGCCAGAGAAAATGTCTCCAAAATTTGTAGAGCCATCGACAATTAGATTATTCCTAATTATGGTGTTACCTGTGGTTGCACCAATTCTAACAGTAGTACCAGAGGCAGCTACATTGGCATCAGTTGAAGAATCCAAAACACTGGCAACAGTTAAAACATTGTCGCCATTTATCTGATAAGTTCCACCAGAATTTACACTGATACTTTCCGAGCTGATCCACGTATTACTTGACCTATCCCATAAAAACGTGTGATCAACATTACCTCTTAGTATAATACCACCGTTGTCGGCGGCAGCATCGGTGGGAACAGCTATATTACTTAATACTATCTGATGATCAACAAGAGCCAAAGTCTGTTGTTGAACATACGTAGTTTGGCCGATTACTGTGAGATTGCCAGTAACTCTAATGTTAGTTGCGTTGATGGTACCAATATTACTGATGTTGTTAGAATCTCTAGCAACAATTGTATTGGGTATGTTTAAATGAGTGGCATTGCTTGTGATTATAACATTGCCGGTTGGTTGATTTACTGATATGCCAACACCAACGGTAGTAATATGGGACAAACCTATTACAGAGCCACCCGGAGTAACACCGTCGCTTACTCGAAAACTATTAGTGTCGTGGTCATACCAAATGCGGCCTGTTTGACCTACCCGAGTTTCACCGTCACTATAATTTCTTCGGCTAGTAAATAAGTCTTGAGTAAAACCCATTGCCCGGCCCGTTAATTAAAAGGTTCTTCTTCGTCGGCTTCGTCAAATACGTTACTCATGCCTGCGTTTCGCTTCATGAGCTCGAGCTTTTGCTGTAATGGAGGTACCATAGTATCTAGCTCGGGTTCTTCGTCGTCAGCAGGCGAGTCAGCGGCTGGGTCTTCGTTACCTATCTTAATACGGATAGGAAGATTAATGATAAATTCTCTTGCTCTCATATGTTTATTTACCTTTGTCTAATTTATTCTGGTTTCTGCTTTATGAGAACATAATTCGATATCAACCTTGGCCACGACTTTGTTTATACCCTCTACGCTGGTGTTTATTCATAGAACTAGTTTTAGGTTTCTTTCCACCTTGGCTGGTGCGTTTGAATAAAGATTTTTTATTTGAATTTCCGGTTTTGGCCATTTTGATCTCCTATAATACAGCTATTTATAGAGGTATGAACTGTACCAAAAAAACAACAGGTTGACAAGAGTAAAATAACCCTATATAATTGCGGTTCAGTACTAATCTAGGAGGTCGCTATGACTATGCATCTCGAAGGTCCCTGGTTGTCTACTACTGGTCGCCGTAAGGGTAAATTTAAGTGGGCCAGTGCCGAAGCCAAGCGTCAGCATGAACAATTGCAACAAGAATGGCAAGCTCTTAAGGAACGCACTATGACCCGTCCCGCCGCCGCCCGACCTTTGACTCGTGCCCTACCCAAACTAGGTCCTCCACCCGGTCGAGAAACTCCCCATTACCCTAGTAAAGATTCCGGTGTCGGTGTTGCCGCGAAGAAAGATGTTCCGGTTTATACCGGCGACCAAATGCTAGGTGTTACTATAATGCACAAGAGTTGCTTACAGCCTGTGTTCAGCGAACAGGCTGCTGTTGACGCTGCCCATATGCGTAGGTAGCTCGGTTAGGTACCGATAAATACTATTTCGGTACCTAACTAATGATACGTCAATATACAGTAACCCTTCACAGGTATGAAGACCTGGAGCAATTCTATGAGGACATGGAAACTCCGGGGGGCGATCTTTACATTCCAGATCGTGCTGTAGAAGTAACAAATCGCAGACCATTAAGTAGGAACACAGTTTATTGGCTAAGTGATGCTGAAGCCGACTCGTTAAGATCGGATCCACGTGTTTTTGCTGTAGAGCTCAGTTTAGAAGAGCAAGGGATTCAAATAGAACCCTTATGGAGCCAAACCGGCAACTTTTATAAAGGTTCTCCTTACAGCAACGCAGACCTAACTGGTACAGATCGTAACTGGGGCCTACTGCGTATGACGCAGGGCACCGACGTGCTTGGTCATGGATGGGACGGTCAACGTAGGCACACTGCAACTATATCAACAAATTTAGATGGCACCAACGTTGATGTTGTCATTGTTGATGGTCATATACGACCGAATCATGCCGAATTCGCGGTTAACAATGACGGTACCGGCGGTAGTCGTGTACAGCAAATAGATTGGTTAGCTTATGCTTCTTTTATAGGTAAAACACCACCATCTACGTCTGTGACGTCACCGGTACCACTCACTTATGATTACGCCAGCTATTATAACAGTGACTTAGGTGATCACGGTGCTATGGTTGCTGCTATTGCAGCAGGCAATACCCAAGGATGGGCGAGAGCAGCAAATATTTACAATATAAGCCCATACAATGAATCTGGTATGGTAGCTGCCGAGGATGCACTAGATTACGTTAGATATTGGCATAACAACAAACCGGTTAATGGGACAACTGGTAACAAAAATCCCACTGTAGTTAACCTTAGTTGGGGATTTTACAGACTAATTAACGTACTAGATATAACCACCATTACTTATCGAGGAGTTACATATTCTGGTCCTTGGACTAATACTGGTGATGGAACAAGAACATATCAACAACTTGGTTTAGGTTTTAACGGTGCTAGACAATATAGACTAGCGTTAGGTGACACTGCCTACTACATTAAGGTAAGTCAACCGATCGCAGCATGGCAGGCCGACGTTGAAGATCTTATCACTGACGGCGCCCATGTTGTAGTTGCTTCTGGTAATGATGGACTGGTACATGATGTAAGTACAGGATTAGATTATAATAATAGCATAGTAACGACGAGTATTCCGGGCGGAGTATTCTATAATAGACGGTCGGGTGCGGCCAGTGCTAATGCTATTTCTGTAGGCAGTATTGATGCTAGTTCTTACGCACCTGGGGTAGACAGTTACAGTAATCGAGGACCGGCCATTGACGTTATGGCGCCAGGGTCAGGCATTGTTAGTGCAATTAATAGAACTACCAGTATAGCAGGGTCTGTTGTAGATGCACGAGGGCTTAATGGCGATAGGATCATTGTTGGTCAAGGTACCAGTTTAGCAGCACCACAAATAGCCGGCTATCTTGCCACTATTCTAAGTGACCTAGGACATAGAACATACTCGCCAGCTCTAGCAAAGGCCTTTATGGCCGGCACTGCCCAAGTAGAACAATTAGTTGATTATGAAGCTCCTTATAACCTAGCAGGCACTCCTAATAGGTATGCTTTTTATCGGGCTTATTACCTAACAACTACAACTACAATATTTCCAACCACTACAACAACATCCACCAGTACAACTACAACCAGTACCAGCACTACCACTAGTACCAGCACTACCAGTACATCAACCACTAGTACCACAACGCTTTACTATCCGCCTTCGGTCACAGTAACACTACCAATTATTTGTTTAGCTATACCCGATGCTGGTAATGTAAATGTAGTAGGTAATGTTGCTTGGTATTCGTTTACTGTATCTAGTACACAAACTGTAGTTGTTGATACTATAAGATCAGCTGCACCTACAATAGACACGCATATTGCTGTATTCAATAGTTTGGGCGAAGTTATTGCCGAAAATGATGACACAGGTAATATTGATTTAAGTTATATAGAAGTTGAACTCGTAGCAGGCACATACTGGGTCGCCATAGGTATATTTGAAACCCAGTATAACCAAAGATTCCGCGCCTATGGTTTAACGCCGCTGCCTAGTGGTATATGTCTAACCATATATGATCGTGCCAATCCAGTTACAACAACCACATCAACTACAACATCAACCACCACTACTTCTACATCAACCACCACTACAAGTACCAGTACGACCAGTACAACAACCTTTGCACCATATCCGGTTCGTCCACCAGGATTACCTAATTACGCTCTTGTTAAGTCCTGGTGTGATAATTTTGTTCTTTGGGGTCTTTACAGAAATCAATTCAATGAAACATATTCTGCAATAATAGAAAGAGATAGCCTAGCTTGTGGTTTTAAAATAATTACTACCTCTACTAGTACTACCACAACTACCACTAGTTTAATTCCTGCATCAACTTGGGACAGCACTGTAACACGATTAAGTATAGTGCTTGATAGGGTGCGTATCTATAAACTTCCCGTTGAAGAGCCCACGCACCTATTTAGACTAGCTCGTGGTGAAATGCCACCAGGCACGTCATTGTCTAACGTGGGCATTATTACCGGCACTCCTGCTATTCCAGATCGTGACTATAAATTTGAGCAGCCAATATATGTTTATTCTTTTGGTGTTATAGGACGAGATGTAAGCGGTTTTGAAAGTTACAGACAATATAGCATTGGTGTTGTAAATAATGGATTATTTGTACCGGAAAAGTTTTTGCCAACCAATTCTAGTTTCGAAGGACGTACCTACACCTATACCATCAACACACCGTATACGCCCGATGTAGCAAATAATAAAGTATGGCGCCTACGTTGGGGACTGTTACCACCAGGCGCGAGTTTCGGCGCAGACGGCGTTTTGCGAGTAGAAGCTAAAACAGCAATACGTTCTTTCGTTCGTACCGAATTCCTCACAGACTTTTTCTTAAACACTGCCAACAATAATCAGAGTACCTGGGACGCTTGGCTTAAAACCTTCTTAAGTAGAACACATGATTTTGACTATCAGTTTGTTGTTGAATTAAGTGATAACAATGGTAATGTTGACACCAGCCATACCATTAGAATAGTTCACACTAAAGCTCCTACTTACGAATCTTGGTTTCAAAATAATGCCGCTGACCTAACAGTTGATCTAAGCAGAACTTATTTTATACTATTAACTACCGAACACGATAGTGCTCGCTGGACTACAGGCTCGGATTTAGGATCTATTGATAATGGCGGAATAAGCAAACAACAAATTATTTCAAGTAATGATTCTGGGTCAACTCTAATACATAGTATTGAACCCAACACTTATTCTAGATTTCCACAAGGATTAAAGTTACAGTCTGATGGAATGATTATTGGTAGACCAAGTTTTAGAACCTACAAAGACGATCCTAATAGTTTGCCTGTAAATGACATTTATGAATTCACAGTGCGAGCATCAACTAACAATGGGCGCAGCTACAGCACACGTAGATTTAAAATAACTATAAATCGTGTCAACGAGTCTGCTTCAGACAATTTGTATATACGTGCCTTTCCTAGTATTGAACAGCGTCAGCAACTTGCCAACTTATTGACTCAGCCTAATATAATTCCACCGCAATCTATATTTAGACCAAACGATCCGTGGTTTGGCTTACGCAAAGACATGTATATTGAATTTGCTGTTGGTCTAAATAAAACCAGTCCAGCGACTTATGAACAACTACTAGGATATGAACACTATAACAAATCATTCAGTTTTGGGTCAATAGAAACAGCAGTTATTCTTAATCAAGATCGCACAGTTGAATATGAAATAGTCTATGCGACTTTAGTTGATAATAAACTAGGTATAAATGTTACTAATCGTCTAAGCGAACCACAGAGACCCTTAGTAGATTTGACCGGAACTCGTACATATTACTATACCCAAACTACTGAGCTTGATCTTTGGTACTATCGAGAGCAACCCCAAATCAAATACTACATAATGAGTGAGAACTCAATATATAATATGAAGTATAGGATTCGAGATAAAGTTGGGTATGTTAACGATTATGGTAACCTAATCCCCGAGTGGGCTAATAGTGAACAGCCTATTACCGGCACAGATAAATTCTCTGCACCGATTGGGTTTATACCAGTTGTAGTGTTAGCTTATACTAAGCCTGGGTTTGGGGCAGGCATTAAATTACAGTTAAATCAAATTAACTTTAATTTTCTAGAATTTGATTTTGATAGATATCAACTAGAAAATCATTTATCCGAGTACTGGAACACCGAGACTCGCTCTTTCCTGTTAGGGCAACCCACAGTTTTTGATGCCAATGGTACTGTATTTGACTACAACAGCACTAGGTTTATCGAAAACCAAGAGCAATATCGAGAGCAGCATACTGCCGATAAATATATAAAATTCCCAAAAACCGGAGTATTCCGTTAAATGCCAACTGATTATAGAGATTACACTAGCCAAGTCAACACTGTAGGGTTAAATGAAAACTTTCCAGTAGCAGGCACCAACAATTCCAGCCAAGGTCTAAGGGACAACTTTGGTAAAATCAAAGGCACTTTTGGCCAAATAGCGGCAGAATTGACTGAACTTCGTAATTACGTTTTACGTAAAATAGATGAAGGTGAGATCTTTAGTCATGACAACGACCTTACTTATTTTAAATTAATTAGAGCGCAACTAAAAGCCTATAGCGAAACCTTTTATGACATAGGCCAAGCAGACACAGTAATTAATGCAAATTTTCAAAATGGTAATTTTCAAAAAGTTACATTAACCAAAACAGCAGATTTAAGTTTAGGTGGATTTCCTACTACACATAATGCAGTTGGGCGCCTCACACTATGGGTAACAGTTAATAATGTAGCACACAGAATCTTCTTGCCCAATGATGTTTTATATGGAACTAGTGTCGGTTATGTTACCGCTGGACAGATAGTATTTCCATCTGAAGGTAACTATTTACTAGAAATAGTAAGCGTAAACTATGCTAACCAATATTGGTTAGTAGGCGTACAAGGTTTGGATTCTGGGTCAGGCGGTGCCGGCGTTCCTTATCAGCTACCTATAGCTAGTGTAAGCACGTTGGGCGGTGTCAAGGTTGATGGGGTAACCGTAGGTATCACTAATGGTGTTTTGCGAGTAATTGGTGGAGGCGGTGGCGGAGCTTACGCCATTGGTGCTACTGGAGCAACCGGATCAGCAGGAGCAGCCGGAATTCAAAAAACAGGATCAGTCTATAGTTACATGTATGCTGGATACAAGAGTTCGGGCAACAATACAAGATTTAAAATGATTACTATAAATGGTGTAGGCGCTAATGGTACCCTAGAGCTTGTATTATCGCATCATCATTCGGGTGGCGGTCAACATGGTGCCTATGCACGATTAGCCTACGCAATTAACGCTTACACAGATCTAATTGAACTAGAACGCTATGAAAAATCTTTTGATGCTGGAACCACTACCGGATATGTAGGATTTAATATCGCTAGACCTACAACATCAAACATAGATATATATTGGGCAGGTAATACCAGTTATGGCTTATCGTACTCATTTTACATGACCATAAACTCAAATCAACCTGTGACAATTATTAATCAAGGTCTTGACTAAATTCTGTATTTGTTGTAAAATTATATCAATCGGAGACTTAAATGAGCCAAGTTGATTTACACAAATATTCACAATTTGTAAAAGCAGTTACTAGTAAAGAAAGTAATGATCTTACCAGTTTCATGAACAGACTAGATGTCATAGATGGTAATTATGATTTTGCCAATAACCAACACGGACCGTACGTTAATGTACCATTAATGCTTACTGGTGTTATGGGACTAAGCAGTGAAACTGGCGAACTAATGGAAATCGTTAAGAAGATTACATTTCAAGGCAAACCATTAACCGAAGAATCACTGTTTCATATGAAGCGTGAGCTAGGCGACATTATGTGGTACTGGGCAAATATGTGCCGGGCATTGAATTTGGACCCAAATGATGTGATTGCTGAAAATGTTCGCAAGCTAGAGTCTCGTTATCCAGGTGGCAAATTTGACGTTTATCACAGCGAAAATAGGCAGGAAGGAGATTTGTAATGTTTCATCCACTGGCACCAGATCTATCAAACTTATCTATGGACGAGCTTCTCTCCAAGTATAACGAGCTTAACAAAAGATTCATGCAGGCCAGTCGTATGGGGTCTGGTAGTGTGTTAAATCAAATGGGCATGTTACTAGAAGATTACCGTCAAGAAATAGGTCGTAGACAGCGTAAAATGCTAGACGATGCTAGTAATAAAAATAAAAACTTTAAAAACATTATTGATATTCAATGAAGTATGACGAATATGGACAGTTAGTGTTAACCTGTGCAGATCTATTTGCACAGTTATATCAACGTCCAGATTTAGATTTCAATAATGTTAAAGTAACTGATCCTGAACAATACAACGCTAGTTTGGAAAGTTTACACTTAGATTCTAGTAGACTAGAGCAATATAAACTACCCAGTATCTCTGTAAGCGAATTTGATCGTTCTAATCAAAATAATTGGTTAATGCCTGATACCTATGCCAATTTCGACATAGCCGAATGGGTATTACATCAGTGCCAAAGTGAACCTGAATTGCAACGAGCCGGGCAAGAACTACTGTTATTTCAGGAAAGAAATCTATTCCCGTTGCTTAACTACCTTAAATATCTAGTAGATACCATGCGTGAACATAACATTGTATGGGGGGTTGGGCGCGGAAGTAGTGTTGCTAGTTTTGTTTTATATAAAATTGGCGTGCATCACATCAATTCATTGTACTATGATTTAGACATTCATGAATTTTTAAAGGTGTAAAATGAAAAAAACATATCGCACTGCATTGGGTAAACAGGTTGACATGGATCATCTTCGTTTAACCAATGAAGAAGTTATTGCTGTAGGAAATATGAAAGTAAACGCACGAGGTGACGAGTTAGGACCAAACGGAACCATTGTGCGAACAAGAAATGAAGTTATGTCCGAATATTACAATACCCAAGGTAGCGTAATTAAAAAAGAACCGGTTAGTGCTTTGTCTGAAACCCAAGCTATTAAACAAGCACAGGCCGCTCATGAACAACGCACTTCTGGGCAGCGTCCAAGAGGATCGGCTGCTCGGCGTGTACTAGAAGATCAAGATGGTGTAGAATGACTGTATTCGTAAATCAAATATCACAACTTAAACCTATTCACGACACTGTATTAGTTACAGAGATGAACTTTGCTGACCGTACCACTAGCAGTGGAATTTTAATTCCCAGTGACAATGGAAAAAATCACGGTATTAGACCACGCTGGGGACGCATTTTTGCAGTTGGACCCGAACAACGCGATGTCACAGTTGGGCAATGGATCTGCGTAGAGCATGGACGTTGGACTAGAGGTGTTAGGGTAGAACTCTCCGATGGCGAAATGATTGTACGTAGAATCGACCCTAAAGACATTCTTTTGGTGTCAGACACCGAGCCTCAGGACGAAACTTTCAGTGACAAAGGGTTATAGACCTCGTATAATCCTTGTACGTTAATTCAAGGGTCAACTATGACAATCAAACAACTTTGGGCGGAGAAATACCGGCCACGTACTATCACCGATTATGTCTTTGTCGATGACCATGTTAAATCACAAGTAGAGTATTGGATCAAAAGTCGCAGTATTCCGCATTTGTTATTTCATGGGTCATCAGGCACAGGTAAAACAACGTTAGCTAAAATATTAATTAATGAACTCGATATTGATCCAAATGATGTAATGATCAGTAACGGTAGTAAGGAAGGTCGAAAAATTGAATGGGTCGACCGACTAATTGGTTTTTGCCAAACTATGCCTCTTACCATAGGCGGGTTCAAGATTGTTTTAGTTGATGAAGCAGATTACCTAAACAAAGACAGTGTGCAACCGGCCATGCGTAATTTGATGGAAGAATTTTCTACATCAGTACGTTTTATTTTAACTTGTAATTATCCAAACAGGATTATTCCCCCGTTAAAAAGTCGCTGTCAAGAAATACACATTGACAAAACTAATAAAGAAGAATTTGCTTTGCGTATTGTCAACATAATGAGTCAAGAAGGCATCGACTTTGATCCAGAAAACTTGATGACTTACATTGATGCAACATATCCAGATTTACGCAAATGTCTTAATTTGCTACAGGCAAATAGCATAACTGGACAGTTAATCGATGCTCGCGAAACTGATCGGGGTGAAGCTGACTATAAACTAGAGGCAGTTAGTTTGTTCAAACGTGGACAAATACGTGCTGCTAGAGAACTAATATGCAGCCAAGTGCGCCCAGACGAAGTTGAGGACTTTTTTCGTTGGGCCTACGACAATCTAAACCTTTGGAGCGAGAGCCCCGACGGACAAGACCAAGCAATCGTAATTATTAGGAATGGCCTAGTTAGCCATACTAGCTGCGCCGATCCCGAAATTAACTTATCAGCAACTTTAGTTGAATTAACCACTATAAAGGACTAGCATGTTTCTAGTAGCATATTATTATCAAAAACCCAGTAACAACCGTGTGCGTACCAGCCGCGCCGGTTGGATGTTGCAACCTAATGCTGTTTCATATGATGAGCAGGTTGCATTGACTACCAAAATTAAAAATAAAGACATGGCGATGGCCAAAGTTATTCTTGACTTGAGAGCACGCCGTGTGGTCAGGAACAGTTGGAACAAAGATACTGATTATGAAAGTTTGTTTGAATACTATCAATCAAATTACCCGCAGTATAAAGAACTTATGAATTCCGTTAATACTGCTATGCTTAAAAAGCAAGAACGTACCCAAGCCATTGCGGTGCCAACCAGTGAAGTTAGGGTAGTCAACACTGCTACAACATAAATATTTTTATGAATCCTGCCTTTTTAAAATTATTAAAAGCCGCTACCAAAAAACCTGTTGACCCCAATGCACCACCAAGGCCAACTCTCTTAGGGCAGGTAAAAGAGCTCAGACTAACACGAGAAGAACAAGAACGCACGACTCTTGAACTTACAGTGTTAAGGCATAGACTAGAGTACACTGAATCTAAGTGTAAACGGTTAGAGTCACAGTTGCGAGATCTTGAAAACTACGTGCGTAATTATATAAAATAGTAACATGAATATACATCGACTAAAAGACCGCTGGTCGCAGTGGTTAAAATATCCTCAACCTAATTGGTTGCAACGAACTTTACTAGGTCTCAAAACCGATAGCTTTGATCTAGATTTTACAGCTAGAAGATTAGCCGCAGAGTCTAGCGCCAACTACCTTGTTGAAAATATGCGTCAAGCCCAAAAGTTTGACACTGACTACGACTTACATGAAGCAGTCAGGGACTGGGTTACAATCGAAGGTCATCGCTTAGAATTTGGTGTGGCTACAGGAAGAACTATCAGGCATTGGGCTAGATTGTGGCCTGACCATACCATTCACGGGTTTGACAGTTTTGAAGGTTTACCTGAAACTTGGTTATGGAATATACGTCGAGGGCACTTCAAGCAGCAGTTACCCGATGTTCCAGCTAATGTGCAACTACATGTGGGTTGGTTTAACCATACTTTACCTCGTTGGTCATTAACAGGTCCTGTGGCATTCTTACACATAGACAGCGATCTATACTCTAGTGCTCAGTATGTGCTCGATTATCTAGCAGACCAAATCGTCCCGGGTACTGTGGTTGTTTTTGACGAATACTTCAATTTTCCCGGTTGGCAGCAAGATGAATTTCGTGCTTGGCAGGAATTTGTTGCTCGAAAACAACTCAAATACGAATATTTAGGCTTTGTTAGCGGGCATCAAGAAGTTGCTGTCCGAGTCATTCATAAATAGGTTGACCACCAGTACGATATTTGCTACAGTAGAACTGTAGCTTGCATGGGGCGAGCTACAAAATAACACGGAAAATAAAGTCCCTGTTAACTACAATTTGGAGAGTAACATGTCGTACGCATCTACAGTAAACGCAAAATTCAGAAATTCAACTAACAACTTTCAGGATCTTAAAGAGCGTTTTAATAATGCCTTAACTAGCCTTCCGTTACCTGTTCAACAGCTATATAGGTCCCGCCTAAAACAAGAACTAATCCAGTTTCAAAAGAATAATACTAAATTTACAAAATTTAGTGATATGCCTTTGTGCCAGGCTCAAGTGTCTACCCTTAGTCAAATCTTGATAGATAGTACCATGCAACGGGCATTGAATCTAAATTGGGTTTTCTATATTTTAGGAAAGTTCCGCGCCACTCAAGCCATGCCAATTCAGGTTTACCGTGTTGTACCCGGTGGCAACCTTGCACATCTCAACGCCGGTGAATTTTACGCTAGTTGGGAGGGGCAACATACAGCAGTTACATTCTTTTTAATAGCTACAATGGTCTTTAACGAAGACCCTGCTAAAGTTCACGTACCTGTGGTAATTTATGATGTTAGTACCAAGGCCGAGATACGTGATAACTTTATTAAGTGCAACACCGAAGAAGGTAAGAAATTACTCGACGACATTGACATTGTTCAACAAAAGATCTATGGTGTTCGCATTGACAACAGCCAAGATCCTGCTTGGTTAGAAGTAGAGAAGAAGCAACAGTTTCTTGAGGAAGCTGGCTTGTTTCTTACTGATAGTAAGTTCGGTGATGCCCATCAGCCCGGCGCTGTGACTCGTGTTAAAGATATCATGAGTGACAAAATGCCTGTAGAAGTTGTACGCCAATTTTGCCTTTATGCTCAATATATCATGAGCACTAATCCTAGGCCAATTAATACTAAGGAGGCGCCCATCATACTAGGTTTCCTTAAAATGGCTGCTACCGGCAATATCATCTATTCAGACGATGAAATCGTCAGCCTAGCTAGGTTGTGTACTCGATTGTTTGACGCAGACTTTGACAGCGAAGGTGCTTTTTGGGCTCAGTTAGAGACCGCATACTTTAACTGGTGGGAATCGTTCTACGAGAACGTAGACGAAAGTGTTCGCCCTGAGCGCCCGCGCATGAACAAGGACTGGGTACAAGGTGGAACATTTTTCTGGCACCAACTTAAAAAGTCTTGGACTGACGATGATGGTAATGCTATGCGTATGCCCAGGTTGAATATTAATACACAATTCATTCCAAGTAGAAAGGACTTGTTCTAACATGGACTTGAAACTGCTGGAATCTAATGTCAGCAGTTTCGTACACCCCGACTACGGTCGGGTTGTACGAGATGGTGCTGCTTATGTTGCATCTGAAAGATTTACTCGTAGGGGCCTCGGTGTGTGTCTTAAACTCTACAGGAAACTAGAAAGGCTAGACCAAACTGCTAGATTACTTAGAGATGTCATTGACTTCTTGTTACGTAGATATCACGGGTACGCAATTAAGGAAAGAATCAAAGCTCATTATCGTGACCAAAGCCTTAAGCCCAACGATAAAACTGATTTTGAACATGTGATTCCAGCAAGTATTCTTACAGCTCTATTAATACAGAATAAAATATCGATTAGCCTTGCTATGAATCCGCCTACGTGTCTTGTTAAAAAGCAGCATCATAGACAGCTTCAAAAACAGGGTTATGGAAATCGTACACCAAGTGTGTGGTGGTTCTGGCAACGGTACGAGCTCCTAGGCATTAAGATTGAAACGCACGACGGTACACCAGTGGATTTCAAATCCTGGAATTTAGGAACTCATGTAACTTATTTTAAAATCAATTAAGGAAATACAAATGCCTTATACTACAGTGGAAGTAGAAGTTAATTTAGATGATTTTGAAACCGAAGATCTAATCAAAGAGCTTGAACGTAGATCAGGCAAAACCGAATTGCCCGGTGAGGTAAGAAAAATCTTGTCTCAAATTCATCAAGCAAGATTGACCGGACTTCCTTGGGAAGACGACCTAGATCGCTTCCTCAAGGATGTGTTAGGGCGTGCTATTTAATCTTCACCGTATAATTTTAATACTTCCGTAACAGTTGGGTGGCGTTGAACATCACGCCGCCCAAAGTCCACACTTGCAATATTTGAGCTGCCAGCGTCACGTAACCTATCTAAAAAGTCACGTAGACCATTATCGTTTTTAAACTTACGATCTTGCTGGTTCAAGTCTCCAGTAATAATGAGTTTAGACCCTTCGCTTAGACGTGTAAGAACCATCTTCATCTGGTTGGTTGTTGCGTTTTGGGCCTCATCAAAGATGATCCAGCTACGCTTAAAATTGCGTCCTCTCATATATGCTAGTGGAGCGATCTCTATAGTTTGTTCTTCTAGCATACGTGCGATATCGCGGGTCGTATAATACTCCATTACAACATCCATAATAGGTCTTGTCCAAGGCTCCATCTTTTGGTTTAATGTGCCAGGTAAAAACCCATGCTGCTCATCATCTACGCCAACTGCGGGTCTAGTCACAACTATACGTTCTACTGTACCTTCTTTGTAGGCTTTAAGAGCAGCCATTACTGCTAGCATAGTTTTACCAGTTCCAGCCGGGCCAGTGGCAAATACTATGTGTTTAGAAGAATCAGTTAGTAAGTCTATATATTCCTCCTGTTTTACCGTTTTAGGTAACAAAACTACTGATTTTTTGCGTTTTTGTACATAATCATCGATACCAATTACTTGTGCGGCGCGAGTATCTAAATTACGATCGCGACCATGTTGAGATTTACGTCTTGCTGACAAATCTAATTCTCCTATTTTGTGAACTTTTTTTGATGTCATTTTGTGCATTTTGTACACCACCTTATTGTGTACACAGGTATTTAAAATCATGAGGCATGGACTTTTGCGTGTAGTTAAAATTCTATAAACTGGACTAAGTATTTTTCTGTGCGTTCAAAAATCGTAAAGGGCAAATATCCATAAATACCATAAATACAATACGGATACGATCATGCCCGCAAATATTAAAGACGTTTTAGATAATATAAAAAATTTGTACGTGACCGAAAACACGTTAGAAACTCTCATGGATTTTGAACGTGTTCTAGATGAATTAGATACTTACGTATACAAAAACTGGATCAAGGGCGAACTTGTTGAAGGGCCACTTTATGAAAAGTACTTTGTTACCTGTACTTTTATGTATCCAGAACGAATGATGCCAGACCCAAGAGGCGGCGAACGCCTATTAGATTACAATATACGCATACGCTATAAAAAAACAGAGTTTGAATATCCTGTAGAAGTTGAAACGCCTGACGATTACCGCCCAGGCACAAAGATGCCTAAAATGGTTACCAAACCGGTTTGGTTAGTTGAAATTACTATACCAAAACAACTAATGCGTGAAATTCATCGAGGCAGCGTTAGTTTAGAATCCGACACCATAGACTTAGAAGATATCAAGCAAAGTTATGAAACTGGTCTAGATGATGATGTATATAAGCAAGACGAAAGTGAACAAGATCGTCAAGAAAAACAATTAGGAAATCCAGCAAATGCAGCACAACCGGCACAACCAATACCACAACCAGCAGCTTTCTGAGGGTTTAGAAGCTGGTGATCTAGCTCATTTAGTCGATAACACAATCACTATCGACGAATATAAGAGCAAGATGGGGTCAGATGATGAAATATGTGTTATTGCCTTTAAAGTGCAAGGTAAAGATCCTGCACGGGATTTAGTTAGTTTTATTGAAAAAAGTTACGACTGGGTGCTAGACGCCGACGCTAGCTCAGGTGAATTAGATGATGGTAGCTATCTAGTGTTTGTAGAAATTGATCGCGAAGCAGACATGATAGCTAACTTAACCACTATGTTTGGCGATCTAGAAAGACTCACTAGCGTAAAATTCGCCGATTGGCGTGCCAAAACAGTTAAACCTAATCAAGAAGGCGACATAAGCGCAGAATCATTGCGTAGAATGATCCCAACAAGTCCTTCAGAATATCGCCAACGTACAAGGAAAATGGTTGACGATATAGACAAACTTAAGATTTCTGCAGGTCTAGACGTAAATACTAAAGCACCAAAAAATGATTTAACAGACAGTTTAAAAAGAGCTGCCGGTATTATTTAACATTAAGAGGTATCAATTATGTGGCAACTGTTATGGATGTTTGAATTCATACCTGATATAGTCTGGCATATATTATTGCTAGTCAGTGCTGGTATGTTGTTCCTAGCAGCATTTTTTCCGTTCGTACCCTACAGACTACCAGTGGGAATATTGAGTGGATTTATACTGGCTATTAGTATTTGGGTCGAAGGAGGCATAGCCAAAGAAGCTGAATGGCAAGCTGAAATTGACAAAATGAAAGTGGCCTTGGCCGAAGCAGAAAAGAAAGCTACGCAGAAGAATACCGAAATACAAGAGAAAGTTGTCTACAAAGATCGTGTAGTTAAAGAACGTGGACAAGCACAAGTACAGTATATCGACCGTATTGTTCAAGGCGAAACAATCAAAGAAACCGTACTTAAAGATATGACTGCCGAGCAACGAGCCGATTACGAGCGGAAAGTTGCAGAACTACAGACAGCTATTAAAAATTGTCCAGTGCCTAAGATTGTTGTAGAAGAACACAATAAGGCAGCGGCTAAGATACTTAATGATGCAGCAAAGGGAGAAAAGAAATGAGATTACTAGCCGTTCTCCTTACTGTTGCTGCGTTGGCCGGTTGTGGCTTCAGCAAGCCCGTACTAATGATGCCTGAGTTCCCGCAACCAGTTAAAGAATTAACAGAGAAGTGCCCAGACCTAAAACAGATCGAAGGCGACAATGTAGCCATTACTGATATGCTAAAAACTATTGTACAAAATTACACAATGTACCATCAGTGTAGTTACAAGGTAGATGGTTGGAATGATTGGTACGTAGAACAGAAAAAGATCTACGACGATGTAAAATTAAAGGGAAATAATGAGTGACTTTATTTTAAGCCGAGATCAATTGGCAGAACTACTTAAAGGTAATCCATATGTGGACTATTGGCATTCAGCAATGGAAAGATGTTTACCAGACTATGATATTAACACACCACAGCGTGTGGCAGCTTTTATGGCACAGTGTGGACACGAATCCGGTAACTTCAAATTTTTAAAAGAAAATCTAAAATATCGTGCAGCCAGTCTTGTCAAAGTTTGGCCTCGATACTTTCCTAATATGGACATTGCCAACCAATATGCCGGCAATGAAGAAAAAATTGCCAATCGTGCCTATGCTAATCGTATGGGCAACGGACCCGAAGCCAGTGGAGATGGCTGGAGGTTCTGTGGACGAGGGTTGATTCAATTAACTGGTCGAAACAACTATCAACAGTTTGCCGACAGTATCGAAACTGACATCAATGACATTCCTGCTTATCTAGCTACCTTTGAGGGTGCAGTACAATCGGCCTGCTGGTTCTGGGAAACCAATAACCTAAATAAGTTTGCCGATGCTGGCGATATGCTTACACTAACCAAACGCATTAACGGCGGCACACTTGGATTAGATGATCGTATCAAGCATTATCAACATGCCTTGCATGTTTTAGGACTATAGGAGTCTACCATGGGCATATTTTCTAAGAAGAAGGGAACAACTAAAGTGGCCGAAGAACAAGTTAAAAAACCAGAACCAGCTGCGGAAGAAAAATCTGGTGCTGACAAACAGCAAGAAGATTGGATGCAAAAGAAGTGGCGTCCGGCCATGGGTTGGATGTACATGATGGTCTGTGTGTTTGACTTTATCGTATTCCCGATCATGTTTACCATTGTGCAGTTTTGGGAAACTGAAGCTGCCAACGATGCATTTCGTCAGTGGCAACCACTTAC
>Ga0214917_10002502_pt1 | contig 22236 bp, 21 predicted proteins | sample LL_1208_BB_MetaG_FD_177983 | JGI IMG/M metagenome (GOLD analysis project Ga0214917, IMG submission 177983) | Freshwater microbial communities from Lake Lanier, Atlanta, Georgia, United States - LL_1208_BB | ecosystem: Environmental > Aquatic > Freshwater > Lake | place: USA: Georgia | collected...
GGTCATTTTTCCATTGCGCATGGACCATAAATCCTTTATCGGCTTCCAAATTTAGAAAAATCACTTCCTTCTCAGAGATACGCTTAAGCACCTTAGTGTTGTCGCATACTTTATCCCAGACCAATTCGCTGAAAATATCCACCAATTCCTGCGCCTTATCGGGATTATCCTTGTTCATTTTTTTCCAAAGGGTATCATCGATACCATGCACGACTAAAAAGGCAATGAACTCGGGTTCTAGTGAAAGTAGTTGCTCTTGCGTCAGAATTGGATAATCCACCTTTTATTTTTTATCGGAATAGAGGTCTAAAGTAAGGTCTAAAACTTCAGGAAGAATTTGTTGCGTGGTTGCTTGCTCAAAGGCGAACGTATATTGCCCTTTTTTGGGAAAACGATTATGGCTTACCAGCAAGGTATCAAAAGTTACAACTGAACCGCTTTTATCCCCAGTCCACCTTCCGTTTGGATCTGCGGTAATGATATTTAGCGGCAGTTTCCTTGATTTTCCTGACGGACCATCGATGGTGAGGTACATCCATAGATTCCTATACGGAAAATCTGCTGTGGTTCGGAGTGTTAACACAATATTGTAAAGCTGTGTGGTATCATCTATTGGAATCTTGAATACTGTCTTATCGTTTTGCTTCCACTTTTGATCCGGAATCGACTTTGATTCTGAATAGCGAGCCTTGGCGTGACAACTAGCCACAATCCATATCAAGGCGCAAAGTGAACCGAGAAAAGTAATATTAATTTTTTGCATTGTTATAGGAATCAGCGTTGCTTTTAGGTTTCTTCTTTTTCCGTTTCTTGTTTTTTTGAGAAAATCTCGCGATATTATCTTGTCCAACTACATTGTCAAATCCCACTTCAATAGGTTTTTCTTCTTCCGTAGCATATAGTTTTAAATCCTTTGGAATTGTACCTTTTTTATTCATGTCTTGAATTTTCTTTACCTGATCAGGGGTTAGAACAATCCAAGCGCTTTCTTCGGGATAAGCATACCACATCATACGTTTGAACACATCGGTCTTTATATGATATGCTTCACCTTTTTCCGTTTTCAATTTTAGCTCTGCTTTCGGAAAGGATTTCAATGATTCTGTATACATGTCCAGTTCGTAGTTCAAGCAGCATTTCAACTTGCCGCATTGGCCCGCCAATTTTTGCGTATTGATGGCCAATTGTTGGTACCTTGCCGCGCTCGTGGACACCGACCTAAAATCCGTAAGCCAAGTGGAACAGCACAATTCCCTGCCGCATACGCCAAGGCCCCCTAAGCGGGATGCTTCCTGCCGTGTTCCAATCTGGCGCATTTCTACACGCACTTTGAAATCTTCCGCCATGTCTTTGATCAATTGTCGGAAATCAATCCTACCCTCAGCAGTGTAATAAAAAGTGGCTCTGGACATATCAGCTTGGTATTCCACGTCGGAGATTTTCATCTCCAACTTTAGTTTGACTGCCATAGTCCTGGATTTATACATTAGGTCCTTTTCTCGCGATCGGCCTTCAATCCATTTGTTGATTTCTTCCTGGTTGGCAATCCGCAATATCTTCCTTGCCTCAGCATGTTTAAAATTGGCTGCCTTTCTTCGCACTTGAATTCTCGCCAACTCACCGACCACTGAAACAATACCAATATCGTATCCTGACGCGGCTTCGACCACCACCAAATCACCCGGTTGAACAGGCAAACCTAAATTATTTCGATAGAATCCCTTACGGGCATTTTTAAACCTTACTTCAATAATTTCATAAGGTTTTTGGTTATCTGGGAGCACTAAATTAGAAAGCCAGTCGTGAACTTCTAACTTGTCGCACTCGCCACTGCTGCAAAGCCCGTTGTTCTTACAGCCTCTTGGCGAACCCCCCGTACCGCATGATGCACAGCCCATTCGTTTGTTTTTTTGTAAAAGTAACTATTTATGCCCTATGAATTAAGCGCATCACGTTAAAAGTAAGCTCCGTGAACACCAGTTTCGCATTTGCATTGCGGTCGATATGGTAATAGGAATTATCCAATACTTCTATAAATGGCCGAATATTATTACCCGTAATAAATGGGGAAAACTTCACCGCAAAACCAAGTTCTTGTGTTGTCAACCGAGCGTGTCCTGCACCTAGGTAATTCATGGCCAAACATTGTCGCAACATGTGCAGCACATATAAAATGAAAATTTTCTGCCGTTCTTTGGTAAGTCCTGATTGTACTTCAGCCCACGTCATCATTTCGTTTACATCTTTCTTATAGCTGCATCGCATTAGAGAAATAAATGCATCTCGAAACCCTTCCGTCGATTCTCCTGCCCCGCAAAGTTGCAAGGCTTGACAAAGATCACCTTCCGCAAAGGAGGCTAATCCAAAAGCCTCTTCTTTGGGCATGGATACTTTTTTTTCTAGGTACGTTGCGACCTCCGATGATTTTAAACGCTGAAAAGACCATGCCTGTGTCCGTGATTGAATGGTGGGCAAAATGTCTTGATGTTGCTCCGTCAACAGCAAAAACAGGGTTTTCGAAGGAGGTTCCTCCAATGCTTTGAGCAGCTTATTGGAGCATTCTCTATTCATCTGTTGGGCGCCAAAAATCACCATGATTTTGTAGCCCCCTTGAAAAGACTTGAGGTTAATTTTTCTTACGATTTCTTTACTTTCTTCAGTGCCAATTATGGGATTTCGCTCCTTGTCGTCTATTATTTTTAACCAGTCATAAAGTGTAAAATAAGGCGATTTCATTACGGTCTCACGCCATTCTTTCAGTACGCCATCCGATGTTTTTGTTATCGTTTGCACCACTGGAAATACGAAATGTACGTCTGGGTGTTGCAAATTGGTCATTTGTTGGCAGGAAACACATTGTCCACAGGAATCTTCTGTACCGCGCTGTTCACAAAGCACGAATCTGGAATAGGCCAAGGCAGCAGCAAGCGTGCCGTAGCCCGGCGAACCTACAAAGAGTTTTCCATGGCTTATTTTGCCTGAATCCACCTCTCGGGTTAAATCCGCAACTAGCTCTTTTTGTCCTACAATATCTCGAAAAAACATAATCTTAAAATTACAAATTATCCGGTTGTGGGATCTGGACCTCTTCTTTTCCAATCACGATAACAAATTCACCTTTGATGGCTAAATTATCGAAATATGCCACGGCAGCCTCGGCGTTTCCTCTAAAATGCATTTCATACATTTTCGAAATTTCTTTGGATACTGATATCTTTCGATTCGGTCCCAGAAATTGTACGATTTGTTGCAAGGTTTTCAGCAACCTGTAAGGAGATTCATATAAAATGATGGTATGCTCAAGGGTCGCAAGGTATTCCAATCGTGATTGGCGTCCTTTTTTGTGGGGTAAAAAGCCCTCGAAATAAAATCGGTCGCTAGGAAGGCCTGAAACCACCAGGGCAGGAACAAAGGCTGTAGGTCCAGGTAAACATTCAATTTCAATACCGCGTTCGATGCACGCGCGCACCAAAAGAAATCCTGGGTCAGAAATTCCGGGTGTTCCCGCATCGGAAACCAATGCCACGAGGCTATGGGATTCAATATGCCGCAAGGTCTCAGATAATTGCTCGTGTTCATTGTGGGTATGAAAGGAAAGCAACTTCTTTTGGATATCGAAATGGTTCAACAATATACGAGTCACGCGTGTATCTTCAGCCAAAATCAAATCGCTTTGTTTCAGAATTCGAATAGCCCTAAGGGTGATGTCTTCCAAATTACCGATTGGTGTGGGTACAATACAAAGTTTGGACATGCTCTTATTTCTTAATGTTTATCCAAAAACGCGTCGTACTATTTCTTCTAATTTTTTGCATGCAATGAGTTCAATTGCATAGGCGCCTTGCTTCAATCCCTTGTTGTATTCGGATACAAAAATATGCGAGTATCCTAATTTTTCAGCTTCCATTATTCGTGTTTCCATGCGGTTTACTGGTCGGATTTCTCCGGAAAGCCCCACTTCCGCCGCAAAGGTGTAGGATCGATCGATAGGAAGATCCGCGTTGGAGGACAACACCGCCATAATTACCGCTAAATCTACCGCAGGATCATCCACTTTAATTCCTCCAGCGATATTCAAAAACACGTCCTTCGTGGCCAATCGAAAGGCGCAGCGCTTTTCTAATACGGCCAGTAACATGTTGAGCCTTTTGGCATCGAAGCCGTTAGAGGATCTTTGGGGCGTGCCATAGGCGGCCGAGCTTACCAAAGCTTGCACTTCTACCTGCAATGGCCTTAAGCCTTCTATTGTCGTGGCAATGCAAGTGCCACTCAATGTGCCATCTGTATTGGTAATAAGAATTTCTGAAGGATTTTCTACCATCCTCAAGCCATTGCCTTGCATTTCATAAATGCCCAACTCGTTGGTGGATCCAAATCGGTTTTTTACCGTGCGCAACAAGCGATAAAAATGGTTGCGATCCCCTTCGAATTGCAATACTGCATCGACCATGTGCTCTAATACCTTCGGTCCGGCAATGCTACCTTCTTTGGTAATATGTCCAATCAGAAAAACTGGCGTATTGGATTCTTTGGCAAAACGCAAAAGCAAGGCGGTGCACTCACGCACTTGGCTAACGCTGCCGGGAGCGCTTTCAATTTCTGGATAAAAAAGGGTTTGTATGGAATCGATAATGAGTAAATCCGGAAGCATGCCCTTGGCATGATGGATAATTTGCGCTACATCGGTTTCAATTAACAAATGGCAATGGGGATTTTGAATACCTATTCTTTCTGCCCGCATTTTTATCTGTTGTTCGCTTTCTTCTCCTGAAACATAGAGAACTGTTATGGGTTCTGAAATCGCCATTTGCAATAAAAGCGTGGATTTTCCTATCCCGGGATCGCCACCAATTAAAATAATTTCCCCGCGCACCAATCCTCCGCCAAGTACGCGATTAAGTTCTGTATCCTTAAGCATGATCCTTGCCATGGACGTTTCTGGTACTGCAACAATTGGAATCGGCGCATTGTCACTTTTGGACCTAGAAAAGGGTTGCGTTTTCGAACCTGTTTTCATTACGGGTTCTTCAATCATGGTATTCCAGGCATTGCACGAAGGGCATTTGCCTAACCATTTTGGGGATTCATACCCACAATCTTGGCAAAAAAAAGCAGATTTTGATTTTGACACGGCAACAAAAGTAGGAGAATTCAAAGAACGGAATATCGAAAAGCGAAGTTGTGAAAAAAAAAATTCACGAGTTTAAAAAAAATGACCACCGATTTCTCAAAAAAATTAAATTTGCGCCGTTGAATACACCAATTTTATGTCCAAGCGCAGATCAATAATCAGTTACGAGAAGCTCACCATCGAACAAAAAAAGCAAATCCTCCGCGATTTTCCGGACGGTTATATCAATCATTTATCCACGGTGAAAACACCCACTGGAGAAGTATTAGACGCCCTGATTTGGGAAACCGATGAAGTCATTTATTTGGTGAAGATCACGAAGACGCCTCCGAAACAAAAACCGGTTGTGGAGGAAGAAGATGATGATATAGACGATGATTTTGACAAAGTTCCGGATATCAACGACGACGACGATCTTGACGAAGAAGAGGAAGAAGAATACGATAAGCCAGATGAAGACGGGGAAGAAGAAGAGGAAGATTAATTCCCCTTGGTGAATTCCTTTAGTTTATTACCTTTGAAAGAATATTAAAACGTTCTGGGGTATGAAAAGTGCATTTAATCCTGACGCCGTGCTCAGCAAAACAACCATTGATAAAGTGGGGGTGGAAGAGCGCGTGGCCCGTTTTCAAACCAGAAGCATCAAAAACGAAGCAAAAAAGCAAGGGCTGCGCATGGTGTTGAACATGATTGATTTAACGACGCTCGAGGGAAAAGATACGCCGGGCAAGGTAAAACAAATGTGCTACAAGGCCCAGCACCTTCATGACGCGCTTCCTGGTTTACCTACCGTAGCGGCCGTTTGTGTTTATCCATCCATGGTCTCCGTGGCGCGCAAGGCATTGGGAAACAGCCCGGTGAAAATCGCTTCGGTGGCCACAGCATTTCCTTCCGGTCAATCCACCCTTGACATAAAAATCGCCGATACCCGTCTCGCTGTGGAACAGGGAGCTGATGAAATCGACATGGTGATTTCAAGAGGAAAATTCCTAGAGGGTGCGTATGGATTTGTGTACGATGAGATTGCGGCAATTAAGGAAGCTTGCGGAAAGGCGCGTTTGAAAGTAATCTTGGAAACCGGTGAACTGTGCACCCTGGATAATGTGCGGATTGCCAGCGATATCGCCATGCATGCGGGAGCAGATTTTATTAAAACATCCACAGGAAAGATCCAACCTGCGGCCACCATGCAAGTTACCTTTACCATGTTGATGGCCATAAAAGATTACTATGATAAAACAGGAATCATGGTGGGCATGAAGCCTGCTGGGGGTATTTCTACCTCCAAATTGGCGCTCCACAATTTAGTCATGGTGAAAGAAATTCTTGGCGAGGCATGGTTAACCAACGAATGGTTTCGTTTTGGGGCCAGCAGCTTGGCCAACGATGTGCTCATGCAAATTATGAAAGCGGAAACTGGATTGTACCAGTCTTCTGATTATTTCTCAATCGATTAATTATGGCTTCAACCAACTCCCCAAAAAACAATAGCTCCTGGGATTATTCCCCTTCCTTGGAAAGCACATCTCACATTACCATAGAAAAGAAATACGAACTTTTCATCAACAACGAGTGGGTGGCACCAAGTTCCAAAAAGTACTTCGAAACCGTCAATCCAGCCAATGAAGAAGTCTTGGCAAACATCGCATGGGCCAATGAAAAAGACGTGGATAAAGCCGTAAAGGTCGCCCGTAAAGCGTATGCGGAAGTTTGGTCCAAGATGCCTGCAGCGGAGCGTGGAAAATATATATATCGCATTGCCCGAATGATGCAAGAAAGGTCGAGGGAATTAGCGGTAATTGAAACCCTTGACTGTGGAAAGCCTATTCGTGAATCCAGGGATGTAGATGTTCCCTTGGCGTGTAACCATTTCTTCTACTATGCGGGATGGGCCGACAAATTAGAATATGCGTTGCCCCATAAAAAACCTGAAGCGCTTGGCGTCGCTGGACAAATTATTCCTTGGAACTTCCCCTTGTTGATGGCCGCGTGGAAAATTGCACCCGCCTTAGCTGCAGGGAATACCGTGGTATTGAAACCGGCTGAGACCACATCCTTAACGGCTTTGAAATTGGCGGAAATCATCAAGGATGCGGGTTTGCCTCCGGGTGTCGTAAACATCGTAACCGGCCATGGCGATACCGGCGCGGCCATCGTGCATCACCCTGATATCGATAAAATTGCCTTTACGGGGTCCACCAATGTGGGGAAAATTATTCAGCGGGCCATTGCGGGAACGCCGAAGAAATCCACTTTGGAACTGGGGGGAAAATCGGCCAATATCATCTTCGACGACGCCCCAATAGACCAAGCGGTGGAAGGCATTGTGAACGGTATATTTTTTAACCAAGGTCACGTGTGTTGCGCAGGTTCGCGGCTATTCGTTCAAGAAAATATTGCCGAAGTGGTGATTAAAAAACTCAAGGACCGCATGGCAAGTTTATATGTGGGTAATCCTTTGGACAAGAATACCGATATTGGTGCCATCAACTCCAAGGAACAACTTGAAACCATCGAGAAATACATTCGAATTGGAAAAGCGGAAGGTGCAGAAATATACCAAAGTGCGTGCGAATTGCCCACCAAAGGATATTTTTGCCCTCCTACCCTGTTCACGGGAGTCGCCCAATCCCATGTGATTGCGCAAGAGGAAATATTTGGCCCCGTGTTGACGATACAGACCTTCCGCACGATCGACGAAGTGATTCAGAAAGCCAACAATTCACCATTCGGACTGGCCGCCGGTGTATGGACGGACAAAGGATCAAAGATTTTTAATTTAACCACCAAATTACGAGCTGGTGTTGTTTGGGCGAACACCTACAATAAATTCGACCCTGTTTCGCCGTTTGGCGGATATAAGGAAAGTGGTTTTGGTCGAGAAGGAGGCCTGCACGGTTTGGGTGCTTATTTGAAATAACAGAACAGATGGAAATATTAAAAACCTATAAGATATATATCGGCGGCGCTTTTCCACGCACGGAATCGGGAAGGTATTATCCCATTTTGGATAACCAAGGAAATACCTTGGCGAATGTTTGCCTTTCATCGAAAAAAGACGTGCGCAATGCAGTGGCGGCGGCGCGCAAAGCGTTCGGGGCTTGGGCGGAGAAAACCGCTTTCAATCGGGGTCAAATACTTTATCGCATTGCCGAGATGCTCGACGGAAGGAAGGCGCAATTTGTAGAAGAACTTATGAAGCAAGGCAGTGCGAAAGCGAAAGCGGAAAAAGAAGTGCAGCAAGCGGTGGATCGGATCGTTTATTATGCTGGATGGGCCGATAAATACCAACAAATCGCCAGCAGTGTGAATCCGGTGAGTTCATCGCATTTTAATTTCTCCGCCTTGGAGCCAATGGGTGTAGTAGGAATTATCGCACCCCAGGAAAATGCTTTGTTGGGCTTGGTGCATTACGTAATTACAGCTATTTGCGGTGGAAATGCGGTAGTTGTGGTTGCTTCCCAAGCCTTGCCCTTGTGCGCAATCACTTTTGCCGAGGTGCTTCATACCGCTGATGTGCCTGATGGTGTGGTGAATATTCTCACTGGCAAGGTCGACGAACTTGCGATAGCTTTGGCCTCCCATATGGACGTGAACGCCTTTGTATCCGAAACTTTGGGCGCTCAACAGAAACCTGTGGCTCTGGCGTGTGTGGAAAATTTAAAACGGCATTTTACCTACGCAAATGATGCGCCGCAGGGCTTATCCTTCATTACAGACCTTCAAGAAGTTAAAACCACGTGGCATCCTATCGAGAGCATAGGAGGAGCAAGCAGTACTTATTGAATTAAAGTTTTAAATAAGGATTATCCTTTAACCACTTTGCTAAGTCTTCCTTCTTGATTTTTATTTCAGGTAATCCTACGACATAAGGTCCAATTTCGTAGGCTTGATAACAAAACTTGATTCCCTTACGAGTGATCACAAATTCATTTGGCAAGTCAAAAGCTTGTTCTCCAGACTCGAACCACCAACCCTCCTTTCCATTTTGTTCAATAAATTTCTTTTTTGCGAAGGCTTTTAATTCCTTGCGATAGTTATCGACGAACAAATCGGATAATTTGATTTTTTCACCTGTATTTAGGTCGAAGTTGAGCATTTGAACACCGCTTATTCCATGTGCCATGCCCAATCCGTAGGAATAGGTGGACAATTGTATACTCAAATAACTTAAGGAAGAATCCATGAGTTTACAATTGTATTCATCCTGTAAAAGCTCAATATCACCAGCTTCGTTGTGCAGGTTTTTAATGTTTCGCACAAATTTTTTTATGGTTTGTTGATCGCCTAACTTACCAGTAATTGCTTTGCATATCTCTTTATTTATCTTCGATGCTATTTCCTCATTGTTCAAGCTAACCTTCAATCCGTTTACCTCACGTTTATTGCACCAATCCGCCATGATATCCATGTCCTCTGGGATAGTTAAATCGCAGGATTCTTCCGAAAATTTAAAGGCTTTTAAACGCAAGCCTGTTGGCAGCACCTCAGGCGTTGTATTGACAACCGAATCTGGCAGGGTTTGATTATTGTTTGAAGCAACAGGCTGAACTGGTTTGGAGTCCCTTGGGCTTTCATTTTTGCAAGCGGTTAAAAGCAATAAGAAAAAGCATGGAAAGAATAATATACGCATAAGATAAAGGAATAATCAAGTTCGAATTTATCAAAATTATTCCAGTGATTACCTTTTTCTTTTTATCCTTCAATTTACCGATTTAACAGATGTTTTTTCAATTTCATCATTCAAAGGGTTTTCCTTCAAAATATTTTCAATCTTCCTTGCCAATAACCAGCCTGACATAGCAACCTGTTTTTTTACCATCGTTGGTAAACCAAACATCGGATTTAAGGCCGTTAATGATAACGAATGGCGACATTAAAGCATTTCCTTGCGTGATATTATTGTAGGATGATGTATCTCGGACCCACAGCGCAGTTTCGTTTCCGATTCCCATAAATTCACCATTCTGATTGCGATAACCTCCGGGTAAAAGATTGAATTCAAAATAATTACCACCTGGGGGGGCATTTTTCCACCCCTCTTTACTTCGCAAACGTTGCCCAACTAAACCCATATTGGCCCAATTATAAACGCCATGATTTGTATAAATGTATAAATCACTCCAATCGCGATTGTTCGACACCCGAGCCCCAATGGGGGCCAAACCTCTGGGATCGGCTATGGCAAACCAATTGTAAATGAATCCATAGATACGTGCCAAGGAAGTATCGTTTCTATAGGCACAATAGGCGGGTTCTCCCTTTTGAAGGCATTCAATCCATTCTTCGCGCGTTTTGGCATTGCGAATTTTATCTCCGTTTCTAAAAGTTGTAACGTCTAGATTTTTCAGGGACCAAGAAAGGGTATCAATTTGTATAAAATCACGTTGTGCAAAAGTGTGGGAAGCAAGACTTAGGATAAATAAAAATAAAACTCTCATGCCGTTTAAAAAAAATTAAGCATTTTCGTTACAACGCACCATAGAATATCCTGAATATTTGGCGCGAAGCGGATTAAGGCCTGCTTTTTATTTATAAGGTTACATACCTAGAAATTCAGCTTTTTAAGAACCCTAAAAAAGTATAACTTTGTGCCTTCGGGATGTAGCGCAGTCCGGTAGCGTACACGTCTGGGGGGCGTGTGGTCGCAGGTTCGAATCCTGTCATCCCGACCAAACCCACCTTACCCTCTGCCTAAGCAGGGGGTTTTATTTTGAAAAGCGACGTAAAAGCGCGCTTTTACAGGCGCTTGCAGAAAATAAAACCATGGCGAAGCCAGGGTAAGGTGGGTTTGAAAGTCCACGCCCCAAAAGGTTCTCTCCGACGAAGGAGGAGAAATCCTTGAATTAGACTTTTGGACATTAGGACGTTTGGACGTTTGGACATTAGGACTTTTAGAAGAGAAATCCGTAAAAGCGCGCTTTTACAGGCGCTTGCAGAAAATAAAACCATGGCGAAGCCAGGGTAAGGTGGGTTTGAAAGTCCACGCCCCTAAAGGTTCTCTCCGACGTAGGAGGAGAAATCCTTGAATTAGACTTTTGGACATTTGGACATTTGGACATTAGGACGTTTGGACGTTTGGACATTAGAACTTTTAGAGGAGTAATCCGTAAAAACGCGCTTTTACAGGCGCTTGCAGAAAATAAAACCATGGCGAAGCCAGGGTAAGGTGGGTTTGAAAGTCCACGCCCCAAAAGGTTCTCTCCGACGAAGGAGGAGAAATCCTTGAATTAGACTTTTGGACATTTGGACGTTTGGACATTAGGACTTTTAGAAGAGAAATCCGTAAAAACGCGCTTTTACAGGCGCTTGCAGAAAATAAAACCATGGCGAAGCCAGGGTAAGGTGGGTTTGAAAGTCCACGCCCCTAAAGGTTCTCTCCGACGTAGGAGGAGAAAGCCTTGAATTAGACTTTTGGACATTAGGACTTTTAGAAGAGAAATCCGTAAAAGCGCGCTTTTACAGGCGCTAGGTGCTGTTAAAAAAAATAAATCTTACTCGCCATCCTTCATGCAACGAATCGAAAAACCACCATTTTTGTTGTAATTCCCTCGGAGCAATTGTGGTGAATCGAATTTTAAGGAACGGTTCCATGCGTTAAGGCTGTCGCTTTCGGTGGAGGTCCAATAGAAGCCCTCCTCCCCAAATTTGTAGTAGTACCCTTCGTTGTAGCGATACCCTCTTGGAAGACCGGCGAAACCGCTGCTGTTGTCGCCATTTCCGCTGTTGTTCCATCAGCTTGTGTTTTTCATTTTGGTGCCCTGATTTTCTTTCAATTTCTTTTCCAAGGTCCTCCATTCGTTATCTGTTGGAACATGCCATCCTTCGGGAGCAAGCCCCCTTGGGTCATTCAGCGCATACCAGTTGTACAACATGCCTTTGGAAGGGTCGTTATCGAAGTAGCAGCAGGCGGGCTGGTAGGATTGGTAGGCAATCTCCCAATCGATTACAGACTGAATGCGGGGAATGGAATCTCCGTTGCGAAACTTGGTGACTTTCAAGTCCTCCGCCATCCAAATTTGCTTTCCGATGCCCACGGCTTTATAACTATTCCCATCAATATCTGAAACGGGGTTTTGGTCTTTTTTGGTGCAGGAGGCAAATAGCACTAAAACAAAAAGGTAAATATAAAAGATTTATGGACGCCTACAAATAAAAACGAACAACGGAATTAATCTTATTACCAAATGTGCTGTGTAGATAAATTCTCCATTATAGGACAAATTTTATTTGGTACCATTTTTTATTATATCTTTCCATTTAGGGTGTTTTAGGATTTTTTTGGACCCTTTAAATTGTCAATTGAATTATCAATAATTCCTTGTAAATTCTTCATTTCTCCCTACATTCGCGCTGAAAACGGGCAACATGAATTCGCAAAATTTCATTGTACTGGTAAAGGCCGCCTTGATATTAGGGATTCCAATAGCCTTGTTGTACGTATATAACTATTCGAATGTTGACCTAAGTATGTACGGATACAGCATCAAAAAAATAACACCAGAATCCGAGGAAACCCTTACCGCCTCACCCAGCATCGGCACGGTTCGCGCTACAGAAAAGCAAACCGAAATTGCTGAATTGGATTTCGTAGAGTCCCCCAAATCAGAAAAAGTAATACCGAACAGCACAGACCCTAAAGTGCAAGACTCGGCAAGAAAACCGCTCTCTTCACCTGAGGTAGCAGTGAATTATCCCAAATCAGACTCTTCATCACAACGCGTACTTTTGATTGGTGATTCAGAAGCAGGGGGTATCATGCGCCACCTCAACGATTACTGTATGGAAAACGGACACAAATTGGTAGGCGTATTGAGCTGGTTTTCTGCCACAGCGTTCAATTTTGGGTATTCAACGAAGGTGGATGATTTGATACAAAAGTTTAAACCTACATTAATTTTTATTGTGATAGGGCTCAATGAACTGTATGCCAAGGATTTGAAAAAAAGACTTGCCGCAGCACAAAAATTGCGGCAAAAATTGAATGGTATTCAATACGTTTGGGTAGGCCCTGCGAACTACATGGAAGATTATGGAATCAACAAAGTTTATGAACAAGCCGCAGGTTCGGATCATTATGTTTTGTCTAAAGATCTCAACCTTCCCAAATCGACCGACAAAAGGCATCCGAATCAGAAAGGATATGCCCTTTGGATGAAGTACATCTCGCAACAAGTTCAAGCCAACCCTATTTATACGTTTCAATTCAAGCCAGCCACCAAAAGTGGTACGAAATTCACGGCCAAGGTCATCACGGCAAATGCAGCAAACGATAAAGGATATTAAACATGATGACATTCCTTCAGGATCTGCAAGCAGCATTTACCTATTCCTTCGAAAAACCATGGTTTTTTACCAACTACAGTTTTCTGTTGGTTTTTTCATTGTTTTTATTGGGTTATGCCTTATTCAACAAAAACAGCCGATGGAAACTTGCTTACCTAATTCTGTTTAGTTTATTCTTTTACTATAAATCAAGTGGCCCCTTTTTATTGCTTTTTGTAGGGATTATCATTTGCGATTATTTTTTATCCAAAGCCTTACACCGCAGCAAGGGATGGAAACGGTCCTTGCTTTTACTATTTTCGATTGCATATAGCCTTTCGTTTTTACTATACTTTAAATATACCAACTTTTTTATTCAAAACTTAAACGTCTATTTCAGCACGGGATTCGAAGCGCGCGATATATTCCTTCCAATTGGAATTTCATTCTACACCTTTCAATCGTTAAGTTATCTTATCGATGTAGCAAGAAAAGAAATTGAGCCCTCGAAAAACCTGCTTGACTATTCTTTCTACATGACATTTTTTCCTCATTTGGTGGCAGGACCAATCGTCCGTGCGAAAGACTTTCTTCCTCAAATTAACCAGCCTTTATCGCTGGACAACTCGGTACTAAAGGAAGCTATTTTTAAAATTACGGTGGGATTGACCAAGAAATTATTAATCGCAGATTTCCTGGCTAAATACGTGGATTTGGTGCATGCTGCCCCAGAGGGATTTTCTGGTTTTGAGCATTTCGTGGCCATGTATTCTTATTCTTTTCAAATTTATTTCGATTTTTCCGGGTATTCCGATATTGCCATTGGAATTGCCCTGTTGTTAGGCTACAGACTCAAAGAGAATTTTCAAAATCCTTACATTGCGCAAAACATCACCTCCTTTTGGCGAAGGTGGCACATTTCTTTAAGTCTTTGGCTACGAGACTACATTTACATTCCACTAGGAGGCAATAGAAAAGGGACGTTCAACACGTATTTGTTTTTATTGATTACCATGCTTGTAGGAGGATTTTGGCACGGTGCAGAATGGAAATTTGTGTTTTGGGGCTTTGCACACGGCCTACTTTTGATTCTTCACAAAATCACTGCAAAGAAATTCCAATGGGATAATTGGTTGCTGCGCTTCTTTGGGGTACTTTTTACCTTCCAAATTGTAAGTCTCTTGTGGGTATTTTTTAGGGCCTCCTCCATTAACCATGCCTTTGATAGCATCCAAAAAATGGTCGCCGCAAATAATTTTTTAGAATTCAGCAGCTTCTTGCAAGCGCGGTATGAGGTATTTATTCTGCTTTTCCTTTCTTCAATAATCGTATTCACACCCGAAGGATTTAAGCAAAAAGCGATACAACGAATTCTTTCATTACCTTTGATTTTATGGCCCATTTTATTAATTATCGTTCTTCAACTCATTCTGCAAATACGCGACGAAAGCATCCAACCCTTTATTTATTTTCAGTTTTAACTTTCATTTTATTCAATGTTTCTTGCTTAAGCCAATCCTATGAACCTATTCGAATAAAAAATCTTGCACATCTTCAACATGGGTTTCATGTCAACCGTCTTCAGGTAAATTCTGCCTATCGAATCATTCATTTTGGGGATTCCCATATCCAAGGGGATAGAATCACTGGAGGAATTCGTGATGCTTTTAAAAAAGAGATCGGCAAGGTAGATTGCGGAATGGTTTTTCCCTACTCGCTATGCGGAAGTTTTGGTCCTTTGGGTGTGGTGGCTAGCATAGCAGGAAAATACACGTGGTCGACGTACTTGAAAAACCCGAAGGGTAGGCCAATTGGTATGACGGGCTATGAAATTTCTCTAGAAAAAAACAGCACGTTACATTTAGAATTCAATGAAAAATTCAAAGGCAAAACCGCCACTACTTTTGAGGTTTGGATTAATTCGGATTACGATACTTTGAACATAACATGCCCTAACATTACCTTGCTTTCTAAAACTGCAATAAACAACAATCTTTCCGTCTATCGTTATCGCTCTGATTCAGTGATACATCACCTGCAAATTAAGGCGCTCAAACCATGTGCCTTTTGGGGCGTGGAATTCATTCACGCACCGCAACTTATTTATCAGCAATGTGGACTTGTTGGCGCGCAATTCATTCATCTTATTCAGCACAAAAAAGAGGTTGTGGAACAACTACAAGTACTTAAACCGGACATGCTCATATTTTCGTATGGCTCTAATGAGTCGTATTCTTCCTTCGATAGTCTAACTTATCAAACACAAATTGAAACTTTTTTAAACACCATAAAAGAAAAATTACCGTATGCGGTCATCCTAATTTCAAATGCTCCGGATACAAGGAGTGGCGGAAAAACCCCAAAAAATGAAATGTGCATCAACCAAATCTTAGAACTTAGCGCCAAGAATACAAATATCTCTTTTTTAAACATTAACGAGGCAATGGGAGGCTGGGAATCCTTGTACAAATGGAAAAGTAATGATTTATTTCTGTCTGATTTATTACATTTTAACAACAAAGGGGCACAGTTGATCGCTGATATTTTTACCTATGCCTTATTTGACTGCGGTAATGTGAACCCTCCTCAGATCGCACAAATGAAAAAAACACTAACAGAGCGAATGAACACGATCCTGTCTTCAAAAAGCTACCATGATGAAAAAATTGAAACCCCAAAACCCGAAAAAAAACCTGTTCCAAAAATCGAGAAAAAACCAACTAAAATACCCCCTACTAAAAAAGTATATATTGTAAAATCAGGGGATAGCCTTTCTTCCATTGCGGTTAAAACTAGACGAAGTGTGAAGGAACTTTGTCAGAAGAACCATATTAAAGATCCCAACAAATTAAAAACGGGGCAAAAGATATATTACTAATGACAATAATTTTGGCAAATTCTAATATTGGCATTGGCCCACTTAGTAGCGTCCGCTGCATATCCCGTAGCGGCTATTTTCTTAAACCATAATTTTTCGTCCTTTGATCCCTTCATCGAGCTGTAAAACTTCTTTGAACTAACGAGTTTACAAAAGCCGACATAAGAATCGGAAACCGATGCATAATATTTGTATTTACTTTTGTGCTTTGAAATGGCGGGCTTGCAATCTCCTACAATGCCAAAATGGTTATTTAGTTTTTTGGCCACCACGCTTGTTCCAGCTCCTGATTCCAAATAACCTACTGAAAGCATAACACATGCTGGGATATCATATTGTGCAGATAATCCATTGGCCAATTCCCTATACTTATCAAAATAGGACACGTTTTTCTTCGCTGAAGATGTAAGGGTTAGGGCGAAAACGAAACCTACAAGAACGGAAAAGTAATTATTTTTTAACATAAATATTTATTTATATTGGTAACGAAACTTTAAATTTACTCTTTTTTTTTAAATAGGCATAATCTTTATAAGATTAAACAATGAATGACATGTAAATCCAAACAAGTATTTTACCTTTGCATAAAGGCTTTACATGTTGAATTATTATAATTATTCGCCGCGAAATTTTCTTTTTTTTGGGTTATTGTTTCTCCTTTTCTCATGTGCCCATGAAGAGTCCTCAGTACCTCGTAAACCTGAGGTTAAGAAGGCACCAAAAATAGAAAACAACAAACTTATACGAATTATTGGCAGGCAGAACCTAGAAATACAAATTGAAAAGTCTGGTCATTCCATTACGAAACTTGTCTTCAACGATAGCCTATTACCCCTTAAGAATTTTGAAAAGGAAAATGTAATCCAATCCATTCTTTCCCTGCTTAAAAAGCAAAAACAAAGTGAGCCTAAAAACGCACATTATCGTTACGAAGAAGACCATTTTAAAATTATTCCAGAGGAAATGGGTACTCGATTAGATACGGCAAAATTAAAACCCTTCCTAGAACTCGCCTTAAATAATGGGGCAAAAACCTATGATTTAAATGTGGAAGATTGTTATTTGAATCCTCAAGTCAAGCACAATGATAATCGATTGAAAGAAATTACGCCAAGATTAATGCAAATGCTGCAATTGAAACTTGAATACAAATTCGAAGATGCGTTACTCACCCTTGACAAAAAAACCATTGGGGGACTTATAACTACCAACGAAAAAGCGGAAATAAAGGTGGATTACAATGCCTGCTTTCGCTTTGTAAGTGGTCTAGCAAAAAAATATGATGTGATTACCCCAAATATCCCCTTCAAGAATAACCAAAACGAAATTAAATCAATCGCCAAATCCGAATTGGGAAAACGAATTAATGTCATGGCGGAAATGCGGAGACTTACAGACGCTATTCTTGAGCAAAAAGGATTTTCTGCTGAACCGATCATGATTTTAAATGGGGTGCCCTCAGAATTGCTCACCTCGAATCGAAATTATATTGAAGTTGATTTAAGTCGCCAAAAAATTTTTTGTTACAAAAGGGACACCCTGCTTCTCAGTTCTGACATCGTCAGCGGGAACGTAAGTGCAGGTATGGCCAGTCCAAAGGGCGCCTTTTTTATAAAGTACAAGGAAACCAATACCAGACTCACTGGACCAGGGTATTCTACCCATGTGAATTTCTGGATGCCTTTCTTTGAGGGAGTAGGCTTACATGATGCACTTTGGAGAAAACAATTCGGAGGAACTATTTTCATGGGTTCGGGATCTCATGGTTGCATAAATTTACCATATCAGATTGCAAAGTCAATTTTCGCAAATTATCCACAAGGAAGTATTGTTATTTGTCATTAAGTATAATTGAACCTTTTAAAATGATTACTTTTTGGATTCGGGCAGCCAGACTCCGTACCCTTCCCCTTTCTTTATCTGGGATTTTAGTGGGTTTAGCGCTTAGCCCAAAGCAGGGCTTGCTCGATCCAGCAATTATGGCTGGGTGCATTTGTACGACACTCCTTTTTCAAATTCTTTCCAACTTTGCCAACGACTTGGGCGACAGCCAAAAAGGGACCGACAACGTCCATCGCATTGGTCCGTCCCGTACCGTACAATCTGGTATGATTTCCCCCCAATCTATGAAAAGAGCGGTCTTGATTTTTGCCGTTTTAAGCATGCTCTCTGCTACTATTTTACTGTATTTCGCTATGGCAAATTTGTCCCACAAGGCCTTGTGGTTTTATTTGATCCTTGCCTTTCTCTGCATTATTGCGGCCATCACCTATACTGTTGGGAAAAAAGCCTATGGCTATTATGGCCTGGGCGACCTCATGGTGTTTTTCTTCTTTGGTGGCGTAGCTGTACTTGGAACCAAACATCTTTTTGAATCCGCCTTTAATATCGAAGAATTCCTGGGGGCTTTGGCCATTGGCAGCTGGAGCACCATGGTGCTTAACCTCAACAACATGCGTGATATTCAAAATGATGCCAATTCCAAAAAGCGAACCATCGTGGTATTTTTAGGTGCATCACGCGCCAAAATCTATCATTATTTGCTTTTTACTTCGGCTTTTTTGGCTTGGCTCATATTGCTCATTTCACTCATCTCTAAACAACACTCTTGGTTCCTTGCCGCCGCGGCTTTGCCTTTATTACCCCTTTCATTGCATCTATTAAGGGTTCGAAAAATTGATAATTCCAGGGATTTTGATCCAGAATTGAAAAAGGTGGCATTGTCCACCTTTGCGGCAGCCTTGCTTCTTTTTCTTTTATCGATCCTGTATCATTAGGATTTCTTTGGCTGTCTTCTACCATGAACAATAATTACTTAATTTTGCAAGGCTAATAAAACATTCATGAAAATTCTCGTTTGCATCAGTAAAGCTCCGGACACTACCTCGAAAATTGCGTTTACCCAAAACGGCACGGCCTTCGACGAGCAAGGGGTTCAATATATCGTTAATCCTTACGATGAATGGTACGCGCTTGTAAAGGCTTTGGAAATCAAAGAATCTTCGGCTGCCGATGTTACAATTATTACTGTTGGTCCCGCTGCTGACGAAGCCATTATGCGTAAAGCCTTAGCCATTGGCGCCGACAATGCCGTGCGCATTGACGCTGCCCCGCTAGACGCATATTTTGTAGCCATGGAAATTGCCCATTATGCGAAATCTCAAGGTTTTGATTTAGTACTTACTGGAAAGGAAACCATCCAATTCAACGGTGCACAAATCGGGGGCATGATCGCCGAAGCCTTAGGAACCCCCTACGTTTCCATTGCTTCCAAATTGGACCTCACGGGAAATAACCTCAACCTCGAGCGAGAAATAGCAGGAGGTGTAGAAACCGTTGAAGTGGAAATGCCCGCCGTGGTCTCGTGTGCTAAAGGTATGGCAGAACAACGCATTCCTAACATGCGTGGTATTATGGCGGCGCGCACAAAACCCCTACAAGTGCTTGCACCCAAAAACTCGGAAGCGCTAACGTCCTTTGTTTCTTACGCCAATCCACCTGCGAAATCCGGCGTCAAACTCATCGATGCCAACCACATGGATGAACTTGTTTCCTTATTACACAACGAAGCTAAAGTCATTTAAATTATGTCAAATATCGTATACATCAGTGCACAAGGTGCGCTTAACAAAGCTGCCCTCGAAGTGGTTTCTTATGCCTATAAATTAGGCGAAAAAGTTACCGTTTTGGCCACAGGAAATTGTTCTGTGGAAGAATTAAATTCCCTTGGAAATTATGGCGCCTCGGAAGTGATCGTGAACAGAGATATTAGCCACCAAGATGACCAGCAAATTGCGGTTTGGATTGCATCGCGCGCAGCAGATGCCCACACGATTGTGTTTAGCCATGATTTCTACGGAAAGGCCATAGCACCGCGTTTATCCGTAAGGCTAAAAGCAGGGCTTATTTCAGGTGCCGTAGCCCTTCCTAATGAAGAAGGTAATGTGAAAGTGAATGTGTTTTCAGGTAAGGCCTTTGGTTTTGTCAAGGCCGAAACGCCGCAACGCATCATTTCGTTACTGCCCAACAGTATTGCACCAGAGGCTGTTGGCCATGCATGCCACGTGCAAGAAGTAAACGAACTTGGGTCCGCCTCAAAAGTTCGTGTGCTAGCTATTAAAAAGCCGGAAGGAGCCATTCCATTGCCAGAGGCCGAACTGGTGGTTTCTGCAGGTAGAGGGCTCAAAGGTCCTGAGAATTGGGGCATCATCGAAGACTTGGCAGAAGCCCTAGGTGCTGCCACAGCATGTTCTCGTCCCGTTTCGGACATCGGCTGGCGGCCACACCATGAGCATGTGGGACAAACTGGGGTAGCAATTCGTCCTAATTTATACATCGCAGTTGGTATTTCCGGTGCTATCCAACATCTTGCTGGGGTCAACGGTTCGAAGGTAATCGTGGTGATTAACCCGGACGCCGAAGCGCCTTTCTTCAAAGCTGCAGACTACGGTGTGGTGGGTGATGCCTTCGAAGTGGTGCCAAAATTAAGCGCTGCAGTGCGTAAATTCAGAGGAAATTCGTAGGGAATCGATGAGTAAAATTCTGCTTGAAATCCGTGGTATTGAATACAGCCAAACACAATCTGGTTCGTATGTTTTGGACTTGAAGGAGGCCGGTGGCAGACGCCGAATGCCTATTTTGATCGGTGGTTTTGAAGCCCAAGCCATCGCCCTTGCTTTGGAAAAAATGACACCGAACCGTCCCATGACGCATGATTTGTTCCTTTCTGCATTCCATCTGTTGAGTGTGCGGGTAAAAGAAATTATCATCCATGAGTTCTTTGAAGGCCTGTTCAAGGCGAATATTGTAATTGTCCATAATGGAATGGAATTGGCCATCGATGCAAGATCCTCTGACGCCGTAGCCATTGCGGTGCGGTTCAATGCACCCATTTTTACAACTGAAAAAGTCATTGAAGAAGTGAGCCACATTAGCGAAAGCAAGGAGGATTTCTCCGAGGATGAGGATATTTCTAGTTATGAAAAGGACGAAGAAGAAATTGATGCCGTTTCGCTCGAAGAACTCGAAAATCAATTGGCTCAAGCTTTAGAAAACGAAGATTACGAAAAGGCAATGCAGCTCAGAGATGAAATCAATAAGCGAAAAAAATAGTAATTTCAAGCCATGGGAAACAATGGCTTAACCTCAAATCGCACCAATCTTAAAATTCAATTAACGGCACTCAGCTTTCTTCAGTACTTTGTCTGGGGCGCTTGGCTAATTACAGTTGGAAAATATTGCACCGTGACCAAGCATTGGTCCTTTACAGAATTCGGAGCCATTTTCACCACCATGGGGATTTCCTCGGTATTCATGCCCAGCTTAATGGGAATCGTAGCGGATAAATGGATGAACGCAGAACGCTTGTTGGGTTGCTTGCATGCATTAAGTGGAATTACCCTTGCATGCCTTCCGACTGTCCCAGATCCTAACGTTTTTTTCTGGGTTACCTTGGTGGCCATGATTTTCTATATGCCCACCATCGCGTTGTCCAATTCGGTATCCTACAGTGTGCTGGGACAATACAAACTAGACCCTGTCAAAACCTTTCCTCCTATCCGGGTTTTTGGTACGATAGGATTTATTGCTGCTATGTGGGTAACGGACCTTACCGGAAACAGCGCGTCAGCCAATCAATTCTATATTAGCGCCTTATGCTCCCTTGGTTTAGCCGTTTTTTGTTTCTTCCTACCAAAATGCCCTCCAAAAAAGGATAGTAATGAAGGAAAATCCATCATTCAACTTCTAGGATTAGATGCTTTTAAGCTCATGCTCAACTATAAAATGCTTTTGTTCTTTTTGTTTTCCCTGCTGCTCGGATGCGCTTTGCAACTCACCAACATGTACGGGGACACCTACTTAAGCACGTTTGAATCTTATCCGAAATATGCAGCATCGTTTGCAGTTCAACATTCTACGGTCATCATGTCCATTTCACAAATTTCAGAAACCCTGTTTATTT
>Ga0214917_10002503_pt1 | contig 22227 bp, 19 predicted proteins | sample LL_1208_BB_MetaG_FD_177983 | JGI IMG/M metagenome (GOLD analysis project Ga0214917, IMG submission 177983) | Freshwater microbial communities from Lake Lanier, Atlanta, Georgia, United States - LL_1208_BB | ecosystem: Environmental > Aquatic > Freshwater > Lake | place: USA: Georgia | collected...
CATCCGGCACCGCGGCGCCCCGACGGGCCACGGACCGTCCCCCGCCGAGCGACCAGGCAAGCACGCCCGAAAGCACCCCGAGGAGCAGCACCGCGGAGACCGCGAGCAGCCACGCCGCGAGCGACGAGCGTCGCGACGCGTGGGGAGCGTCGCCGTCGGGTGTTGTGTGACCCGCGACATCGACGCCGACTGGACGAGGCCGTTCCTTCGACTGCGGTCGCGCGGAGCCGTCGGGTGAGGTGTGGCCGGACTCCCGCTCGCCATGGGGCCGGAGGCCTCGGGTCTGCATCGCCTGCATCAGGCGGGCGCGGTCGGCGGGCCCGAGCGTGGGAACGATGGCCGGATCGAGGCTGGCCTCCGCCAGGATGCGATGGCACGAGGCGACTTCCGCGAGCAGGTCGTCCGCGCCGAGGCAGGAGCGTTCGAAGCCATCGAGGCCCGCGAGGGGCAGCACGTTGTCGAGATATTCAGCGACGGCATTGAGATCGGACGCCGCAGCGGCGCGGGGTGCCCCGAGCGAGTCGTCCGCAATCGCGCGGTCGATGCGGGTCGTCAGCAGGTGGGCGGCGGCGTTCGTGGCCACCTTGCCATCCATCTCCTCCCGGTGCGACGCGGGAAGCGTCCGGTCTCGCCAGGCCAGAAGCGTGCGGAGCGTGAGTCGCATGGGATGCCAGCCTTCCTGCGGGAGAAAAAACCGCCTCGCGAGGTGCGTCGCTTTCCGAGACGCTTCCCCGGGGAGCCGATCCGGACTGCCTCCATATGAGTGTCACCGGGGCCGGTTTTTCGTGCGATGGCACCTGCGGCCGTGCGGCTGGCCCATTCCACCGCCACCGCCGATCCACAGCCCCCGTCGCTCCGTAGAAGAGAGCGTGCCCGTGGCGGCGTCCGCCGCCGGGTCCCCGAGCACGGGGTGGTTTTGGACCGGTTGGATCGCGGCTTTGAGTCCGGCATCTGGAGGATCCTCGCGTTGGGTCCGGCAACGAACGGGCAGGCGACCGTTGGGCACGTGGCGGGCGTGAACTACGATTTGGAAGGTGGGCCGAGCCTGAGCCGAAGCGATCGGGTGACAGGCCGACCCCGCGAGCGATCCCCCTCGGGGGAGGATGTTCGGCGTGGCGTCGAGGCGAAGGGACGCGTGACGTGATGTCGGAAACGTTTCAGGTGCCCACCGCGATCGTGCTGCGTCGGGCGGCCGGCCTCATCGAGCTCGGCGAACTCGTGGTCGACGGGGAGTGCGCGACGTTTCCCGCCGCGCGTCGGCTTCTGGTGCGGGCGCTCGATGAGCTGCGCGGCCTGCGCGACGAGGACCGACTCGGCCGATCCGCGAGCCTCCTCGAGGGGGAAGCCCTGCGGGCACTCGGGGATTGGGAGGCGGCACTCGTGCCGCTCGAGCGAGCGGCCGAGGGGGCGCGTGGCCGCATCGAGGCGGCGATGGGGCTCGGCTGGTGCTACAAGCGACTCGGGCGGCTTCCCGACGCGATCGAGGCGCTCCGGCGTGCGGTCAAGGCGTTTCCCGACCAGCCCGTGCTGCACTACAACCTCGCCTGCTACCACTCCGTGGCGGGTGACGTCGCTGCTGCCATCGATCATTTGACCCGCGCGATCGCGATGGACGGTCGCTTCCGCGACCTCACCGGCACGGAACGGGACTTCGACGCCATTCGTGCCGACCCGCGGTTCGTCGCCGTGACGGTCGTGACCGTCTGACGCGGACGACCCTCGCCGGCTATTCTTGGCGTGGTGAGGAGGGACCGTTGCGGAGGCGGGACGCATCTTCGTCCGAGTCACGGGCGGGAGCACCCCGGCATGGATGCCGATGACCAGCCCGGCACTGCAGGACATCATCGCGCTCTTCGGCTGTCCTGCGGCGGGCAATCCCGCGCAGTACCTGTTCGAGCATGGCATCGAGCGGGCGATCGAGCAGGGGGGCCTCGACTGGCGATTCGTCTCCGTGGACGTCGCCGTCGAGCGCCTGGGAGAGGCGCTCGCGGGTGCGGCGGCGATGGGATTTCGGGGGTGTCTGCTCGACGGATCGCTGCGCATGGCGGCCTTGCCGCTCGTGTCGGCGACACCGGCTGCGGCGTTCGCGGGCGCGGCGAGTCTCGTCGACCGGGGCGCGGACGGCTGGGTGGCACACATGACCGACGGTCGGGGAATCGTCGAGGCGGTGCGATCCCACCTCGAGCCCGCGGAGCGGCGGGTGCTCATCGTGGGCGCCGGTCCGTGCGGTCGCGCCGCCGCGCTGGAGTTCGCGATGGCCGGTGCGGCTGGGATCGTCGTCAGCGATCCGGATGAGGCGCGGGTCGAATCACTCGTCGCGTCGCTCCGCGCGCTCGAGACGGCAGTGACCGTCGAGCGGGCTTCGTGGCCGAAGATCCTGGTTCCGGAGGACGTGCGGATCGTCGTGTCGTCGTTCGATCAGCCGGTGGCCGAGATGGCGCTCGAGCATCTCAGGCCCGACCTCGTGGTCGCGGAGGCCGTGCTGTCGCCGGAACCGGCCTCCGTCGGGCGCCAGGCGCTCGCTGCCGGCGCGTGTCTCGTGGACGGGCTCGAGATCCACGCCACACGCGCGGCGATCGATTTCCGGCAGATCACGGGTTTGGCGGCTGATCCCGACCTGCTCCGCGACGCACTCGACGAGTTCCTGTCGGCCCCCTGAAGCCGCTCACGACACCGCGACGCGGTCAGGCGGGAACTCGAGAGAATCCGACCCCGGTGGAGCACCGGTTCGGTCTGCCACGTCGTCGCTTCACCCGCGCGCGCCGTGCCTCATCCGCCCGCCGGCGTGGAACGCGACGAGAGCCGCGAGATCTTGCCGGCGACGGCGTTCGCCGCGGCCCTGACGTCACCGACGGGATCCTGCCCGAGCGACGCGACGAGCGCGGCGACCCCGTCCGGCGGAGCCTGCGCCGACTCATCCATCAACAGGCCGATGGCCTTGAGCGCGTTCACCACGATGAGCACGCGGCGATAACGAGTGGCCTGGGCTGCTTCGTCTCCCTTGGGTGCCGGCGGATCGGGCAGGGCGAGCATCTCGGAGAGCGTGTCCCACGAGGCGTCGCTCCCCTGCCGCGCGAGGCCCACTGCGGCGTTGAACCGCACGTCCTCGGCGGCGTCCTCGAGCAGTGCTTCGAGTCGCTCGAGTGCGGCGTCTCCACCGAGCACCCCGAGCGTGTACGCCGCCGCGGATCGCAGGCCCTGGTCGTCGGCAGCGGCGGCCTGCAGGACCGCGGAACGGACGGCCGCGGGGTCGGCGAACGACCGGTCCGCCGCCGCGAGGTTTGCCGAGAGGACCGCGAGGGCCTCGACCGCGGTGCGCGCGGTCTGCGGATCGTCGTCGTCCCGGGCACGCTCGATCAGCGGGTCCGCCGCTTCGGGCACCGCGAATTCGCCGAGGGCCCGGCAGAGGTACCCGCACAGCGTGCGCGACTGCTCGCCGGTATGACCGCCCCCGCGGGGCCGGCCGCTGCCCACCTCGTCGCGCAGGATCGAGGCCAGTTCGCCGGCCAGGCGCGTGTCGTTCTTGAGCGTACCACCCCCCGGACCACGCAGGTCGTTCGCCAGGTTCAACGCGGCCTGCCATCGGCCTTCGTTCGCGCGACGCAGGGTGCGCACGTAGGCCTCGGGGTCGTTGCCGAGTTGGGCGAGCCAGTGGAAGGCGAGCCAGACGAAGACGATGATGGAAACGATGATCGCCGGGACGACGAAAAGCTGCACGAGGAAGGCGGCGCTGGGCGGCTCCACCGGCGGAAGCACGTCGGGTCCGGCGTTTGGAACGCCACGCCGCGGAGCATCTGTCGGGGGCGGAATGTGCGACATCGTGCGTGCGAATGCGATCGGTTGGCTCGGACGGCCACGCGCCGGTGCGTCCGCGCCCGGGACCGTGAGCCCCTCGAAGTGTAGCACCGGACCCGAGTTTGACCGCCCGAGCCGGTCTCGTGCCGGCGATCGAGGATCACGGCATGAATGAGCCCTCATCGTCGGCGGGGCCGGCCGGGCCGTTCGCTCGTGGATGCGAGCCCGTCGAGTGGCTCGACGTCCGTCTCGCGGGCGTGGGTGAAAACCTCGCGCTCGACGAGGCACTGCTCGAGGCCGCCCACGAGGGCATGCTTCGCGGCCCGATCGCCCGCGTGTGGATGTCGGAGGCTCCCGCGGTCGTGGTCGGTGCGTCGAGTCGTTTGTCCGAGGAGGTGGACCTCGATGCGTGCACCGCGGCGGGGGCGACGGTGCACCGGCGGCCGAGCGGTGGGCTGTCGGTGGTGATCGGCCCGGGCTGCCTGATGTGGTCGCTCGTCTGGCCGGCCGAGGCGACGCTGCCGGCGATCGATGCGATCCATGCGAGGGTGCTCGATCCACTCGCCGCCGCCTTGCGCGCGGCCGGGCCACGGGTGGTGCGCCGCGGCACCAGTGACCTTGCGGTGTGCGCCGGTGGCGAGGAGCGCAAGGTCTCGGGCAACGCCCTGCGGGTGCGGCGTCGCGCGTGCCTGTATCACGGCACGATGCTCGATCGCTTCGACCTCACGCTCGTGGAGCGACTCCTCCGGCACCCGCCCCGGGAGCCCGAGTATCGCGGCGGTCGTCCCCACCGCGCGTTCGTCGCCAATCTGGGGCTCGGTCGCCCGGCGATCGAGGCGGCTGTGCGGCGCGCCTTCGGGGCGACCGCGGTGCGTCACGAGTGGCCGCAAGCCGCCCTCACCCGACTCGTCACGGAGCGATACTCCGATCCGGCGTGGGTCGGTCGGCTCGAGTGACGTCGTTGGGCGGCTCGCCGCCATGGCGCTGGCAATCTGGGCGGACCTGCGCGAAGCGGTGGGTTGGGGAGACGCCGCTCGCCGAGATGATCGTGAGCCGGTCCAGCCGCCGATGCTCACTCGTGGACACGGGCCGCGTGCAGCGGACGCCTCTGGTGCGACCGGGACGAAATCCTCTTTCGTCGGCGGACGCCCCCGGGTACTGTTCCCAGCCCGTTCGACAGGATGTCGTTCGTCAGTCAGCAACAGGAGGTTGCCCGATGCGCCTGCACATGAACGCCGCCGACGTCCGCGGCCTGGTCGCCCGTCACTTCCTGCACCTCGGTGCCGACGAGGCGGACGTGGCCGACGTCCAGGAAAACATCCGCATCGATCGCGGGCGGTGCGTCGCCCGCTGCTACCGGGTGGCCGAAATGTTCGCCATGTGGCTCATCGACGTGGGCGTCCTGCAGTTCTACGACGCCGATGGCGAAATGCTGCACACCGTGAATCTCTTCACGGAGCTCCTGCCGCACCGCGCCGCCGCCTGAGGCGGCTCGGTCGAATTCGGGGGACGGCGGGGTCGCTCGTGCGACCTCGTCGAGGGGGCGTGCGGGTGCAAGAGGGCAGGTGGGCGATGACATCGCGCAGTGACGGTCCGGCGCTCTCCATCGTGGTGCCGACCGTGGACGACACCGCCGCGCTCGAGGAGACGCTCGTCAGCGTCCTCGAGAACCGGCCGGACGACTGCGAGATCGTCGTGCCGATTGCGTGCCGCTACGACGATCCCTGGAACATCTCCGAGGAGGTCCGCTTCGTCGCCGCTCCTCCGCACGCCGGATTCGCCTCGTGTGCGAACCTCGGCATCGCGGCGAGTCGCGGCCGCGTGATCCACGTCCTCGCCGCCGGGTGGCGCGCGACGCGCGGCTGGGCGGATGCCGCACTCGCACGATTCAGCGATGACTCCGCTGCCGGTGGCGTGGCCGCCGTGGTGCCGCTCGTCGTGAGCGGCACCGATGCACGACACGTGGTGTCGGCGGGAATTCGGCTGACGCGTGGCGGTCGGCGCGTGCGGGTGGTGCCGCGGCGCTCGCGACGCGCCGGCATGAGTGCCGGAGTCGACGTCTCCCGCCTGCGGCCGTCGGCGCCGATTCTGCAGGCCGGTTTCTGGCGGGCCGACGTGCTCGCCGCGACCGGCGAGGGCTTCGCCACCGTCTGCGGGAACGACTGGTGCGACGCCGACATGGGAATCACGATCGAAGCGATCGGCGGCCGTGTGGTGGTCGCGGGCGACGCATGCGTCGTGGAAGGGCCGGCGATGCAGCCGGCGCGGGGCTTCGCCCACGGTCTGTACGCGGAGCGGGTGTTCTGGCGGTCGCTCGCCGCGCGGTCGCTCCTGCCGTCCGTGCTGCTGCATGCCTGGGAAGTGCTGCGATCGGCGATCCTGGGAGCCCCGCTGGGCACGGTGCCGACCCTGCTCGGCCGCGCCGTGGCGCTCCTGCAGTTTGGCAACTACGTCGCGCACGCCCACCGGATGCGGGGCATCCGCGCCGCGATGTCGGTGGAAGCGGACGACACTCCGACGACGGTGCGGATCGACGAGCCACACCTGTCCGTCGCGCCGCCGCACCGTCGCCGCCGTGGCGAGGCGGAGTTTCGCAAGTCGGCGTGAGCAGGACCGCCTCGCGGCGCGTCCGCATCGCATGCCGAGGTCGGGGCGCCCCGACCATCGACGGGCGTCATGCATGCTCGCGAGGCGCGCGTCGCGGGGCGATTCGCGTCGCGTCCGCCGCTCCGCGTGCCGAACGACCGTCCCGCTGTTTTCCGCGACGGACGGCTGGTAGACTCCAGCGTTCCGGGTGCTTGAGCCGGAACACGCTGGTGAGCAGCGGCCCGGATCCGCATTCGCCCTCGTAGCTCAATTGGATAGAGCGTCAGCCTCCGGAGCTGAAGGTTACAGGTTCGATCCCTGTCGAGGGTATTCAGGCTTTTCGGCCACTTCCGCACCGGGATGCACCCGGACGCAAGGTGCGGAAATCTCGGTCAAAACCGTGTTTTTCGGTTTTGTCTCCGGGGCCCCTTGCGTCCCTATTCCGCCCTTGCGTGCAGGTGCAGGGTACGATTTAGGGAACTCTTTTTGGGGTTCGTTTCGGGGCCGCTGACTCGGGTTTTTCCAGACAATTTCGTCGGTTTCGGAGTTGGAGCAGTTTTGGGGCGTGGCGGAATCACATCCCGCGGCAGGGCCGTCAGGCGCCGAGCAAATCGAGGCACCGCCGCGGTGAGACGATCGCGATACCGCCGTGCGTACCGATGGGCAGCAGATGCGTGCGGTCGCCGGTCACGATGAAGTGCGCCCGGGCGGCGACGGCCGCCGCGATCACGTGATCGTCATCCACGTCTTCGGCGACGACTCGAGGCACTTCGCGGGGTGACACGAGCACCGTCGTGTCGCGGTAAACCTCCAACAGTTTTTCCGGGGACGTTGCGGCATCGAGTATCCGTTGCCGAAACCTCGGCAGGGCGAGGGTGTCGTCAAGCTCCGCCAAGAGATGCGGGCTGGTCGCGAGGACCAGGTCTCGCCGCTCGATGACCCTCAGAAGAAGGGAGTGGGGCGGGCCGGCCCACAACAGACCGGCGATCACCACGTTGGTGTCGAGCACGGCGATGTGCGGCCGAGCCGCCGTCGCCATCAGCCCACCCGACGTGCGCGTCGCTCGGCCCGATAGGCTTGCACGGCCTCGACAATTTCCTGCTCGATCTGCGGCGTCAGCTCTTCGCTGGGCATCCGGCCGTGGATCTCTCGAAGCGACTCGCCGGCCCGTTGCAGAAGTTGCGCCCGAAGCATTTCTTGGATTGCTTCCGCGGACAAAAGCCCCGCCTCGGTCGCCTTCCGTGCGAGATCGTCAGGAAGCGTCACTTGAATCGTCGTCATGGTTCAGCTTCCCCGTGACTGCGTCGCCAAAGGATGCGGCACGCGGAAAAGAGATGGAAAACCTCCGCTGAAGACATCCCCAAACGTAAATGATAGCCCGGTCGAAGGCACGTCCGCCAGCATTGCCCGGCTGACGAGCGGCTCATGAGCCGGGTGCTCCCGTTTCTCGGGCCCCAGCAGGCCGTTCCCGGAACCCGAGCTTTCCCCCCTGGTGTGGCTCATTTCCGGTGGCGGCGCAGAGTCTCTCCGACTCCCGCCGCCTCGGGGCTTCGTTGGTGCCGAGCGGCCGGCAGCGGTCAGAGGCTGTGGATGTCGATCGCGGGCAACTCGTCCGGCGTTTTCTGAAAGACGTCGCGATCGTCATGGACCTGCACGAGTTCGCCCCAGTCGGTGGGCGGCCCGCGAGCTCGCGAGATTGGCGGCGGTGCGGGTGGTTCACCGAGGTGGGTGAGAATCTTCCGGATCGGCCCCGGTTCGGTGATGAATGCGATGAGCCGGATATCTCATGCCTAGAGTGGGTGGAGGTACGGACACAACTTCATCGCTCAAATTGTGTCTTCCCGGCTCTCAACCGAAAGCCAATTGGCCAACTACCGACGATGCGTCGCTCGGGCCGTACCGATGTCGGCCACCTCGGAGTGTCCTTGAACGCCCTGACGCCCTCGTTGCAGCCGCTGTATGCGGTGGGGTAAAGAGGGGTGGCCGACAGCCCGGGATCGGGTCTTGGCTTCCGTTCTCGTCCTCCGCTGCCTCGGTGGCGGTCAGCTGCTGCACGAAAGATCCCGGCAAACCACGCGACGAGGCGTGCACTCGGGGCTCGCGCATGGTCGCCGTCCGTACAGCGTCGTCATTTGGCCAGCACGATGATTGCCGACCCGATGAAGATGAAAACGCCGCCGACCACCACGGGCATCTGCAGCTGGCCCTTGAAAAACAGCACCGAGAACAAGGCCACGAACAGCGGGTAGGAGATCTCCAGCACGGCCGACTTGTTCGCCCCGAGAAAGTGGATCGATCCGAGGATGGAAAGTGTCGCCGCGGTGGCCGTGAGGAGCGTCAGGCCGACGAGTGGAAGGCTGGCCTTGGCCGTGTCGATCCAGAAGAGTGCCGCCGGAGGCGTGCCTTGGAGGAGCATCACGACGCCTGCGACCAGCACGCCGCAGAGACAGTGCAGGAAATACAGCTTGACGACCGACAGGCTCGAAAGCAGGCGTTCGTCGAGACAATACGTCAGCCCCCAGAGGATCGACGCGAGGACCGCGAGTCCGAATCCGTACGGGTTCATCGGCAGGCTCCCGTTTCAGACCCGACCCACACGCCGGACGTGCACGGTGTGTGTCGTTCGGTCAGCGTTCGACATGTTCGGCGGCGCGCGGGTCAGCGTACCTGGGTCCCCGCGTGCGCGAGTTCGGAATCCGCCCGGTCCTCCCGACGGCTCAGGGCGACGCGGAAGCCGATGCAGTTGTTCTGGTACGCCGGGTGGCCACCGTAACGGGTGATCGACCGGCACCCTCCGGCGTCGTTGAGCCAGCTGCCTCCACGGTAGGCCTGGAACGGCGACCCGTCCGGAATCTCCGGCAGCCCAGCCCCATCCGTGGGATAGTCCGACCGCCAGTCCGCGCACCACTCCCAGACGTTCCCGTGCACGTCGTGAAGCCCGAAGGGGTTGGGCCGCTTGACGCCGACGGCATGTGCATGAAGCGCCTCACCGATGCTCCCGCCCGGACGCGGGCGCCGGTCCTCGTCCCAGGTGTTCCCGAACCATGCATACGCCTCCAGGAGGCTGACATCGGCCCCGCACGAGAAGGGCGTGAGCGTCCCCGCGCGGCACGCATGCTCCCACTCCGCTTCCGTCGGCAATCGGTCGTGCTGGGACGTGTCGATCCGTCCACTGGCTTGTTCCTGCTCCGTGAGCGGGACGCAGAAAGCCATCACGTCGTCCCACGAGACAGAGGTGACCGCGATGTCGTCGCCCGCGATGGTGTACGGGACCCCTCGCCACGGTTCCGTGCCCATGACGGACCGCCACTGGGCCTGCGTGACCTCCGTTCGGCCGAGGAAAAAGGGGGCCGCGATCGTTTCGTCGATCATGGCCTTGCCGAGCCGAGTGCTGAACCGGCCGGGCGGGATCAGCAGGAGCGTCATGCCCACGGAGTTCGTCCGTTCGACATCGATGCCGAGGAAGGTGGCCCATGCCTTCTGATGGGCACGGGCCTGCTCCGCATCGAACGGGGCGACGGCAAAGGGCGGGGGTGGTGACGCGGGGGACGATCGCGTGCGTCGGCCGATGGCGGCCAGCGTGCGCCCGTCGACGCATTGCATCGCCAGATAATGCGTGCCGTCCACATCGCCGGCATCGAATGCGGTGACGATGTTGGGATGATCGAGCCTCGCTGCTGCACGCACCTCGCGCTCAAATCGCCGCACCATCTCGGGATTGCCGAGCTTGTGCTGGGCGATGACCTTGAGGGCGACGCTCCGTCGCATGGCCCGGTGTTCCGCCCGGTAGACGCAGCCCATGCCCCCGGTACCCAGCAGGTCGAGCACGACGTAGGGACCGATGACGAGCGAGTCGGATTCGCTCCCTGCTGCCCGGAGACGGGTGAGGCGGTCTCACCGACGGGTCAAGTGTATCGGCCGCGATGTTCTCGGAGCAGTGATCGTGCCGGCAACGTGCGCGCCGTGGGAGTGGTCGCCCTTGCGTGCCATCCAGCGGCTCGCGTGCGCCCGCCTCGGTCAGGCGCGCACCGGCGATCGACGGAACGTACGATGTACGAACTCGGCGCGTGCGATGCGCTGTATGGGTGAGGTCCCTCACATCCCCACACGCCATGCCCATGCCACCCATGCGACTCCTCGTTTTCGTCGCCCTCCTCACGCTGCCCGCGGCGGATCTCGTCGGCCGCCCAGGACTCGCCGCCCAGGAACGGTCGCCCGAAGTCGTCGCCGAGCAGCTGGCCGCCGTCTACGGGAAGCAGCTCGAGCAAACCGCCTACATTCCCGCGCTGTCCCTCGTCGCCAAGCTTCGCTTGAGCGAGCTCACCGGACGGCCAGAGCCGGCTGCCGAGGTGGAGCGAATCCTCGAACCGTTCCTGACGGGGGAACGCAACCCGGTGCCGAAGTCCGGGAGTGAACAGGCGGGGCACCTGATCTTCGCGGCCATGGCCGATCGGTCCGCGGGGGCCGACCGCAGCCGTTGGATCGCCCTCTGTCGGCAGGCGGCCGATCAGGCTTTCGCGCCCGACGGTACGGCGCTGCCATGCATGCCGTTTCACAACGACATGAGCGACGCCGTCTTCATGGCCGGCCCGATTCTGGCGGCCACGGGCCGGCTGGCCGGGGAGGGCCGCTGCTTCGATGCCGCGGCCATGCATCTGCGTTCGATGCGGGAGCTCTGTCTGCGTCCCGACGGCCTGTATCGACATTCGCCGCTGTGTGAGGCCGCCTGGGGGCGCGGCAACGGGTTTCCCGCGCTGGGACTCGCCCTGGCGTTGACCGACTGGCCCCTTGATCACCCCGCACGGCCGGAGCTGATCGAGGAGTTCCGCCACCACCTGCGGGCCCTGCTCCGGCATCAGGATGCCGACACCGGCTGCTGGCGGCAGGTCATCGACGAACCGGCCAGCTACCTCGAATACTCCTGCACCTGCATGATCGGCTTCGCCATCCAGCGAGGCATCGGCGAGGGATGGCTCGAGGCGTCCCAGTTCCAGCCCGCCGCCGATGCCGCATGGCGTGCCGTCGAAGGACGCACGAGCCCGGCAGGACTGCTGGTCAACGTCTGCACCGGCACCGGCAAGCAGAAAACGCTCGAGGACTACCTCACCCGCCCCGCCATTCAGGGGCGCGACGATCGTGGTGGGGCGATGGGGCTGATGTTCGCGGTGGAGCGGCTGGCGGCGGAAGCGCGGGAGAACGTCCGGAAGTGACGCGGGGGCCGGATCGTCGTCGTGCGTCCGGTGATGGTGTCCGCGTGCGGAGCCACGTGGGCGCCGATGCGTGATCATGCACCGGCCTGCGCCGGCTCGCGGCCCGCGACGCACGCCGCGACGACCAGGTCGCCGGTGACGTTGAGGACGGTGCGGCACATGTCGAGGAGGCGATCCACGCCGAGGATGATGCCGATGCCCTCCGCGGGCACGCCGACCGACTGGGCGATCACGGCGACCAGCGGCAGCGAGCCACCGGGCACGCCGGCCGTGCCGATGCCGGCGAGCATCGCCATGAGCACCACCTGAAGCTGTTGGCCCGGGCCGAGCGACACGCCGAACACCTGCGCGAGGAACAGCACGACCACCCCCTCGAAGAGCGCCGTGCCGTTCTGATTGCCCGTCGCCCCGACGGTGAGCACGAAGCGTGCGGCGTCGCGACGCAGCCCGAGGTTCTGCTCGGCGACCTTGAGCGACGTCGGGAGGGTCGCGTTGCTCGACGAGGTGCCGAAGGCGACCTGCATCGCCTCGGCCGACCGGCGAAAGAAGTCGAGCGGACGGAACGTGCCGAACACGCGCAGCACCACCGGATAGACGACGACGAGCTGGATCGCAAAGCCGGCGAGCACGGTGAAGGCGAACCAGAACAGGGAGAGGATGGCGTCGAGCCCCAGCCGCGCGACGGTGTTGAACACGAGGCAGCCGGCACCGACGGGCGCGAGCTTCATGCCCCAGCCGATCACCGTCATCGCGACGACGTTCCAGGCCTCGAGCCAGCCGCGGAGCGGCGCGGTGGCCGTCGGCTGGGCCGCCAGCGCCGCCCCGAGGAGCAGTGCGAACACCATCACCGCGAGCATGCCGTTGCCCTTCGAGCTGCCGTCGATCGCACCGGCCATCTCCTGGAGCGGGTTCTGCGGAATCATGTCGACGAGGATCTCGCGGAGGGCCTTGCTCGCGCGGGCCTGTTCGATCACGCGGTCCGCCGCCGTGGAGGCCGCCTCGACGGCGGCGGCGCCCCGGGCGGCGGCGAGCGCCTCGCCCGGACGGATCGTGTTGACGAGTCCCAGGCCGATGAGCACCGCGGCGCTCGAGAGCACGGCCGTGACGGCGAGCGTCGCCAGCCCGAGGCGACCGAGCCGGCCGAGATCGCCGATTTCCGCCACGGCCAGCGCGAGTGCCGACACGACCAGTGGCACCACCATCACGAAGAGCATGCGCAGGAACAGGTTGCCGACGATGTCCGCCACCGCCGCGGCAGCCTCCGTCACCTGGAGCCCGTTTCCGAGGAGGTTCGCCGCGAGGCCGAGGGCGACGCCGACGGCCAGGCCGACGAAAATCCGCCGGGAGGCGCCATCGTGGGTCGGGCCCGTGGTGTCTGGTTCGTGCCGGTCGAGGAGAGCGTCGTTCATGGCGGCGGGCGCTGAGGGTACCACGCGGTCCCGAGGCGAAGGAGCGTCGGCACTTGCGATTCGCCCGCGATTCCACCATCCTGCGGCGGCCGCCAGCGCCACCAGACACGACGACTCCGCGAATCGCCGGCTTGGACCGCCCGAGTGACGAGGTTCCCCCGTGTCGCATGATCCATCCGGCCAGGACCTGGCGACGGCCATTCGCAAGGCCTACACGCGGCTCCTGCCGCTGCTCTTCCTCTGCTACGTCATCGCCTACGTGGACCGCACGAACGTGGCGATCGCGAAGCTCACCATGGTGGACGAGATGCCGGCGTTCACCAACGACGTGATCGGCCTCGGAGCGGGGATCTTCTTCCTCGGCTACTTCCTCCTCGAGATTCCCGGCTCGATCATCGTGGAGCGGTGGAGCGCCCGGAAGTGGATCTGCCGCATCATGGTGACCTGGGGCATCTGCGCCGCGGCCACGGCGTTCGTGAAGACGCCGACACAGTTCTACGTGGTGCGTTTCCTGCTCGGGCTCGCCGAGGCCGGGTTCTTCCCGGGCATCATCGTCTACCTCACGCACTGGTTCCCGGCGCGGGAACGCGCGCGGGCGCTGTCGATCTTTCTCGTCGCCTCCCCCGTCGCCATGATCATCGGCCCCGCCCTGTCACGGCTCCTCCTGCCGATCGGCACGCAGCAGGTCGTCGATGGCGCGACGATCGTGCAGGAACGGCTCTTCGGCCTCGCGGGCTGGCAGTGGATCTACATCGCCTGGGGCGTGCCGGCCGTCGTGCTCGGGCTGCTCGTGCTCGTGCTCATGCCGGACCGGCCGCGCGACGCCTCGTGGCTGTCGGCCGACGAGGCCGACGCGCTCGAAGGCCAGTTGGCCGCCGACACGCAGCGGCAGAAGGCCGCGCACATGTCGGTCGGACAGGCGCTCACGAATCCGCGTGTGCTCCTGCTCGCGCTCGCCTACTTCGGGATCGTCACGGCGAACTACGGCATCGAGTTTTTCCTGCCGAGCATCCTCAAGGCGACGTACGACCTGAAGCTCGAGGACGTGACGGTGCTCGTCATGCTGCCGTCGCTGCTCGTGATCGTGGGACAGATCCTCGTCGGGTGGAACTCGGACCGCACCGGTGAGCGCCGCTGGCACGCATGCCTGCCCGTGTTCGTCGGCGCGGCCGCCCTGGTCGCGGCCGCGACGGTGCGGGGCAACCTCCCGCTCACCGTCGCCTGCTTCGTCGTCGCGGCCGCCGGCATGAAGGCCTACATGCCGGCGTTCTGGGCGCTGCCGAACCTCTTCCTCGCGAGCACGGCGGCCGCGGGAAGCGTGGGCATGATCAACTCGATCGGCAACCTCGGCGGCTTCCTCGGGCCGACGCTGCTCGGGGCGCTGGAGAAGGCCACCGGCTCCTTCACGGTCGGCCTCCTGATCACCGCCCTCACGGCGACGATGTCGGCGTGCCTCATCGCGGTGCTGCCGTTCGCCGCCACGACACGCCCCGTGCCCGCGTCGCCGGGGCGCTGAGCGCGGTGCCGATGGTGGGGTGCCGATGGCGGGTTGCGATCGCCAGCACGCTCGCCGTGTGGTCGCGTCCGTGAGCGGCGGGTACGCTTGACGCCCATGGCTCCACCGCCGCGAGATTCCTGGGGTTCACGGCTCGGCGTCATCCTCGCCGTCGCCGGCAGTGCCGTGGGGCTCGGCAACTTCATCCGCTTCCCCGGGCAGGCGGCCCAGTTCGGCGGCGGCGCGTTCATGATCGCCTACGCGATCTCGTTCCTCATCATCGGCCTGCCGATCGGCTGGGCCGAGTGGGCGATGGGCCGGTATGCGGGCCAGCGCGGCTACCACTCGGCCGCGGGCGTGTTTCACTGCCTCATCCCGTGGCGCGGGAGCAAGTACATCGGCGTGATCGGGGCGATCATCCCGTTGGTGATCTTCATGTACTACGTCGTGATCGAGGCGTGGACGCTCGGGTACACCGTCCGCTTCGTGCGGGCCATCTTCGATCCGGCGCTGCGCTTCCAGACGGTGGCCGACTCGCAGGCGTATTTCGGCCGATTCGTCGGGAGTGCGGCGGACGGCTCGGCCCTGCGGCTGGACCTCGACAGCCTGCTGCCGTGGCTCGCGGTCGTCGTCGTCGTCAATCTGGTGCTCATCTACCGCGGCATCTCGGCGGGCATCCAGAAGGTCTGTGAGATCGGGATGCCGGTGCTGCTCGTGCTGTCCCTCCTGGTGCTCGCACGGGTCCTCACGCTCGGGACGCCCGATCCCGCGTTCCCCGAGAGGAACGTTTCCACGGGGCTCGGATACATGTGGAACCCCGGCAAAACGCTCGTGGTGGGGGAGGATGGCGGGAAGATCGCGGAGGTCGTCGATGCCGACGCGGTGCGGCAACGGGAGCGGGCCGAGGCGATGGCCGCCGCCACGCCTGGAGCCCGCGTCGAGCGGCGCACGATGCTGTCGCAGCTCGCCGACCCCGATCTCTGGCTCGCCGCCGCCGGGCAGATCTTCTTCTCGCTGTCGGTCGGCTTCGGGGTGATCCTCGTCTATGCGAGCTACGTCGGCCCGCGCGACGACATCGTGCTCAGCGGGCTCACCGCGAGCGCCACGAACGAGTTCTGCGAGGTCGCGCTCGGCGGCCTGATCACGCTGCCCGCGGCCGTGGCATTCCTCGGCGTGGCGGGGGTGGCGGGGCAGGGCACCTTCGGGCTCGGCTTCAACGTGCTGCCCATGGTCTTCAGCGCCATGCCGGCAGGCAGCCTGTTCGGGGCGATGTTCTTCCTCGTCCTCTTCATCGCCGCGATCACGAGTTCACTCTCGATGCTGCAGCCCGGCATCGCGCTCTTGGAGGAGGCGCTCGGCATCGGCCGCAAGGGATCGGTCGGCCTGCTCGGCACGCTCACCGCGCTCGGCACCGGGTTCGTCGCCTGGTTCTCCCGCGACCTCAAGGCGCTCGACACGCTCGACTTCTGGGTGGGCACGTTCCTCATCTTCGTGCTGGCGATGATCCAGATCGTGCTCTTCGGCTGGGCGTTCGGCATCGGGCGTGGCTGGGAGGAGCTCCATCGCGGGGGGGCGATTCGCCTGCCAGGATTCTTCCGGCCGATCTTCCGCTACGTCTGCCCAGGCTTCCTCGTGACGATCTTCGTGCTGTGGTTCCTGAAGAATGTCGTGGGGCTCGGTCGCACCGAGCCGAGCAGCTACGTGGCGGACCTGTTCGAGAAGGGCGAGCCTGTCGCGTGGCTCAGCATCGGCGTGGTCCTGGTCGTGTCGGTCGGGCTGGCGGCGACGATCGCCAGCTCGAAGAGGTATGCCGACGACGAGGCGTGAGCACGCCGCATGCAGGAACAAGGAGAACAACGAGCATGCAACCGGCCGGTCTCCTGGTCATGGCGATCTCGGTGGGGACCGTGACCGCGCTCTTTTTCTGGTGCGTGTGGCTGGTGCTCACGCGCCCGTCCGGCGAGGTCGAGCAGGGCCCCGACGATCACCGCCGTTCATGAACGAAGTCACCCCAAGGACACCACCACTCCCATGAGCCTGCTTGCGATCCTCGTGCCGAGTGCCGTCGTGCTCACCGTCGCCTACCGCCTCTACGGCGCGGTCCTCGCGCGGCTGTTTCGGCTCGATGACGCCGCCCCGACTCCCGCGGTCACGCTCCGGGACGACGTCGACTACGAGCCGGTCGCCCCGCAGTTGCTCATGGGGCAGCACTTCTCCGCGATCGCCGCGGCCGGGCCGATCGTGGGTCCGATCCTCGCGGGCGTCGCCTTCGGCTGGCTGCCGGCGCTCGTGTGGATCCTGCTGGGGAGCATCTTCATCGGCGGGGTGCACGATTTCTCGGCGCTCGTCGCCTCGGTCCGCCACCAGGCCCGGTCGATCGCCGAGGTCGTCCGCGAGCACATGAGCCGGCGCAGCTACGTCCTCTTTCTCGCGTTCGTCTGGATCGCCCTCATCTACATCGTGGTGGCGTTCACCGACATCACGGCCTCGAGCTTCGTCGGGCGCCAGGCGCTCGAGAACGGCGAGACGGTCTCCGGCGGCGGGATCGCCACGTCGAGCCTGCTCTACCTCGTCCTGCCGATCGTCATGGGCCTCTGCATGCGCCTCCTCAAGATGCCGCTCTGGCTGGCGACGATCGTCTTCCTGCCCCTCGTGGGTGCGGCGATCTGGGTGGGCCAGTCGATTCCCTTCGATCTCGGCCGCGCGCTCGGCACCTCCGACGTCGTCGCCCAGAAGGTGTGGGGCGTGGCGCTGCTCGTCTACTGCGTCGGGGCGGCGATGGTGCCGATGTGGATGCTCCTGCAGCCACGCGGCCATCTCGGCGGGTGCTTCCTCTACGTGGCGCTCGCGGGGGCGGCGATCGGCCTGGTGGCGAGCGACCGGCTCGTGGCCGGGGACATGGCCGTGCGCTATCCGGCCTTCACGTCGTGGCAGGCGACGCGGGCGGGCGACCTCGTGCCGATGCTCTTCATCACGATCGCCTGCGGGGCCTGCTCCGGGTTCCACTCGCTGATCGCCTCGGGGACCACGAGCAAGCAGCTGCGGCGGGAGAGCGACGCGCGGGTGATCGGCTACGGCACCATGCTCCTCGAGGCGATGGTGGCGCTCGTGAGCCTCTGCTGCGTGATGGTGCTCGCGGGCGACGATCAACGCGTCGGGCAGCCGCCGAACTTCATCTATGCCCTCGGACTGGGGCGGTTTCTCGAGATCCTCGGGATCCCGAGCACGATCGGCGTGTCGTTCGCGCTCATGGCCTTCACGACGTTCGTGTACGACACGCTCGACGTGTGCACGAGGCTCGGCCGCTACATCATCCAGGAATTGACCGGCCTGACGGGCCGCGCCGGCGCCTGGCTCGGCACCATCGTGACGGCCGGCGTGCCCGTGGTCTTCATTCTCCGGCCCCAGGCGGAGGCGAACGGGGTCGCGGTACCGGTCTGGAAGACGTTCTGGAGCCTCTTCGGCGCGAGCAACCAGCTCCTCGCCGCCCTCACGCTCCTCGGCGTCACCGTCTGGCTGTGGCGCACGAGGCGGGAGGCGTGGGTCTGGCTCGTGACCGGGCTGCCGACCGCCTTCATGTACGTGATGAGCACGTGGGCGCTCGTCTCGATGACGCTGCCGAGGTTTCGCGGCACGGAGGGCGTCGTGTTCCCGACCGACCCGGTGCCGTGGGCGGGTCTCGTCCTGCTGGCCCTCTCGACGGTCATGCTGGTCGAGGCCGTCCTCGCCGTCATCGGTCCGCGTCAGCCGCCGACGAGGTCGCGTCTGCCGTCACCTGCCGGAGGCCACGGGGCGATCACGGTCGGCGGTTGACCCGGGCGGGTCGTCGTGCGCGGGCCGCTCGACTGGGCCGGCGAAGCACACGAGCACCGACGGCAGGATGAAGAAGTCGGCCACGAGCGCCGCCACGATCGCGAAGATCGAGAGTGCCGCGAAGGTCCGCAGCGGTGGCAGCTGGCAGACGAGCAGGGGCGTCATGCCGGCGACGAGCGTGAGCGCCGCGATCACCATCGCCCGGCCGCTCGTCGAGAGCACGGAGGCGACGGCCTCCCGTGTCGGGAGTCCGTCGCGGCGGCCGCGGAGGAACGCGCTCACGAAATGGATCGCGCTGTCGTCCGCGAGGCCCAGGGCGATGCTGAACGTGACGGCGCTCGCGAGCCGCAGCGGCTCGCCGACCACCACGAGCGCGGCGGCGGTCGCGAGCAGCGGAAACAGATTGGGCAGCACGCACAAGAGCCCGTAGCGCAGCGAGCGGAAGCCGATCACGGTCATCAGCAGGATGATGACGGCCGACGTGAGAAGGCTGGTGCGCGTGTCCTCGATGATCTGGTAGACGGCGCGGGCGGCGGTGACGGCCGACCCGGTCAGTCGGATGCGGAAGCCGGGGTGGTCGGCCTCGATGGCGGCGAGCCGACGGGCGACCTCGTCGAACTCGGGCAGGAGCCGCGCGGCGCCGATGTCGGGCACGTGCGCGGTCACGACCGCGCGCCGCAGGGACTCGCGCAGCAGTCGGTGCAGGTTGCGATCGGGGACGCGCCGGAGCCAGCGGAACGCGGTGGCATCGGTGTCGCCGTCCGTGGCGAAGCCCTGGAGAAGGTTGCGGACGGAGAACGCGTTCGCGAGCACCCCGCTCGCCTCGAGGTCGTCCCCGACCCGCGTGAGGACGTCGAGAACCTGTGGCGACTCGATCGACAGGGGCTCGGGCCACTCCACGATCACGGACGCCAGCAGCGACCCGCCGAGCTTCTCGTCGCACCGCGTCGTGACCACGATCGTCGGATTGCCCGGCGGCAGCATCTCCAGCCAGCGGACGTCGGACTCGAGCCGCAGGGCCACGACGAGGAGCGCCGAGGTCACGGTGAGGGACACCCAGACGCACAGCCACGGGCGCGCGAGGCACGCCAGTGCCCATCGCTGGAGGAACCGGGTCGGATCGGGCGTGTCGGGCCTCGCGGCATCCCGCGGTCCCGCCTCCGTCCCCGGCTCGACGGGCAGGGCGCCGTCGCGCCCGCGGAAGCCGAGGATCGCCAGGGTCGGCATGACCGTGAGCACGGCGACGAGCCCGAGGATCGTGCCGACGGCACCCGCGATGCCGAACTGTCGAACGCCCGGGATCTGCGCGACGCCCAGGGCGCCGAAGCCGACCGCGGTCGTGAGCACCATGAGCACGCACGCCGAGCCGACGTCGAGGAGCGACCGGCTGACGGCATCGAGCGGCCCGAGGCCCCGCGCGCGGGCGGCCCGATAGGCGACGATCAGGTGCGTCGAATCGCTGAAGGCGAGAACGAAGACGAGGCTCGGCAGGATCGTGTTGAGCCCGTTGATCCGCTGGCCGGTCCAGCCCATCCACCCGAGCGTCCACACCAGGCCGATCGTCGGGCCGGCGAGCGCCGTCGTCACGCCCTGCAGACTGCGGAACGCGACCACCGCCACGCCGAGCGTCATGACGCCGGCGAGGAGGATGCTCCGGTAGAACTCCCGCCGCACGGCGTCGATCACGTCCACGCGCAGCGGCGGGTGGCCGGCGAGCGTGACGGAGATCGGCGTGCCGTGGGTCGCGTCCGCCACCATGGTCCGCAACCGCTCCACCTGCCGCCGGGTCTCCGCGATGCCACCGGAGGTCTCACGCAGGCGAATCGCGATCAGGAACACGCTGCCGTCCTGCGACACGAGCTGTCCCACGAGCGCCGGATGCGCGCGGGCCGCCGCGAAGGCGCCCGCGAGCCGCTCCGGGGTGAAGTGCTCCGGCGTCCGCGGAAACAGGGGCACGAGGGGCCGGCCCACGCGGCGGGCGTCGAACGGGCTCGACACCGACATCACCTCGTCCTCGTCCCGAAGCCGCTCGATCAGGCCGAGGACGACCCGCACGGTCTCCGGATCCCGCGGCGAGAGGCCCTCCACGGCCGCCAGCACGTCGGTGTCGTCCGCACCGAAGTCGCGAAAGAGCTCGTCCAGGAGCGCCTTGTCGCGCGCGTCGTGATGGACGAAGTTCCGGGGCTCCTCGTCGAAATCGACGCGCCCGAGGCCGACGACGGCGAACGCCGTGGCGACGGCCACGAGCGACGCGACGAGCCAGGCACGGTCACGGACGAATCCGGCATACCAGGTCATCGGATGGAGCGACCCGTCGTGCCGGTCATTCGTGCTCACCCTCGATCCGCGCCGATCCATCCTCGTCGATCGTCACCTGCAGCCGCATGGGATGGCAGCAGACCGGGCAGTCCTCCACGTAGTCCTGGGAGCATCCGGCCGAGACGTCGACCGGAACGACGATCTCTTCCCCGCACGAATCGCAGACGTAGCTCGCCTCGGGCTGCGCCTCCCGCCGTCCGCGGCGCCGCCTCGGTCGCTTCTTCATGGGGCGCCTCCTCCGGCGTTGCGGCGTGCTCGTTTCCTCGCGCGCCGGGCCGGACCCGGCTGCAATACCATCATCATCGATAGACTGTCCGATCGAAACCCGGTCCGGCTCGCCGGCACGCTCCACGAAGGAATCATCGCCATGCATCGACCCCGTTCAATCCGCATCAGCGTCGCCCTCGCGATCCCCCTCGTGCTGCTCGGTGCCGCACGGGCCTCCGCATGCACCCGTTGCCTGCGTGTCTTCGCGGACGGCGCGGTGATCGTCGGCAGATCGATGGACTGGGTGGAGGATCCCGGGTCGGAGATCTGGGTCTTTCCGCGGGGCATGCGCCGGCAGGGCAATGCGGGGCCGACGAGCTTCACCTGGACGAGCCGCCACGGGTCGGTGGGCGTCAGTTTCTACGGCGTGGCGACGGCCTGCGGGATCAACGAGAAGGGTCTCGTCGCCAACCTGCTCTACCTGGCGGAGAGCGACTACGGGAAGGCCGTGGCGGGACGGCCGAACATGTCGATCGGCGGCTGGGCCCAGTACGTGCTCGACTCCCACGCCACGGTCGCGGAGGCCGTCGCGGACCTCGAGCGTGAACCGTTCACGATCGTGGCTCCGGTGCTTCCCAACGGGGATCCCGCCGTGGGGCATCTGGCGATTTCGGATCCGACGGGGGACTCCGCGATCTTCGAGTACCTCGGCGGTCGACTCATGATCCATCACTCGCGGGACCACAGGGTGATGACGAACTCGCCTCCGTTCGATCAGCAGCTCGCACTGAATGCCTACTGGCAGGGGATCGGCGGGGACGTGATGCTCCCCGGCACGATCCGGGCCAGCGACCGCTTCGTGCGGGCGAGCTTTTACGTGGACGCGATTCCGGACACCCTGTCGGGCACGAAGGCCATCGCGTCGATCTTCAGCGTGATCCGCAATGCGTCGGCTCCGCTCGGGATCAGCACGCCGGGTGAGCCGAACGTGGCCAGCACGATCTGGCGGACGGTCTACGACCAGAAGGACCGCGTCCTCTTCTTCGATTCGGCGACGAGCCCGACCGTGTTCTGGATTCCGCTCGAGCGGTGCGACTTCACCCCCGCCGCGCAGGTCAGGAAACTGCCGCTCGCGGGAGGCGAGACCTACAACGGCGATGCCTCCGCCGCGCTCACCCCCGCGAGCCCCTTCGAGTTCCTTCCGGCCGTGGCGCGGTGATCCCGCGTCAGGCATGACCGGCCGCCACGCCGCCTTCGGAGCCCGCCGCCGTCCCATGCCTCTGATCACGCTCCGCGACCTGCACGTGCGGTTTCGAGGGCCGCCGCTGCTCGACGGCGTCTCGTGCCACGTGGAGGCCGGCGAACGAATCGGCCTGCTCGGCCGCAACGGCGC
>Ga0214917_10002505_pt1 | contig 22225 bp, 45 predicted proteins | sample LL_1208_BB_MetaG_FD_177983 | JGI IMG/M metagenome (GOLD analysis project Ga0214917, IMG submission 177983) | Freshwater microbial communities from Lake Lanier, Atlanta, Georgia, United States - LL_1208_BB | ecosystem: Environmental > Aquatic > Freshwater > Lake | place: USA: Georgia | collected...
ACACACTGCAATTAGCCGATGGATTGAAGCTGGAATTCCCGTACCTCAAGTTGCCAACTGGGCTGGTAACACCAGTGAGATTATTTTTAAACACTATTGCAATAGCACAAAAGAATACGAGATGCCTGAGCTTTGACTGGCCTACATGCTACAATTACCAAAGATGCTTTATCGTTATGGCTATCGATTACACTTGGAAAATCGCCCAATTAGAACGCGAAACGAAAGATGGTTTTGTTTTTACGGCTCACTGGACCATTAATGCCCTAGAAATTGAAGAAGACAAGCAATATTCAGCCAGTGCTTATGGTTCAATTGGTTTTCAACGTCCTGAGAATTTAATTCCTTTTGAAGAATTAGATGAAGAATTAGTTATAAGCTGGGTAAAAGAATCCATGGGAGAAGAGCAAGTAGAAAGCATAGAAGCAGCTATGAATGGGCAGATTGCCGAACAAAAAGCTCCTACCAAAGCACAAGGACTGCCCTGGAGTCAAAACAGCGACTAAGATAGGCATTGATTCATTGTTTTATCATGGCTTGCAAAAAAAGTGCGCTAGTGACTGCCATCAATTCTTATGTGGCTGCTCGTTTAACTAACGATAGTCCTTTGATCAATGCTGCAGCAGGCATATTACAACCATTGCTTGATTCCATTGAATATGCCCCTGAAGAAGATGAAACCACTGGTGTCGATGATAAGACAGAAAGCTGATGGGAGTTAAATCAAAAGGAGGAAACGCAGCTCTCAAGCGCGAGCATGATCCTGGCGCTCCCAAGACTACTTCTATTGGGCAAGGCAAACATTCACGTCCAAGGCGAAAAGGTAAGAAACCAATGAGAGGGCAAGGTACGAGATAAAACAATTAAAATGAATAAAACAAATAAAAGCTATCATGGCTCAAAACATAGTTAACGGCGAGCAGTATGAAGCCTTTTTAATTAAAGGCGACATTGATGGCAGTGCAGTAAATATAGAAGGAGAGGTAAATATAAATAAATTACAAGGTAAATCTGCATTTGCCATAACCCCTAATGATGGAACAGATTTAACGTCCATTACTACGGGTGTATATGTAGGGTTTACTGGTAATATAAGTCTTATCTGTTCTGGTGATACAAACCCAGTCACTTTATTCAATGTGCCAGGTGGTAGTTTTTTACCATTGCAAGTAAAAAGAATTAGATCTTCTTCCACCACTGCTTCTGGTTTAGTGGGGATTTTGTAATGATTTTTACCATCGCTCTTGCTTTTCATAATGCGCTTAATCGTGGCATTACACGTCTTTATTTACTGATGGAAGATGGCTTATATTTAGAATTAGAAAATGGTCAAATGATTGAATTAGAAGCATAAAACCATTACAATGATATTTGCCATGGAAAATTAAGATGGGACAAGTTATTCGCAGTGGTGAGCAATTTGAAACCAGCATTCAAGCTGATCATCGCGGGCAATTACTTCAACAAGGCCCTGATAGTGGCGCATTAGATGCTTTTGGCAGGCAGCGCTTTAGCCAACCATTTACATTATTTGATTCCATGTTGCGTTTTACGAAACGCACTGATTTATGGAATGAATCAACAGTAAGCAGCGGCACTACTAATTTTTTAACAAATGAAAGTTCATTAGAACTCAAAACAACAGTAGCATCAGGCGACACTGTATTACGTCGCTCACGTAGATATTTCCCATATCAACCAGGCAAATCTCTGATGATGATGGCTAGCTTTGCTGGCAATCAACCATTGGCTGGTTTAGTGCAAGAAGTGGGATATTTTGATGATAATAATGGCATTATGCTACGAGCTAATGGTACCACTATACAGTTTGTAATTAGAAGCAAAGCATCTGGTTCTGTTGTAGAAAATATTATTAATCAATCATCATGGAATATTGATACGTTTACAGGCTTAGATTTTAGTAAAGTTAATATTTTAATGATTGATTTAGAATGGTTAGGAGTGGGGCGAGTTCGTTGTGGTTTTGTAGTCGATGGTGAAATCCGTTATTGTCATGAATTTAATCATGCAAATAATATTAATAGTGTTTACATGACATCAGCAATATTACCAGTTTCATATCGCATCCATAATTCTTCCGCCATTGCTTCTGCCGCCACCTTAAAGCAAATTTGCACCAGCGTTATAAGCGAAGGCGGCTATCAGCCTTCTGGCCCTATTTATATTGTAGGAAGAGGAGCCTCGTCATTTACTGCTATTTCTTCTGAAACAATGGTGGCTGCTATTCGTATGGCTAGTGGTCGCACTGATAATATAATTTTACCAGCTCAAGTTGATGTAAGTATTGGTGGTAATTTATCAGCTAATGCTGTAGCACAATGGCGTTTACGCTTAAATCCAACCGTTAGTGGCGAATGGTTAAATGCAGATAATGGCAGAGGTAATGTGCAGGTAATGGCGAGCGGCACATTCTCTGGTGGCACTGTTGTAGGCGCTGGTCTTACTGCCGCTCGTACTGCTGTTGAATTTACACCTGATAGTGGACTGGCATTATCGTTAGGACAAACTATTGACAACACTAGCGACATATTAATTTTAACTTTACAATGCAGCTCTTCTCAAAATGCTACCGGCTTGCTGGGATGGAGGGAATTGGTGTAAGATATAGCATCATATTTCATTGCCATGGACGATCATCACAAAACACCGTCAAATGATAGTCAATCTGTAGCTAAATGGATAAATTCTCCTGAATTAAAACAATTGCGTAAAGCATGGTTGCAAAACGAAATGCTAGAAAAAGCTCAAGATGATGCCTGGTGGGATAGCTTAAATAATGATGCTAAAAGTCAAGCATTTAGACAAATCACAAAGCTCATACATAAAGCAGATGTACAAGATCGAGGCTCATATCGTCATGCCATGTATGATATTTTTGGCCTTGGATATTGCGATGGACTGACATATTATATGCAATTGCATAATCTTATCCATCAAGGTCTTGAAGTGGAACAGAAACTTTGCAAGAAGGATGATACTGATGAACGCAATGATGGTACATGCGGCTTGCCATAGTCATTCCTAAGGAAAACATTATTAAGCCAACAATAATTTCCATAAAAACAAAATATCTTTTTTTAGTTTAAGCCATCTAAAGTCCAAGTGATGCGCAATTCACCACCCAAAGCCTTTACATCATCGCTAGCGCTATCAGGAGCCTCGTGAACAATCATCACGGAGGGAACAATGGCATTGGGCATGGGCGTGATTTCAGCAGCAGGGAACAGCTCCTGAGCCTTCTCTGCAAGCTTCGTTGCAATTACAGCCCGTTCTTCTTTTTCCCATTGCTTGACTAAAACTACGACTTGCTCATCTACCTTTTTTATTGTTTGCTCAGTTTTCCATTGAGCCCAATCGGCCTTGCACCAAGCCAATAAAGCTTTCACCCATGGATTAAAAGCAAGCTTAGGCCATTTGCGAATAGCAAATAAAGCTAGCTCATAACATAAAGCATTAAATGGAATATTTTTGCTCATATTTCTTGATAAACACTAACAAATATTGTTCCAGTTTTTGCTAATGGTATAATTTTATCACGAAGGTCAATATTTTTACAACGTACACATCCATGCGTAGGGAATAATTGCTGAGTTGGTGCCCAAGCACCAGGCCATCCGCAAGCACTGCCGCCGCCATGAATCATAATTCCAGCCCTGCCATTACCAGCTTCTTGATTCTCTAGTTCTACCATGTCTAAACTATACCAGCCATAACTCATTAAAGTGCGATCATACGCAGGATTATCTCCCACTTGTTCATAATCGCGATAAATAGCACCAATGCGATAAAGGCCAGGAGGGGTATCAGAATTAGTAAGCTTCCATTCTTTGTCTGAATATTGCCCACGAGCTAAACAAGGTATTGTCCATAAAAGTTTTCCATTAAAGGAAAAAGCTTTCATGGTTTCTGATAAATCGTTAACAATTAAATGATGATCACCAATTTTAAAACCAAAATCTTGAGGGCGTTTTTGGGGTCCGATAACAGTCATAGTTTTAGGCTCAATAAAAGTAGCAGTTTCAGGAGCATATTCTTTCATTAATTTCGATAGCTTTACCGGATAGTCAGGATCAGTAGCATAGCCTTGTTCTTTTAACATACGAGCAGCAGAATAACGATTAGCTGCTCTATTTATTCCTTTATACGATTGCCAATCTTTATACCAATGCTTAACTAAATAATCAATTGCAGCAGCTAAGCTAGGGAAATCAATAAAGCCATCTTGAATTGTCACCCATTGACCATCGTACCATTCTTGCGTGGTACGTTTTGTTCCATGTCCTTTAAGGCCAAATGGATTATTTGCACCAGAAAAGTGCTTCCCAAAGTTACTTTCTACTGCCCATTGAGCTGCTACTAAGTCAGGAAATTTAGCCCCTACTTTTTGAGAGTAGAGGCTAACGCCTTGCCAGGTATTAGCAACAATAGTCACTTGCTAGCGCGAAAGAAAGTTTTAAGCATATCCATGATCAATTGCAAAATATTGTTGCTTCTCCAAGGGGAATTGTCAAGAATTTGGTCTGCAGCAGCAACGATGATGCCACCAATAATAAACCATTGAATTGGTTCCATGAGAATAAAAGCGTTTAAATAAAGTTTAGCGCTTTATTTCCAAAAAGCGCACACGCTCTTCTAGGTGCTTCATGCTTTCAGTTAAGACATCAAGCTTTTCCGTGATATTGTCCACTTGAGTGGTGATTTTGACTTGCTGATGTCCTACACTCATCATCATACCGCCAGTGGCAAGAAGCATACCGGCAGTTAGCACCACTGCAAAATCCGCAAGTTTTGCCTGCCAGTCTTTCATGATAATGAATCAATCCTTTTATTCATTCTACAACTTCCACTATCAATTAAATTAGGCTTTAAGCTTAAAACAAGCCAATCAAATATCACCATGGGGATAAGCAATGGGCCTGAAGAACTTCTCCATTCGCTTTCTGAATTACGTCCCGGTGATGCAAAACGTCGATATCGAAAGAGTATTTTTGAAGACTTTCCAACAAGAGGACCATTAGGACATTGTGCTTGCGCTTATTGCGGGAAATGGACTGAAAAACTAACTATTGATCACATCATACCAAAAAGTAAAGGGGGACCACATTTTTCAAGATGGAATAATTCTCCTTGTTGTTTAGCCTGTAATTCAAGTAAAGGCAATTTACTATTATTTGAATGGTGGCGTCCTCAGCGTTTTTGGTCACAATCTCGCGAGGAAGTATTAATGAGTTGGATTTATAATAATAGTTTTATTAGTGCTCATACTGATTTATCAGACTGGGAAGCTTGGTGTGAAGCGACACAACGAGCATTGCCATTACATAAAAAGGAGATGCCAATCATTCCATTTCTAATGGGAAGATGCCAAATGGTTTAACTAAGATAAGCGTTCTGATGGACCATAACGTTGCACCATATGCATATCAGAATCAATGGGAGTATTCAAAACAGTATTTGCAGCTTCCTCAATTGATTTCCTGAAAATATCTTCACGATCAAGATAAGCTAATAATTGTTCCAAATACCATTGACACTTCAATAAATCTTCTTTGCCATTTTTGTTTTCGTAACGATATAAATATTTAATGCAATTACCTTTAAGGAATCCTTTGAATCCTGCTGGTGTCATAGAAGCTTCAATTGATTCTATACATTCAATGCGGCCAGAAGTGTAATGCGAAGGATTGATAGGATTAGACATGATTAAAATTGATAATTGTTTTCAGCAAAAGCATCAAATGCTTCAGGGGCAACTTGATGACCAAGCGTTAATAAAGCTTCAGCATAAAGCTGAATTTCACCTTGAGCACCATGACTTTTTCGTAATGAAATGAAGTGGAATAGTGCATGTAAACTACATGTCCAAATGAAGCTTGTATATAGCGCAGCAGGCAAAATTGCTCTAGCCTGCTCTTTGCTCACACCAACTAATAATAAGGTTTCATAAGCTTGCTTAGACGCCTCTAGAGCGACGATATATTGCCTTAAGGCCAACAATTGGCTTTCGCTATCTAACGGGCCTGCAGAAGTTTGGCGATTACTTTCGTTTTGCTTAACAAATTCCCATGGCACATAAAACTCAGCTTCTTTTGCTGTGCAATAACGAAAGCTTTTTTCATTCCAGCCAAGTTGATCATCAACATAAGTAGATGCCACTGTATGTTTCCACCATTGCCTTGCAACAAACAATGGTGCTTTAATTGCCCATTTAAATACCACCCCTCTAAAAGGAGAAGTATGGTGATGTTTTGCAAGATAACGTAAAAGTTTACCGTCACGTTCTGTCCAGGTGATACTTTCAGAATCAAAAGATTGCCTAGCATCATTAACTACAGACAAGCTATTCCCCATTGAATCAACTAAACACAAAGAACTTTTACCATCATTAAGAGGATCAAGTGAAGATTTATGAACGATCATTTTGGAATGCAAGAAATGGGGCGAATGCGTTGCATTGCAACTATATCAGAAATCAAGCCTTGCTCTTCATCCCATTTGATAATTGCTGCTTTTCTTCCATTGTTTCCTGTCGTCAATCCTGCAAATAATCCATATATTGAAGTGGGAACTGGGCCAGCAGCCGTATAAGCAATTAGCACCACTCGTTCCCCTATGGTCCATTCATAGCCTTTAGGAAGCCTGGTGAGAGCATAGCGGCGGGAAACCGGATGCATAATTTCGGCTTTTTCACCATTCTCCATGGCCTTTGCAAAGCACTTGCGCCGATCGTTTAGCTGTAGCCTAGTAACGAAAGAAAAGCATTTTGCCATGGCTTCATACTGTATCCCAATTGAAATGAATTACAATGGGCGGAAATATATTGCCACCATGGGACCATTTGAACATTCTGCGGAACGTGAATTTGCTTTAACAGTAAATAAACGCGCAATTGATAATTGTTCAGACATAAACCAACTCAAACCTGTAGCCTTAAATTTATTACAAGGATGGTGTTCAATGCAAACAGCTTTTCAAAGCCTAATGTTAGAAAATATTAAACTTCGTCAAGCTTTAGATGTTCGAGATAAAGATTTAAAAGCTGCTGAAGAACTAATGATTCAAGCTGGTAATACTATCGAGCAGATGCAATGTGAGCGGCAATCAATGAAAGCCATGAAGCTTCCTTGGCCATTTGGCTAGTTAAGAGGAAGATCGTCCAGTTGCTTGTATATGCGAGATTGTATTTGCAACAATCACGCTCATAACCGCTACCAGTGACATGACGGCCACGAATGTAAATGCCACCTTGGATTTCGATGCCAGTGCAACTGTCGGAGTGAGCAAAGTCAAGACGATACCTTTTTGAACGTTTACTTTTGGAATAGCGCTTTTGATAATCAACTTCCCATGCTGGAATATCAGAAAATTCTCTTTCAAGAATTAAATTAGGAAACTGAGATTGCCAAAGACTAAGGAATTGATCTTCAATAGCGCTCAATGGTTAAACTGCAGCGAATTGTACTCTAGACGATTGTTTCTGGTAAATGCCTTCATATGGCTTGCTGGTTTCATCAATACCAAAAAGCACCAGTTGTGCAATACCTTCATTTGCATAAATACGAATGGGAGTTTTTGTTGGATTTATTAGACACATCGTTAAATGACCAGTCCACCCAGGTTCAATGGGAAGAATATTAGCAATAAGACCACAACGACCATAAGTAGATTTACCTTCGCATAAAGCGAATACATTATTGGGCATTGATATTAATTCAAGACTTGTACCTAATGCATAAGTATTAGGAGGAAGAATAAAGTAACATGAGCCATCTTCTTGCTCTTGTAAAATTGCATCAGCAACACTAGCTTTGTAATTTTTAGGATCAACTATAGAACCATCAAAAAAATTTTCTGAAGGTTCATGAACTAAAAATTCAACAGAAGACAATCTAATGTCATAACCTGCTTGTGATAAACCATAAGAAATTGCTTTTGTACCATTATCAAGTGTACGTCGTTTTTCACTAATAAATGGCAAGAAAATATCGTTTTCAGCTAACTGAATGATTTGTTTGTCATTAAGCAGGGTCATGATGATGAAGAAGAAAAACGACTAAAAGCACTACCAATAAGCCAAGCCAAAATGGTGACAGGCCAAAAGGGCAAAGACGGCCAGATGGCGGTCAATGCCCAAGCAGCTAAACAAGCTACTGCCAAATTTAAGGCAACATAAAGAATGACAGCCAAGATAATGACAGAAGCTTTCATGGTTTAGAAGACGTCGTTGGTTTCAACGTCATTTTGCCACACACTAGCATAGCCTTTAGGGCCATCTTTATCACCTTTGACTTTAACGCTGCCCGTCAAGTTAGGTGCCTTGTCAGAAGTGCGCTTTTCATTTACCCATACGGCCATATCAAGCGAATAGTTACCACGTTCATTGGGACCAGCTTTCTTCAATGCGTTAAGCACTTCAGGAGTTAAGTCGATTGCAGCGGTGATTGGGGGCCTGTTGGCCATGGTGTTTCTCCGTGGGAGTGTTGGTGATGCCCTGTTGGGCTTGCTTATCTTACCCCTTATCCATCGTTAAAGCAAATGCTTTTCCGCCTGGATAGAACTGATTGAAGTATCTCTTAATAGTGTCTTGCATGACGGCTTGCTGTTGCACCAGTTCAAAGCCATCCATCTGCAATATTTGTAGTTCTGCTTCGCATTCAGGTGCTTCGGGGTCATATACGCTGATCACGCAATAGGCGGCTTCAACATCGATGCCATACATTTGCTCTGCTGCCATTGAATAAGCGCCGAGTTGTTTTTTATAATCCGCTAGTTGATAATCAGGCTTCACCTTGTAACTGGTTTTCCAATCCATTAGCGCAATAGCACCATCAGCCATAAGTGCTAATTGATCTAACGTTCCTGAATAGCCAATACCTTCATCTCCGCCCCACCAAGCCACTGCACTTTCAGCTAATAATGGCTTATCAATTAGCTCCAGAAAGGGTTCAATGGCATTGAAATATGGCTGCCATTCTGCTTTATGTTCTAAATGATATTCAATGTCTTCACCATTGAATAAATCTTCTATTACGCCATGCATCCAAGTGCCGCGATCAGCAGCAAGCCTCGTGCGACGATTTGCCTCTTCATCTCCCACTCGTTTACGCCAGTTAATTAGGGCCATGATCTTACTAACTGGTGCCATGGAAGATAGTACAGTGGTAACAGAAGGCAGAAGCATTCCTTCTGGAATATTTGGGAACTGGCTACAGGTGTAATGGCGTTTACCATTAAGCGAGATCCGACTGGGTTCGTAACGGGCAAGTTGATGATTTTTCATTCGCTAAATTTCAGCTCTTGTCATAATGCCTCACTGAATAAAGAACCATTTTCATCAAGAGAATAAGTGCCAGCGAAGGCTCGCGCAAAGCGAGCCACCACTAGATCTATTTCTTTCCCTGCACAAAAACTTCCACCTCCTTTAATGCTTGTTCCGTTGACACTTCACAAGCTTTCCTTAAAGTATCTAGCTCGCTAGTCATTTGAGCTTTAGTTAATTTCAATCCTTCCTCTTTAATCCATGCCGTGACCATGGTGGTTACTACATTGGCAAACATTGCCGCATCTTTAATGTCATCACCTTTAGAAAGGCCAAGGGCTTCCAACGCTGTTTTACCAGCAATCATGCTCCTGCGTTCTTCTCCATAGCCGAGGGGATTGGCTTTACAGAAGCTAAGAAGTGCTTCCTTGCCGTTAAATTCACTACCACTGGCGGCAGGAATCCCTGTTGCTCCAGGAACAGCAGCATGCTCTGCAACTGGCGATGCTTTCGTGCTTGCCCTCGCAGCAGACTTCGTTGCTTCCTGTTGGAGCGGGAGTTTAGTAGGTTCCGTTTCATCACTTTTAGGGATGTCTTCACCAGAATAAAGCTTGAGCCCTAAACCAGTAAAAGTTGCAATACATTTAACACTTGCTCGTTGGATATTATCGCTTACTTGACGAGCATCAAGTTCTTTCACTGCATTATGTTTATTATCCATAATGGGAAATACTAATGATGGAGTGCGACGACATCCATCAGTTAAATATGGGCGTAATAACCAGCAGCCAATCTGACCAAATACTGGCCATCCCATTGTACTTTCTTCAAATGCTACAAATAGTGTTGGGAATTGTTCTTTTAAATAACGAAAAGCAAAAGGCCATGATAAATAAGAAAGGCCCTTATAGTTCTTCTCAACATGTTCGCCAATAGCAAGTTCATAAGCTTTAGTAAAAGCTTCAGGCGAAATTTCTAACGGAGAAAAAACGCCATTCATTCTATCAGACATAAAAGCAGCAGCAGGTGATTGCATGAATTTAGGATCGTAGAGGAAATAAGAAGAAGAAGGAAAAGAATTAGTCATTCGTAGCAATTATTACAAAGGTCGTAAAATAAAATAACTTTTGATGGTATTTCAGTTTCCTGAGTTACCATACTGTTACCAGGGAGGGGCCAATGGGGGCAAACTCTCACGTCAGAAATGGTTTCGACGTGTTCCCAGTCAAATCCTTCCGTTAGAGCATTTGGCTCAAACGAAAGCAAAACTTCAGTGTCTTCAGACACCGTTTGAGTGGCGGCAGTCAGAGCTGTAATCAATTCGTGGATTGTCATGGCAGGCAAGGGGATGGAAGGGAGTGATCAATAATTAATGGCCAAACGCTATTTGACAGCGTGGCATTGCCCTCAAAAACAGGGCATGAACGAATGAGTCGTTCCAGGGCTTCAGAACGAGACAAATCACCATCTCGTGCAATTGCAGTGAGGTGATTGTATGCCTGATCTGACAAGGTGAAATGGCGGCGATGCTTACCACCGTCATAGGGGCTTTTCGGCATGATTATTGCAAAGGTCATGCCCACAATACCGCTTCAGCAAGCCCCTGCCACCATTTCTTTCATAAGGATTGCTTATGGCCACAAGACCTTGCAAGCCGCTGATATTGCTGTAATGATGGTAAATGCAATTCCTTGCGCTGCGCTAATGGCCTTTTCGATTCTTGATTTTTTAGACCAGTTGACTCGCAGTTCAGAGGATAAAAGCAAATTTATCTGTCCGGCCTGTGGTGGTAATAATTTTTCGATAAATAAAACCAATGGTGCTTATTCTTGTTTTAATGATCCAAGTCCAGCTCATCGAGCAGAAATCCGCGATAAATTAGCTCCAATGGTGCGATGGGAAAAGCCTCCTCGAAGTGCAAAATCATATTCATTTCCTTATTTCGATAAAACGGGCACTGAAGTGGTGGTAGTGCATCGTGATGATACCAGCGGCACTAAACGCATTTGGCAAAATTTTCCAACCATTGATACTACTGTCCCTAGCCATAAATTGCAATTACAACAAATAAAAGCTGGGATATTACCTTATAAATATAATGAAGCAATTGAATTTAGTAAAGAAAGTGGACTGCCAATAATAATTGTAGAAGGTGAACTTACGTGTGATGCAGTATGGTCTATTGGTTTACCATCAGTTACTTTTCTTGGTGGCAGCAAGCAATATCGTACTAATGGTGATTATTCACAATTATTTAAACAACATAAATTAGTACTAGCACCTGATCGTGATGAACAAGGTGTGGCATTTATGCGTGAAATTGAAACTGATAATCCTGGTGCTCAATGGTTATATGCAGATCCAAAATCATGGGAATGGCGTAATCTTCCTAGTGGCAATGGGTTAGATCTAGCTGATTACATTGCAGAAGGTGCTAGTAAAGATGATTTATTAGCTTCAATTACAACTAGCCGTCATAAAGGGCAAGACGGTAAACCATCTTATGAAGAAATTCTTACCACCATTGAAAATTTTATTGGGCTTTATGCTAATGATGCTCGTACTGTTTATGAATTTACATCATGGTTAGAGCAACGTGGCATAAAGATGAGTCAACAGAATATTGATAAAATTATTGAAGATGCCAAATATCGTATTTATGGCCGTGAAGAAATTGAAACAATTGATGCTCTTACTATTGCAAATTCTGAGGAATGTAGGGAATGGTTAATTGCAGGTATTATGCCACTAGGAAGTGTAATGTTATTAGCTGCATCAGGTGGTACAGGTAAATCAACTTTAATTTATAATTGGGCTTTAAATGTTGCATTAGGACAAGAGTGGAGTGGTAGAAGATGTATGAAAGGAAAAAGTTTGATTATTCAATCAGATGAACCATTAGTTGATACCAGTGAAAAATTAAACATTATTGGTTATAAGGAAGCAGGATTAAAGGAAAATACTATTGCCTTTTGGGAAAATTGGCGTTTTGGCCATATAAATCAATTAGAAGAATATGTGCAAAAACATCGCCCTTTATTTATTGCCATTGATTCATTAACGGCTTGTTTAGCAGGCATGGAAGTTGATTTGGTGCGCAGCAATGCAGGGGATGTTATTTATGGCCTTCGTGATATTGCAAATAAATATAAAACTAGCATTTGTATTTTGCACCATTTAAATAAGAATGGTGGTACCAGGGATTCAAGCAGTTTTGTTGATAATGTAAGTGAAGTGGTGAAACTTACTCGTCCTGATAATTGTCCTGATACGAACCAGTTTCATTTTGAATGGACAAAAAGCAGAAGCGGCCTCACTGGAAAGCATTTGCTACAACGTGATTCATTAAATTATGGTTGGCATTATGCGGGGCCATTGAGTGGTTCCCTAAAAGAGCTAGAGCAATGTGTTGGTGCTGTTAAACGTCGTAAGAAAGAGCGGTTCACTAGACTTGAGGTGTCGATGCTGGCAGGTGTAGAGCTATCTGTCGCAGGTAAGATGCTGGAAGTTGCTCGTCGTCAGGGATTGATTACCAGTACGCTGCAAACTGGTCCTAATGGAGAAAAGACGAGGCTCTATCATTCGTGGGATTATGTGGCAGAAGAATGGACTGGCCCTGATATAGAAGAGGAAGAAGAGAAGGAAGAGGAGCGGATGGTAGAAATGGAAGAGTTCTTTTAAATAGTGAGATAAAACAATTCACGAAGGCCCTTTGGGGCCTTTTTTAATGGAAACAATTGCGATTATAATTTATTAACCATTGCATTTTTTCCATGGTAATCATCAATCAACCAGCTCCAGCCCCCCTTGATCCACCAGCAGCTCCCCTGGCGGAAGCCCCCCTAGATATGCCAGCAGCCCCCCTCGATATGCCTTTCACTGTAATTTTGCCTGATGATGCTGAAGAAGAGGAAGAAGAGGAAGAAGACGATTATCCAATTGCTTAACTGGCACAATTAAGCTTGGTGGGGGGGAGTAGAATCGTCCCGAAGACTTTCAAATCGCTTCTACGCGCCTGGGAAGTCTGAAATCTCTTGTCCTGCGGCGCTTTTAGCTAAGCGGGTCAATGGGAAAAGCAAAAGTTTTAGCCCTTTCGCTTAGCACCGTACGAGCAGGTAGACCCCCAAGGTCGTCATTCATAAGGTGCTTTAAATTTCTTTCGCTTTCATTGTTGCCTTTAATGGTTTTATGGTAAGCTAATGATGTTTATTGCACCTTGTTATGCCTTTTCGTCCTATTTCTCCTGAAGTGCTTCCTTCATTGGAACATAAGGGATTAGAGGTGACTGTATTAAATCATCATGGCTATTCAATGCCTGATCGTGGTGCAGCTCCTAAAAGCAGAATGCTATATGGAGCAAGAGATAAAAAAGGCGAGCGCCATTGGCGCTCAAGCCTAGAAGAAATCATTCAATTGATTGATCGCAACTTTGCACCCTCGCCATTGTCTAATCATGACCGTTAATAATATGGATTTAAATGAACCAATGGAAGAACTAATGGAAAAATTAAAAAATATTAAATTGCAGCAAAAAGTACTTAACGAATCTGAAGCATTATGCAAAGAAGAAATACAACAATTTATGCAACAAAATGGCATTGAAAAAGAAACAACAATTCATGGTTCAGTGCGACTACAACAACGCGCCAATAAGCAATATGATAATAACATTCAACATATGGAACAAGAACTAAAAGAAGCTAAAAAATTAGCTGATGATTTAGGTGATTATCAAATTTTAAATTATAAAGAAAGCCTAGTATATTTGCCTCCCAAAGAAGAACAATTCTTTTAACCATGCCAACTCCCCTTATTAATTTTCCTGATGAGCAATCTGAATTGCGTCATGGTTTAAAGGTATTAGTAGATTCTGGTTTAACTTTTGAACAGGTGGAAAAGATTAGAGAAAAGATTGGTTATGGCCCCGGTAAAATTCCATATACAAAAGAAACCACTGGTTTAAGACGTTATATGGTGCAAGAATTATTATCAGCTAACTTAAGCAATTCACAAATAGCAAGAATATTAAAACTCAGCAAAGAAACAGTTAATGCTGATAGACAACAAAACAGAAGTCTATGGACTGAAAGTATATTAAAAAGCCAAGATTGTCATCGCGCTAGATTATTAAATGAAGCGATGGAATTAAAAGAACAAGCATTATTACAATTTGAAGCTAGTAAAAAACGAACAGTTACAACAGTTTCAGAAAGGGGAGAGATGATTACCGTCACAGAATCTGCAGGGGAGTCATCATTCCTTACTGTTGCAAAGAATTGCTTAGAACAACAAGCAAAAGTATTAGGTTTATATGAAATTAAACCACAAGGTGAAGAAAAGAAAAGTTATAAAAATTTCTTAGATGATATTGCTAAAACCATTGGTGATGTAAAAGAAAAAGAAGAAAAAGCACAAGCTATTGATGCAACTTTTACTATAGCTGAAAATGATGAACCAACTGAACCACCATCGGCACTGGCAACTATAAGAATATAAAATAATCATGGAACTGTTGACAATTGCGCTAATATCCGCCATGCTGGTATTGCGTTTCTTACTGCTCCATGAATTTTTCTTCAGTGGACGATTTCCTTCGTCAGGCCAAGTCAGTAAAAGAGGAGACGATTGCTTCCATTGATGACAATCTAACTCCTTTTTTTGAAGATACAGGGTTGATTGGAGTGCCGCCTATATTAGCTGATTCCATTGCCACTTTAGTAAAAACATATGGTGATGAAACATATCGACAAATTGCTTTATTTGCTATTAATCAATGGCATAGTTATCATTCTAATGTTTTACGTAAACAAATTAATAATGATTGTATTCAAGAGGGTTTAGCTATTATGAATGATTTAAGTTGCCTTAGCACAATATTACAATTATTGCAACAAACATGTAGCTTTTCTGGTGATGAGCAATGGTTCAAAATGATAAAAACTAAAATTACTCATGCCATGTTAGAAAAACTTGAAGAGGATAATATTTCTCTTGAAGATTACCTGGAGCAAAGCAAATGATAATAGGAAATATGATGGATGTTTTTACCATTGTTCTTACTAATGGTGATCAGTTTTCTTTTATTGCAAGAGATAAAATAATGGCAATGCAATTAGCAATGGAATTAAATGTAAGTCAAGCAGTTGTAAATATTTATCAATTACAGGAGCCGGATCATGTCTAACTCTATTACCATTGATCCTAATACTTTACCACCATCGGTGTTATTGTATATGCCACCATTATTAAAAGCAAAGGCAAAAGCAATTGCTGCTCAAGAACCATTAGTACATCCAGTGTGGCGTAAATTTGAAGAACGTGGTAATCATTTTGTGGTGCGTACTAATGATTTAAAAGATATTGAAGAAGTGGCTGATTGGGCTAAAAGTTGGTTGATGGAACCAGAAGAACAATTAAGCAAAAGAATGCGGCAAGCATTTCAATCTGTAGTAGATCGCACATGTCGTCATGTATTCTTTCGGCAAGTAGGTAAATATCATGTTATTGCAGAAGGCTGGAAATAATAAGTTTTACTAATCATAAATGGATGTAAATGGGCTTGACAATGGCAATAGGAATGGTGATGATGACGGAGCCTTCACGCAATCCCCATGGTTCCCACAATCCAAACTGAACACGACGGCAGCATCTCTGCTTTCACTTCTAACGACAAATTAGTAATGAACTATGGCCGTCCCATAGTAAATTGCTACCTAGAAATCAAACAATTGCACGACAGCATTACAACATTAGAAGAGTTGCTTTCTGATGTTGAACTGTGTCATAAAATCACCATTATGGAACTGCTTGCTGTTTTGAAAACTGCTTCTCAAAAGCACGAGCTAGAACATGATGAAATTACAGCCGCTCCTACTGCTGATGATCAGCTTGCTTATTTAGTGGCTTATGCTGCTGCAATTGGCATTTAATTAAAACTATTTAATTTCATGCAAAAAGAAGGGGCCTTACGGCCCCTTTCTTTCTATTGGCCTCCGATAGCTTAGCTCCTGAACACAGGGACAGGAAGCCTTACAGGCTAACCATGAGCGCCCGGCATCCCTTACGGGGTAGCCCTTCCTGTCAAAACCGTCCAGCCTTACGGGGAGGACCGACCAACAAAAGAATCATAACATCAATACCACTAAAACGCAACCCTTTCATTTGTGGTACCATGAAGGTTGCTGCTGGGAGACCTGCAGCCCTTGCTATTTATTCTCCAAAACAGTGCTTAAATCATTTTTTCTTTCTGCTTCCATTGCCCTTGGTGCTTTTGCGCCTAATGCAGTGGAGGCTGCTTCAATGTGTTCTCATGCCAGCTTCTATGGCCATGGTGATGGCTATGCCTGGCAAACAATGGCTAATGGTCAGACGATGAATCCGCAAGCCCTTACTACGGCCCATCGCTACTTACCATTTGGCACCAGGCTTCTAGTGAGCAATTCAAACAATGGTAAAAACGTTGTCGTAACAGTTACAGACAGGGGACCATTTATTGCTGGTCGAGAGCTTGATCTTAGTTATGGGGCATTTAATAGAATTGCGAACCCTGGCCAAGGTGTGGCGAGGGTGTGTTGGTCTAAGGCATAATATTGAGGTGTGAGGTATTGGCGGGCTTAGGCCCGCTTTTTTATTTCTTTGGATTGAGATCCAGCCAGCTTTGTAAAGAAAAATCACAAACTCCTTGCCAGATCCGGCTCGTCTCGTAATATGCAATTGCCTTCCTACTGAAACCATGCACGTTCCTTCCATTCGCACCTCCATCGTCCTATTAGGTGCTGCCGCTGGCTTGATTGGCCTGGCCCTAATCGTGCCGGAGCCCCCAGTACATGATCTCCCTGGTCTGGCCGCCTGTCAACTGCTCCACCCTGATCGCTACTGCCGCCTCACCTATGCCCCTAGTACAATTACACCATAAGCAAAGCTGATCGTTTAAGCCGTTGTTTTTCTGCCCTCCATGGGCAATAATTAATTCACTACCACCACGGGCGCGAGCCCACCACCATCCAACCATGGACAAAACCACTCTCATCAAAAACTTCATCCATGATGCTGGCAGCAGCATTATCAGCGTGAGCTTCATTAAGCAAAATGGCGAGCAGCGCTCACTACAATTTAATCCGCTGGATGCACAGGAAATTAAGGGCACCGGCTATGCATTAAAAAATCCTGCCATCATTCGCTGTCGTGATTTCACCATCGCTAAAAACAATGGTGCAGGGGCATGGAGGTCATTTGATTGTGAGCGTGTGGTGAGCATTAAAGCCAGGGGCAACGTTTTGGAGTTTCAGCCATGAGCACAGCAGTTGCTACCAAACCAGATGCAGAATTTTCGCTATGGGGCCGCGATCCTGCTGGCACATGGCACTGGTTTGGTAATGGTTCCCGCCAGGAACTAGAGTTAAAAGCCAAAGGTTTGAAATTTTTATTTACCAATCGATTATGGGAGGTGGTGCCTGGCACTGATCCACCGCATTAATTGTTTCAATTAGTAACGCTAATCAGCCAGGGGTGGCTTCCTGGCTTTTTTAGTGCAATAATTTAGGGACGGAGGCGAGAGCTTCCACCCACCAACACGAAAACCATGGCCAACACCATTGGAACCATTCGTCGATTCACTGCGAACGACAACGAAGCGCTCACCACTGCGGCCCTACGATTCGCCAATCGTCATCTCGCAACTGAGGCCGACAGTGACTATACGTGGCATGAATTGCAGCTCCTCGACGATTCGAGGCTGCGTCGGTTGTGGCAGGCATGTCTATGTAGAGCCCTCCGTGTGCCTGTCTCGGCTGATATCACCGTTGCGCATGGCTACGTTGCCTATCACGTCCGCTAATCCTCACTCACCATTCACCATCACCACCACTGTCATGCACCATCCCTCGTACGAAGCCCGCTTAGAGGCCGACCGTCGAGCCCAGCATTCTGGCTATGGCATCAAGAAGTTTCATTGCGCCGATGGCACCATCCGGTGGGAAGCTTATGGCTGGGAGCGCCTCACTGAGCTGACCACACATACTACGTCCTACGGCTTATTTGATCACCAGTGGGAAGCCGAGCAGTATTTCAACAACATCATCAATGGCTGATCATGAAATACATTTCTCGCGACGAATTACTGGCAGTGGGAGCCTCTCTCACCTGGGCTGATGCCCATGTATTCACTGGCAAACTTTATGACCAAGCTTTTCAACAACGTCGCCTCGGTGGCTCTTCCTCGGAAGGCTTTGCTTCTGGGGAGTTCAATGGAAAGGCTGTGAAATGCTCGATTGTGCCTCGCTGCATGGGCGGCGGGCGCTGGAGCAGCACCACCATTTGGACAGTGAACGGCAGGCGCGTAACGCAGAAAAAGCTCATTGATGCCGTTTGTAAAGCTTTGTGACAAACGGGGGCTTCGGCCTCTAATGGCTGTATTGTTCTTTTGTTCGGCAGCGATGCCCTTTTCTTTTTCCCATGGCAACCATCCCCACTATTCATCTCAACGGCACCGGCTTCACCGATCTGCGCGACGGCTACGCTGCCGCCTGCGATGCCATCGACAAGGCCATTGATGCCCTGGCCAAGGCGGAGTCAAATGGTCGGGATTTTTATCCACAAGGTCCAGATGCTTTTTACCAGCATCGCCAAGAAAGGCAAGCTGCTTTTGACAATCTTTGTGCTGCCCATGCTTACGTGGGCGAGATGCTCATTGGCATTTGCGATCAGCAGCGCTGATTGTAAAGATAAGCAACAGTGATTGTTCAGGGGCTGTTGCCAGCCCCTTTTTGCTCTATTGTTAGTTCAACGAGCCGAGAGGCTCTCCTCCCTCAAAACCATGACTCGCATCAACCACACTGTTGAACAGTTCACCACCGCCGACGCCTACACCAGCTTCAATGGCCTCAACACCATCCGCCTGACAGTCACCCTGCCCGACTGGCACCAGCCCTTCCCCTCTCAGCAGGGTGCTGCTAACCCTCGCCAGCTTGAAATGGTCGGCTTGCTCCACGTAAGCCGCGCTTGGCATATAAATGGTCCCGTGATGGATCAATGGACTATTTCTACTCTTGGCGGCCCTGTGCAGGTGCCTGCTGGTACCATCATTGAGACAGATGAGCTTCCCGAAGTGTGGGAGGCCAATTCCAAGCCTGCTGCCCCCGGCAAAAAGGAATGGTTCGCCTATTCCAATGGTCGCACGGGCTTTTGTTAAGTATTGTTACAGGCCCCTTCCCAGGGGCCTCTTTCGTTCTATTATTCATTCAACGAGGCGCGAGCTTCACCATCATCTTCAACCATGACTTCCTCCTTCCGCGAAGACCAGCTTGCCTGGACCATTGCCCACTTTTTTTGTGACGCCAAGCCTGGTGACATTCTGAGCCTGCCTGGAGCATCCCTGCTCACCAAAGCCCCTGACGGCAGCTTCTCCCTGACACGTTCTACATTCATGGTTTCCCGCCTGGTTGATCCCACCAGCGACAAGGTCGCTGCAACAGTGCTTCGATGGGAAAGGGAAGGGGCGCAGGAGGCGGCATGAACGTTCCAAACCACCAGCACAACAGCGGCAAGCCTCCCAGGCGGAGGCTCAAGCCACAAGCATTAAGGGCTGCCAAAGCCCGCAGACAAGCCCTTCTCAACCAATTTAACCATGGAAACCATCAACATCATTGCAATCAGCGCCAAGGGCAAAAGTCGCATTGGTAAACGGCTCACCACTGTCATAGTGGAGCAAAACCACCACGATAAACTATTTGTTGTTATTAAAGACAACAATGGTAAAGTTAATCAGTGCCGATGGATTAAAAAAGTAAATGATCCTGATTTTTGTATTATTGATCAAGATTAATTATTAACAACTATTTCTTTCCCATTGCTTTAAAACCATGATCACCATTCGCACTTATCAAGATGATAATTTTCATGCTGGGGCTACGATAACTAGCTATCAGTTTGATGATTATGATTATTACGAAGAAGATGAAAATGAAGAAGAAGATGAATTTTTCGATCCTTCGTCTTCTGCCTTGTCTGCTGCTGAGAGGAATTGATGATTACTATTCACACCTACCAAGACAACGGCCCCTATTTTTCAGCAATGATTCTCATTGACTATTTCTCAAAAGCCTGTTGCCAGGGCACAGAATTGCTAGAGGGCTGGTATTGGTATGAGGATGATGGAGAGGAAGTGGGAGGGCCGTATGAAGATGAAGAAGCCGCCATCGAGGCGGCTCAGGAACGCAAGGGCTGGTGAGACCCGGCTGCGAATGTATAAGATCCGGCTAGGGTTGTATAAGACCCGGCTAGGTTTGTATAAAGGCCCTTAACTTTTTCTTAACTTGTTCTTAACCTAATCTTAACTTGTTCTTAACCTTTTCTTAACCTATCCTTAACCTATCCTTAACCTGTTCTTAATCCAATCTTAACCTAACCTTAACCTGTTCTTAACCTAACTTTAACCTGTTTTTAACTTTCTTAACCTTCCCTTAATCTAGTACAAGTGTACTATCCTTAACCTTTTCTTAACCTTCTCTTAACCTATCCTTAACTTAACCTTTCCTTAACCTTTCCTTAAACTGTTCTTAACCTGGTACAAATGTACTACTCTTAACCTATGTTTAACCTGCCCTTAACTTAATCTATCCTTAACCTACTCTTAATCTAATCATAATTTAATCCATCCTTAACTTAAGCTTAACTAGTTCTTAACTTAACCTGCTCTTAACCTTTCCTTAACTTAAAGCTATTAATTGCCCAGGAGGTCCTCCTGAGCTTGCGCCTACTTTATGGCGCCTATATTGTCAAGGCAAAGCGATTGATCGGTGGCCACTTCCCAAACCGTCCTAATATGTTGGTACGTTGCGCGATTGTTTGGCATCCTTTACTAGTCAGCTTGAGCGATCGGCTGATCAATCCTTGTTTTCTTCAAACCAATGCTTGCCATTAATTCCCGCGCTACGCTCCCCACTGATCTAGGCTCATTCGCTAAAAAGTTTAAGATTGACCCGCGCTCCCTATTGTCAACTAATCCCAAAGTTGAAAAGTCGGCAATTCAAACTTACATCTTACACCTAGCACCAGCTAACACTTCCGGGGTAAATGTTTGCCCTGGTGCTGGCAATTGTGCTAAAATTTGCTTACACTTTGCAGGTAATCCCGTCTATATGAATGCCAAACAAGCAGCCAGAATTCGCCGGACCTTAGCCTATGCCAGCGATCCTCAGCAATTTATGCGCTTAATTATCTGTGCAATATTAGGCAAAGTTAATAAACACCGCCCCGGTGAATCGTTAGCTTTTAGACTTAATGGAACTAGTGATATAGCCTTCGAAACTATAGACTTTGATATATTGCCTGATTTCGCGAGATTTTGTCGGATTAAATTCGGCGCTATATTGCCACTAGGTAAGCGTAATATCTTTGAAATATTTAATTATTTAATGGCTAACGATCCAAGCTTAAAAGTGCAGTTTTACGATTACACCAAAATTAGACGTAATTGGGCAGAATGTAAGCGCTTAGGCTATCACTTAACATTTAGTTTTGATGGTTACAGTAACCGTGCCAACTTCAAATTAGCTGCCAGCGCTATTTCTAACGGGGTAAATATTGCCGCAGCGTTTAACATTAAAAAGAGTGAAACTTTGCCTAAATTCGCTTATTTGGGCACTCGTAAGTTATCCGTCATTGATGGCGACCTGACGGATCACAGACCTAGTGACCCTTCAGGCTATCACATCATAGGACTGCGCTTTAAGCTTCCCCATGGCGTGAAATATACTGAAGCCGAAAGGCAAGCGTTCTGTTTAGGTTGAGGCCGCTTGCAGCCCCCATCGCTTAGATACGATGGGGGCCTTAATTATCCACAGGGAAAATCCATTAATTAACACTAACTAAAACGCCACTAAATATCATAAACTAATCTTAACATTAGCATTACTTATATTAGCACTACTTATCATAGGGAGCAGT
>Ga0214917_10002506_pt1 | contig 22224 bp, 12 predicted proteins | sample LL_1208_BB_MetaG_FD_177983 | JGI IMG/M metagenome (GOLD analysis project Ga0214917, IMG submission 177983) | Freshwater microbial communities from Lake Lanier, Atlanta, Georgia, United States - LL_1208_BB | ecosystem: Environmental > Aquatic > Freshwater > Lake | place: USA: Georgia | collected...
AAGAGCGGCGCTGAACATACCGTTGGTAGCGTTGGGATCGTTGTTCAGGGCTCATTTTGCGCATTGCCTGTGAGAATCCCTCGCCCGCACGTTCGGCTCGCACGGGATCGTTCATAATTTCCTGCCTCTTTTTGTCCCGCTCCTCTTCGGTGAGTGTGGACCATTCACGATATTGGCGTGCTGAATCCTCCGCGGTTTGGCGAGCTTCGGCTTGCTGGGAGGAAGGAAGGTCGCGAATTCTGGATTCGAAGCGGGCAAGAAGGGCTTCGGGTGAGAGAGGAGCTGGCTCCGTCCAGCGAAGGTTTCCACGAGGTGCATCCCGAGTAATGGGGGGTCCCCCTGGTCCATCACGCTCAGAGCTTGCTGGAAGAAGATAGACTAACTGGGAAACGCCCCCTGCACTTTTCGCCAGAGCGGGAATGGATGAGGAAATAGGTCCTGCTTGAGGGGATTTTTTTAGTGGTGGGTTCCATGAATCGGGGATCAGGAGACGAACTTCGGTGTTTTGGGCGGCGTGTTCGGCTGTCGGAAGAAGTTGGAGTGTGAGCTGGGGGGAGGGTTTCCAGAACTGATTTCTGGGATCGCGCTCAATCGGAAGGCCGTCCATGCCACCTCGAAAAAGCCAAGGGGTGCGATATTCGAGAGAGCGAATGCCGGAGTTTTCTGAGGGGGAGGGAAGAACCGAAAGAAGGTTTTGCAAAGAGGTTGGATCGGGGGCGAGAAGGACGGCCAGCCGACCGCGGGATTCGGCAGCGGCTTGAAGCGCTTCGAGGGCTTCGGTCACGGGGACGCGGCGGACTCGAATTGTGATCGGTTTTGCAAGGTCGAGATCGGTGATGACTTTAAGATTGGACTGATTTGTAAAGGAGCGAAGAACGACTGAGAGGGGTTTATTTTCAAAGTCCAAAGTGATGGTTCCCCATCCGCTATAGATCCATAGCCCCAACCAGGTCACAGCCAGCAGAGCGACAATGGAAAGTAGAATTTTTGGGCGTGTCACGGTATGGCTCTATCTTACAGGGGAATCGGGGCGATGGAAGGGTGGGAGTGGAGAAAAAGTTGTTCCCAAGGATGGCACAGGGGGTGGAGGAGGGTATTGCTTCGTCTTGTCGGTTTTTCATAGGATTTAGGAGTATGTCGGAAACTAATTCGGCACCTTCCGTGCTCTCGAAAGAGATGTTGTTAGAAATCGGGGGATGGAGGGCGATGCAGGAGGGCCGCTCCCTATGGGAGGCCGGGAAGGTGATGTCTGTAGATTGGGTGGATCCAATGTTGGGGGGAGTCGTTCAGGCTGGGACGGGCACTGTGAATGCACGGCTTAAATTGGGTAAAAGATTATCGGATGTAGAAAATTTATGTAGTTGCCGACAAGCCAGAGAGTACGGAACGGTTTGTCCCCATGTCATCGCATTAAGTATGAAATATTTAGAGAAAAACGGTAAGGCGGCAGGAGGGCCGGTGCACCGACCGAACGGCGCCGTAGCGGGGCCTGTCGCTGCAGCGGCACGAGCGATGGCGCCACGATTTCCTCGGGTTTTAGGTCAGTTGGCGGGTAAAGGTTCTAAGCCTCTTTGCTTGGAAGTGCATCTCCCGCTCGAGTTGGGCAAGGCATGGCGTGCGGGAAAAATTCCGCTCACTGTAGAGGCCTCGGTCGATGGAGGGCCGACGAAAAGTTTGGACGCGGTGCCGGTGGATAAAGTAGAGCCGTACATTGTGGATGAGTCGGATGCGGTTCTGTTGTCGATGTTAGAAAAAATGGAGGGGGCTTCGGTTCACGGGGAGGCTGAATTAAGCCCGGCGGACCGAGATCTTTTTTTTCCTGTCTTGTTAGGGCATCCGCGAATCTTTCTTGGGCGTAAAAAGCATTTTGTCGTTTCACGAGCTGTGGAGGGGACTCGGCTAAAAGCGGAGTTGGATGAGGGGGGAATTTTACATTTAAATCTTTTAGCGGCTCCTGCAGGACCTGAGGGGAGTGAAGTGTTGGAAGGGAGTCATGGTCGTTGGAGATTTGCGGGGGATCACTTGGAGCTTCTAGACAGTCTGCCAGTTGCGTATGAGGGGTTACGAAAAGGGGGTCGATCGGTGGCACGTGAAGGGCTTGCGACCTTTTTGCAGAGAGAGATGCCTTTGTTGGAGCGGCATGTGCGGGTGGAGCCTGGAGAGAGGTTGCGTGGTTTGCAGTTTGAGACGATGGCACCAGCCATTCGGGTCGAGCTGGATGGACTTCTTTCTGGGATTAGCTGCCAACTCGAAGCGGTCTATGGGAAGGAGTCCCATGTGTTAACGGGTATGCCAGGGCAGAATGAGGGGATGGATGCGTGGATGCCGGATGGAACGGATCCGAAACGATACCGGGTGCGAGGAAGGGCGATTGAGCGGACGGCGCAGAGGGAGTTGTTGGCGGCAGGTTTTCTGCCCGGCCAGCGTGCGGCCGAGCGCTACACCTTAGCGGGGGAGGTAAAGGTGGGCGCGTTTCTTGCGAACATTCTTCCTCGTTGGAAACAGAAGTGGGAGGTCAAGGTCACGCCGAGAATGGAGTCGCTGCTGAGCCGATGTGATTATGTTGCGCCTGAGGTGACTTTGAGAGATACGGGGGGTTCCTGGTTGACGGTAGAGGTGGATTTTCGATCGGGTGGAAATCGGGATGCATTAACTCCCGCGGAAGTGCAGAGGCTTTTGCAGACGGGGCTGAGTCATCACCGATTGGCGGGAGGGAGAATTGCTTTAGTCCCTACGGACGATGTGGCGGAATTTCAGGAGGTGTTGAAGGATTGCCAAGTTCGCAACGATGGAACGCGGTACAAATTGGAGAAGCGGTTTCGTGGTTACTTTGGGGAGGCGATTCGGGGAACGGGTTGGGTGGTCAGTGGAAAATCGAATTGGAAACCGCCGACGGAGTTGATTGCTTATGAGCAGGCGAAGCTGCCAGAGCGGTTAGAAAAAATCGTCCGGCCCTATCAGCTGGAGGGTATTGGTTGGCTGCTTTATCTTGCGAAGAATCACTTTGGGGGAGTTTTGGCGGATGAGATGGGTTTGGGAAAAACGTTGCAGACCTTGGCTTTCTTGGAGCTGCGGAGAGCCCAAAATAAAACAAAACTTCCAGGTTTAGTTCTTTGCCCGACCAGTTTGGTGATGAACTGGTTGGACGAGGCCAAGAAGTTTGCTCCAGACCTGAAAGTACTGGCGTTGCATGGAGCTGGAAGGAAAGCCCTACTATCGAAAATTCCAGACTATGATCTTGTCGTCACCAGTTATGCCCTGTTGCGGCGAGATATTGCTGAGTATGAGAAGCAAGAGTTCGATGCCGTGATTTTAGATGAGGCACAAAATATTAAAAATCGGACGAGTCAGACTGCGGTTTCTGTCAAGAAGTTGGTCAGTGATCACCGGATGGTTTTAACGGGGACTCCCTTGGAGAATTCCTTGCTCGATCTTTGGTCGATCTACGATTTCTTGATGCCTGGATATTTAGGAACAGCGACGGACTTTCGGGATCGGTATGAAATTCCTGTGGCCAAGTTGGGGGATGAAAAGGCCCAGCACCGGTTACGACATCGTGTCAGGCCATTCCTTTTGCGAAGGACCAAGGCGGAGGTCGCTAAGGATCTTCCCGCTAAGATTGAGCAGATTGCCTTTTGCGAACTTACGGATGAGCAAAAAGGGGTCTATCGACAGATCTTGGAGGAGGGAAGGAAGCAGGTTAGCGAGCTTTCTGGCAAAGCGTCGGGGGGGCGGGATCGCATTGCTGTCTTAACGGTCTTGATGCGATTGAGGCAGGCCTGTTGTCATTTGGGGTTACTGCCGCAGGCTGGGGCAGGAGCGAAGGTGTGGACCGAACCGTCGGGAAAGATGGAGTATTTCTTGGATCGGTTAGATGAGGCGATTTCAGGAGGGCACCGCATCCTTGTTTTTAGTCAGTTTGTTTCGATGCTGAAGATCGTGCAGGAGGAGTTACGGCGAAGGAAAACCCCACACTGCTATTTAGATGGTGGAACGATCGATCGGGCAGGCGAAGTGGATCGTTTCCAGCGGAATCAAGATATCCCGGTTTTCTTGATCAGTCTTAAGGCTGGCGGAACGGGCCTCAATTTAACGGGGGCGGATACGGTGATTCATTTTGATCCGTGGTGGAATCCTGCGGTGGAGGATCAGGCGACGGCACGGGCACACCGAATTGGGCAGAACAAGATCGTCAGTTCCTACAAGTTGATTGCACGAGATACGGTGGAGGAAAAGATCGTGCGCCTGCAGGAGCGCAAAAAGGAGCTCTTCCGAGGGACCTTGGTCAGCGAGGAGGATTTTGTACGAGGGCTGGACTGGACGGAGCTGCAGGAGTTGTTGAATTAAAGGTTTTGATTGACAAACCAACTAGTTAGACTAGTTGTTTAGATATGAGGGTACAAGAAGTAGGGTCGTTTGAAGCCAAGACTCATTTTGCGAGGCTTTTGGATGCCGTGGAAAAAGGGGAGAAAATCTATATCACGCGCAGGGGGAAAAGAGTCGCCCAACTCACTACTTTGGAGGAGCCCAAAAAAGCAAAGTTCGGATGTGCAAAGGGCCCAGGGTTTTACATGGCTCCTGATTTTGATGCGCCTTTGGAGGATTTTAAGGAATACATGTGAAGTATTTGGTGGATACGAATGCATGGTTGGGATTTTTTGAGGGGCAGAAAAACTTTGGCCGCCTGGCTCGTGAGACGATGGAGTCAAACCCGAGTTCGTGTTGGATCAGTGTGGTCACTGTTTGGGAAGCCGCTATCAAAAGAGGCCTTGGGAAATTAAGGATCGATTATGATTTGCAACAGGATCTGCCACGATTGATTGAGGAAAACGGATTTCATTATTTGGGGCTGGATTTAGCGGATGCAGCTAGCGTTCAGCACATTGAAACTGTCCACCGTGACCCCTTCGACCGAATGTTAGTTTCGCAAGCTCGTCGTATGAATGGTGCAATTTTAAGTAGCGATAAAGTGTTTGCTGAATATGGGATCCATCAGATTTGGGATTGAGACGCAAAGAGTAATTCGTGCCAATTTTTAGGTTGAACTCGACTCCCATGGCCAGAACTAGGTCCTGATTGTTTTCGGTGTGATGGCCGAGGACCTCTAACCGCCCGCTGGTCTTTCCGTTATCTGGGCCGGCATCATTTTAATAGCCAGGGCGAAGTAGGGGTTTAGTAAATTTCTCGATTGGAGAAAGTTTTGGTTACTCCGTAGGTCGAGGCAGGGCAGCGATGTGTTTTAGAATTGAGGCTTCGTCGTTTTGGGTAAATTTTACTTTGGCGATGTGCCACCACTCGAAGTGGATACTGTGAGATTTGGTGGCGACGGGCTTTTCGGGGGCAAGACTTTCGATTTCCAGGATATCTCCGTTCGTGAAAAGTTCTGTGTTACAGCCCCGATCGGGGTAGGTCGCTTTCTTTTCGTGGGAGATCCATTTGGCGAAAAAGAGATCTCCCAACTGATATCCAATCCAACCTTCGGTATGTCGAAAGCCGATTTTGAAGGCTTTCGTATTTTTCATTTGTGAGAGGGTCCACAGATTCCGGCCGAGGTGGATACGGGGGTCGGCCAGGTCGGTATATTTCCAGAGAGTGAGATTTCGGTTCGGCAGGTAATCATCCATCGAAAACTTGGTGCCCTTCGGGAGGTCGATCGGATGAGGTACATAGGCAGGCTGGGGGATCAAGGCGACTCCGCCCTGATTGAGGACCGTCAGGCACCACGGACTGACGGGGAGCGGTTTTCCTGAGGGGTTCATGAGGCGGTGTTCGATCTGGACGAGGCCGTCTGGGTTCCAAAGGATTTCGATGCTTTTTTGCCAGCCAAACTTTTCGTTTTTTTCTCCGGTCAACCGGCATCCTTTTTCAGGGAGGAGTTCGAAGGAGACCCGATCGTTATCGAGGGCATAGCACTGATCGTTTTCGGGTGCGGTCCAGAGCCGGTGCCCTCCGTAGATCATCCACTCTTTCGCACCGGTCTTTCCCATCTGCTCTTTGTTTTCAAAAAGAATGTTTGGACCATCGACGGGGCCAAACCGAAGGATTCGGGGGCCGATTTCGAGCGGGGCAACCAGTTCCCATCCGTCCCGTCGCATCCGAATGGCTTTGGCCCAACCCCCGTAGGGAACGAGATCGAGGGAGAGGCTCATCCGCTTTTCAAGTGCATATCAGATGAGGTGGCGTGGCAGATCTTCCAAAACCTCGCATCCGAGTTGCTCCATCACTTGTTGGAGCTGTTTCTGGAGGATTTCAACTACCTGATCGCCACCCTTAGCGCCCATGGCGCAAACCCCATACATTGAAGCGCGGCCCAGGAAGGTGAATTCGGCTCCGCTGGCTATGGCGACGGCGATGTCGGAGCCGGAGCGGATGCCTCCGTCCATCATGATTTTGGTGCGGCCTTTGAACTGTTTTGCCAGTGCGGCAGTCGATTTGACGGTCGACTGGCCCTGATCGAGCTGGCGGCCACCGTGGTTGGAGACGATGAGTCCATCCGCGCCGAGGGAAAGGGCGAGTTCGGCATCTTCGGCGTTGACGATCCCTTTGATCACCAGGTTTCCTTTCCACTGTTCGCGGATGGCGCGAATGCGAGAAGCGGTGAGGCGGCCACTGAAAGTTTTGTTCATGAAGAGCCCGAGGTGTTTCATCGAGAGTCCGGGCGGAATGTAAGGTTTGAGGGTGGCGAATTGAGGAATGCCTGCAAAAAGTTGGGAGAAAGACCAAGTTGGTCGGGTACACATTTGGAAAACATTTCGGAGGCTCATTTTGGGCGGAACGGATAGCCCGTTGCGGATTTCTTTAGGGCGGTAGCCGAAGGTGGGGGTATCGGCGAGAAGAACGAGGGTCTTACAGCCGGCCTCGGCGCAACGGCGCAGGAGTTTGTCGCGAAGCGAATCTTCCGCAGGATGGTAGAGCTGGAACCAGAAGTCGCCCTCAGTGATTTCGGAGATTGTTTCAATGCTGGCGGTGGTGACCGTGCTGAGGACGAAGGGAATGTTTTGCTTTCGTGCGGTTCGGGCGAGGATCTCGCACGACTTCGGCCACATCAGGCTTTGTAGGCCGACGGGGGCAATGCCGAAAGGGGAGGAGTATTCCCGGCCAAAGAGGGTGGTTTTTTGGGAAGCACCTTTGTAGTCGCGCAAGTAGGCGGGTCGGAGCTCCACGGCACGGATGTCACTGGTGTTTTTGTGTAAGTTCACCTCCGCCATGCAGCCGCCCGCGAGGTAGTCGTAGGCGAAGCCAGGCATGCGTTGCCGGGCGCGCTCGGCTAGAAGTTCGATCGACGGGTAGGAGGGGTTCATTGAGGGTAGAGCTTACGGCTTGATTTCATAAAAAAGAAAGGCCTTTGGTTTTTTTGGAAAAAGTCATCTAACCTTAACGATAGAGAGGGCCATAGGTGGCGCAGGCGCGGAAGTCAGCCGATTCGAGGTCGGCCGTTCCAAAGGCGTTCCATGCAGAGGGACGGAAGACTTTTTCCGAATCCACATTGTGCATGTAGACAGGGATTCGGAGTAGGGAAGCGAGTGAGATCAGGTCGGCTCCAACGTGGCCGTAGGTCAGGACGCAGTGGTTGGCGCCCCAGGCGTTCATCACCGAATAGACATCGCGGAAGACCCCGGTTCCACCCGTACGGGGAACGAACCAGGTCGTCGGCCAGGTGGGATTGGTTCTTTCTTCCAGAATCTTGTTCACCTTGGACGGAAGTTCGACGGTTTGGCCTTCGGCAATTTGAAGAACGGGACCGAGCCCGCGGACGAGGTTGAGACGATGGATGGTGCAGGGCATGGATCCGGGTGTGAGGAAGCGGGTTGACCACCCTCCGCCTGGGAAATACTCGGTGATGGATGGATGCCAACTAGTGGCTTCGAGGCAGGCTTTTTCCTCTGCATCGCTGATTTCCCAGAAAGGCTTCATCGCGGGCTTACCGGAAATCTTTTGGCGTCCGGCTCCGTCCAAGGCTGCAGGACCAGAGTTGATCAGATGGAGGAATCCTCCCGAAGCTCCGCCGGAAAGTTTTGCGCCGCTGACACGTTTGACCGCATCCGGACTCCAGTAGGTGCGGACGTCAGCAAAGATCTGGGCGGTGTTGGTGAGAAGATTGCCGAATAGCATTCCAACTCCGTTGAGGGCGTCGTTTTCCGTAGCGACGAGATAGGGAGCGCGACGACCGTTCCAGTCAAACGAACTGTTGAGGATGGCTTCGAGGTAGTCGCCGTTGGGGAAGTGGTCGGTCCATTGTCGTTGGCCTTGGAAGCCGGCGACGATGGCGTCGTGGCCGATTGCTTCTTCGCCGAATCCGGCCTTGGCCAAAGCGGGATTGCCAACCATCAGGTCACGGGCGATGAGAGCCATTTCGACCGATTTCTCCCACTCTTTGTCGAGTTGGGCACGGGAACGTTTCGTTTTCGGGGAGTTCCAATCTTTGCCTTCGCGACAGTTCTTTTGTGTCCAAGCGAGGGCTTTCTTTTTTTCCGAGGTGTCGAAGATGCCACGATCCATTCGGCGAACGAACTCGGTCATGTCGATGCTTTCGACGCGCATTCCGAGGTAGGATTCGAAGAAGTTTGGATCGACGATCGATCCGGCGATGCCCATGGAGGTTCCGCCCATGTTGAGGTAAGCACGGTTACGCATGGTGGCCACGGCGAGGCCGGCTTGGCAGAAGCGGAGAATTTTTTCGGAGACGTCGGCGGGGATTTTTAGGTCGCCGGCTTCCTGGACATCGCGGCCGTAGATGCCGAAGGCGGGCAGGCCCTTTTGTGCGTGGCCGGCGAGGACGGCGGCAAGGTAGACGGCGCCGGGGCGTTCTGTTCCGTTGAAGCCCCAAACGGCCTTCGGGCGGAGCGGATCCATGTCCATCGTTTCAGAGCCGTAGCACCAGCAGGGAGTGACGGTGAGAGTGAAACCGACCGATTCGCGGGCAAAGAGAGAGTCGGTGGCGGAGGATTCGGCGGCTCCACCAATGCACTTATCGGGGATGATGCACTCGAGGGGTGAGCCATCCCGGTGGCGGAGAGAGGAGGAGATAAGCTTGGCGGCAGCCTTGGCGAGGGAGAGGGTCTGGTTTTCGAGTGATTCGCGAACGCCTCCGAGACGACCATCGATGGTGGGGCGGATACCAAGTTTGGTTTTATGATCGGAACTGCGCATAAAGGAATTGTAGATGGAAGGCCTTGATTTAGGCTAGCTCGATATGATTCAGCAAAGATCCGTATTGAAAGGATCGAACCAAGGTAGGCTTTTTCAAGGGGCAGATGGAAGAAACCATCTAGGGATCTTTGGTTTAATTAGTTCGCTCTTTTTTCTGTGGGCGTTGTGCAACGGGATGATCGATGTGATGGACAAGCATTTTCAGGATTTTCTTCATTTGACGAAAGCCCAGTCGGCTTGGGTTCAGTTCTCCCACTATCTAGGATATTTTCTCATGGCATTACCTGCGGGATGGTTGGCGAGGAAGTTAGGATATAAGGCGGGAATTCTTTCTGGTTTGTTAATGGTGGCACTGGGTTGCCTTTGGTTTATTCCCGCGACCCAGATTTCAACCTTCTGGGCCTTTCTTCTTGGGGTGTGTGTCATTTCGATGGGTTTGACCTTTTTGGAAACAATTGCGAATCCGTACACGACCGTTTTGGGGGCGCCTCAGTTTGCCGCGGTTCGGATCAATATCGCCCAGAGTTTTAATGGGGTAGGTTGGATTCTGGGGCCGATCTTAGGCGGAATGTTCTTTTATTCTTCTCAAGGGGTGGAGATGGCTCATCAGCAGTTATGGATTCCCTATGCGGGAATTGCCGGAGGAGTTCTGTTACTGGCTCTTGTATTTTTGATGGTTCGACTGCCTGAAGTGGAGGCACCGGACGAGTATCAGATGAACAGTCGGACAACTGGATCGACAAAGTCGATCTGGTCTCATCCCCACTTTGTCATGGCGGTGGTGGCGCAGTTTTTTTATGTGGCGGCGCAAGCGGGAATCTTTGCCTTTTTCATTAACTATGTGGTCTCAGAAATTCCCCCCGTGGGAGAAGCGTGGAAAAATAGTTTTTGGCTAGGGGGAAGCGCGGGGGTGAGCGAAAGGGGTGGGGAGTGGTTTGTGAGTGAGCAGGGCGCGACGAAGCTATTGGCTTATTTTGGATTTACTCTTTTTCTTTTGGGGAGAGCGACGGGGGCATGGGTTTTAGCGAAAATTCCTGCGCATCGAGTGATGGGGATTTATGCTTTAGCGAATGTGGGTATGATGGCAGGTATTGTGTTGAAGTTGGGATGGCTCTCGTTGGGCGCGCTTTTTCTCAGCTTCTTCTTTATGTCGGTGATGTTTCCAACCATTTTTGCATTGGGAATTCATGGGTTGGGAGAGAAGTCGAAAATGGCCTCCTCCTTTATCGTCATGGCAATCATGGGTGGGGCTTTGCTTCCGAAGGTGATGGGATGGGTAGGGGATGTGAAAGATATGTCTGTTGCCTTTCTTGTGCCTCTAGGGTGCTTTGCAGTAGTGGCAGGTTACGGTTTTGCCTGGCCAAAGTTGAGCGGCAGCAGAAATCTACTAGGAAATCCGGGGAGTCACTAAATTGTAAATTCATCAATTCGAGCGATTTATATCGCAAAAAGTATAGGCTTTCCTGTATGAATCATTGATTGTACATTTGCTACATTGAGTTCAAAAGATCTTAAAGTTGCTGATATTGCTGATTTAGCTGGGGTATCGCGGGCCACGGTCTCCCGGGTTCTGAATGGTAGTATGGTGGTGAAGTCGAAGACGGCGGAATTGATCCGCCAAACGATGGATCGTTTAGGTTATGTGCGTCCTGTGATTCGACCTGGTCCAAAGCCAAAGTTGGGCAGCTCTCGTAAACCCCGCTTGGGATCGATCGCACTGGTCACGATCGGATCAAGTCGACAAGTGTTTCAAGATCCGATTATGGCGATTCTGGTTGAGGAGTTGCAAAGCGCTTGTCGCAAGCGGCAGCTGAATATGATTTTGGATCAGATGACGTCCCCTGAGCAGATTCCACTTTGTGTACAGTCGCGGCAAGTGGACGGGGCGATATTGATGGAGTTTGGGCCGTCACAAAATCTACGAGCGTGTATTGCTAAAATGGCCAGTTTATTGCCAGCGGTGCATCTTTTTGCGCCTGGTCATCCCGTGGAAAAAATCGACCATGTGACGGTGAACGATGTGGCGATCGGTGGTTTGGCTTTTCAATCTCTTTCGTCATTCGGGTGTGGATCGTTTTGGGTCGTACACTCTCGAGACTATTTCCACGAGGCGCTGATTATTCGGGGTCGTGCGATGCTAGATCGGGCAGGTCAGGCAGGTTGTACGACTCGGACTTGGGCGCGCCAGATGCCCGGGAGTTCTGCGCGACGATTCTGGCCCGAGCCGGTCATCGATTTTAGTCAGCTAAGCGAAGTGGCTGATGCTTGTGCTGGTAGCAAGGACGGTCCCATAGGAATTTTTATGACATTAGAGCAGGGGGCTGGCGAATTGGCCGAGCTCTTGGAAAAAAAGAAGCTTTTAACAGAAGGTAAGGTTCGATTGGTCGTTGCGGGAAACCATCCTTCTTTGATCACTGGTTTGCCTGAGACGGTCCAGGTGATCGATCTGGATTTCCCGGAATTGATTCATACTGCTTTGGATCGTTTGCTCTATCGGGCCAAGCATTTGCCGACTCGCAATCTAACCTTCTTGGTTCCACCCCACTTTAGTCAATCTACCGGTGTGGTGCATCCTCCCAGCTGATTCAACATCCCTGACCTAATCCTGATACATTAGCGGGATTGCAAATTGACGGGCTAGGTTAGCTCTTTTATCTTTATCGAGTGATTTTCTCCGATATTGCTCATTTCTATTTCGGAGCGTTTGGGTTTTGTGGGAGAGGAGCCATTGAATGAGCTTTGCTGAGCTATCAACGGGAAAGGGGGAATGCGGAAAAACATATCGGGTGGGTTCGCTGGTGTATGGATCGCAGGTTCTTTTGACAGTGATGTTTTGGATGTTGCTGGGGGATCTGTGTCTACAAATCATGGAGCAGTTACCCACCTCCTTGGTGCCGCTGCAGTTGCGCTGGGCCAAAGCCTCCGACACGCTGATCGGTTTTCTATCTGGAAGCTTGCCAGCAGTTTTTGGAATTTTGCTCAATCCCATCATTGGTGTGCAGAGTGATCGGCATCGTGGTCGGATGGGTAGACGCAGACCTTTTCTCCTTTTGGCTACTCCTTTTGTGGTGATTGCTCTGGTGGGATTGGGCTTGGCTGAGCCGATCGCTGGCGTTTTAGGGAAGTGGACAGGGGCGACCTCGCTTGCGGCCGTACAAATTGGTTGGATTGGGGGGTGCATGATGGTCTTTATTGTCGGCAACACCTACATCATGCAGGTGTATCAGTTTCTTTTTGTGGACGTAATCCCTGCCGAGGTGATGGGAAAGTTTGTCGGTTGCTACCGTGCGGTCGGTGCTTTAGGGGCTTTCGTCTTTCATCGGTTCATGTTTGGGAAAGCGGAAACGCATACGGAACTGATCTATATCGTGGCAGCTCTTCTTTACGCCGCCTCCTTTATTTTGCTTGTCTGGAAAGTGGAGGAGGGGACGTATCCCCAACCACCGCCGAAAACTTCTCTCCAAGCGATGGCGAAAGTTTACTTCACGGAGTGTTTTTCAAAACTCTTCTACCTCAAGACTTACTCCCTCGCTTTCTGTTTTTGGAGCGCGATTGTCCCGCTTTGGACCTTCCTCGTCTTTTTTGGCACGAAGCCGGGGCAAGATCTCGGATATGCTCCGACCTTGGGCCTGAGTTTGGAGGCTTTTGGAAAAGTGCGAGGCTGGTGTTCTCTTATCCAAGTCCCGGTCTTCTTTCTCATCGGGCCTTTGGTGGATCGTTTTCATCCTTTGCGTATCGGAATGGTGGGGATGCTGCTTTCCAGCCTGACCTTCTTTGCGAACTTCTTTTTCGTTACGAATGAGGCGAGCTTTACACTCTGGCTGATTTTGAACTTTATCGCCCAAGCGATTTACATGGGGGCGTACCTAGCGATCTTGCCCCGTCTTCTGCCTCGGGCTCAGTACGGGCAATTCTTCACGGCGAATCAGATCTTTGGATTTCTCGGGGTGGCTTTGGCTCCCGTGCTCTCGGGATGGCTCTTAGAAACGATGAAAGATTACCGGTACATTTATGTCTGGTGCGGGGGTTGCACCCTGATCGGGTTCATTATGTGTTTTTTCCTGTATCGAGATTGGCTGGCTCGGGGCGGGGATCAAGGGTATCGCCCCCCAGGTTTCGAGCATGAGGCTCCCGCAGCACTCATGGTGGCTGGACATTAAGAAGATGAAACCAAATCCTCCTGCCCAAGATTACTTTGCGGAGATCGCTACCCAGGCGACTGGATCAAACCGGCCAGGGTTACTGCCTTCAGTCCGAACCGCCTGCTCCAAGAAAACCCTACCTTGGCGGATGGGCCCGCTGGAAAAGGCTCGGCCTCTGGCGCAGAAGATTCGAAACGCGGAGGAGTTGTCTCAGGCTTTGGCCCAATCCAGAAAAGAGCATGCACCTTTTTTAGAGAATCATGCGCCGGCGATGAAAAGTTGTCGCACTAGGCAAGAGATCGACCGATTTCAGTGGAGAGTTGAATCGGATGCTGATCGGCGAGAGTTCGCTTCTGTTCTCGAGGGGAAAGGTGGGTGGCAGGATATTCGACTTCCTCACTATGGTCCCCCCTTAGGCAAGGCGGCCACGCTCTATCGAGCCGAATTTGAGCTCGAGAGCCAAGTATTTACGCAGGAGGATGTGGTGCTCGGGTTCGGGGGGGTGGATTACGCGTGTCAGGTTTATCTCAATGGAATTTGTGTAGGATCGCATGAGGGGTTCTTCGAGGAGTTTGAGTTTTCGTGTCGGGATGCACTTCGCCCAGGGAAAAATGTTCTTTTAGTTCGGGTAGAAAATGATTTCACAATGTTGGGAAGTCAGAAGGACGGCCAAGCAGTCAATGGGGACAAGATCTACGCCGCGACTGGGCTGGGTTATAATGAACCAGAGTTAGGTTGGCATCACTGTCCTGCAGGGATGGGGATTTGGAACCGTGTGTTTTTTGAGGGGAGATCTCGATATCAAATTACCAATCTCTGGGTGAGACCCTTGTTGAGTGAAAAAGCAGCAGAAGTCCAGGTTGAGGTGACCCAGCGCGGTCGGGGTATTCCTGAGAGAGCGACACTGCAGGTCACAGTAGTGGGACAAAACTTTTCGGAGCTGGTTTTAGATAAAAAAAGGTATCAACCCTCGGCCAAGACTTTACGCGGTTTCGGAGATTTGGATGGGGACCATGAGGCTGAGATCCCAGCTGAGATCGAAAACGGGGTAAATTTCTTTACCCTGAGATTGCCGATGCCAAATGCGAGAGTGTGGGATCTAAACACCCCATGGCTCTATCAGGTTCAAGTGGAGGTTGTGGATTCGAGCGACCAAGTCGTGGATGGGATGGCCTCCTCCTTTGGAATGCGCTCCTTTCGGCAGGATGAGAATTCGAAACCGAAAGGCAAATTCTACCTGAACGATCGTGAAATTCGCCTCCGTGGGGCCAATACGATGGGGCATCTGGAAAGGTGTCTCATGGAGGGGGACCTCGATCAGCTGAGGGATGACATTCTACTGGCAAAGCTAACCCACATGAACTTTCTGCGCCTGACCCAGCGACCCGTGCACCGAGAAATTTATGAGATGTGCGATCGGTTGGGCCTACTTCTTCAGACCGACATGCCGATGTTTGCCACGGTGCGTCGAAATCAAATGCTCGAAGTCGTGCGGCAGTGCAGTCGGATGGAACGGCACGTGCGCTCCCATCCCTCCAATATTCTGGTTTCTTTTATCAACGAACCCAGACCCGCAGCCGCAGCGAAACCTCATCGGTTTCTGCTACGAGATGAATTGGAACGGATGTTTTTGATGGGGATCGAAGCCGTACGACAGGAAAATCCTGATCGAGTCATCAAATGTGTTGATGGGGATTATGATCCGCCTGCTCCTTATGGAATGCCTGATAATCACTGCTACTGCGGTTGGTATATCGGCCATGGAATCGATCTGGGAGCTTTGCAATTTGGAAAGTGGCTACCTGTTCGGCCCGGATGGCACTATGGCTGTGGGGAGTTTGGGTCGGAGGGATTGGATTCGCATGGGGTAATGAAAAAATATTATCCGCGGGACTGGCAACCGTCCTCTCTAAAAAGCGAATGGACGCCACAGATTCTTGCTGAATCCCAGAGCTGGAACTTTCATTTTCTTTGGTATGAAACTCCCAAGGATGCGGGGGGTTGGATTGAGGCGAGTCAGCGTCATCAGGAGTGGATCACGCGGTTAATGACGGAGGCGTACCGGCGAAATCCGTGGATGAATACTTTTGCCATCCACCTTTTTATCGATGCTTGGCCGTGTGGTTGGATGAAAGCAATCATGGATGTGGATCGAGTTCCTAAAAAAGGGTGGTTTGCCTACCGAGACGCTTTGAGTCCAACAGCGGTGTCGTTGCGATGTGACAGGATGCAGGTTTATTCCGGTGAGAAGGTCCCTGTGGAACTTTGGGTTTCTCACGATTCAGCTAAGAAGTTGACGGGTGCGAGCTGGGTATATGAATTCAAATTGAATGGAAAGGTTTTGGGACACGGCAAAGCCCCGGCCCAGGTGCCTGCTTGTAGTTCACTGGGCCAAGGAGTTGTTTCCATCCAAGTGCCTGAGGTGGAGAGGCAGTCGGTTTTGGAGATAGGGGCCACTCTGTTGGGGGAGTCAGGGGAGGTGATTCATGATCAGTCGATCTCCCTTGAGGTCTTTCCAAAATTGATCCGCTTGGAATCAGCGCCGTGGGTTCCGGGTGAATCGGCGGCGCGGAGTGCGTGGTTGGCTGCGATCGGTCCGAAGGCGACCCCGCGGCAATGGTCGAAGGGTGGTGCGGTGGTGATTCGGTCGTGGGATCTTTACCAGAAGAACAAGATGGAGATCGATCAGGCAGTGAAGAGTGGGGCAACGGCTGTCTTCCTCAATTTACCTCCGGGGACATATTCGATCGGCAAACAAGAGATCGGTGTGCGAACGGCGGGAATGGGACCGAGGCACTTTGTCTCACGAGATACGGGTCATCCTTGGGTGGAGGGTTTTGGTCGAGAGGATTTTAAGTTTTGGCACTTTGAGGCGTTGGGGCATCCCGCTCCGATTCTCCATACTGTTTTGGAGGCTAAGGGTTGGAACACCATTTTAAGGAGTGGGGATGGGGGATGGAAACGGCCGTGGGATTATGTGCCTGTGGCGGTCGAGAAGGAGGAGGGGCTGGGGCGGTGGGTTGTTTGCCAGGTGGAACTGGTTTCTACGGTGGCTACGAATCCAACTGCGGCGCGCTTTGCGACTCATCTTCTCGCAGGAAAAAATCTTTCCCATGGGTAAGGTATGGTTTGGCCTTAGTGGCCTAATGCTAGTTTGGGCGGCAGAGGCGGCTCCTGTAATTATCTGGGCATCAGATCCTGTTCGGCCTGGAGAAACGGTGGTGGTACGTGGGGATGCTTTCGGCAGAAAAGCGAAGGTGGAGGTTTCTCTTTCCGGAGTGGGAGAGTGGAAGCAGGCGGAGGTTTTGCAGCAAACAGAGCGAACCTTGAAGTTTGTTTTGCCAAAGAAATTTCCCGCGGGTGTGGTTTCCTATCGGATTCAGGTGGATGGATCATTTTCCGAGCTGCAGAAACTGAACACACCAAAAGTCTGGTGGATTCAGGGAGATCAGGTGGAATCAGCTACTCCAGGAGGGTGGATTCGTCTGTTTGGGTTGAACCTAGGGCTAAATAAAGGGGCAAAGCTGATTTTGCGAAACGATAGGATTTCCGTTCCTCTGCGACTGATTGCCGTGGATGATTATAATTTCCGCGCTGAAGTGCCGGACACGGTTTCTGTCGGTGGATATCAGGTGGAGTTTGAATCGGGTGATGGCACAACGGCTGCGAGTGTGATGGCAGGCAAAGTGGAAATCGTAAACTCTCCGAAGCAGGTCAACAAACTATACAGTGTAATCGATTTCGGAGCGAAGCCGGGACAACCCGATGCCATTCAGTATTACACGGGTATGAAGGCGGCGGATCAGGTGGACAGCACGGAATCGATTCAGAAGGCTCTCAATTCTGCAGGGAAAAGCGGAGGGGGTGTCGTGTATTTTCCGAGGGGAATTTATGTCTTATCGAAGGGAGTGGAGGTGCCGGCTGGCGTGATTCTTCGGGGTGCGGGTCGCGGGCAGACGGCACTCTCATGGGTGGACGATCAGCTTCCTAGGGAAAAAGAGGATTTGGTGAAGCTGATGTGGGGTTCACTGCTCTTTAAGCCTATCCCTGATCCGCAAAATACGGCGCATCCTTATCTGATTCGCGGTCCTGGGCACTTCGGGGTAGAGGATCTGGCAATCTATGCGGTGAATCATCGGGCGGGGATTCTGTCTGATTTCCCTGATACGGCGGCAGGTGCGGGCCATGTGAAGATTGAACGGGTTTTGATGAGGTTAAACCGCTTCATCAACGTGCAGAGAACGGGTCGGCACTATGCGGATTCCGAGGAAGCTTTTCTACGGCGATGGAAAGATGAGCCAAAGGGCGGAGCGAATAGCCAAGGAGCGATTCATCTGAGTGGTCCGAATATCGAGGTAGTGGATTGCGATATTTATTCCTCCATGTCGGCGATGATTTTTAATGGAGCCAGCGGGGTTATCGCCCGAAACCGGATTGGAGGGACGGGTCGTTCCTGGACCGTGATGGGTCGCAAGACCAGAAAGTTGATCTTTGAGGAGAATCTTTGTCTGGATGGTGGAATTTGCCTATTGAACGTGCACATCACGGCTTCCCATGAGGGAAAACTGGGGGAAGCGAGCAACTTTTCCCAAGAGCTGTACTGTGCCCGAAACTCGATCGAGGACTGTTATGTTTTGGATCGGGACGGCGGATTTGTTTCCGACTTCCACTCACCGTTGGGAGTTTATACGGGTTGGGCGAAACGATCGGAGGGAACGAAAACCACTCTCGCTTCCTCGATGCAGGGAGAGGATCTGAGTTCGAAATGCGCGGGGGCGATGGTCTCGGTGTTGGATGGGAAAGGAGCGGGGCAGGTGCGGTGGATGAAATCGCTGGGAGGAAATGAGGTGGTGGTGGATGAGCCGTGGCAGGTTCCTTTGGATCAAAGTTCTTTCCTTTCCATTTCCAAGACTCTCTATCGAGGTCTGTTCGTGCACAACCTTGTGGAAGATGCTGGAAACGCTGTTTCCTTGTGGGGGGGTGGGGTGGAGATGGTGGTGGCGGGAAATCGGTCGGAGCGGGGTGGGTCGCTCAATCAGATCACCTTGTGCCATGGAGATCAGTTCATTCCAGGGATGAGAGCGCAGTTTCTCGACAACGTGATCACGGAGGGGATTAACTGGGGTGCTTCCTATGTGTTCCCTCGAGGATCCCTCATCGGTACTTATACCTACACACCCCTTTACTTTGAGAGGGTGATTCAAAAAAACAAAGGGCAACCGGTCACCGCTCCCGATTATCACGGGCCGTTGGCGGTAGATCAGGTCTTTCGTCGAAACCGGATCGAATCGGCTGGAAACTTCTATGCGGGAGGGATGGTGAGCAACATCCTATTTGAGGCAGGGGAGGTGAACCATTCGCGAATTGGAGTGGATATACGGGAAATGGGAGGCCGTTGGGATGATTCGATTTTGGAGGGAGGGCCAGTCGATGTCTTGATCCGCAACAATAAGATGACCGATGTGACCCAGCCCTACTCGGGAGATTATTTGAAAAACGCAAAGATTGTCCGTTAAATGGTTTTCCTATGAATCGAATTCTCCTTCTTCCTCTGTTACTTGGGATTCTTTCCGCTGAACTGCGGGGTGAGCTCACCCTTCACCCCTTGATCGGTGACCATGCGGTTTTTCAGAGGGATGTGTCCTTTCCCGTGATTGGGAAAGCTGATCCGAATTCGGAGGTGGTCGTAAAGTGGCAGGGGAAAGACTTTAAGACCAAGGTAGGGACAGACGGAAAGTGGTTGGTACGGTTGGATCCTTCTCCCGCAAATGAAAAAGGTCAGATACTGAAGGTGACTTCTGGCACGAACTCGATCGAGGTTTCCGACATTCTGATTGGGGAGGTTTGGTTAGCGAGCGGCCAGTCGAACATGGAGTGGAAGCTCAAGCAGTGTGTTGCTCAATCGGTCGAGGCAGAAAAAGCAGAAGATCCTCTTTTTCGGATGGTGGGGATTTCCCACTCTCCCGCCCATGACCCTGCCGACAATTTGAAGGTTTCCTGGAAACTGAGCACCAAAGGTGCGGCTCTAAACTTTTCAGCCGTTGGTTACTTCTTCGGACGGGAGTTGCGCAGGGATCTGAAGGTTCCCGTGGGCGTGATTCAAAGTGCCGTGGGGGGAACCCCCGCCGAGGCGTGGACGCCCATCGAGTTTCTCCAAGCCGACCCAGATTTTGCCAAAGCGGTCAAAGATCGGGAGGAGTATCCCAACTGGTATCCGAGGCTGTTGGAGAAGTATGAAAAGGAAAAGCTGAACTACGACCTGGCGGTGGCCGAGGCGGAAAAAACAGGTGCGAAGCCACCCAAAAAACTACGTCCTCCGCATACCCCAGATAAGAACCCCAACCTAGCATCGGTTCTATGGAACGGGATGATTCATCCCTTGGTGCCGTACCCGATTCGGGGAGTGATCTGGTATCAGGGGGAAGCCAATGCTTATCGTGCTGAAGTGTATGAAAAACTGCTCACGGGAATGATTGGATCGTGGCGGAAGGCGTGGGGGCTTGGGGACTTTCCATTCTTGATCGTTCAACTTGCCGACTTTAACTATAACGAGGAAGGGGCAGGGGCGGCAGGAATCAAATGGGCCAAGTTAAGGGATGCCCAAAGTGCGGTGGCGGATCATGTGCCTAAGACCGGTTTGGCCGTGACTTTAGGCTTGGGCGATCCTGAGAACATTCATCCTGAACGTAAAATGGAGGTGGGGGAGAGGCTGGCTCTTTGGGCCAAGAAGATTGCCTATGGGAAGGACGTAGTGTGCCAAGGTCCCGTCTTTGATTCGGTGAAATATTCGGCTGGGGAAGCCATCGTTTCATTTCGCCCCCTGACCGGAGAGCTTAAAAGTCCGGATCAGAAGGAGGTGGGGGGATTCGCCGTAGCGGGAAGTGATAAGCAGTTTAAGCCTGCCCAAGTGCGGTTAGATAAGAATCAGCTGATTTTGAAATCACCCGAAGTGGCGAATCCAGCCTTCGTCCGTTACGCGTGGTGCAATCGTCCGGCCGATGCCAACTTGACGGATGAATCAAATCTACCCGCCCGTCCATTTCGGACCGATACGGATTAAGGACTTTCCTTCACCACTCGGTGAAGGAGTTTTCCGCAGTCGTCATAAAATGAGAAAGTGAGGGATGACGTCCCTTTAGGATTCGGGGATAGGTCAACATGCAGAAATCCGCCCGTAGCTTCGGGGTAGAGGTAGGGTTGGCGAATGGTGGCTTGGGGATCGGTGGAGGCGGGATCTCCCGGAGCGATGCCACGGATCGAGTTTTCATCATTGAGGGCCCCGCAGCAAAGCTCCTCCACGCCGCTTGGATGAATACTATGATATTGCCAGTGTCGGTCCCCGCATAGGATCAGGACATTCTGAATCTTTTTCTCGGTGAGCCATTGAAAAAAGGCGTCTGCCTCATTGCGGAAACCTTTAGGGTTTGTGTGGTTGTCACTTTTCTCGGTACGATCCGGCCCGACCATGGGGGTGGGTGAGACGATGATTTTCCATTTCGCGGCACTTGATTGTAAGGTCGTCTCCAGCCATTCCCGCTGGGCCTGTCCCCAGATCGATTTCTTCGAATCAGCAGGAGATCTGTTTTCAGAGCGATAATCTCTTCCCTCGAGAAACCAGATCTGCAAGTCACGGCTGAATCGATGTGTGCGGTAATTTGGGGATTTCGTATCTCCCGCTGGGTGGAGTGGCATTTGCTCTCGAAATAAATCCATCCCAGTGGTGGGGGAGGGCAGTTGGCTGCCAGTCAAGTCGGCATCATCATATCGGAAATCGTGATCATCCTTTTGCCAAAACGAACCGCAACTACCGAGAAATGCAATCAGGCGGGGGAAGCGGAACTGTTCATGCCACTTTTTGCGAAGCTCTGGAAGCGTTTGGGCGGGGGCGTCTTTTGGAAAATCATAGTAAACAGTATCTCCCGCTCCGATGAAGAAATCTGGATTCAACTTCTGCATGGCGGGAAAGGAGGGGTACCCGAGCTGTTTGTCCTCTGCTGTGGCTGTGACGGGGCCATCTCCATTCGGTTGGCCACTGATAAAAGGGTAGTAGTTCATACAGTTTCCCATGCAGAACGAAATATGATCTACGCTTGGGGATAGAGTTCGAAATGTGCGAGTTGGGCCTGTAGTTCCATTTTCAAACACGAGCCTGTAAAAGTAGCGGGTTCCTTCCCGCAAACCGTCGATCGAGGTTCGGATGATATAATCCGACTCTGCTTTGGCTTCAAGGTGAGGGGTGCGACGCGCAGGTATGAATGATTCGTTTTCGCTCCACTCGAAGCAGGCTCGGCCTTCCGTGCCAGGAATATCTCCTTTTAGGTCGAGGAGTGGGCCAGGGATCGAAGTGAGTCGAGACTGAAGTAGAACAGAGTGGTCGGTCACTTCACCCGCAAACTCTCCCTGAGCATGAAATTGAGTCGACGCGCTGACCGGCTTGAGGGAGTAAGAGTAGATTTGGGGTTGGTTGATAGATTCGATCTGATCCTGAATGGTTCTCAAGCGAAGATGCATCTCTGGTTCTTTTTGAATCTCACTCAGGTAGGTCTTGGCCGTTTTGATGTAGTAACCAGAATTGGCGCCTGGATCATTTTTCTGGGCCTGCTTCTCCTCGATCAGCTTGTTGAGGGACGCTTCCACCTCGGTGCGGTTGGTCAGATCCACATTCTGAAGATGCTTCATCTCGACCCGGCGGAGGGTTCGGATGGTATTACCGAGGGTGTAGTGCTCTTGGCAGAGCGACGCAATCTTCTCAGACTGTGCCGATTGGGGTGTCTTGGGGTTGATCGCGAGGTTAATTCCTTTTTCGAGCTCGGTTGCGGAGTATTGACCTACTTCAGCTTGGTTGATGCAGAGGGAGTAGTTCCCTTCATCGAGATGAGAGATCTGGAGAGTCTGCTGATTGAGTCGCTCATCGAAAGGAACCCATGAGAAG
>Ga0214917_10002507_pt1 | contig 22222 bp, 45 predicted proteins | sample LL_1208_BB_MetaG_FD_177983 | JGI IMG/M metagenome (GOLD analysis project Ga0214917, IMG submission 177983) | Freshwater microbial communities from Lake Lanier, Atlanta, Georgia, United States - LL_1208_BB | ecosystem: Environmental > Aquatic > Freshwater > Lake | place: USA: Georgia | collected...
TTTTTTGATTCAAAAAACTTTATTGCAATTGATTCTGGATATGAAGGTTTTAAATTCGACCTTGTTGTCCATCCAAATTTTTCGCCATTAAGGTGTCTATTTTTTGCTCTATTTGAGTTAAATTTCGTTATACATTCTTGTGAACAATAATTTACTTTTCTTTTTTTCCAAGATGTTTCAAATTCATTATTGCAAACTTTACAAACTTTTTTATTATTACCAGATTCCCAGAATATTCTTTTAGGAGAATAAGAACATGGATAACAATAGACACCTTTTTTATATTTTATTTCAGGAACAATACCACACTTTTTACATATTGGTATTTCATCTTTATTGTATCTATTTTTAAGAGTTTGACTTACTTTTTCTTTTATTTCTTTAGTTTTTATTCTTGCATTTGCACAAGACCTAGAACAAAATCTACCAGAACCATAAGTCCCATCATGTAACTGATTGCATTTTTCACATAGTTTGTTCATATAATTATATATATATCGAACCTACTGTGTTTTCTTATATCGCACGCCGGGAGGGATTCGAACCCCCGTCGATCCAGCTACGGTGCTCAGGCTTAGAAGACCCGTCCGATACCGGCGTATATTGGTTCCGTGGTAGAACCTTATATTTAGACTCTACCACGGAAGCTAAAGGTTTACATAAACTTTTTGAGATATTTTGCCATTTCGTGATCGCCCTGGATGGCGAAGGATTCCACGACCCACTTTCGATCCTCACGGTCAACCGTGGTGGGATTCTTTACCATCGTTCGAATGAGTTCAATGTCTTCGGGTTCAAAACCACAGAGGAATGCACGCTTTTCGATTTCAGAGATTTCCATGACTATTTTTTTGTTTTTTGTTTGTGTTGTTTGTTGTTGGTTACCGTTGCCGGTTGATACTGTTACTATATACTAAGCTAAGGTGGTTTGCAAAAGTTTTTTTAGTTTTGGAGTTCTTTCCCGTCAATCACACCCCATTCACTGGGACCGATGGTATAGAAGATCTTTTTTGGTGCCTTCCGGGTGAGGGCTGCCATACAGGTGGGACACGGACGGGACATGGCATAATCTCCATTTGCCAGGAGTCGAACCACATATACGATGCTTCCGCGAGGAAGAGCCCTAGCAAGTTTGAACTCTGCATGGCTCTGTGGGATGGGTCGGAAGTAGTTTTCCGAAACAATCAGTGGGAGATTCTTGGCGTGAAAAATGCGGCCGTCAGGAGCAATCCCAACTGCGCCGAGACGGAAACCGCGACGCTCGAGATCACCAGGACCTCGAGCGAAGTGTGCAGCCATTTCGAATGCTTCACGGAGCCTCATTATTCATACTCGTCAGACAGGTTTCAATTTGGTTGATACGATCTTTATAACTCTTGTAGAGCTTCTTTGCATTATTTAAATCTTCAGAATCATCAGCGATCTGAAATAGACCTTCTAGACGCTCGCAGGCTTCTTCAAAGTTTTCTTTTTCGGTGAGGAGGTAGTTGTATGTGTAATTGCTTTTCATGTTAGTTTGCCTTTTGAGAATAGATTTTGTTTACCAGATTGTAGGTATCGTCAAGAACCTGAACTAGATTATCCAACCCGTTAATGGTTTGCATAGAAAGATTTAGAGGAGCGTTCTTAAACATCATTGCCTGGAGAATTGCATCATCAATTTCCTGCATAGAACGAAGCAGCCGTGCTGAATCAACATTCTTTCGCTCAGAAATCTCAATGGTAACTTCATTCGCAGTCGAAAGAATAGTGTTAAAATAATACTCAAAATCAAATACACTCAGCATTGTATCGTTCATGATTCAGTCTCCTTACTTTTCTAGTATATCAAACAGGGGAGGGATTACACACCCCTCCCCATAATTCACACAGAAATTAAAGAGACCAACCACTCCAGATGGGAGGATTCTTTGGCTGAGAAGTACGAAGTTCAGCTTCAAGGCGAGCAATTCGATTTTTCATGTCAACGAATTGCTGGACAATTTCGCAATAGACTTCAGCAGCCTCAAACTCAAGTTCCTGAATCTGATTCTGAAGGTCTTCAATCCGTTGACTATGGACCGGTTCACCACGGAGGTGAACAAGCATACCCTTAAGATCAGCTTGATTCTTGCGAATCTCAGAAACATCATCCAGCGCATCACAAATATCGAAGGTTTCAGTGTTGTTCATGATTCAGTCTCCTTACTTTTCTAGTATATCAAACGGGGGTGGGTTTGCACCCACCCCCCTCACTTTATTCAACGAGTTTCAAAATCCTTGTGTGCAGTTTCTTCTTGATCTTCGTAGAAATAATGACCCCAAAAACGCTCATTACCCGTAATCGTATCAGAACGCCAGGTGGCCCATGGAGTCACATCATTATCCAACTTGCAAAGGATAACATATTCATTCCCAACCTTACGAGCCTTGATCACTTCAAATTCACCCATGATATCCTCCGTTGATAGAACTAATATAACATACCATGTGTTGTTTACACAGAAAAATCACTCCGGAATCGCGGAGAGAATTTCCTGGAAATAATTGCGGGCACCGTGTTCAGCCTCAACAGACCGGTTTTCAACAACCTCCTGAAGGCTTTCACTATACTCAACAAATTGCTTCATAATCTTTTGTGCATACGCATACTCAGAACGACTGAGCTTTTCACCAAACTCAGCCTCATTCCCAAGAAGCTGAATGCACTGCTCAAGAGCACGGAAAGTATTCTCAAATGCACAATAACTCATATTTGCCATGATCTTGTCTCCTTGTAGAATCAGTATATCATTTCAGGGTGAACTTTGCACCTACAGACTAAATTATTATCTGTAGGTGCAACGAGTTGCAAAGTTCAGTTGGTACGAATCACTTCACACCGCCCGTTGAACCAATGAAGAATGTCCTCGAGGATCTCAGTAGCCTCACCATCGTAAGGTGCATTATAAATGAGGCTACCATCTTGATGATATTGCTTTCCAGAGAAATCGGCCTCAACTACAACACGGTACATGAGGTGCTTCGGCGGCGCAGTGTCGGGATTAGGGTATGCATCCCAGTCCCAAAACTCGTCAGTGCTGTCAGGCTTCGTGTCCCACACCTCGTATGTTCCTGGAACCCAATCAGTCTCCTGCCCGCATGCAAAAGTGATGGGTTTGCAATCCTGTCCGAGGCTTTTGGTGCGGAGAACTCGATACCCAAGCGGAACCGTGTAAGTAATCGTGTGTGGAAGAACGAGGATTTCATTAATTCCATCAGTGTTTTTCATGACCTTAGTATATCCTTTCAGGGTGAACTTTACACAGATTAATCAGGTGAGTTCTTTTTCAACGATGTTGTAAAACTCATGCCCGTTATCAACGCAATCGCACTCGAGTTCTTCCTCATCTTCAGGCACAGATTCCATGTAAAGCTCATTACGAGTCTTCAATGCACTCTTAAAAGTACTATGAACACTGTGAATATAAACATCCTCAGGAGATTCATCATAAGAACCAACCTGAACCACATAAACCTTGTTGATCTTCTTAGCCATGTTCCTTCTCCTTACTTCTCCAGTATATCAAACCATATGAGGTTTGCATCATGTATCACACTGTCTCTACCATCCTGGATACCAACCATCTCTGTAACGTGGGCCACCGTAGGAGGATTCTCCATCGTATTGAACAGAGACGATTTCAAACCGCGTATTAAGACCTTCACGATGAGTTCTTTCGCTGAGGAACACAGCCTTGGCGGCTTCCGGGGAACGAGTCGTGGTGACGTAGGATCGTCCCTCTTCCATCACAACCCATTCCTTCGCATGGGAAGAAAAGTGCTTCAGCTTCCAAACAATCTTGTAGGTGTGGTAGGGGATAAACTTACCGTTCTTGTCATAGGTGGTGCTCATGATTCAGTCTCCTTACTTCTCCAGTATATCATACAGTGTGAGGAATACATAAAAAAAATCATCGGTTAGAAGAAGGAAGCTACTCAATCTTCTAACCGACTATCCGAATGGATCACTTACTGATCACTTGCTCGCCTAACGGAAAGGCTCTGAAGGCTTCGACTTTCACGACAAATTTTGGGTCCTTCAGTACCCTCCACCGATCACGATTAAATGATCAACCCGTGGAACAGGCTCCTGTGAGTGTTCATCCTCTACATTAGCCTCAGGTCAGGCTAGCCAGTGAACGACCTGGCGCGGTTCTTATGCTTTCCTCAAATGGGAAAGCCCTAATCTATGAATAATCAATGACTGAACATTCAAAACATTTATTATGTTCTTACTCGTATATCCCCACTCCTCTATACACGGCTTAAGATAAATATAAACCTCATCCCCAAATGTATTATATCCAACAGAAGATTTCTTAACTACCAAGAGTTGACCCCTCTTAAGCCTATCAATTGTCAACTCCTTCTTCATAAATCTATCCTACCACATAATACGAACTTTACATCCCGCAAGCATGCATGACATACATTATATCAGGCATTTACGTAAGTTGGCATATAGTCTACACCATTTCCAGCGAAATAAATAATTGGCTTCCACCAAGTTCGTATTGGTGAACCAGCACTACCAGAATCTATCACCCAAAAGTGCAGAATGCACGGCATAGTACCATGATAATTTTCCCACCCCTGCACCTCAAGAATCATACCTAGAAACTGATCACGCTCAGTCCATGCCTTAGGTCTAAACAATGCACCCGGCTTAACCCAATCAGGCCACACTGTACAATTTGCCTCGCGAGCAAGCATGACACACTTCCTTTTCAGATGTATTGCATCGTTTCAAAATTGTGATGAGCCACCTGGACTGCATCAAAATCCCAGTTGCGCCATGCAAAGGTTTGAAAAGGCATTTGCTTGGTCGGAGCCTTTTCACTACCAAACTTCTTGTGAGAAAGCTCAAAGATCACATTCTTCTTGGTGATCTGCTTGATCTGCGCAGTGTACTTGAGGTTATAACTGTCGTATTCTGCAACGTCACCAACAAGGAATTTGCTGATACGATCAAGTTGTCCCTGACGATAGGTGTGAATCTCAATATATTCACCAGGCTCAATCATCATCTGAAACTTAACATTTCCAGTACTATGAACTTCAACAAACATTTTAGCCTCCTTGTTTATCCAATATAACAAACGGGTGGGGGTTTGCACCCCCACCCAATACTTTTTCACTTCCAGTTTTTCTTAACTTTGCTCAAAATAAGTTCAGCCTGGCGCTTGTCAAATTCACTGTGACGCTCCCAGAATTCAATTTTGCGCTCACAAATTTGCAATTCCTTATTTGCTTGCATGCGCTCTTCAAAGGTGCCCTTCTTTGACATAAATCTGAGGAATGCATGGTTTTCTACATGGCGGGCCCAAGCATTAAGCACCGCAGTTTGGCTCCATTGGGAAATAGGCTTACCAGAAAATGCACCACGAGCTTCAGATTCATTATAAACCAGACCCATATCGCTTACCTCCTGATAGAACCAGTATATCAAACCTGACACAGATTACACAACTTTCTTCATAAAAAGCTCATGCCAAATACACGTCTCACTCAGATTTGCAAGATTGCGGGTAAACCAAACCCGAGGTCTGGTCTCACTTATAACAAGCCAGAAGACATCCCCCAGGTCACCCTTTATGATATCACCAGGCTTAACATATGGTTCACTACCCTTACTCATGGAAACCCTTCAAAAAGACTCGGGAGAGGTACCAGCCCTCTCCCAAACCACTTCAATCCTTATATTCAGACTGGATACACATATCCGAACAATTCCCTAACTTATCGTAAAGCTCATCGTGCAACTTCTTAAACTCAACAAGAAGCTTTGAACCATGTTCGTCAGCAAAAATGTCTTCTAGGAGTGTATAGTGATGCTTTCTGCTACCACCACAATCTAACTCTTCAGCAGAATATTGAATCGTATCTCGAATGTCTTCTAGATCAGAAACAAAATTATTAATCTTTTCTAGTGCAGAATCAAAGTCACTCACAAGAGAGTCTAACTCTTCAATAACCTTACTACGCTTGTGAACATAAACCTTCTTGCTCTTCTTATTCTTCTTTGCCATGTTTTCTCTCCTTATTTTCTTAATATACCAAATCAGATCTCAGCTTGCATAACAGTCACTGCTTTTCCCGGAAATAATCTCTGCGCCTTATCAATTGCCTCATTCATACTCCCAGCATATACAGTAAATTCACATCGTGTCCCATCCCCAGACCACAAACATGCAATATACCGATTCACTCCTCAACCCCCCAATTTACTTTGTATGAATGAGTTGATCGATACAAATTCCAAAATCCTCAACATTCTCATCATGACCATTAAACCTAGAACGAAGTTGTTCGTAAACACTCTCAAGTTTGTTGGCAACTTCCTTACGACCAGTTCGTTCATCCTCAATACTCGACACAAGATCCTCCGCCTCTTCGAGAAGATGAACGATTCGATCAAGGTTAACCTGAAAAATCGTCAAAGTTTTCTCAAACTCCTTGACACATTCCCGACGGGTGGACTCGTAAACTCGCTTACCATTCTTGTTCTTAGTCATATTCCTTCTCCTTACTTTTCTAGTATATCATACCACGCACAGTTTACACACACTTATAACATCTCATCACATTTAGTAATAAGATCAAATGTTTCTTCATAAACAATGATCTCTTCTAAAAGTAAACCTTTATGAAAAACATCTACAAAATAATATTTACGCTCTTTAGGTGTACATGCTTCCCTAATTCTAGTTACGAAAAAAATATCAGAATCACCCCATGAGTAACAAATACGAATCAAATCACCTGGATTTAACTTACTCATCTAATGCGTTAAGAATCTTTTGCTTCAACTGCTTGTGCATATCAAGATAATACTGGCGACTATCACCATCTAAATCAGGCTGATCCCAGTTAAACTGCATAAGTGCCTCATACAAATAATTCAACTCCAATTCATCGAACTCAACCATCTTCATTCCTCCACCCCAAGGTCACCCTTGGTAAAACTAAACACTTCACAAATTTCACCCATAATTGCCTCAGCAATCGCATTACGAATTGCATGATCATCAGGATCATCAACGTACTTGTGAGCCTGATTCCAACCTCGAGAAATTCCCTCGTCAATTGCTCGTTCCAAAATTACGTACGACTTAGGTTGCATATCTTCTTCCTTACAAGTCCAGTATACTATACCATGCTCAGTTTACACAAATAAAGCATGCCGGCAATGTCTCCACCACACCACCGGCATACCCTAAACCTAAAGCTCTGTCACTCAGTGACTGACGGTGCCGCTTCAACAGGCTCCGCAGGGAAAACATTGCTGAGGAAGAAATATCCATGTCGTCCATCATCAAGTGTCACAATACAACGAATCCGTGACACCTTCTGAACAACACCACTACACCCGTTAAATCGAACCAACTCGCAATTCTTCACAGTAATTCGATCACCAACAACAGGCTTCCACTCAACTTCAACAGCACTCTCAAGTGTCTTACGGCGCATCTCATAATCAGCATACGCTCGCACTGCCTCAAGATCATCAAGCCCAAGCTGCTCAAGACTCTTTACAAGATTCGCAATCGCTTCATTAGGCTCAGGCAACTTAGCAGCCTTAGCAACAAGCTTGTTCTTAAATGATGGCTTCTTCGGGGTTACGATATTCTCAGACATGTTATTTTATTCTCCTTACATAAGTCCGGGGTTGTCCGGTTCTTGAATACTGTTATATCAACTCACAACCAGGTTTGCACAAAAAAAACACGGGTTGCAAAAATAAAAATCGCCAGCATTTTAAGCCAGCGATTTCCTTTGTGGATCCTCTCGGATTCGAACCGAGACTGAACAGATTAAAAGTCTGATGTGCTAACCGTTGACACTAAGGATCCAGATTTTCAGTGCTCCCTCCCGGACTTGAACCGGGACGCCTTTCGGCAACTGATTTTGAGTCAGTCGTGGCTGCCATTACACCAAGAGAGCATGTTATGCTTTTACTATACTACAGTCTTGCTTGCTTTACACAAGTTTTTTCATCCTCGCGGGCAAGCATGTCACACAACCATTTATAATGGTGGACCAGGTCGGACTCGAACCGACAAGCTTTTGGCGTCGAATTTTAAATTCGAAGAGTTTACCTAGTTTCTCCACTGGTCCATTAAGTGGAAAGAACCTGGATTGGTTACCAGGACTGAGCCGGTTTGTATCCCGGTGTCTCTAATTGGACTACTCTTTCCTAAAATCTATACTATACCACTTCTTCTAAGTTTACACGAAATTTTTTCTGTACCTCTTTATAAAGTTTGTTATTCATTACAGGTGTAAACCATACTATTTCATATCCATTTTCATTGCACCATTTTTCAAGCACTTTTTTCTTTTCAAATGCTTGATTAATATAGTTGTTCCACTTTATAGAATCTCCTTCTTTTCTTTTAAGATCATCTTTAACTTCAACAATATATTTTTTTGTTTCTGTTAAAATCTCAAAATCAGGATTATATGTTTTTAATCTTCCTTGAAACTCATATGGTATTCTACCGCTAAATCTTTTAATTGAAATAATCTTTTCACTTCTTATAAAATGTTCTAAACAAGTCCACTCTAATAATGAATCACAATGAATCACACCAAATTCAGATTCATATTCAACTTGTTTACCAAATTTTCTTCCTGAAAATTCATTGGTTATTTTTTCTATATTTTCAAAAAATTTAGGTCTAAATTCTGGCGTGTATGAATTTTTAGTACATTCTTCACTACAAAAGCTAATTATATGATCATTTTTAAATTCTTTTTTACAAACACGACATGTTATTAAAAATAAATTTCTAGACAATTTTCTATATTGAACATTGTTCATTGTTCTAATTTTTTTAGTGTCTACAAAAACAGGATTTTGTCTATAATATTCTTTTCTTTTTTCAGATCTTTTTTCTTTTGAAACTAAATTAGAATAGACTTTTGAACACTTTTCAGAACAAAATCTTGATGAACCAAATATTACTTCAGGAATTACTTCACAGACTTCACAAGGTCCAATCTTTAATTTACTTTTAAAAAGATCTTTTTTTCTTTTCTTACTATATAATGCTGAACAAATCTGTGAACAAAATTTCTTATTAGAAACATTTGTTTCTATCTCTAAATTACAAAATTCACAATTTATTTTTCTCATTAATGGTGCGCCTGCTAGGAGTTGAACCTAGACGCCGACTTTATAAGAATCCGCAGGGCTATACCCACCCGTCCAGGCGCGTTATTTGTTTTGCTTACTTTTCTACTGTATCCTATTCTTACTTACTTTACACAGGATTTTTTTATTTTTTGTTCCCAGAGTAGGATTCGAACCCACGTAGGAGGGACCAAAACCCTCAGTCCTGCCGTTAGACGATCTGGGAATATAGCTGACCGGGTAGGAATCGAACCTACACGTAGGGGAGTTAACAGCTCCCTGCCTTACCATTTGGCTACCGGTCAATGATTTATATATGCTAACTATATATCAAAGATTCTAGTTGTATACACAAGTTTGTTTGAGCGGCTTGACGGATTCGAACCGACGATGTCTTTCGACGGAAGATTGGAAATCTTCTACCATACCACTAGGTGAAAGCCGCAGTTGTCAATCTTCGTCGTCTTTATTGTCTCGATCTTTTTCGCGATACAATTCACAGTTCGCGGTTTTGACCCAGTACTTATTGCCTTCGTATTTTATCTTGCAGTTGTGGGGTCCAGCTGACGACGCCAGTTCGACAACTGTACCTGAAGAAACATATTTGACTTCAGGTCCAACGCGAGTTTTATAGAGAAGGACAGATGAGAGGCCGAGAGTGGATGTAAGTTTTACCTTATCACCCTTGCTTAAGTTTTCAACTGCATCCCTATCGGAATCAGAAGAATATTTTTTTTCTACGGCTTCAAATAAATCACGATGGAGATCGACGAGTTTCATATCGATCTTAATTATATCGAACTGAGATCAACTCTCAGTTGAAAGACCCGAATTTTCGTAGTGCTTACGAAGAAGTGAGTATAGGGTGCGTGCTTCGTGTCCGTTGAAAGTTACGCCGAAGCCTGGACGTGTAACTGATAGAGTTGTGGTGCCGTCGCTTGTGGTGCCGACTGTAGCGTTTAGTGAGCCGGGTTCACGCTGTGAGGTATATGTTACACCTCCGCGCTGAGCATTTGGATTTGGGACTGAAACAATTCGTGCGTTCTTATTTTGAGACATGTTGATTAACCTCTTTCTTTACTGTATACTAACTCTGTTGACTTTACAAAAAATTATTCTGCCACCGGGTTTTTTCGAGGACGGCCTCGCTTACGCTTTGGTTCCTCGCCATTCTCCCCAGAAGACACTTTAAGGGAATCTTTCCCAGTTGGAAGGGATTCACCAGTTGACTGTGAACGGCCTCCTCCAAGACGGCCCACCTTCACTGAAGCAGCCTGCTCACGAGCAACACGCATGGCCTTCGGGTCGTACTTCCAAAAACGGATTCCCCTCTCAAGACCGCTGAAAAAATTTGAACCAACATGGCTAGTTGTACCCTGTTCAAGGATGAAAAAATTACCATTTGTTTCCATGGATACAATCTCACCAATAGAAGTATCCCTCCAACCAGCTGGATACTCAATTACGATCTCATCTCCAACCTGTACAGTTGGAATTCCACTCTCGATGGCTGATTTTAGGCCATTTGTCGGTGGTTTCCAGGCCTTACGGGCGGTTTTAATGTCGTCTGAATCAATCTTCTCCGTCGTCGGGGTATTCTTTTCTGTAGTAGACATAGTCATCTTCATCCTCATTATCAACAACGTAATCGTTTAAAAGGTCAATTATATAGCGGTATGCATCCCTAGAATGGCCTGAGATGTCCCATATTTCTTGTTCCTCAGCTGATTTAGCTGGTATCATATCATGAATGTGAACAAGTACTTGTTTATTTTTCTGTCTGTTGTGAAATAGCACAATCCATTCAGCAGTTACTGAGGTTATACCATTTCCCTCTAGTGGTTGACCAAAGAATTTAACGAGAGTATCATATTTGCATCTGATCTCACCCTGAGGTGATGTACCTTCTATTGAGATATCTCTGTCAAGATGCGTTTCGTACTTCATCTATAATCTGTATACCACGTCTTGTATTTGTTTACATGAGTACTTTACCAGTTTGTTTCTCAAAGTCTTCTTGAGAATCATACACGTCGTGGTAATCACTGGAGAGTTCTTTCTTCTGGAACTCAAGTTCCTTGATCTCGTTCTCCATCTTCAGGATCTTCTTGTTGATCTTGGAGATTTCCTTTTGTGCTTCCTTCTTTGCGAGTTCAATCGCCTTCTCACGAGTATCAGTCCACTTACCGGTGCACCGAAGATAAGAGTGATACACCTCTCCAGTCCCAAAAGTCTTACCAAGGGGTTGAGAAGTATAGAAAGAACCAATCCAACCTGCGGGTGCCTTCTTTAGAATGATCATGTTTCCTCCTGATAGAACCAGTATACCACATTGGACAAAGATTGCACGGATTAAAGACGACCCTTGTGATTCATTGCACCTGGGGTTGTTACAGTCTTGAATCGAACACCGACTGTGGCTGGATTAGACCCTGAGAGTTGGCAGGATTTACCAACATTGGTGCCATTGTTGCCCCGCCAGTACTTCAGGTATTGGGAACGGTCTGAGGCATTCTCGAACGACAGAATGGTAACACCGGACATCTTGCCATCACCTGCTTGGAGACCAAGATACCGTGTCGCCGACTCTTCAGAGCAATCTGGACATTCATTAATTTTACCTCCTGCACGTTTCTTTGCAGGGGAATTAAGATCAAACTCGCAATCACAATGAACGCAAGTACGCATTACTGACCTCCTGTTAACTAGAGTATACCACACCTCTTGAAGTTTACATAACAGTTACGCCAAGAGAAAGAGTAAACCTGTTGAATGAAATCATTGAACCGTTGGAAAGATTTATAACATCAACAAGTGATGGTTCATTAAATTTAACAATTAAAAATTTTGAACCCATTGGAATTTCATATTCCTCACCATTATCATGATTCCCAGTGTAATGTTGTTTTGTCACAACAACCATACCAGGTGTGAGTCTAATTATGTTCTTAAAGAAATCAAATTTGTTATTTGACATTTGAGCCGCAGGTCGGATTCGAACCGACGTGCCCGTTAGGGTTCCGCTTACAAAGCGGATGCAATCGACCACTATGCGACTGCGGCGAAAAGGTGGGGGCCGAAGCCCCCGGGTTCACTTCTTCTTCTTAGTAGAGGTCGTGGTGGAGCCACCAGAAGAAGTGGGATTGCTATTATTCTGAGCTGCGTTTGGCGCATAAATCTTCAGAATAAGTTGACCGGTGTACTTGTGAAGGAGTTTTACCTGCTCCAGGCGCTCAGCACCAGGGGCTGCAATTTTCGTCCAAAGCACAACCACAAGTTCGCTTGGGAGATCCTTTGCAAATTCACCAAGGTTCCGCGCAGTTTCATCGTTAAGTGAATGTTCCTTAACATATTCATCGATCTTATCGATGCAAATGTTCCACTTCTCCTGACCCAAGGACATCACCTTATCGCGAACCTTTTCATAACCAAAAAGGATTTCCTCAGCCTTGACTTGGCGATCCTGATTCTTAACAAAATCAGTGTACGCAATGGATGCCTCACTACCAACAAATCCACGGCTGATATTGTAAAAAAGTGGATCCTCGGGAGTGTCAGAAAGACTTGCGAGGGTGAGGGTTGCGTCAAGGCGTTCCCAGCTTCGACGGCTTGGCTCAACCGCACCAGGATCCTTGCCGGTTGGATCAAGGAAACGTGGGTTTGCCTTAATAAAGTTCACAGTGTTGCTGTGGAGCTTACCTTCAGCCCAAGTGGTCCAGTCTTCAGCACTTGGCTTGAGATCAACAACCCAGAAACGGTCGAGAAGGGCCGGATCAACCTCATTTACAGAGTAATTGTGGCTAGCGTTGATGGCCGCATAAACACGGCTTCCAGGGTGAAGACGGTGACCATTGAGTTGGCGGTCAAGAACAATCTGGAAGGCTGCCTGCATAACCTCGGGGGTTGCACGGTTAAGCTCGTCAAGGAACAGAACACGGGGTTCACGGCAAGCTTCCATGTACCAATCAGGTGGAAGGAACTTGGTAACACCATCATCGATCTTTGGAAGACCAATCATGTCACCTTCGCTCATCTGAGAGAGACGACGGTCAATCACCGTGAGACCGAAGTACTCACCAAGTTGAAAAACAGATTGGCTCTTACCAATACCGTGGTCACCTCGAAGCAACACCGACACTCGAGCCGGAAGCTTTTCTGCACAATTCTTGAACGTTGCGAAATCCATCATATTAGACATTTGTTTTTCCTCTACTTTTTTGTTTGTTAGTTGGTGGCTCCACCCACCGATAATTCTTTATATCATACAAGGTCAGGGTTTACACGATTTTTTTCACTTCAGAATTTTTTCTTCAAGTCGAATCCAGTTCTTCCCAGCCTTGAAAATAATATCTCCATTTGCATCAACATCCCTCTTCCATACCATGAAAGAATCTGGACACGGTGTTGATAACGCAGTCACCATTGCATCATGATAACTAGAAAAAATATCCACGATCTCTTGCATCGTGTCGTCACCTTGCGTTAAAACACAAACCTTCATCATACTTCCTACTATAACATATCTATCCAACTTTTACATCAAGCTGCACAAATATTTTCAATAACGTCGAGTTCAAAATCGATAAACTCAAGCAGCCGACCATTAGGAAGTTGAACAAGCAATACACAATATTCGAGATCAGCAGAATAATCTTCACTAACCTCAATGAGGTCAATCACAGCACCAACCTGACCAATATCAGACTTCTCAGGATGACGCTCACGACCCTGAAAACCATCCTCGTCAACGTTAGTGACAAGAACAATACGACCAACCCACTCATTGTAAACTTCAGTCATGCTTTTCATAATTGATCTCCTTACTGTTCTAGTATATCAAACCGGTGGGGGTTTGCACCCCCACCCGGCATATTTTCAGTCATCAGATTCTGGGATCCAATCACCAGAACTAATATCATACACTGCAATCTGCTCCATCATTGGATCACAAGCAACCAGATCACCATACCCAACAGCATAGTACTCAGCCCCCTCAAAAGGCTCAACACCAATCTCACCAAGCTCAGAGGGAGGATAATAAATCCAATGCTCATTGTCAACCTCCTCATCGGTCATAAAGTCAACCGGATCAAGGAACTCTTCAATCCGACCCTTCTTGTCACGGCACGTTGCATGAACCAAACGGTGCTTCGGAAAATCAACAATCTTACCGTCAATAGTCTTGAACGACATCTTCATCTCCTCCTTAGAAGATCAATATATCACATAGAATTAGGATTGCATAGGAAGTTCAACCAACCACATCATTCCATCGTCTTTTAATTTTTGCAATCCCACATCTGTGGCTGAATAATATGGGGTCACACCTTTCTTACTGGAAACATACACGAATCCCTTTTCCTGAATGTTCCCAGGCCCACACCAATATGAAGAATTTGATGTCTCAATAAAAGGTTTGCCTTCAAAGGCAGCAACATATTGCATGGTATCACGCCGAGGTGCACCACCAGTTTTGGCAAGGTATGCAATAATCAAATGAGTTTTTGTTATCTTTTGCTTGGCCATAGATCTACTATACCACACCAAACATTGTTTGCACAAGAAAAAAAATTTCAGTGCACTGTGCAATCCCATCACTGTATGATATACTAAGGATGTAAGGAGGAATGAATAATGTCTAAACTCATTATCAATGGCTTTGAATTTCCAAGTCAACTTCAGGCCCGATGTGCAATTGCTTACATTTGTCAGAACATTGTTCTGTCACCAGAAGAAGGTACGTCGTCATACATCATCAAAAACCTGACGTCAAAATACTACAATTCAGGTGCTATTAATAATAGTAAATCTCTCATTTCTAACCTTCTGAATCGATATGATTCTCCTACTGGAGTTGGAAAGCTCTGGATTTCTAAGAGCGGCTCCAATTACTTCAATCGATTTCAGGCATTCCCAAACGAATACACGGTTCAAGTTGCAAATATGCTTCCTGAATTTGAAAAGATTCGTAAGGAAAATCAAACTCGTGGTGAAGAATATCGCACCAAGAAAGTTGAAAAAGTTCTCACCCCATGTGAACTTCACGCCGGCGATATCATCAAAATGAACAAAGCAGTCTGGGATTTGGGAACCAACAAGATCTCCAACGCAGGATATCCTGACTCCTACTTTACACGCAATGCAAATGGAACCTACAACTGTCCAGCGCTGTTCTATAAGAAAGAGGCACGTGGAATCTTGATGGGTTCTTGCGAACTTCAAATCAGCGAAAAATCAAAGAAGACCGCAGGAATCGTTATGTGGTTCGGTGAGTCACAACCTATGCTTGTCGATATTCGAGCAATCACAAAAGCATAATCCGGGTGCAAACCCAATTCCAGTGTGATATACTGGAATTTGATGGAACATCTCTCTGAAATAAAAGTGAGGTGTGTCATCAAATTCTCGTGTAAACCTACTGACTATAATGTATAGTAGAAAAGTAAGGAGTGAGCAACATGGATCATAAAGAATTTGAAAGGCTCATTGTAAATGTGATGCGGGAAAACGCATTCTTTACAACTGTGTCACGATATATCAAGAAGGAACCCACCGACAAGATTCCAACTGCCGGTGTCGGATACGACAAGAACAGCGACGATATCACCCTGTGGTATAACCCCGCCTTCTTCGACGGTATGACCGAGGATGAACGTAAGGCAGTGCTCTGGCACGAATTCTATCACCTTACCTTCATGCACCTTGCCGGTCGCCGCAAGGATCCACCACGCCTCTGGAATATTGCAACTGACCTTGCAATCAACTCCATCATTGTCAAGGACAATAAGGGCAAGCTCCCTGATATGTGCTTCCTCCCAGGTAAGCCTCTCAAGGGTCTCGAAAATGGTAAGGTTACCGTCACCGTCCTCAAGAAGGATGGCACTGTTGAAGTGAAGGAACGTGACCTTACCCCCGAGGAAAAGGAAGTCAACGAGAAGTTCTCGAAGCTCATCGCAGATATGCCTGACAAGCAGGCTTCTGACTGGTACTTTGAAAAGCTTCTTCAATTCAAGCAGGAAAATCCCAACTTCGGTCGCGGCCAACGCGTAAAGAAGCAACCCGGATCAGGTCAACCACAACAAGGTGGCGGCCAAGGTGATCCCAATGACGACGGTGATGTCGAAATTGAATCTGACTTCTTCAGCGATTCCTTCGATGACCACGAAGGTTGGGGCGATATCCCAGAAGAAATGAAGGACATGGTTGAAGGCCGCCTCCGCGAAATTCTTCGTAAGGGTGTCCAAGAAGCCGACAAGTCTTCTCATGGCTGGGGCACCATTCCCCAAGAAGTCCGTGAAGAGATTCGCCGAAGTGTGTCACGAGCTGTGGACTGGAAGGCTGTTCTTCGTAACTTCGTCGGTATGCTCTACCGCGGGGAACGTTCCACCTCTGTCCGCAAGATCAACCGCAAGTTTCCTTATATCCACCCCGGTGTCAAGCGCGGCCACGTCGCCAAGCTCCTCATCGCTGTGGACCAATCTGGCTCGGTCGGTGATGAAGCACTCGAACAGGTCTTCTCTGTTCTCAGCCAACTCAGCAAAAAGGTGACATTCGTTGTCTGTGCCTTTGACACTGAAATGGATAAGCCCTGGGAATGGAAGAAGGGTATGAAGCCTGATCCAATGCGTGTCCGCTCCGGTGGCACTGACTTTGAAGCACCCACCCGCTGGGTCAATGACCCCAAGCGCCGCGGGGAATACGACGGTATGATCATCATCACCGACGGAATCGCACCAAAGCCAAGCAGCAGCCGCGTAAAGCGTGGTTGGATCCTCACCCCAGGATGCAAACTGGAGTGGCAGACCGACGAAATGGTCGTCAACATCGACCCCGAAAAGAAGGTCTAATTCGTGTCACAGAGTCCACCCGTACTGGCAGGCTACGGGTATCCAACTCCTCCTTACACCGCCTGCCAACTGGGTCTATAGCGAAGTAGTCGAACGCAGATGACTGTAAATCATCCGGTATATATGCCCTCCTAGGTGCAAATCCTAGTGGACCCACTAAAAATGAATCGAACTGTGATAACTGTAAATGTGATGTATACTTATATGCATGACACATTGTAAGAAATGCAACAAAGAAATTACAGAGATTTATGGAAGCGGAACTTTTTGTTCTATCTCTTGTGCAAATTCAAGAGTAAAAAAGAAAAAGAATATTCAATGTCTTGCATGTAATAAAGATTTTATTGTGTCTCTAACAAGCAAAAGAAAATTTTGTAGTGTAGAATGCAGCAATAAAAAAAAGATGGAAGATCCAGAAAGAAAAGAAATCGTTAATTCTTTATGGAACGTATCATCAAGAACAAGAAGCAAGATTTTATCCAGAATAAAAACAGGTTGTTGTAGATGTGGGTGGAATGAAGGATCTTGTGATCTTCACCATATTAATGGTAAGAAAATAAAAAATCCACATAATGATTCAAACTTAGCGCTTTTATGTCCAAATTGTCATAGGTTATACCATCAAAAGAAAATAGGACCAAATGATGTCATATCAATTGACAAATACCTTGGTGATTGGAAAAAGTTTTATTTCGGTTAATACTTTAAAAAAAAAGATTATAATAATCTAATACTCCCGTAGTTCAGTGGATCAGAACGCAGTTTTCCTAAAGCTGATGTCACAGGTTCGAATCCTGTCGGGAGTGCGATGAATAGGAAGTGTTCGGTAACACAACGTGATAACAGGTTCGACTCCTGTCTATTCATCGCTTGGAACAATGGCCGAGCGGTCGATGGCAGCTGATTACTAATCAGCCGAGGTTAACAGCCTCCCAGGGTTCGAATCCCTGTTGTTCCTCTATACATCTATATTTTTTTCTATACTATCAACCTATTAGATTGTGTGTCACATGGACTTATTACTACATCCACAAACATTTCTAAGCATCCCCTGGGTCAGCATTGGCTGGCTACTCGGAGGTGCTTATACTACAATCAGAATGTATCAACTATTCGTTGATGCACATACAGGCACCCCACCAGGCCCTATAAAATTACTCATCAACGCGGGTCTAATAACAACAATACCCGCAATCTGCTTTTTCTCTTGGCCAATCCTCCTAGGTACCATGCTCTTCTCAGGTACAGAAGATTCGTCGCAATAAAATTAATCTTTGCACACCTGCAAAAATTATGTTACAATAAACACAAAGGACAATATCATGCCTGATCTAGAAAAACCAATGCCAAGGAATCTCTACCTCGCACAACAGGTAGATCAAGATTCTATGAATGAACTATCCAAGACAATCATAGACATCCGCGAGAATGACGAATTCCTCAAGCGATACTACGCGCTATATAATCTTGAATATAACCCATCACCGATTGTTTTGCACGTAGATTCTTACGGCGGTGCTGTCTATCAGTGCTTCGGCCTGCTCTCAATCATGAAAGCAAAGGGAACCCCAGTCAACACAATTGTTACAGGCTGTGCAATGTCCTGCGGCTTCCTCATTGCCATCCACGGCGCCCGCCGCTCCGTCCACAAAAATGCAACACTCATGTACCACCAAGTCTCTTCTCACGTCGGAGGCACCGCAGCAGACATTGAAGAAGAAGTCATTGAAGTCAAAAGACTCCAACAAAAAATCGAACAGATGACCCTGGATAACACCAAGATCACTGAAAAACAACTTGAAAAAGTCTACAAGAAAAAGAAAGACTGGTACCTTGACGCAAAGGACGCAGTCAAATGGGGCTGCGCGGATGAAATCATCTGAGTATCTTGGAAGACTCAAACGACTCAATAAAAATAAACCAACAACCCGCCCAGGTGGGCATGGTATTAATACACCTCGTCCCACTCGCAAACGACGCAATAAATTGGGCAGTCATCACCGAAGTCCTTAAAAATGGCTCGTTCAAAACTTCATCCCCCAATCAAACATTCGAAGGAACCATCTTCTCAAAAGAAGACGGGAGATGGTTCCGACTTCCTCCCAGGTAAACTAGCCCACTGGCACGGCTACGCCAGATATAACGAATCAGGTAACCCAGCAGTCGTCATCCTTATCAAAAAAATAGACAACAGATCAGGAATGTTCCCACTCCTAAAATCTATGTTCGATGACCCATCAGAACTACGCTGGTTCTGCCACTTCGCCGAAAGACCCGGAGACCCAGTCCTCCTAAAACAATCTGAACTCGAAATCCTATAATGATCTTCGACTACACACCAAATATGTCATTACCTTTCCCTCAAAAAGGAGAACTGGTAATCACTAAATATTGGCACCTCAAACAAAAGTGTGTCATATCAGTCCCTGGTATACTACTATCAAAAATTATAGACATGGACCAACCTGAGTGTGTCATATATTCAATACTCATTATAGAACCCAACTCCAACTGCTCAATCATCCATCAAACACAACAAATACCGGAATTCGTGTCATGCAAGAATCTTTAATGCTCGGCGGCCTAATACTCCACCTAATGGGCTTCCCTTTTGTCAAATTCTTCCTATCACTCTTCTTTATCACATGGGTACTAAAAAAGTTCTAACCCTGTGTCACATTTCAGTATTACACTTTATATACACCTTATATCTAACCTATATCCCCAATATATACAACTTATGACACAGTCCACTAATCGGATTCTGTGTCATATGTTCTTTTCTATATACCCTATATTCTAACCACCCTGATTATTCTGCCTAACACGATCCAAAATTCGTGTCACATTCTGCCTAAACCAATCAGACTGTCGTGCACTAGCTAATACTAAATTACTCTCCTCAACACTCATTTGTGACATGGCCATCATCGGCCCAGCCCCAGTACTATACAATGTAATACTACCACAACTCAACTCCAAATCTGCCTCACCCTCAGGCACTGGCTTTGAACTGCAAAAACATAATACATACACCGGTATCGAATACCCCAACCCAGCAGGCATAGCAGTAAGAACATAATCTACACTACTAACACCAACACCACTATAACTCCCAGACACAATCCATGTATCGTCTGTTACATATTCTACTGTACCAACATTAGGCTCAAACCCAACCTTCAATACAGAATACATACTGTCCGGTGTATATAAATCCCACTTCCCTACATCTATACTAGCACTAGCATAATGTGTACTCCCATTCAAAAACTGTATGTCTATCTCATCACCAGTATCAGTCGCAGGATTCCATACTCCAAATTTATTACTACCACTAAACGCTACCGTCATCCCAAACCAATACACTTCAGCAACAGCACTCGGCTCAAATGTCGCCCGCGCTTCACCATCAGTTATAAATTGATTAAATAAATTTTCATACGGAAAATATCTAGCTGTCCCAGGTGGTTGTGCCATATCTCTAATTATTACTCACTTCCACATCTGCCTCATCCCTTTTAACCTCGGCCTCCATACAGCAGCATGATTACTCTTCACCCTACGCTCTATCTCCCTCATCACCCGCTTATCCCTAGCATCCTGCACCCTCCACCTCACCAACGTTACCCAACTACCAAACAATGCACCGATTACAAAACTACCCAGCCCTATCCCAACACCCACCCATATCATCGTCTTCAGCGCTAGGTACTCCATATTCCGCCAAGCATATATATTCTCCTCTATACTCTATTCCACTTTACTCTCAAGTACATATACCCACTATCCTATATCTTCTATACCCTATACCCAATCTACTACTCCCTATACTAGTATAGACACCCCTACTCCCTTTTCTACCCCCAGTCTACTCCCATTCCCAACCCCATATTCCCCCAATTCCTCACAGCTCACCCAGATTAAACCTGCACCCATTTTGATCTACTTTTCCCTAGGGCCCAGATCAACTGCTCACTTTCATACTCCTTCATCCCAGTATTACTCAATCTATACTAACTCTATACACCTTATACACATATCAATCACACCAACTTCATTACCAATAAATCATTTTTATCCTGTATTTCTCCTTATTATTAGCGTATTACCTCAGTTAGTTTCAGTATTACGGAGGAATACACGGGCCTAGGTGATCCGCCCTCTTGAAGCAGGAAATCCAGTCTCTTGGTATAATATGCCACTTTTTGGAACTGTCTGCCACCTGCTCCCGCGGGCGGGGAGGATGGTGGTATAGATATCCATTAGATTGGGTAGGTTGGGATGAGTAGATTTGGATATAGGGAGATTATACTGGTATAGGGTAGAGTAGACTGGGGAATAGGAGATATGTTGTGGGTATAGTATTAGAGTTATATAGTATGTTGAGTAGTATAGGGATATTGAGTCTAGTAGATAAGAGTATAGTGAGTAGTGGTAGTATAGGGGATGTTAGTATAAGGGAAAATAAAATGGTCTTGTCGTGGGAGGGTATTGGGAATGCTTTGAACAATAGGGGTTGATTTTGTAGAATAAATGATATGTGTTTTTCTCAAGAAATGAGTTATGGTTTGGCTGCAGTTAACGTTGTATCGCTTGGATTATCTTTAAAGCAGAAGAGGTGGGTGAATTCGATTGGTATTGGGTTATTTGGGATTGCGATGGAATTTGCGCAAGGATATCAATATGGGTTGGTTGATGTGGGGAAGGGTCGGTGTGATCTTGCAGTTGGGTCAATTGGGTTTGTATTGATGTTGGTTAGTTTGCAGCCGTTGTTATTTTTGATGGCGTCTGAAGAAGAGATTGGTAAAGACTCAAAGTGGATGAGTGAGGGGAATAAGTTTATACGTAGATGTGCATGGGGATTTTATTGTTTATTTGCTATTGCGTTTTTGTGTTCTTTTATGTTTAAGAGTGGGTGGTGTAATGGTCCTGGTAGTGGAGCTTGGTGTGATACATGGACTGGGGTTGATCGAAGGGATTGGGGACATATTGCATGGCATTTTGCGTCTCAGCCTTCTTCTGTTGTTAATGAGATGATATCGAAGTATTTATTGATATCATTTGTATCTCCGGTTATTGTTGGGTATTATATTGGTGCGCGATGGTATCCTACAATGCTTTTGATAGGAGCCAGTATACCTGCGATGTTATTTGATATATACACGTGGCCTGCTGTTTGGTGTTTTATTGGTGGTGTATATTGTGTTCCGGTGTT
>Ga0214917_10002508_pt1 | contig 22217 bp, 16 predicted proteins | sample LL_1208_BB_MetaG_FD_177983 | JGI IMG/M metagenome (GOLD analysis project Ga0214917, IMG submission 177983) | Freshwater microbial communities from Lake Lanier, Atlanta, Georgia, United States - LL_1208_BB | ecosystem: Environmental > Aquatic > Freshwater > Lake | place: USA: Georgia | collected...
CGGCGCCTCGCGAGGCCGCCGGCCCGGCCGCGTTGGCCGCCACCCGCAGCCGGCGAGAAGGGCTCGGCGGGTGCGGTCGGGCACATGACGGGGCTCCACCCCGTCGGCCCCCGCGCATAGACTTCTCTCCGACGTCCACCTCAGGAAAGAAAGGTCGTCCGATCGTCATGAACCCCACAATGAATTCCAGTGCCTCCTCGCCCGTCGCGTCCCCGTTCCACGCTCGCGGGCGCCTGGCCGCGCGGCGGCCGACCGTCTGCCGGCTGGTGGGCCTGGTGGCCGTGATTCCGCTCGCCGTCGTGCTCCATGTCATGGCCGATGTCCGGAGCGTCCGGGCCGACGAGACCGCGGCATCGGCGGAGGCCCTGTTGCACGCCAACGCCCTGTCCCGCGCCTTCCGGCACGCCGCCGAGCGGGCGACGCCGAGCGTCGTGGTGGTCCGCAGCGAAACCCGCGGGAAGGCCGCTGCCTCGGGTCGCGGCCAGAGGCAGGGACAGCGGCAGGAACGCGGCGGGGAGAATCCGTTCAAGGGCACGCCGTTCGAAGACTTCTTCCGGGACGGCATGCCCGAGGGCTTCGACATGCAGCCGCCCGAAGGGGGCAGGACGCCGCCGAAGTCGGGCGTCGGCTCGGGGGTGATCGTGGACAAGGACGGGCTCGTGCTCACCAACAACCACGTCGTCGCCGGCGCCGACACGGTCACGGTCGAACTGCCCGACGGCCGCGAATTCAAGGCGGCGGAGATCAAGACCGACCCCGACAGCGACCTCGCCGTCGTGAAGCTGGAGGACGCCCACGACCTCCCGGTGGCGCGGCTGGGCGACTCGGACAAGCTGGCGATCGGCGACTGGGTGATCGCGATCGGCAATCCGTTCGAACTGGAGACCACCGTCAGCGCCGGCATCATCAGCGGCAAAGGCCGCGAACTCGGCAGCATCCGCCGCGCCAAGTTCCTGCAGACCGACGCCGCCATCAACCCGGGCAACTCCGGCGGTCCGCTCGTCAACCTCGAGGGCGAGGTGATCGGCATCAACACCGCCATCGCCTCCAACACCGGCGCGTACCAGGGCGTCGGCTTCGCGATCCCGATCAACCTCGCCAAGTGGGTGAGCGGACAACTGATCGCCAAGGGGGCCGTCGAGCGCGGCTACCTCGGCGTCTCGATCGGACCGCTGACCAACGACATGGCGTCGAAACTCGGCGTCAAGAACCGCAAGGGCGTGCTCGTCACCGAAGTGATGGAGGGCACCCCGGCCGCCGAGGCCGGCGTGCAGGAACTCGACGTCATCACGGCCTTCGACGACCAGCCCGTGGACGGCCCGCGTTCGCTCCAGGAGGTGGTCGAGAAGTCGGCCATCGGCCGGCCGCACAAGGTGACGGTGCTGCGGGACGGCAGCCCGGTGACGCTGGCGATTTCCGTGAAGCCCCTTCCCGACAAGCTGGCCAGGAAGCAGGGCCCGGGCCCCCGGAAGCTGCAGGTCGAAAATGACGAGACGTTCTACTCCGAGGCCTTCGGGATCGAGGTCCGCGACAAGGCGTCGCTGCCCGAGAACGTCTACGAGGGCTTCGACGGCGTCGTGGTGGATCGCGTCGACAGCGAGGGGGTGGCGGCCGAGGCCGGCATCGGCCCGGGCGTGCTCATCCGCAAGGTGGGCAAGACGCCCGTGAAGACGCTCGCGGACTTCGCGGAGGCGATCGAGAAGGAGTCGCCCGTGGAGGGCGTGCTCCTGCAGGTGCGGACGCCGCGGGGCAACAGCGTCGTGCTCTTGAAGAAGGGGCTCTGATGCCGCCCGCCGGCGTGGTAGAGTGACTGCAATGGCCACGCTCGGCGTCAACATCGATCACGTCGCCACGATCCGGCAGGCCCGTCGCACCGTCGAGCCCGATCCGGTGTGGGCCGCAGCGCTCGCCGAACTCGGCGGCGCCGACGCGATCACCGTCCATCTCCGCGAGGACCGCCGCCACATCCAGGACCGCGACCTCGAGGTGCTGCGGGCCACCGTCCAGGTGAAACTCAACCTCGAGGCCGCGATCGCGCCGGAGATGATCGCGATCGCCTGCCGCGTGAAGCCCGACCAGGTGACGCTCGTCCCGGAGAACCGCCAGGAGGTGACGACGGAGGGCGGGCTCGACGTCGTCGGGCACCGGGCCGCGACCGCCGAGGCGGTCCAGCGGCTGCGCGACGCCGGGATCGCCGTGTCCCTGTTCCTCGATCCGTGCCCGCGGCAGCTCGACGTGGCCGCCGCGCTCGCCGGCGCCGGCGGCGTCACGGCGGTGGAGCTCCACACCGGCGGCTACGCGGGGGCCGTCGCCGCCGCCGACCGCGACGGCCACCTCGCGGATCTCGCCCGGGCCGGCGGGCTCGTCCGCCACGCCGGGCTCGAGCTCAATGCCGGGCACGGCCTCACCTACCGCAACGTCGTGCCGGTGGCGCGGATCGACGGCATGGGCGAGTTGAACATCGGCCATTCGATCGTGTCGCGCGCCGTGCTCGTCGGATTCACGCAGGCGGTCCGCGAGATGAAGGCGCTGATCGCACGGCCCGCTCCGGCATGAGCCATCACCGGCGGCGGCGCGGTCGCCGCCGCGTCGCCGGCACGGCACCACGGTCGCCCCCTAGCGGGCCGTGAACGCCCCGGGGTCGTCGAGCACGAAGAGGTGGCCGTGGTCGGAGGTCACGATCACGACGGCGTCATCCCAGGCATCGTGCCGCTCGATCCAGTGCACGACCGCCTCGAAGGCCGCGTCGCCGCTCCTGACCGCGCCGATGGCCGCGTCGATGTCGTTGGCGTGCGACGCCCAGTCGACGTCGCCCGCCTCCACCATCAGCCAGAACCGGCCGCGGCTGCCCAGGACATCGAGTGCCGCGCGGGTCATGTCGGCCAGCGTCGGGTTCTCGACGAGATCCGCGTCGGTGTAGGGTTTGATGGGACAGTACTTCTTGCGGAGCCGATCGGCCGAGCCGAGCTGCTCCGGCCGGCAGCCCACGGGGTCGAAGTCGCCGTCGGCCGTCTGGTAGGGCAGGTTGCCCTCGGCCACGCCGAACAGGCCGAACAGCCGGAGCCCGCGGCTCACCGCGTCCTCCGCGGCGACCGCCAGCACCTCGTCGCCTGCCTGGCCGAGCGTCCGTCGCGCCACTCGGTAGCGGCCCCCGGCCCGCACGTCGATGGCCGCCAGCGTCGAGTCGGCGACGTACTTGCCGCCAGGCTCGAAGTTCGCGCCCTGGTCGCGATCGCTGTCGCGGTCGCCGCGGACGCCGAACCCCGCTCCGATCAGGACGTCGAGGCCGGGAAGCGGCTCCGCGCGGTGCGCGATGGAGGGCTGGCCGAGCTGGTCGCGGGCGATGTCCTGGTAGTCGTCGCGGCTGACGTTGTTGGCGTAGGCGCAGGCCGGCGTGGCATGGGACACCGGCACGCTCGTCACCGCTCCCACGGCGTAGCCGCGGCGTTGGAGCGTGCGGGCGATCGGCTCGAGGTGGCGGCCCTCCACGTCCACGTTGATGGCGTCGTTGTAGGTCTTGCGGCCGCAGCACAGGGCGGTCGCCGAGGCGGCCGAATCGGTGACGGCGTGCGGCCGCGTGCGGTCGCGTCCGATGAGGTAGCGGGGATCGGCCAGGGGGGCCCAGGCCGTCGGGCCGCCGCGCCGGAAGTCGTAGCCGCCGGGCGTCCGGCCGCCCGGATTCTTCACGGCCTGCGCATCGACGTCGCACGTCGTGCCGTCGTTGGCAGGACTCGTGACACAGCACCCGAAGTCGGTCGGGGCGCCGCGGTAATCCTGGAACGACAAGCCCGTGCCGCGGCCCGCATCGTAGGCGACGCGGCCCCGCGCCGCGATCGCGGCCGTCCGCGTGGTGACCCAGTCCATCCCGTCGAACACCACGAGCACGATGTACTTCTTGCCGGCATCGGCCGCCATCATCTGCAGCCGATGGACGTCGGTCTGATCGAAGTAGTCGGCCGTCGGATTGACGGTGTCGTCGGGCAGACGGCCGTAGAGCCGCTCCAGCCGCTCGGCATCGCGGTAGACGCTGCGTTCGCCGGCGACGCGGTCGAGCGTCATGCCGAACGTGTAGACGGGAATCAGCCGGTTGGAGTGGTTCGACCAGGAGATGAACCGGTCCGACTGGTCGCCCCAATGCCCCCAGGGAGCATGGCCGGAGGCCTCGGCCGCGGCCTCCATGTCGCGGATCGCATCGGGGGCACCGCGGGTCGCACGCGGCGCCGGCGGCGGTTCCACGGGCTCGGCGGCGGACGACGCACCGATCGCCCACCGTCCCGCGGCCAGCGCAGCGAACAGGCACCACTGCCACGACAGTGGGCGGAACCGGAAGGCGACGACACAACCTCGGGCGGTCATGATCGTGATCATAGCCGGGCCGGAACGGGCCGGGCACGGCGGCGGCGCGAGGCGTTCGCCGCGGCGCGATATTTGCACCGCGTTACCGGGATGTGGCCGACCTGTCGGCCGGCCGCACGGGCGGCGGGGCCGGGCACGCTACCGGTGCGGCGGGACCGACCGGTACATTGCCGGCTTCCCCGGGCCTCGGCTCCGAAGGCTTCACACGACGCTCCACCGCTCACGAAAGGTCCCGCGTGGCCACCGACGACCTGCTGCGCCGCGATGTCCGGCTGCTGGGCGACATGCTCGGATCGGTGCTCGGAGAACTGGCCGGCAGCGATGCCTTCGCCCTGGTCGAGGAAATCCGCGGACTGGCCCGCGACCGCCGCGCCGGCAAGCACGACGCGGAACGCGCCCTCGCCGCCCGCATCGAATCGCTCGACACGCTCCAGGCCGAGCAGGTGGCCCGGGCCTTCAGCATCTTCTTCGACCTCGTGAACATCGCGGAGGACCGCCAGCGGGTCCGTGTGCTGCGCGAACGGGAGCGCGACCGCTGGCCGGAGCCGATCGGCGAGTCGCTGGAGGCCGGCATCGCGGAGCTGCAGGCACGGGGCCTCGCGGCGGCCGAGGTGCAGGGAGCGCTCGATCGCCTCTCGATCGAGCTGGTGTTCACGGCCCACCCGAGCGAAGCCAAGCGCCGGTCGATCCGGGCCAAGCTGCGGCGCATGCGGCACAGCCTCCAGGAACTCGACCGCGCCGACCTCCTGCCACGGGAGCGGGCCGAGCACGAGGGCGACCTGCGGAGCGAACTCGACGTCCTCTGGCAGACCGAGTTTCTCCGTCCCACCCGTCCCACGGTGCTCGACGAGGTGGACCGCGGCCTGTCGATCATGCCACGGCTGTGGGAGGCGGTGCCGCGGGTGTACGCGGCGCTCCGCCGCGGGCTGGCCGGATGCTACCCCGGAGCGTCGTTCCGGCTGCCGGCCTTCCTCACCTTCGGCTCGTGGATGGGGGGCGATCGCGACGGCAATCCCTACGTCACCGCCGAGGTCACCGAGCGGACGCTCGTGCGACTGCGGTCGGCGGCCATCGACCGGCACCTCGACTGGTGCGACAGGCTCCACGATCTGCTGACGATCTCGTCCCAGGCGGCGCGGGGGGCCGACCCGCTGGTGGAGCGGCTCGGGGGGTTGGCCGCGGCATGGCCCGACCTCGCGGCCGCCCTCGAGCCGCTCGCTCCGCACGAGAGCTACCGCCGCTGGATCCGCATGATCCGCTTCCGGCTCGAGCGGTCGCGAACGACGAGCCTGACGGACGCGGCGGCGGCCGCGGCCTACGCCTCGGGAGCGGAACTGGAGGCCGACGTCGCCCTGCTCGTCGCCTGCCTCGCCACCGACCACGGCCTCGCCGACCATTCGCCCGCCACCGAGTGGCTCGACCTCGTCCGCACGTTCGGCCTCCACATGACCCGGCTCGACGTGCGTCAGGACGCCCGCGCCTACGGCGACATCATGGCCGAGGTCCTCGCGGCGGCGGGCGTCGTCCCCGACGCGGCCGCGTTCGCCGCCCTCGACGAGCCGGCCCGACGGCGGCTGCTCACCGGATCGCTTTCCGCCGGTGCCGCCGCGGTGCGGTCGCACGACGGCGACATCCCCCGCGCCGGGCTCTCTCCGCTCGCCGACGACACGCTGAGCCTGTTCGTGCTGCTGCACCGGGCGATGACGCGGTTCGGCCCGGAGTGCCTGGGGGCCGCGATCATCAGCCTCACCCGCAGTCCCGGCGACGTGCTCTCGGTGCTCTGGCTGTGGCGGTGGGCCCGGGGCCGGGCGGCCGCGCGTGGCGAACCGGTGGCCGCCAGCGACATCGCCATCGCGCCGCTGTTCGAGAAGATCAACGACCTGGCCCATGCGCACGACACGCTGGCCGCGATTCTCGACGAGCCCTGCTACCGCGAGCACCTCGCGGGCCGCGGCCACCGGCAGATGGTGATGGTCGGCTACTCCGACAGCACCAAGGACGGCGGCTATCTGGCCGCCTGCTGCGGCCTGCAGTCCGCCCAGGGCCGGCTGCACGCGGCGGCGGTGGCCCGCGGGGTGAGCCTGACGTTCTTCCACGGCCGCGGCGGCTCGCTCGGCCGCGGCGGCGGCCCGGCCGCACGGGGCATCCTCTCGCTGCCGGCCGAGACGCTCGACGGCAGCCTGCGGCTCACCGAGCAGGGCGAGGTGCTGGCCGAACGCTACGACGACCCGGAGGTCGCCTGCCGGCACCTGGAGCAGGTCTCCTGGGCGACGCTCGTGGCCTCCAGCGTCCGGCGGACGGAGCCCCGGCGGGAGTGGACCGACCTCGCCGACCGGATGGCGGCCCGTTCGTGGGCGGTGTACCGGGACCTCGTCGACCAGCCGGGCTTCATCCGCTACTTCTCGGAGACGACGCCCATCGACGACATCGAGACGCTGCCGATCGCGTCGCGACCCTCCCGGCGCCGCGGCGAGCGGACCCTCGATGACCTGCGGGCCATCCCCTGGGTGTTCGCCTGGACGCAGAGCCGCTGCATCATCCCGGCGTGGTACGGCCTCGGCACGGCGCTGGTGGAGGTGAAGTACGACGACCGCCACGCCTGGCAGCACGTGTGCGACATGTACCGGCAGTGGCCCTTTTTCCAGGCCACCATCGACAACGCCACGCTCGCGTTGGCCAAGGCCGACATGTACATCGCCCAGCGCTACTCCGAACTGGTCGACGACGCGGCCATCCGGCGGCCGATCTGGCAGCGGATCGCCGCCGAGCGCGACCGCACCCGGCAGGCGATCCTCGACATCGTCGGCGGCGGGGAACTCCTCGCCACCACGCCCTGGTTCCAACGGTCGATCGAAGCCCGCAACCCCTCCATCGACCCGCTCAACCTGATCCAGATCGAGTTCATGCGCCGCCGCCGCCAGCACCCCGACGACGAGTCGCTCCGCGACCTCCTGCGGCTGTGCGTGCAGGGCATCGCGGCCGGCATGCGGACCACCGGCTAGCGGGCGCGAAGACATGCCACGATCACCCCTCAGACCGGACGACGGGCGACGGCCTTCGGCCCCGAGTCCGCAGGCCCGCCACGGAGTCCGCCGATGACCACCGCCGCCGATCTCGTCGTCAAGACGCTCGGTCCCTGCCGGATCGACTCGCCGCTCAAGCCGATGCTGGAGTCCCGGCGCACCACGGTGCACTACGTCGGCGAGGACGACCGCGTGCTGTTCCACGACACGGTCCACCTCGTGCGGGACGCCGGCTGCGGGCTCGACGCGCTCCCGGGTTTCGAGCCGGCCGGCCCGCGCCGCAAGATCTTCTTCGACGCCTCCAAGATGCGGGTGGGCATCGTCACCTGCGGCGGCCTCTGCCCCGGCATCAACGACGTGATCCGCGGTATCGTCATGGAACTCACGTTCCACTACGGCGTCCGCACGATCCGGGGATTCCGCAACGGCTACCAGGGATTCGTGGCCAAGTACGCCCACGACGTGGTGGAACTCACCCCGGCGATCGTCAGCGACATCGACGAAGACGGCGGCACGATCCTCGGCACGTCCCGTGGCGGCCAGGACCCGGAGGAGATCGTCGACTGCCTGGAACGGATGAACATCGGGGCGCTGTTCGTGATCGGCGGCGACGGCACGCTGCGGGGCGCGATGCAGATCGCCGCGGCGGTCGCCGCCCGCGACGCGAAGATCGCCGTCGTCGGCATCCCCAAGACGATCGACAACGACATCCCGTACATCGACCAGAGCTTCGGCTTCCAGACCGCCTTCGGGGAGGCGACGAAGGCGATTCAGTCGGCGCACGTCGAGGCGAAGGCGTCTCCCCACGGCGTGGGGCTGGTGAAGCTCATGGGCCGTCACTCCGGCTTCATCGCCTGCTACGCCTCGCTCGCGGAGCCCGACGCCAATTACGTCCTCATTCCCGAGGTGCCGTTCCGGCTGGAGGGCCCCGGCGGCCTGCTCGAACATCTGCTCCAGCGGGTGCAGCGGAGCGGCCATGCCGTGATCGTGGCGGCGGAGGGCGCCGGCCAGGACCTGGTCGCGGACGTGGACGGCGGCCACGACGCCTCGGGCAACCGGCGGCTGCACGACATCGGCCTGCTGCTCAAGTCGCGGATCGTCGATCACTTCGCCGCCGCCGGCGTCGAACTCAACCTCAAGTACATCGACCCCAGCTACCTGATCCGCGGCGTGCGGGCCAACCCCTACGACAGCGTCTACTGCCTGCGGCTGGCGCAGAACGCGGTGCATGCCGCGATGGCCGGACGGACGGAGATGGTCGTCGGCCGCTGGCATGGCCGGTTCGTGCACATCCCGATCCCGCTGGCGGTCAGCCATCGCAACCAGGTGGCGCCGGACGGCGACCTCTGGCTGTCGGTGCTGGAGGCCACCGGCCAGCCGCGGTCGTTCGGATAGGCCCTCCCGGAAACTCGGACGCCGCCGCCGCCCTGCGCGTCCGGGTCGGTGCCTTGCCCGCGACGGCGGTTTTGGGGATGCTGTCGGCGGCGGCCGGGGGGCCCGCTCCTCCGCCACCCCTTCCGCGGCCGGTCCGCCCGCCCACTCCGGAGCCCCACGATGCGCCGTCCTTCCCGTCTCCTGTCGTCCGTCCTGCTCGTCGCCGCCATCGCGGTCGCGCTGCCGCCGGCCAGCGGCGCCGACTGGCCGGAGTGGCGTGGCCCGGGTGCCCAGGGGCATGCCGTCGAGGCCCACGACCTGCCCCTCACCTGGAGCGAGACGGAGAACATCGCCTGGAAGACGCCGCTCCCCGGCCGCGGCTGGTCGTCGCCGGTGATCGCCGGCGACCACATCTGGATGACGACGGCGATCGAATCCGAGCTGTCGCCGGAGGACCGCGACCGGCGGCTGGCGGCGATCGGCAGCAAGCTGCCGATGTCGGTCTCCGGACCGGTCGCCCTGCACGCCCTCTGCGTCGACCGGGAGACGGGCCGTCTGCTCCACGACGTGCCCCTCTTGGTCGTCGCCGACCCGCAGCCGATCCACGCTCTCAACTCGTTCGCCTCGCCGACGCCCGTGCTGGGCGACGGCCGGCTCTACTGCCACTTCGGCGACTTCGGCACCGCCTGCGTCGACACCGCCTCCGCCCGGGTGCTCTGGACCACCCGGGCGCAGCGGCTCAACCACGAGAACGGCCCGGGCAGCACGCCCATCCTCTGGAAGGACCGGCTCATCTTCCACTGCGACGGCAGCGACACGCAGTCGATCGTCGCCCTCGACCCCGCGTCGGGCGCCGTCGCCTGGCAGACGCCGCGCAGCGGCGCGCTCCGCGACGACCCGCAGCTGAAGAAGGCCTACGGCACGCCGCTGGTGCTCGCGCTCGGCGGCCGTGACGTGCTCGTCTCGCCCGCGGCCGACTGGATCTACGGCTACGATCCCGCCACCGGGCGCGAACTCTGGAAGACCGGCTACGGCGTGCTGGGGTTCTCGATCGTCCCGCGGCCGGTCACGGCCCACGGGCTCCTCTTCATGAGCACGAGCTTCATGCAGCCGGAGCTGCTGGCCCTGCGTCTCGGCGACGGCTCCGCGCCTCCCGAGATCGCCTGGCGGGAGAAGAAGGGCGCGCCCTCGATGTCGTCGCCGCTGGTCGTCGGCGACGAGCTGTACATGGTCAGCGACAAGGGGGTCGCCACCTGTCTCGACGCCCGGACCGGCGCCGTGGCCTGGTCCGAGCGCCTCGGCGGCAACTTCTCGTCGTCGCCGCTGTTCGCCGACGGCCGGATCCTCGTGGGCAACCGCGACGGCGCCACCTTCGTGATCGATCCCGGCCGCTCCTTCCGGCTCGCCGCGACCAACCGGCTCGAAGGCCAGATCATGGCGACGCCCGCGGCACTCGGGTCGGCCCTGTATCTCCGCACCGACAAGGCGCTCTACCGGATCCAAAAGCGGGCGGACGGCGTCCCCGTCCGTCCGGCGCGCTTCCGGCGGCAGGCGACAGCCCCGGCGGCGGCCCCGCGGACGGAGGGCGACAAGGACGGCATCCCGCAGGGCGAGGTGCTCACCTTCACCTTCGCCGCCAGCAAAATCTTTCCGGGAACGAGCCGCGAGGTTTCCGTCTACGTGCCGAGGCAGTACGACGGCACGACCCCCGCCTGCGTCCACGTCAACCAGGACGGCGTGCAGTTCAACGCTCCCGCCGTGTTCGACCGGCTGATCCACGAGCGGCGCATGCCGGTGACCATCGGCGTGTTCGTGAAGCCGGGGGTCGTGCCCGCTGCCCGCGAGGGTGCGCTCGACCGCTTCAATCGCAGCTACGAGTACGACGGACTCGGCCCCGACTACGCCCGGTTTCTGCTCGACGAGCTGCTCCCCGACGTGGAGTCGAGGAAGGCGACCGACGGCCGGGCGATCGTGCTCTCCAAGCGGGGCAACGACCGCGCGATCGCCGGCACGTCGAGCGGGGCGATCGCCGCCTTCACGGCGGCCTGGGAGCGTCCCGACGCTTTCACCCGCGTGTTCAGCGGCATCGGCACCTACGTGGGACTGCGGGGTGGCCACGCCTACTCGACGCTCGTCCGCAAGTGCGAGCCCAGGCCGCTGCGAATCTTCCTCGAGGACGGCTCCAACGACCTCAACATCTACGCCGGCGACTGGTGGACGGCCAATCAGGCGATGCAGCGCTCGCTGGAGTTCGCCGGCTACGAGGTGCGGCACGCCTGGGGCGACGGCGGCCACAACGGCAAGCACGCCACGGAGGTCTTCCCCGAGGCGGTCGAGTGGCTGTGGAAGGACTGGCCCCGCCCCGTCGCCAGGGGCGCCGGCAGCCCGCAGCTGCAGGAACTCCTCGTGCCCGGGGAGGACTGGCGGCTGGTCGGGGAGGGCTACACCTTCACCGAGGGTCCCGCCGCCAACGCCGACGGCGAGCTGTTCTTCAACGACGTCGGCGCCGGCAAGACCTACCGTGTCACGCCCGACTGGAAGGCCGAGGTGTGGCTGGAGGACTCGCACAAGGGGGACGGGCAGAACTTCGCTCCGGACGGCCGGCTGGTGGCGGCGAGCGGCGCCGACACCGCGATCCTCGCCTGGGACGCGAACCGCACCCCGACCCGGCTCGCGGCCGGCTGGCGGGGCAACGACGTGGTGGTGAACGCGGCCGGCGTGGTGTACGTCACGGAGCCGGGCTGGGACGGCAAGTCGCCGAGCAAGATCCACCGCCTGCAGCCCGGCGACGACGGCACCTTCACCGACACGGTCGTCGATACCGGGCTGAAGTTCTCCAACGGGCTGTGCCTGTCGCCCGACCAGAGCCTCCTGTACGTGGCCGACAGCCGCAGCCACTGGGTCTACTCCTACTCCGTCAGGCCGGACGGCACGCTCGCCAACAAGCAGCGGTTCTACCACCTGCACGTGCCCGACACCGCGGACGACAGCGGCGCCGACGGGATGCGGGTCGACCGCGACGGCCGGCTCTGGGTGGCGACGCGGATGGGGCTGCAGGTCTGCGACCAGGCGGGCCGCGTCAACTGCATCATTCCCACGCCCAACGGCAAGGTCTCGAACCTTTGCTTCGGCGGTCCCGGCTTCACGAGCGTGTTGGCGACCTGCGGCGACAAGGTGTTCGTGCGCAGGGTGAAGCCGACGGGCGCGGCCAACTTCCTGCCGCCGTCCACGCCGGCCAAGCCGAGGCTCTAGCACGCGCCAGGGGGGCGGATGCGCATGATGCGAGAGCGATCGACACGCCGCGGCTTCCTCGCCGCAGCCGCCGCGTTGTCCGCGGCGCCACTCGTCGCCGCCGGCACGCGGCGACGCGGCATCCCCCTGGGCTTCGACAACTTCGCCGTCCGGGCCTGCCGCTGGAACGCCCGGCAGCTGATCGACCACGCCGACCGGCTGGGCTGCGACTCCCTGTTCATCACCGACTTCGGCCCCTTCGAGGGCCGCCTCGACGACGCGTCGCTCGCCGAGGTGCGGGCCTACGCCGCGGACCGTGGCGTCGCCCTCGTCCTGGGATCGTGGAGCATCTGCCCGACGTCGACCCGCTTCAAGCACGATTGGGGCTCCGCCGAAGAGCACCTCGCCCTCGGCATCCGCATGGCCAAGGCGCTCGGGTCGCCGGCGCTGCGCGTCATCCTCGGCAGCGCGGAGGACCGACGCACGCCCGGCGGCATCCAGGCCCGGATCGCCGACACCGTGGCGGTGCTCCGCAGCCGACGGAACGCCGCCCTGGACGCCGGCGTGAAGATCGCCGTGGAGAACCATGCGGGCGACATGCAGTCGCGGGAGCTCGCGGCACTCGTCGAGGCGGCGGGCCCGGACGTCGTCGGCGTCAACTTCGATTCCGGCAACGCCTGCTGGACGCTCGAGGATCCCGTGGAGGCGTTGGCCACGCTGGCGGACCACGTGCTCACGACGAGCCTCCGGGACACGATGGTGTGGGACTCGGCCGCGGGGATCACCACGCAGTGGACGGCGATGGGAGAGGGCTGCACCGACCTGCCCGCCCTGTTCGACCGGTTCGAGACGGCGTGCCCCGGCGTGACCGTGCACGTCGAGACGATCTCCGGCGTCGCGCGGACGTTCCCGGTCTACGACCGCGGCTTTTGGCAGGCCTATCCCGACGCCCGCGCGGCGGACCTCGCGGCCTTCATGGCCCTGGCACGGAAGGGGCGCCCCCTCGACCCCTTCAAGCCGCCGGCGGGCGCGGGCCGGCTCGAGGCCGAGCGGGAGCATCAGCTCGCCGAACTCGACCGCAGCATCAGCCATTGCCGCGATGTCCTCGGCCTGGGCCTCAGGCCGCGGGCGGCTTGAGCGGAGCGGCCGGCATGCCCTATGCTTGCGGCCTTCCCGTCCGAGACTCAGAAACGAGCCTCCCCTGAACCCGACCGCTCCCAAGACGCTGCTCATCACCGGGGCCACCGGACTGCTCGGCTCCTACCTCGTCCGCGATCTGCTGCTCGACGGTCGCCGGCTCGCCGTGGTCGTCCGCCGCGATCGCAAACGGCCCGCAGCCGCCCGCGTCGAGCAGATCGTCGCCCACTGGGAGGAGACGCTCGGCAAGCGGCTCACGCGGCCCACCGTCCTCGAGGGCGACCTGGCGCGGCCGCTCTGCGGGCTCGATCCGCAGGCCCTCCGCTGGGTGGCGGAGCACTGCGACGAGCTGCTCAACAACGCCGCGAGCCTCACGTTCCGCGGCACCGACCGCGACCAGGAACCGTGGCTGACCAACGTCACCGGCACCCGCGAGATCCTCGCGGTGGCGCGGGAGAGCGGCATCCGGCACCTGCACCACGTCTCGACGGCCTACGTCTGCGGCCTGCGGACCGGGCTGGTCCGCGAGGATGACCTCGACGCCGGCCAGGAGTTCGCGAACGACTACGAGCGCACGAAGGTGGAGGGCGAACGACTCGTCCGGGCCGCCACCCGCGCCGCCGGGGGCTTCCTCGACACGGCCACGGTCTACCGACCGTCGATCATCGTGGGCGATTCCCGCACGGGCTGGACGAGCACGTACCACGGCCTGTTCGCCGCCCTGCGGCTCGGCCACACGCTCTTGAGCCGGGTCACGAAGGGGACGACGAGCGGTCCCGCCCTGCTGGGGCTGATCGGCGTGGCCGGGCAGGACACGAAGAATTTCGTCCCCGTCGACTGGGTGTCGGCGGTGATCGCGCACGCCGTCCAGACCCCCTCCAGCCGCGGCCCGACCTACCATCTCACCCACCCCGAGCCGCTCTCGATGGACATGGTCGGCCGGCTCATCCAGCAGGCCGTCGAAGCCTATTCGCCCGATGCGTCGGCGGACGATCCCGACCGCTGCGACGAGGACTGGTTCGCCGACAACCTGCGGACGCAGCTCGACATCTACCGCAGCTACCTGCGGAACGACCCGACCTTCGACCGCACCGCCACCGGCACGGTCGCGGCCCACCTGCCCTGCCCGAGGCTCGACATGCCGACGCTCATGCGCATGGCGAAATTCGCCATCGACCACGAGTTCGGCCGCACGAGCCCGTTCGTGAAGCCGGCCCGTGTGCCGCCGCAGCCGGTGGTCCGGCCGTCGCCCTGATCGCCCCGCCACCGCCCGCGGCGTCCCGACCGCTCACAGGCCGCCGGACTTGGCGAGGTCGTGGAAGTAGTGCCCGACCTTCTTCTGGTTCCTGAGGAGCCAGTCGATGGAAGGCTCGTTCCGCATCGCCTTGCCGATCGCCTTGAGCGTGGCCTCGCGGTGCGTGCGAAACAGCACGTCGTGATCGATCGCGACCTGCGGATCGGCCACGGAGGGATCGAGCCACACCGCCACGATGACGCCGACGTCGTTGACCTTGCCCTTGGGGATGAAGCCCTCCCGCACGCTGTCGAGCACCGCGTTGGCGATGGCGGCCTGGACGGTGCCCATGAGGATGTTCGTGTACCGCGCGTTCGGCGCGGTGTACTTGCTCACCATCAGCGTCGCGGGCCGGACCTGCACGTCGCTGTTGAGGATGGCCCACACGCGGGTGTGCCCCTTCACCTGGTCGCCGATGAGGTTGGCGATCGCGTAGCCCACGGGGCCGTCGAGGTCGCCGATCACCACCTCCGGTTCGGCCGCGCTCCAGGCGTCGTCGGCCTCCACGAGCGCCTCGCCGGTCCGCATGACGATCTTCCTGCCGGCCATGACACGGTCTCCTGGGTGGTGGCGTGGGGCGGTTCGGGATCGGTTTCCCCCCGCTGTTATTTGCGATGGTGCGCCACCGCGTCAATCCGCGGCAGGCAACCGGGCCACGATCCGCAGCGGACCGCCGCTGCCGCCGGCGATCTTCATGGGCAGCGCCACCACGAGGGCGCCCGCCTCGGGGAGCGCGTCCATGTCCGCCACGTTCTCGAAGATCGGCACGTTGCCGCCGCACAGGGCGACGTGCGCCCCGAAGTGCGTGGACGGGCCGTGATCGATGCTGGCGGTGTCGATGCCGACCGCCTTGACGCGACGGTGCTCCACGAGCCACCGCGCCGCCAGCGGCGACAGCCCGGGAAAGCGCAGCCGCGACACCGCATCGGGCCCGGTCTGGTCGGTGCCCAGGTAGGCCGCGCGGTCGGACCAGCGCGTGCCCCAACCGGTCCGCACCAGCAGGATCACGTCGCGGAGCGGGCGGCCGTGCCGCCGTTCCCAGGCCACGAGATCGTCCGGCGAAACCTCGTAGGCGGGATCGGCGGCGGCCTGACGCCGGACGTCCACCACGACCGCCTCCCCGATCAGGTCGTCCAGCGGGATCGCGTCGGCGGTCCGGCCCGCGGCCGCGAAATGCCGGGGTGCGTCGAGGTGGGTGCCTCCGTGCTCGGCGGAGGCGAACCGGTTGGCGGCGTAGTAGTAGCCCTTGGCGGTCGGCCCGTTGCGGCCCGGCTCGAACACGAACCCCTTCTCCGTGGGCCAGTAGATCGTGGTCTCGTCGAAGGGGTGGGTGAGGTCGATCCAGCGACCGCGGCCGTCCGCGGCCGCCGCGGCCCCGGGTTCGCGCACGGCAGTCTCTCCGCCGATCCCCCGCGCCGGCGGTGCGACGGCGATCGTCACGCCCATCAGGACCGTCACCAGCGAAACCCGCACCATACCCTGACCTCCCGCGGCCTCGTCACCCGGGACCGCCGCACCGGCCGCGGCACCGCCCACCGGGACGACGGCAGCATACCGCGCGTGCGGAATATGCCGGATCGCACGGGCGGCGACCGCTCTACCACACCCGGCGGCAGCGGCGTCCGATGGACACAATGGGTCGCACGGGGCGACCATGGTGAGTCACGTCGTCATCCGGGCACCGGTCGGGAGCGGGCCTTCCCATGGGCAGCGTCAGGGCAATCATCCTTTCCGCGGTCATGGCCGCGGCGGTCGTTCCCGCCTTCGGTGCCGGGTTCGATCCACGCGTCGTCACGTTCGGCAGCGAACGCGAGCAGCTCAAGAGCATGCCGATCGAGAAACGGCCCAACCGGCCGCTGCACGTCTACGGCAACACGGTGCGGAGGCGGTCGAGCCGGACCGCCGACACCGCGACGAAGTCCTCCCCCCGCCGCTGAACGCTGCAAGAAGGGTCGCGACGCCGGTGCCGCACCGGCTGCGGGGCGGTGAACGTCTCGTCGCGTGGGCACGAAGCCCAAAGCTCCTCGAGCGTTCGCCGACCCTGGCTTGCCGTTATCGGCATACAAGCCCGGAGCGTCAGCGACGGGATGGTTCGACGTCCGCGGTGGAGCCCCGCCGGGGCGGCAAACGTCTCGTCGCGTGGACAGGAAGCCCAAAGCTCCTCGAGCGTTCGCCGACCCCGGCTTGCCGTTATCGGCATAGAAGCCCGGAGCGTCAGCGACGGGATGATTCGACGTCCGCTGCGGGGCCACGCCGTGCCGGCAGAAGTCTCGTCGCGTGGGCCGAGCGGTCTGCCGGTTCGTCACGACGGCGGCGGCCGATCGCCGACGGCTGCCACGCGGCACAGCGGATGCAGCCGGTACTCGCGGCCGGTGCCCTGCTCCACGCAGAGGAAGCGGCTCCGCAGCCGCGGACCGAGCCGGTACAGCCGGCCCGTGTCGGTGCGAAACGTGGTGCCCGGAGGCAGCGTCTCGACGAACACGAGCCCGGGATCGGCCGTGTCGTATCGGGCCAGCGCGAGCAGCAGCCCGCGGTCGCTGCAGGTGGCGGCGGCGGGGTTCCGCAGCGATCGCTCCAGGGCCGCACCGATGTCCGTCGGCACGAGACGGCCGGCCACGACGGGCTCGAGGATCCGGGCGAACTGGGCCTTCCATTCGGGCCCGTGCGGCCGCACGCGGCGGCTTCGCCGACCGTGGAGGTCCCACGTGGCGGCATGGGCGAGTTCGTGCAGGAGCGTGGTCAGGAAGGCATAGGGGTTGAGGTCCTCGTTGACCGAGATCCGATGGCGTCGCCGCGCGGCGGTGGGTGGGCGGTGGTCACCCAGCTTCGACCGCCGCGGGCGGCTGAGCCGCAGATCGACCGGAAGGGCCGCGAGGAGTTCGCGCACGTACTCGTGCGTGTTCTCCGGCAGCCGCGGCCACAGGGCGGCGTGGTCACCGGCTCCGCTCATGACGTCGGCCTCCTGCCATGCTCGCGCACGAGCCCGGCGCACCGGCCGGGACGAGTCGGAGAGGGTACCCCATCGCCTGTGATCGTGGCTATCATCGGGCAGCGGCAGGAGCGGCACCGCGACGCCGGCCGGGATGGGCCGGGCCGATCCGGCTGCCGGCGGCCGGGTGAATGCCGGCGCGGCCGCCGTCGCGGAGAGAGGTGCCGGACATGGAACGGTTCGACGTGGTCGTCATCGGCACCGGCGGCATGGGAGCCGCGGCGCTGATGCATCTCGCGGCCCGGGGGGCCCGAGTCGTGGGACTGGACCGCTTCCCTCCCGGGCACGACCGCGGCAGCTCCCATGGCCAGACGCGGCTGATCCGCATGGCGTATTTCGAGCACCCGGACTACGTGCCGCTGCTCCGCAGGGCGTACGCACTCTGGCACGCGCTCGAGGAGGCGGCCGGCACGCGGCTGCTGGTCGCAGCGGGGCTGCTCATGGCGGGGCCGCCGGACGGCGACGTGGTGTCGGGCTCGCTGCGATCGGCCGCCATCCACGGCCTGGACGTCGAACGGATGACGGCCGCGGCCGCGATCGACCGCTGGCCCTCCTTCCGCCTCCCGGCCGACTGGGCGGTGGTCCACGAGCCCGCCGCCGGCTACCTGCTGGTCGAGGCATGCGTGCGGGCGCACGCCGACGCGGCCCTGCGGAGCGGCGCGCGGATCGACCATGGCGTGGTCGTCCGCGGCTGGCGCACGGCCGCCACGGACGGCGGCGGACACGTCGTCGTCGATACCGACTCCGGCACCTACGCCGCGGACAGGCTGGTGATCACCCCGGGGGCGTGGGGTGCCGATCTCCTGCGGATGCCGTCGCTCCGCCTCGAGGTGCTGCGCAAGTCGCTGTTCTGGTTCGAGCCGCAGCCCGGTGGCCGGGCCGACCTCGCCACCGGCAGCCTCCCCTGCTTCGCCTTCGACACGCGGCAGGGCTTCTTCTACGGCTTCCCGGACATCGACGGCCGCGGCCTGAAGGTCGCCGAGCACAGCGGCGGCAGACATGTGGCCGATCCGCTCGCGGTGGACAGGGGCATCGACCCCGGCGAACGGACACGGATCGAGGAGGTGCTCGCCGCCCACCTGCCGGGTGCCCGAGGCCGCCTGCGGTCGCACGCCGTCTGTCTCTACACGATGTCCCCCGACCACCACTTCGTCGTCGGTCCCCATCCCGAGCACGAACGCGTGACCGTCGCCGCCGGCTTCTCGGGCCATGGCTTCAAGTTCGCCAGCGTGATCGGAGAGATCCTCGCCGACATCACCCTCGACGGCGCGACGAGCCACCCGATCGCGTTCCTGTCGCCGCGACGATTTCTCGCCGGCTGACCCGCCGGCCGGCCGATCCCACGCCCCCCGAAAAAGGCCGGTTTTTCGGCCTTCCCGCCGCCGCGGGTTCCGGCGATTCTCGGGTCCGTGCCGCCGTCTGTTAGACTCACGCCGGAAGGCCAATCGCCACGGCCCGCTCCAGGACCCCGGACCGATCGCATGCCCGCGTTGACACGGAAGATCCTTTCGTCGGCGCTCGGCTGCCTCGTCATCCTCGCCGCCCAGGCGGTCTCGGCAGGCGACTGGCCGCAGATCCTCGGTCCGCATCGAAACGGCATCGCCGACGATGACGAGGTCCTGGCCGATGCCTGGCCGGCGGAGGGGCCGTACACGCTCTGGCAGCGGGCGGTGGGGAGCGGGTACGCGGGCGTCGCGGTCGCCGACAAACGGACGTTCCTGTTCCACCGCGTCGAGGGGGACGAGGTCGTCGAGGCCCTCGATGCCGCCACGGGCAAGACCCTCTGGACAGACCAGTACCCGACGAAGTTCGCGCCCGAGGTGGGCTCGGGCAACGGACCGCTCTGCGTGCCGGTGGTCGAGGACGGCCGGGTGTTCACCTATGGCGCCGAGGGGGTGCTCACCTGCCTCGATGCCGCCACGGGGAAGCGGCTCTGGCAGCGTGCCACGCACGTCGACTTCGATGCGAAGCCGGGCTACTTCGGGGCCGGCAGTTCCCCGATCGTGGTCGGCAAGCTCGTGATCGTGAACGTCGGTGGCGGCTCCAAGGAAGCGGGGCTCGTCGCCTTCTCGACGACGACCGGGGAGACCGTCTGGACGAAGACTGCCGAGCGTGCCAGCTACTCCTCGCCCGTGCTCGTCAACCTGGGGGGCGTGCCGCACCTGCTGGCCATCACCCGGTTCCGCGTCATCCTCCTCGATCCCGTCACCGGTGCGATCCGCTGGCAGTTCGCCTTCGGCGCCCGCGGCCCGACCGTGAACGCCGCCAACCCGCTGGTGCTCGCCGACCAGCAGGGTAAGCCGCACCTGCTCGTGACCGCCTCGTACGGCGTCGGCTCCCTGTACGGCGCCTTCGACAAGTCGAGCATGACGAAGGTCTGGAGCGGCGTCGATTCGCTCGCCACCCAGTACTGCACGCCCATCGCCCGCGGCGGCTTCCTGTTCGCCATCGACGGCCGTGACGACGTGCCCCCCGCCGACCTCAAGTGCATCCAGCAGGCGACCGGCGAGGTCGTCTGGAAGGCCCCCGACTTCGGGTACGGTTCGCTCCTGTTCGCCGACGGCAAGATCATCGCCACGAAGGTGGACGGCGAACTGATCCTCCTGCAGCCCGATGCGGCCGGCCCGCAGGTGCTCGCCCGCGCCCAGCCCTTCACGGGCACGCTGCGTGCCCTGCCCGCCCTCGCGGCAGGCAAGCTGTACGTACGAGACGACACCACGCTCAAGTGCATCAACGTGAAGCCCCGCGTCCGCTGACCGCCCGCGGCGGCCTCACGCCCGGCGATCGGGCCGCGCGGCACGCCGCCGCCACGCCTCGTACAGCACGACGCCGCACGCCACCGACACGTTGAGGCTCTCCACCTGGCCGGTGCCGGAAATCCGCACGGCGGCGTCGGCGATGGCCGCGATCTCCGGCGATACGCCCTCCCCCTCGCTGCCCAGCACGAACACGGCCTTGCCCTCCGGCAGACCCTCGGCGAGCGGACGCCCGCGGTGGCTCGACGTCGTCACGACGCGGTACCCCCGGTTTTTCAGCTGCCCGAGGTCGGCCCGCGGCTCGGCCAGTTCGCACACGATCACGGTCTCCGCCGCGCCTTCGGCCACCCGCACCGCCGCCGGCGAGAGCGGCGGCAGTTCACCCCGCGCGCCGAGGATCGCGGCGGCACCGAAGTGCGCGGCCGTCCGCAGGATCGCGCCGAGATTGTGCGGGTTCTGGACGCCGTCGAGGTACACCAGCGGGCCGTTCAGGCCGTCCGCCCCGTCGATCGCCTGCAGCAGGTCCGACGCTCCCCACCGCCGCCGGGCCCGTGACAGGATGACGATGCCCTCGTGGTGCGTCGACGCGCTGAGCCGGGCGAGACTGTCGGCGGCGACCACCTGGAAGCCGAGCCGGCGGGCGGCGCAGTGCTCGAGCAGCCGGGCGAACCGTCGTCGTCGCTCCTCGGCGACGTAGACGCGGATGATGGCCTCCGGCCGGCGCGCGAACAGGGCCTCGCAGGCCCGCACGCCGTGCACCTTCTCCTCGGCCTTGCCCTGGTGGCGGGCCGACCCGCGACCGGCGGACCGGGTCGCCTCCCCGCCCGGCCGTACGGGCCTTCCCGGCCGCGGCCCGGCGGCCGCGGCCTCGGGCAGGCCGCTCGCATCGGGGACGGCGCGAGGGGCTACGGATCGCGGACGTGCGCGTGGGCGTTTCATGCTGCGGAAGCCTCCGGACTGGTCGGACGGCCGGGCCCGCGACGGCACCGGATTCCGGTGCGTTCGATCACGGGTCGGCCTGCGTCGCCGGGAGGACCGGCGGCCCCCGCAGCCGCTCGATGCGGTCCAACTCCTCGCGCACGTCGGCCGACAGATTGACACCGTCGAAGGCGGGCGACTCCTCGAGTTTCACCAGCCAACCGCCGCAGACGTCGTAGTGGATCGTGCCGCCGCGCAGACTGCACTCCAGCACGTGCCCTCCGCTGAGACGGTCCGCGGCGAGGAAGTGCCAATGGTAGCCGGGAACGGTGACCCCGTCCGCCCAACGCGGGCTGCGGATGCCGACGAACGTGCCACGCAGCCCCTCCCGCTTCCACACCGACTGGAAGTCGGACCGCGAGTCGATGGGCCGGTAGGGTCTGGCCTGCGCGTGGACGCTCCTGAGCGTGATCGCGGCCACGTCCGCCTCGATCCGCAGGGCCACGAAGTTGTTCGGATGGCCCACGGCCGCGTCGAGTCCCCGCTCGAGTTCCACCAACGACCCGGTCGCAGGACAGGGGAGCGCACCGTCCCGGTCGAAGCAGGTGATCATGGCCCAGGGAATCGTGGCCTCCGGGGGCACTTCCGACACGGCGCCGTCGCTCTTGATCTGGAACCCCCTCCCATCGAGCACGACCAGTTCGCCGTCGAGTCGATCGAGCGTGCCCAGGCCGAAATCGCCGTCGGTGAGCAGTTCCGCCAGGGGCACGGTGCCGTCGAAGCGGCCGAGCAGCAGGGCCTTGATGACCGATACCTGCGTGATCCGATCGCGATCGACGGCCTCTTCCGCGGCCGCGACTCCGTGTCCTCCCGCAGTGAGCGCCCCCACCGAGCACGGGACAAAGCACCAGGCCCAGCACCAGGCACATGTCCAGGCCGAGCACCGGGCCCGCCACGAGGCGAGCGGACGGGCCCGGACGAGATCCGCCGCACGGCCGGCGCACCCGGGCACTCCCCCCGCCCCGCCCGCCGGTGACGCGCCGCGGTCAGCCATTGACGACGTGCCTCGGGCGTCCCGCCACGAACGCCCGGATGTTCGCGGCCGTCTCGGCGATGAGCCGCCGCCGGGCGTTCCGCGT
>Ga0214917_10002509_pt1 | contig 22216 bp, 21 predicted proteins | sample LL_1208_BB_MetaG_FD_177983 | JGI IMG/M metagenome (GOLD analysis project Ga0214917, IMG submission 177983) | Freshwater microbial communities from Lake Lanier, Atlanta, Georgia, United States - LL_1208_BB | ecosystem: Environmental > Aquatic > Freshwater > Lake | place: USA: Georgia | collected...
GCTTCACGAGCTCGTAGTAGAACACCTGCTCCGCCCGGATCACGAGGTCCTTCTTGAAGCCGTAGTGGCGCTTCAGCTCCTCGGCCCTTTCCGACTGGTTGTTGTTCAGCAGGGTGAGGACCTCGTTGCGCGCAAACGCGGTACAGACGCCCTTTCCGGTGACAGGGTGACAGAAGGGCGCGTACGATGAGTTGAAGAGGAACACGCAGCACTCCTCACACCGGTCCCCACCACCGTGCTTTACGCAGAAGCCGGCCTTGCCCGTTCCTCTCGGGCTGTGTTGAGCGGAGCTTGAACACTCCGGCTCCTCACACCGGTCCCCGCCCCCGTGCGCGACGCAGAAGCCGGCCTTGCCCGTATTCCTCGGGCTGCCAACAGCGGAGCTTGAACACTCCGGCTCCTGACACCGGTCCCCGCCTCCGTGCTTGACGCAGAATCCGGCCTTGCCCGTTCCTCTCGGGCTGTGTTCAGCGGAGCTTGAACACTCCGGCTCCTGACACCGGTCCCCGCCGCCGTGCTTGATGCAGAAGCCGGCCTTGCCCGTTCCTCTCGGGCTGTGTTCAGCGGAGCTTGAACACTTCGGCTCCTGACACCGGTCCCCGCCTCCGTGCTTGACGCAGAAGCCGGCCTTGCCCGTTCCTCTCGGGCTGCGTTGAGCGGAGCTTGAACACTCCGGCTCCTCGCAACGGTCCCCGCCTCCGTGCTTCTTGCAGAAGCCGGCCTTGCCCGTTCCTCTCGGGCTGCGTTGAGCGGAGCTTGAACACTCCGGCTCCTCGCAACGGTCCCCGCCTCCGTGCTTCTTGCAGAAGCCGGCCTTGCCCGTGCCTCTCGGGCTGCCAACAGCGGAGCTCGAACACTTCGGCTCCTGACACCGGTCCCCGCCTCCGTGCTTGACGCAGAAGCCGGCTTTGCCGGTCCCTCTCGGGCTGCTCCGAGCGGAGCTTGAACACTCCGGCTCCTCACACCGGTCCCCGCCTCCGTGCTTCTTGCAGAAGCCGGCCTTGCCCGTGCCTCTCGGGCTGCCAACAGCGGAGCTCGAACACTTCGGCTCCTGACACCGGTCCCCGCCTCCGTGCTTGACGCAGAAGCTGGCTTTGCCGGTCCCTCTCGGGCTGCGCTGAGAGAAACTTCGACAACCTTCGTGAAGGAAGCGTCGCGGTGGCATCCTGTTCAGACGACGTGAAGTAACCTTTGAGGCACTTGACTGACGGAACGCCGTGGTGAAGGCTCGGCCCACTGCTCTGCCAAAATCACCTTCGCGCCTCGACTGGCCTTTTTCTTCAGGCCCACTTTTCGTGACCCCAGGTCAGCTCCGCACTCCCTTGGTGAGGAGGATGACGAGGCGCCGCAGCGGGACCAGGCCCTGCTCTCTCACCCGGGTCCGGAGGCCTTCGTCCCTCAGAAAGTTGTACAGAAGGAGCAGAGTGTTCTGCAGTATGGCCGCCGACCGCAGCAGGGCCACCGCCTCCTCGCAGCTCCCGCGCCACACCCCCTTGCCCAGCAGCTGCGAGAGCTTCGACAGCGCCCCTTCCGCCGCCAGCGACTGGCGGAGCCGGTGCCCGGCGGCCTCCAGCACATCGCGATTGGCCCTGACGTCCACGACGAAGGCCTCCGTGTCATCCAGGTACCGCGGGACGCCGGCGCGGCCGGCCGCGGGCAGCTCCATGCGCTCCACCTCGCTGCCCTCGGGCGGCCGCGTGTTGAAGTGGACGACGCGGGCTCGCATCCCAAATCCCCGCCGCCCCACCCTACCCGCCATCTGCACCATGACCGAGGGGTGGATGCGGTTGCCCTCCTTGGATCGGATGATCACCACGTTCTCCAGCCCGTAGTTGATGCCCACCGCCGCCTCCTGCGTCGCGAAGATGAACGGGACCTTGCCCTGGTTCAGGTACGTCCGCACGATCTGATTGACGAACCAGGGTAAACTTGGCATCATGAGGGATAGCCCAAACATGAGAGCCCGCGACTGGACCCTCACGACCTCCTTGACGTCGTCGAAGCGCAGCCCCTCGCACTCCAGGTAGGACTGCAGGCTGTTCACGATCCCCCAGTCCGTCTGGCTGCTGCTCCCCGAGATCGACAGCCTCTCGGTGTTCCCCTTCGTCGTCACGCTGGAAAGCACCTCGAACTCACGGAGGTCGCCTGCGCCGCTTTTCACCAAACGGAAGTGAGGCCCAACCTCCAGCGGCTTCGGCAGGAACTCCTCTGTCACTGTGGACAGGAGGCGCGCCACGTAGGCGCAGACGAGGGAGACCCCCTTGCCGCGCGGGGCGCTCCCCCCCGCGGCCCGCTCGAACTGTTGGAAGGCGGCCACCAGCGCGCCGTGCTCGGCCGCCGTCAGGTCCACCGAGTAGCCGTCCGGCTCCACCGACCGCCGCGCCGCGCCCCAGAGCAGCTGCCGGTACGAGTCGCGCAGCTTGATACATTGGTGCTCGCACGCCTCCTCGTACCGACTGGCTCGCTCCGACACCATGGACCGCATCTTCTCCTTGGCCTCCTCGAAGCCGTTCCGCACCCGCTCAAGCTGGTCCATGACCAGGTGCAGCGCGTGGTACTCCCGCGCGTTCTCCGCCTCCATCCACCCGACCAGCCCGCTGAAGAGGCCCCACGTGGAGGTGTCGTCCTCCGCGAAAACGAGGGTGCCCCCGGGGCCCAGCTCCCGGAACACCGCGAAGAGGTCGCGGGGGGTCACCTCCAAGAACCGATCGGGCGGCGGGGGGTCGGCCGCGAGCCGGGTCCCGTCCCAGAAGCAGTGCTCGGAGAGGACGCCCGCCCCCGCGGCGATGGCCGCGGCCTCCACGTCCACCCCGGCGCTGGCGGACAGGTGCGCGCAGAGGACCGGCACGTCCTCCGGGTGGATGGTCGCCGACAGCGCCACCAGCTGGCACTGCTCCGCCCCGAGCTGCAGCAGCTGCTGCAGGGACTCCGTGTAGCACTTGTCGTCCTGGTCGCTCTTGTTCAGGGTGTGGACCTCGTCGAAGATGCCCACGTCCCAGCGCTTGCCCTCCAGGTGCATGAGGAGGCACAGCTCCTTCGGGGTCCCGACGAGGATGCGCACGTTCTGCGGCAGGTGCACGACTACCTCGGTGACGATGCCGACCGTCACGTTCGGGAACGTCTTGCAGAGGTTGGCGAAGGCCTGCAAAACGAGCTCCCCCGTCGGGGCCACGTACACGATCAGCGCCTGGCAGGTCTTCACCGCCAGCACGTCCAGGCAGTACAACGCAAGGTGCGTCTTGCCGCTTCCGGGCGGCCCCGTGAGCAGGACCGAGCGGCGGGCGCGGATCTTGTCCACCACCCGCACCTGGTCGTCGGACAGCTGGTCGGGGGTCTGCGCGCGGATCTTCTCGAAGTTCTTGCGCAGGCGCAGCTCCTCGTCGAACCACTTCAGCACCGTCTTCCTGTACCGGTCCTTCGCCGACCCGTTCTTCGGGATCCGCAGGGCCTCCGTCGCCGCCCGCAGGCCCCCGCCGCCCGGGAACTGCTCGGCCTCCGCCTCCGGGTCGTACCGCACCCCGAACAGCTTCTTGACGGGCTCCTGCACCGCCTCCGGCTTGCGCAGCCGCACCTCGTCCCAGGCGGCCCGCGCCTGCTCCAGGTCCGCCAGCTGGCGCACGTTGCTCGCCCGCCCCATGCTGTTGCAGATTCGGGCGATGACGTGCTGCCGTCCCGAGAAGTCCAGCCTCCCGGCGTAGCCCCTCCTCTTCATCGCCGTGTGCCCTGTGCAGGAAGGAGGAAAGGGGGCTGAGAAGAGGCTTTTTCTTTACGGCGTACGGTACCTCTTGATGAACTGGTCCCGAAAGTGGTCCCGGAGGTTTTCGTGGGTGAGGAGCTCCGAGCACCTCTCCCTCACGTACCCGTGCAGCGCGTCTACTTCTACGTAGATGAGCCGAACCTTTCCCGAGTCGTTTGTGTAGCCGGGTATCTTCTCACACTTCACCAGCTCGTTGAGTCCCGCTTGGAGACCCAACCAGTGGTTTGTGCGTACGCCGTCGTGGGTGTGTAACAACTGCACCTTCCTGTCGTCAAGCTCGAAGCTGTTCGCACCGATTCTTTCTTCTAGCAACCGGTGCACTGCACCAATCACTCGAGACGGTGTTTTACGGTACATCCCAGTCGCAATCTTGATGAAAGCAACGTCTTTGTCACTGGTGTCGTGAGTGCCGAGCGTCCACTTTTGAGGCTTCAGTCTCCGCACGTCGAACTCTTCCACTTTTCCGGTTTGGGAGGAGTAGTAGGTAACGACTTTAACCTCGTCGAGGACCAGGTCGAACACGTCCTCCCTCGTCAGGTAGTTGAGGATCTCGACCAGTCTTTCTTTTTGACCAGGAGTGAGCTCGACGGGCGTTGACCCCTCGTCGACTGCTCCCTCGGTCCTCTCCGCGTGCTCGGCCTTCGCGTGCTCGCCCTTCACGTGCTCGCCCTCCGCGTGCTCGGCCTCCCCTTTTTCCACGTCAACGGTCCCACCTCGGACCAAGAAGTACCGAACTTTGGTCTCCATGTATGCGGACGGTAGAGGTAATGTTGTTGCGTCACCACCCCTCTAGGCACTGGCGACGACGGACTGGTAGTACTTCTGCCGCTGCTTGTGCTGCCCGAGGAACATGGGGGGCTTCTCGTCGACCACGTCCACGACCACCGGCACCAGCTCCGGGTTGGGGTTCCGCAGGATGCGCCCGACGGCCTGCTCCACGCGGCTCCTGGGGGTGGCGAAGACGACGACGTTCAGCTTCGGCAAGTCGAACCCCTCGTTCACCATCTCGTAGGTCGCCAGGAGGACGCGGGCCTGCTCGGCCTGCTTCAGCTCCTCCTTGGAGGTCCCGCCCACGTAGAGCGCCGCGTGCACCGAGGAAGCGGAGAGCGCCTCCTGCAGCGCCCTGAGCTGCCGGATCCTGCTGCTGAGGACCAGGACGTTCCTCCCGGCGGAGGACCGCAGCAGCCCCTCGACCTCCTCCACGATCCGCCGGTTCCGCGGGCCCTCCTCGGAGAGCGCCGTGAGGGTCGCCGCGAGGTTCATCTCCCCGCGGAAGTCGATGACCGGGCGGACGCCCGTGTAGCGCACCGTCCGCACCTCGAGCCGCAGCGGCGGCCTCTCCTTCCGCACAGACTGCGCGCCCAGGAACCACCGGAACACCTTGCTCAGGCCGTCCGGCCGCTCCGGCGTCGCCGAGAGGCCGAGCGTGAACCTGGCGCCGCCCGCCTTGAGGAGGACCTTCGAGAAGCATCGCGTGGCCATGTTGTGCACCTCGTCCACGACCAGGAAGTCGAAGGACCCCAGCGAGGCGTAGCTCCTCCGGCTGAGGCTCTGCGCCATGGCCACCACCACGTGGCGGTCCTTCACGTCCTCCACCCGCTGGCGGATGACTCCGACGGAGCAGTCCGTGAACCTGGCCAGGCTCGCCCTCCACTGCTCCATCAGGAACTCCTTGTGGACCACCACCAGCGTCTTGGCGCAGAGCCGTGTGATCAGGTAGATGGCGACGCAGGTCTTGCCGAAGCCGCAGGGGAGCGTGAGCACGGCGCCTAGCTCCCGGCGCAGCAGCCCCTCCAGCTCCGCGGCCACCTCCTCCTGCTGCGGCCGCAGCGCGCCCAGGAAGGCCGGCTCGGGCTGCAGGCGGGGCACCGGGAGGTCGGCGCCGGGCACGGGGAGCCCCAGCCGCTCGCGCGCCCAGAACCGCGGCACGACGAGGCAGGAGTCGCGCTCCTCGAAGACGGGGAAGGGGTCGGGTTTCTTGAGCGATCGCATGGAGGACGGGATGAGCGGACAGACGGTCAGCTCCTGCAGCACCTTGGCGCGGAACTCCTTCGATACCTCCATCCTGGTGTAAGAGAGGGGGTCTTTTACTTTTTCGCGCGCAGGACGTACTGCACCCACAGGTAACGCAGTGTGAGAAAGCCCACGAAGAAGGCCAGGACGACCACAGTGGTGTCCGCGGCCTGGGCCGGGGGGCGCCGGGAGTTGGTGGAGCGGAGGTACTCCGACGTGCCCATGTCGATCATCCTGGTGCCCGTCGCGGTGGTGGGAGACATGAGGGGGGTGAAGAAAAAGTAAAGCATGTTAGAGACAACGCGTGTCTCCCGAAGACCAGATAATGAAGGTCAAAACCCGTTCAAACCAGATCGAGGAGGTGGACTTCAACAAGGTGCTGCTCCGGCTGAAGGACCTGCACTCGCGGCGCGGGTTCACGTCGAAGGTGAGCGTGGAGATGCTCGCCAAGGAGACCATCTCGCAGATGTACGACGGTATCAGCACGCAGGAGCTGGACATGCACTCGGCCCGGATCTCCGCGAGCTACGGGTCGGTGCACTACTCCTACCTGGACTTCGCGGGCAACGTCCTGGCGGACAACCTGCAGAAGGAGAACCCCCTCGGGTTCTCGGCGACGACGGAGGCGATCGCGCGCATGCAGGACCACCAGGGGCGGCCGCTGGACCTGCTCGACGAGCGCTACCTGGGCTTCGTGCGGGCCCACGCGGCCCGGCTGGACGCGGCCGTGGTCGACGACCGGGACTTCCTGTTCGACTTCGTGGGGCTGCAGACGCTCCTCAAGTCCTACCTGATCCGCGACACGGTCTCCAACCGGACGCTGGAGCGGCCGCAGCACCTCTTCATGCGGGTGGCGGTCTTCCTGAACCAGGCGGACGCCACGCTGGCCCGGGCGGTGGAGACGTACGAGCTGCTGAGCCAGGGGTTCTACACGCACGCCACGCCGACCCTGTTCAACGCTGGCCTCCGGAACCCGCAGCTGGCCTCCTGCTTCCTGCTGGGCGTGGACGACACGATCGAGGACATTTTTCGGAAGGTGAGCGACTGCGCGCTGATCAGCAAGTGGTCCGGCGGGATCGGCCTGCACGTCACCAACGTGCGCGCCAAGGGCACGCTGATCCGCGGGACGAACGGCACCAGCAACGGGATCATCCCGATGCTGCAGGTCTTCCACACGACCGGCCGGTACGTGGACCAGGGCGGGGGGAAGCGCAAGGGGTCCATCGCGGCGTACCTGGAGCCCTGGCACGCGGACGTCCTGGACTTCCTGGACCTGCGCACCAACGTCGGGGACGAGAACCGCAAGGCGCGGGACCTCTTCACGGCGCTGTGGGTGCCGGACCTCTTCATGCAGCGGGTGCTGTCGGACGGCAGCTGGAGCCTCATGTGCCCCACCGAGTGCCCGGGCCTGACGGACGCGTACGGAGAGGACTTCGACCGGCTGTACACCGGGTACGAGCGGTCCGGCTGCGCCCGCCGGGTCGTGAAGGCACGGGCGCTGCTGCGCAAGGTCATGGAGTCCCAGCTGGAGACGGGCACGCCCTACGTCTGCTTCAAGGACGCCGTGAACCGGAAGAGCAACCAGAGCAACGTGGGCACCGTGCGCGGCTCGAACCTCTGCGCGGAGATCACGGAGGTCGCGGGCAGCGACCAGTACGCGGTGTGCAACCTCGCCTCGATCAACCTGTCCAAGTTCGTGACGGGCACGTCGTCGTTCGACCACGAGGGGCTGCGCAGGGTGGCGTACCTGGCCACTCGGAACCTGGACCGCGTGATCGACCTCACGTACTACCCCTGCCCGGAGACGGAGCGGTCCAACCTGCAGAACCGCCCGGTGGGGCTCGGGGTGCAGGGACTCGCGAACGTCTTCCTGGCGCTCAACCTGAGCTTCGACGGGGAGGAGGCGCGCCTGCTCAACCGGCGAATCTTCGAGTCGATCTACCTGGGCGCCGTGCGCGCCTCGGTGGACCTCGCCCGGGAGGCGGGGCGGCCGTACCCGAACTTCGAGGGCTCCCCGTTCTCCAGGGGGCTGCTCCAGTTCGACCTGTGGGGGGCGACCCCGGAGGAGGGGGCCCTCTGGGAGGAGCTCAAGGCCGGGGTGCGGCAGCACGGCACCCGGAACTCGCTCCTCACCGCGGTGATGCCCACCGCGACCACCGCGCAGATCCTGGGGAACTACGAGTGCGTGGAGCCCATGCACAGCAACATCTTCGTGAAGCGCGTGCTGGCGGGGCAGTTCACGGTCGTCAACCGCTTCCTGGTGAAGGACCTGGAGGCGCTGGGGCTCTGGGACGAGGCCACCAAGAACGCCATCGTCCGCGACAACGGGTCGGTGCAGGGCCTGGGGAACCTCCCCCCCTGGCTCAAGGAGAAGTACCGCACGGCGTGGGAGATCCCGCAGCGGGCGCTTCTGGACATGGCCGCGGACCGGGGTCCGTTCGTGGACCAGTCCCAGTCCCTCAACGTGTTCCTGGACAAGCCGGACTTCCAGCGCCTCTTCAACATCCTCGTGCACGGGTGGAAGCTCGGCCTCAAGACGGGGGTCTACTACGTGCGCAGCAAGCCGGCGGCGACGGCCACCAAGTTCTCTAGCTGCGCCTCCTGCTCCGCCTGAGCCGAAGCGGAGACAAAAATCTCGGTGTACTTTACAATGCACGAGACCCTGCTCCGTTCGCTCCTGAACAAGCTCTTCGCCGACAGCAAGGTCCTCTTCAAGAGCCTGGGGAACGCCTGGGTCTCCCGGGAGTTCGGCATGAAGGGCAGCCAGCCTAAGGGCAAGGTCCGGGACAGCCGCTCGCTGGAGGGCGACGGGGGCCTGTTCTTGGGCTTCCCCCTGCTTGGCGACCGGCCGGGCGACGCCGCGCTGCGGGGCTGCTGGGTGGATCGAGACCGGGCGTTCGCGGAGGTGACGGAGGTCTCGATGGACACGCCGGTGCCCGTGGAGCGCCTGGTGGACGTGCTGGTGGACTTTGCGCTCCTGCACGCGGCGCGCGCCAGCTCGCAGCCCGGGTTCGACCCGGTCGCCACCGCCACGGAGGTGCTGTCCCGGAGCCTGTCCTTCGAGAAGGAGTGGGCGGCGCCCGAGCTGGGCCGGGCGGCCAGCATCCTGCTCGCGCGCCTCCGGCAAGCTCCCGTTATTTCCAAGTAAAACTCCGGGAAGGGCATACACGATGCCTGCCTCCTCCGTCACCACGTGGTCCTTCAACGACCGAAGCGTCTTCCTCGACGGCCTCAACTACCTGACCCTCGCCACCCCGCTCTCCTTGAACACCCAGGCCAACATCTTCTCCAACCTGTACACCTTCATCGACACGAACTACGTCGTGTGGCTGAACGTCGCGAACTACTCCAACCTCTTCGCCAACGCCTCGTTCATGCAGAACTTCCTGAACATCGACGACGTCGACGTCAACCTCACGCTCAACAGCGCCTGGTTCATCAACCAGCTGAACTCGACCAACACCTCCGTCATCTTCAACGGCTACCTCACCGGCGAGACCACCGGCATGGAGGGCATCATCAACACCCCCATCAACCAGGGGGCGACCACCGGCGGCTACCAGTTCACCTCCGTGTACAGCGGCAGCTTCCAGACCCTCGGGTACCGCCTCCTCGAGATCACCGCGGTGAACCTCTTCCACCACGCCAAGGCCCGCGCCGCCATCGAAAACGACGACACCTTCGTGTACGGTACCGCCCCCGACTTCATCCACGGCGGGACCCTCTACTCCAGTCTGGCGAACCAGCTGACCATCTCCTTCCAGACGGACAAGCACAACATCTTCAACCAGTACATCGAGCTCGGCCGGTACACCCCGGGCCAGAACGACGTCAACGTGCCCGTGAACTTCAACTTCGCCGACCTCAACATGCAGGTCAAGCTCACCTTCGGCGTCAACACCGACCTCGACCCGAGCACCTACCCCTACTACCCCGCAAACTTCGAGACCAGCATCCTGCTCGTGCTCACCGACCACTTCCACTTCCCCGCCGACGCCACCTACAAGGTCGACCTCGGTGGGAACTACGTTGGCCCCGTGTAATTTGACCACCGCCGGTTTTCAAAAAAAAAGCTACAATAGGGTATTATACAGGATGGACCTTGGTAGGCTCTTCGAGAACTACATCCGGCCCACGTTGGAGGAGGCTTTCGAGCTCAGGCCGATCGACAGCAGGAAGTTCGACACCAAGGAGGATTTCGTTTCTTTTGTCGAGACGTGGGGGAAGCTCCACGCCGTCCCCTGCTACCTCTGCCTCACGGAGAGGGAGAACGTCAACCGCGTGAAGATGGTGGTGGACGAGGGGATGAACCGCTTCTTGTACAAGACCAGCCACAGCAGGTACGAAAAGGCGAGGATCGCCATGAAGGTCGTCCTCGACCGGCTCCACGTCCAGGTCCACAACCAGGTGGATGAGATCGTCGGCCGCCTCAAGGTGCTCTTCGCCCCGGCCGCAGCGGCGGCGGAAACCGTCGGCCTCGCGCACCACGTCGCAGAGGTCGAGAGGCTGGTCAAGCTGTCTCAGCCGGTCGTCGGCAGAGAGGTCCTCTACGCCCTCAGCGTGCTCAAGAGGCTGGCCGTGAGCACCCCCCAGGTGGTCCTCGCCTCTCCCGCGGCGCCGTATCCCGCCGGGCAGCGCTGCGACCACAACTTCAGCGCGCAGGGGCAGTCCCTCCTGAGGAGCCTCGAGAGGCTGTACTACGACTTCATCGCCCCCGAGCTGGAGGTGGAGGACTGCTTCGGGGAAAGGAAGACCTTCATCAACGACTCGCAGTTCAAGGGCTACCTCGTGAAGTGGGCCAACCTCCACGCGGCCGAGTGCCTGACGCAGGCCAAGAACCAGCCCTTCCTCAACAACCACCTCCAGGAGATCGTCAACACGGGGCTCGCCGAGTTCACCAAGGACGCGTACGGCCACTACCCGTACAACATTGCCCGGAACGCGATGTACGGCGTGCTCATCCGCATCCCGAGGTCCTCCTTCTACCCGCCGACGTGGCCCTAGAAAAACTCCTAGTAGTACGCCATCGTCTTCTTGGAGGCCTTCTTCTTCGTTGAACCCTTCTTCTTCGTGGAGCTCTTCTTCTTCGTGGAGCTCTTCTTCTTCGTGGAGCTCTTCTTCTTCGTGGAGCTCTTCTTCTTCGTCGAGCTCTTTTTCTTCGTCGAGCTCTTCTTTGAGCCCTTCTTCGTTGAGTTCTTCTTCTTCCCCGCCACCTGGACGTAACGCCCGCCCTCTTGCGGCATCACCATGCCCTTCAGCATCTCGTCGAGCGAGGTCGCGACTCCCTCGGCCTTCTTGATGAGCTGCTCGATCTCGGCCTTCTTCTTTCCATCTTGGTACACGCTCTTGCTCTCCTTTGCCCGGTCGAGAAACCTCGTGAAGTCGTAGTGGAGCAGGGAGACCATCTCTATCTTCGTGGGTATCTTAGGAGGCAGTGGCGTGCCCGGGGCCTCCCTCTGGTACAGCGTGGTCACCTCCTCCTCCAAGGTGTCGAGGATGTTTTTGACGTCGTCGTCGTCCCTGTTCACGACCCTTCCTATCTGGTGCTTGAACCAGCTGCACTTGGTCATCCAGTTGGATTTGCGCTCAGCCATTTCCTCCGCGTTCCGCGAGTGGGCGAGGATGTACGCGTACTCCTTGACGAGCGCGCGAGTCCAGTAACAGAAGCTGGTGTGGAGCGGCAGGATGTCGTAGTCGAAAGAAACCACCCACGAGTGCTTGCACATGAGGTGCTTCAACCAGTGACGGAGACACTCCTCAGACTTCATCTATAAGTTGGCGAGATATAATGTCGTTCCCTGCCCTCAAAAAAAATCGATACAAAGGCTAGTCGTTCTCAAGGGATATACATGTCCTCCGCGCGAGATCTGGAAATGGAGCTGGCCGCCTACGAGGGGCGGTCTCAGGTCCCGGTCGCCCTGCTCCGTCGCTACCGGGCGATTGTCGAGTCGTCACAGAGAGGGGTCGACTTCTGGGAGCGAGAGGCGCCCCTCTTTGCGGACCGGATGCCCACCCTCCTCAAGATGATGGTGACCAGGTCGGCCCCCGCCATCCTCGACTCCTACCTCGCGGAGCTGGAAGCCGTCCAGGCCGGGCGCGTGGAGGCGGACGACGCACACAAGAGACTGGCCCACCTCCTCCACACTACGTACGTCGTCAAGGAAACGACGAACTGATCGCCACGTAAAGCGAAAAAGACAGCCAGCAGGATGACACGCCTGCCTGCTTCACTCCGGAAGCCTGCCCAGTGCTCGTCCCCGAGGGACAGCCACGCCACTGGGCCCGAGCCGCTCGGACCTCAAGAGCTCCTCTTCTTCTCTGTTCCGCTTGTCGGTGATCCTGACCGCTTTCCCTGGTGGCCTGTTGCAACCGAGCCGCCCCGGAGTGCTCTTTCGCGCAGGCTGACGGAAACCGCAGCCTCCCGGTTCCTCGGCACCCTCTAGTGCCCGCCCCGGAGGAAGGCCTGCAGGCGGAACGCGAGGGCCTGCAGGTCCTGCGCGAGCAGCACCCCCCTGCCTGAGGCCAAGAGAGCGACGGCCAGGACCGTGCCGAGCGAGCCAAGGACCGCCGCCCCCAGCCACAGCGCCAGAAGCACACGCGTCGTCAGTATCATCCTCCAGGAGCTGCCGGTAAAAAAAGCCCTATACTTTCCGCGGCCCGCCAGCAGCTAGTCGAGGTACTGCTCGATGTTGACGGGCATCTCCTCGATCTGCGTCTCGTAGAACCGCTCCAGCGCCCTCACGTCGCCCAGCTCGCCCTCCGTCACGAGGTTGATGGCGACGCCCTTGCGCCCGTACCGGCCGCTGCGCCCGATGCGGTGCAGGTAGCACTCGCGCGACGCCGGCAGGTCGTAGTTCACCACGAAGGAGACGCCCTGCACGTCGATCCCGCGCGACAGGATGTCCGTGGAGATCAGGATCCGCGTCGCCGTGCGCTTGAAGTCCTGGTACACCCGGTTCCTCGTCGGCATGTCCATCTCGCTGTGGATGGACCCCACCGTGAACCCCTGCGCCTTGAGCTGCTCCGCCAGGAGGTTGACCTTGCGCTTGCTGTTGCAGAAGAGGATCGCCTGCGACACGCAGAGCTTCGAGTAGAGGTCCAGCAGCGTCTCGAACTTGCACTCCTCGTGCACCACGTTTATGTAGAACTGCTTGATCCCCTCCAGCGTGAGCTGCTCGTGGTGCACCCGCACGAACACCGGGTCGTTCATGAACTTGCGCGAGATCTCCACCGCCTCCGGCGGCATCGTCGCCGAGAAGATGGCGATCTGCGCGTCCTTCGTCAGGTACCGGAACACCCGCACCAGCTGGTCCTGGAAGCCCACCTTGAGCATCTCGTCCGCCTCGTCGATGACGAGCAGCTTGAGGGACGAGAGACGGATCACGTCCTTCTGCAGGAGCTGCAGGAAGCGGCCCGGCGTCGCGATCACCACGTGGCAGGGGTCCCGGGAGAAGACCTCCACGTCCCGGCGCACCGGCGTGCCCCCCATGCAGAGCACCACGTTCACCTTCTTCATGTGCCTCGAGAGCCCCCGGCACACCTCGTACGTCTGCTCCGTCAGCTCCCGCGTCGGCGACAGCACCACCACCTGCGTCCGGGGGTTGAGCGGGTCCACCAGCTCCAGCGACGCGATGGTGAACGCGCCCGTCTTCCCCGTCCCGCTGTGCGCCTGCGCGATCACGTCCCGCTTCCCCAGGATCTTCGGGATCGCCTCCCGCTGGATCTCGCTGGGCCGCTCGAAACCGTAGCCGAAAATTCCTCGCAGAAGGTCCTCGGACAACCCGAGGTCTTCGAACTCCATTACCTTCAGTTCAAAAAAGAGTTCTCTATAAGAGTTTGGTCAAACGGGGGGCTGCGGGAGATATTATCCTCTAACGCGCTAGTATGTCCGCCAAGAACGAGAAGAGGAAGAGAAAAACGCCCGTCACGAGGGTGCCACCGGTTCGCTCCATCGACGACCTCATCGCGCTCGGCCGCCTGTACGAGAGCCCGACCTTCTGCCCGGACTCGTACACGGTCAACGTCAAGGGCATCCACGACACCATCCCCGCGCTCGCCGACCTCCGGGACATGGTCGGCCTCGAGTCCGTCAAGAGGGACATCGTCGACTTCGTGCTCTTCCACAGCCAGGACCTCCACGTGCCCGCCAAGCCGCCGCCCGCGGCAGCCCCCGGCGTGTCCCCGCCGCTGCCCAACGCCTCGCCGCCCCCGCAGTTCGTGTTCCGCGTGTTCCCCGTCCCCCAGACGCCCCCTCCCTCGTCGCCCGCCCCCGACACCTTCGACGCCGTCGACGACGACGCGGTCGCGGACGCCACGCACATGGTCATCGTCGGCCCGCCCGGGACCGGGAAGACCGCCATCGCGCGCATCATCGGCCGCATCTGCCTCGCGCTCGGCATCTGCTCCCGCAACGTCTTCAAGTCCGTGCGCCGCTCCGACCTGGTGGGCGAGTTCCTGGGCCACACCGCCATCAAGACGCAGCGCGCCATCGACGACGCCGCGGGCGGCGTGCTCTTCATCGACGAGGCCTACTCGCTCGGCTCCGTCGGGGAGAGGGACGCCTTCTCCAAGGAGTGCCTGGACACCCTCAACTACAACCTGACCGCCCTCAAGGGGCAGCTCGTCTGCATCATCGCCGGCTACGAGGAGGAGCTCGAGCGGCTCTTCTTCTCCGCCAACCCCGGCCTCCGACGGCGCTTCGCCTTCCGCTTCCGCGTGGGGGCCTACTCGTGGACCGACCTCACCGACATCTTCCTCCTCAAGGTGCGCAAGATCGGGTGGGCCGCCTCCGAGGAGCTGGTGCGCGTCCTCAGGGAGGAACGCTTCTTCCAGTCCCGCACCGACGACATGCCCAATTTCGGCGGGGACGTCGAGACGCTGCTCTTCCACGTCAAGATCGAGCACGGGAAGCGCGTCTTCGGGCTGCCCACCAGCTCCCACAAGCTCCTCCTGCCAAAAGACCTGACCCTCGGCTGGGAGCGCTACGTGAGGCACCGCAACTCCGTGCCCGACAAGGTCGACGCCGCCTTCCGCATGATGTTCCTGTAGCGGAGGCACTACTACAGGATGGCCGCCAGCTCGGCCGGAAGCCGCCAGTTTTCTACGGAAGGCACGGGCTCCAGCAGCGCGTCCAGGCTTCTGACGATGGCTTGGTACGAGGCTCAGCCGCCAAGACCTCCCTCAAGGTTCTGCCCAACTCCCCCTTGGGAGGCTCGCCACTCATAAACGCCCCCACCTCCGCCTGGACCTCCTCGAAGACCTGGCCGTTCACCGCCATCACCACCCCCTTTACCACGTAGTCCAGGTGGTTATATACTATACCTTGCAGGTGGCTGACGAGACGTCGGCTGGTCAAAAACCTTTGCTTGGACCCCCTTCTCGAGGAGGATCTTTACCCGCTGGAACGCGGTCCCGACCCTTTTCGTAGGCTTCCTTCCTGCTTGCGTCCTCCTTCAAGAAGTCCTTGAAAGATACCGCTTGACTCCCTGACCCGATCGGAGCGCCCTGTACCCAGCCTTCCACACTCGAGTGGAAGTCCCTGACCCAGTCCTCCTCCGAGAGGTAGTTCTTCATCCAGTTGATCAGCATGAGGCAGTTATAGCGGTTGGGGCTCACTGTCAACTCGTCCTCCACCTCCTTCCCGCTCAGAGGCAGGACCTGGTCTTTGTACCAAGTGAAGAGACCCAGGTGGAAAATGTCGTACAAGGAGAGATCCCCCGACTCCCCGGGAAACCCTTGCATCACGTTGCCGGACATGTGGAGTTTCCTCCACCAATCGCGATCCTTGTCGTGAAGCTCCAGGTAGCCTTTTCCCAAACTGGCCCGGATGAGGTAGTCGTTCAATGGGGGAAGGAACACGGGGGAAGGAACGCCCCTCCGTAACGCAAGACCATGTACCTCGTCTTCGGGTCACTGAGAGTAGCCATCGTGTTAACCTACACAGAGATTAGATGTAGGTGAAGGCCCCGTCGGCGGCCTTGGGGGGAGCAGCGCTCCTGACCAGGGGGCGAGAAGGGCCGCGGGGACCGATGGTAACCTTGTCGGCGATGTCGTTGAGCGCCGCGATGAGGCGGTCTATGCCGGCGTCGCTCGCAAAGAACTGCTGGGGTTGCGAGGTGGTAGCGTTGGCGGGGAACTTGAGGGCCTTGCGGAGCTGTGTCACGAAGGACTTTATTTCCATAGAAAGCTTGTCTTGCTTCCTCTCCCAGGTCACTTTGTCAGCCTCCTTCTTGTCGATCTTGTCGTAGTTGTTCTCGATGTCGTCCAGCCGAGCGAGGAAAAAGTCTTTCTGCGTCTCCCAATCGGAGTAGAAGGTCTGCGCAACGCAGAGGCTCGCGTAGTCCTGGATCAGCTTCTTGAAGTACTCACGACCGGAGACACGCGACGCGTGCTCTTCGTTGAAGCTAGTGGTTTTGTAGTTACTGTTCCACTGCCCGGAAGGGTCGTCGTGGTCGAGGGTGACGACGAACTTTGACACACTGAGAAAGCCAATGTTAGCTGCATTGCCACCGGCAACCCTAGCGGCCACGTTTCCTCCGTCGTTTTCAATGTTGACAACGCCGTCTGCATTAGTGGTACAGTTCGTACCGTTAATGTAGATCGCGGGTTTAATCTTGACGGCGGCAGCGAGTGCAGCTGAAGTACCGGTGTTCGGGTTGATCCCGGTCCCTTCAAGCTTCGACAGGTCGATACTCAGACCCCGACGGACATCTTCGGTCAGGACACCCGAAACCATACCCCTGTGTATAAAATTGGTGTTAGCAAGAGGCTCACTCTCAAACTTCAAGGTCAGTATCTTGGGGATGACCACGAGCTCCTCGATCTTGTTGCAGATGACCTTCTCCCAGATCTTGTGGTTGATGTCCTCTCCGTACTGCTTTCCGTTCCCGGGGTACGACAGGTAGGAACCGACTTGGGGTTGGAGACGGTTGTTGTAGTTGTACACCATGGTATATTATACTATAGTCTTTGGAAAAAAAAATTCCAGGGGCGTCGTCTCGAGTTAAACGCAACTTTTTTCCCGGCGGCCCCTCTAGATGTCGTCTGTCGAGACGCTCCTAGACCCCGCCGAGGCCCGGATGACCATGTTCCCGCTGAAGCGGCTGGACGTCTGGGACTTCTACCAGAAGGCGCTGGCCTGCTTCTGGGTGCCCAAGGAGGTGGACCTGAGCGCGGACCGCTTCGAGGAGCTGGCGCCCGACGAGCAGCACTTCGTCAAGTACGTGCTGGCCTTCTTCGCGGCCTCGGACAACATCGTGAACGAGAACCTGGAGCTGAACTTCGCGCGCGAGGTCGTGCTGCCGGAGGCCAAGGCCTTCCTCCACCTGCAGGAGGCCATGGAGGACGTGCACTCCACCATGTACTCGACGCTCCTCTCCGAGTACGTCAAGGACCCCGCCGAGCGCGACTTCCTCGTGAACGCCGTCACCACCGTGCCCTGCATCCGGCGCAAGGCCGAGTGGGCGCGGCGCTGGATGGACCCCGCGCACCCCTTCCACCAGCGGCTCGTGGCCTTCGCCATCGTCGAGGGCGTCTTCTTCAGCGGCTGCTTCTGCGCCATCTTCTGGCTCGCGCAGCAGAACAAGATGCCGGGCCTCTGCAAGAGCAACGAGTTCATCGCCCGCGACGAGGGCCTGCACACCGACTTCGCGTGCCTCCTCTACAAGGGGCTGTCCTCGAAACTCGCCGACGAGGAGGTGCACACCATGGTCCGAGAGGCCATCGAGATCGAGACCGGCTTCGTGAACGAGAGCCTGCCCTGCGCGCTCCTCGGCATGAACGCCCAGAAGATGGCCCAGTACGTGCGCTACGTCGCCGACATCCTCCTCCACAAGCTCGGCCACCCCAGGCTCTTCGCCGTCAAGAACCCCTTCGCCTTCATGGAGCTCATCGACCTCGAGGGAAGGACCAACTTCTTCGAACACCGCACCACCGAGTACCAGAAGGCCCACGTTCTCAAGCCGACCACCACCACCTTCCTCGAAGTGGCCTCCTTCTGAAACCAAGACTCGCTGACTCTCAAGCCTCACTCGACCGCGGGAGTCGTTAACGGCGGATTTTCCCAAGAAGGGGATTTTTGACGGACCTATACCCAAAATGGACGTTCTCGTCGTTCTCTTCCTGGCGCACACCGGAGTCAGCCAGCCGTGGCTGTGGACCACTTGGCTGGAGAAGTCCAGCTCCCGGCTCTCTTCCAACCAAAAGATCCTCCTCCTCGTGCACTGTCCCGACGAAAAGGGCGATGACTTTTCGAGGCGGCACCGCCTCGACCTGGAGTTCAAGAGCACGTCGTGGTGCTCTCCGTCTCTGGCGGTGGAGTACCTGCGTATGCTGGAAGCGACGCTTGCGCACGGTGAAGTCGCGTCTTCCAGGTACTGCACGATTGTCCTGGTTTCAGGAACGGACGTGCCCGTGCGGAACGGAGCGTCGGCCTTCAGGCACGTCGGCCACTCGTCGGTCTGCGTGGGAGACCCTAGGAGTGGAGGCCACCTGCAGTGGAACGCGCTCTCGAAGCAAGACGCCGACACGCTGGTCAGGAGGTGGAACGCCCTCTCGCTCGACCAGAGGAGGGAACTCGCTCTCAAGTACATGCGGCCGGGCGTGGTGTGTCTGGACAACCACATCATCACCGAACTGCTAGGTAACGTGGAGTCCCTCAGACGTTCACGAATCGATATCGATTGTCCGTACCACCACGAGGTGAAAATTTTCAGCGCCAGCCCAGTCGAGTGGGTCTCGTTCAAAGAACCGTTCCCGCTGTACAAGAGTACACTCAACCCAGGGTCGAGAGACGAACTTCAGCAGGTACTTCACGTGAACCTCGTTATCGTCCTCTTGAAGGCGTGCATGGAAAAACGGTACTACTTTTTCAGGAAAGTCCTTCCCTCCTGTACTCTCGACGCGGAGACTGAACGCCTCTTTACGCGGCTCTACGAAGGGAAAGAAGAGGTTCGCCGACTCCTTCAGGAGGAGCTCGACTCCTTCTGTGAGAGACGTTACGTTGTGGACGACCAGGTCGTGAACGGCGGTCACTGTCTGGTCCTGTCACAGAACCCTTACGACGAGGAGGTCTACGAACTCAGGATCGCTGATGACGACTACGAGCAGTACGCTGAGCCGGACTACTTTCCCGACTACAGAAGACAGAACGAGAAGCTGGAGAACTACAAGAACCTAGTGGAACGTGTGCTGAAGCAGGCACACCTCGCAGACGGGGCCAAGTTCGCTGAGCTCAACTACGACCTTGACGCGCTTTTCGAGTTTTTCCAAAGCCAGGCACGCGGGCCGGTCCTCAAAGCCAGGTACGCGCTCCTCGGTAACCCCACCACCTTCAGCCGAGGAGCTTCTTGATGCGGCTGGGCAGCTGCTTGGTCTCCGTGTTGCACTTATCGACCTTGAGGCAGGTCTCTACGGTCTTGAGCATGTCGGTGCTGGGGGAGAAGAGCTCCATGAGGGTCTGCACGTCCCTCCGCAGTGTGGGCTCGCCGGCGGCGACGAGGTGGTTGAGGCAGGAGGAGATGTAGTGCACGTTGCAGACGTCCAGCCGCAGGCTGTTCTGCAGGTTCAGGATGTTCTTGCGGTTGATGTTCTTGAGGGAGGTCTTGTTCAGCTCGGAGCTGAAGGAGATCGTGTACTTGACCTCGCCGAGGCGGGTGCGCTTGCCCAGGAGGAAGAGGGGCTTCACGCAGCTCGTGAAGCAGTGGGCGTTCTGCAGCTGCCAGACCTGGTCGCTGTAGATCTGCGTCTCGATCACGTCTCCCTTGGAGACGCACTCGTTGACGGCGGCCATCAGGGCGAGCCTCTCCTGCGGGTTCTTCTTCCTGGCGAAGATCTCCTTGTGGATGTTCTCGTGGACCGTGAGCGGGAGGAGCACCTTGTCGCCCTGGTAGATGTCGAGGACGGACCGGATCGTGGGGTGCGTGGTCACCAGCTCCCGGTAGGCGTCGAAGACCGTCAGGTCCCTCTTCTTGTACTCGGAGTGCTTCGTGAAGTAGCTCTCCAGGTCGGAGGGCGCGGGGCAGTCGCCGAAGAGCATGTGCACGTCCTGCAGGATGCCCACCGACCACCGGACGTCGCCGCTGGAGCGGGACACGACCTCCGCCAGGAAGCGGGAGGGGAGCTTGAGGCCCTCGGCGCCGCACACGTTGAGCAGGAGGGCGGAGTGCTCCTCCTCCGTGGGCGGGTCCAGGTGGAAGGTGGGCAGCTTGAACTCCACCTTGTGGTCGACGTTCACCACCAGGACCAGCGGGAACCGCCGCTCCCGCACGTTGAAGGCCACCAGCTCGTCGATGATGGACTTCTCGTTGCTGAGCGACACCGTGTCGTAGTTGTCCACCACCAGGGCCACCCAGCGGGAGGGAGTCCACGAGCTGCTGAGGATCTTGGAGACGATGTTGTTGTTGTTGAGGTGCACGAACTCGTCGCAGATGCGGTCCTTCTTGAAGGTGACCGAGTCGTAGAACTTGACCTTGAAGTCGAGCAGGGAGGACAGCACGAAACGGACGAGGGTCGTCTTGCCCGTCCCGTTCCTCCCCCGCAACAGCACCGTCGAGCAAGGGTCCGCCTGGAAGGCACTCCGCATCTTCTCGGAAACCTCCTTCTGGCCGGGTGTCAGCTTCTCCAGAGACTGGGGGCGGAACTTGTTGCACCACCCTTCAGCCATTACACCAAGGAGGAAAAATTCTACTCTTTATATAGACAATGACCGTTCTTCCCTACATGTACACGCCCAGGAGTGCCGCCGCGTCCGGGGAGAGCTGCTACAACCTCAGCAACGTCATCCTGTCCATCCTCTTCGTGGGGCTCCTCTTCCTCCTCTTCAAGTCCTACGTCACCAAGGAGAAGTTCGAGCCCGTGGAAAAGCCGGTGGCGAACACGGCCACCCTTGAGGAGGGGCAGCAGGGCATCCTGCCCGAGGAGATCCGAGGGGGCACCTGCCACCCAGACTGCTGCATGCCGGCGCAGTGGCCCTCGCCCACGATGGCCGCCGCCTCGAGCTCCGGCATCGACGTGACGGGCCTGGAGCCGTCGTCGCTCAGCTGCCGGTCGTGCGTCTACGGGGCGGGGTGCCTCTGCCTGGACAAGGGGGAGTCCCCTCAAAAAAACTCATCTCCCTAGAGTTTAACACGCGTAATGGGACGACTCGAGCGAGCCCTGACCAAGTTCCTCCGCCGCCACCCCGACAGTGAGTACACCTGGTGCCGCGCCGAAGAGGGCATCGTGCTCCTCGCGGACGGGTTCCCCCTGGCGACCGCGCGCTTCCTCCTCAACAGGGTGGACGACCGGGCGCCCTCCGTCTACGTGGACAAGCGCATCCGCCCCGACCGAGAAGAGGACGGGGTGGACATCTATCTGCAGGGGCGGGTCCACCGGTACCACGTGACGCTCTACCGCGTCTGCGAACTATTTCTCCCAAGGAAGGCGAAGAGACAACGAGGCGCCACCTCCTCTTCGGCGTAGAAGAGGCGAGCTTCAGGAGACAGGTGAGAGCCGGGTTTTTCTGTGGCGAACGAGAGACCGTTACAGCTTGTGCAAAACTTGCCGCCGACCAAAAGTATTTCCTTCTTCTTGACGAGAGACTGGCAAAAAGTTCTTCATGCACCGCGAATGACTCTGTTACTTGGTGGTATCGAAAAATCTCTCAAATATCGTTGTGGCACCGTCGTCGGCCAAGAAAGCTTCCGGCGTGTTCAACGGTGCCATCGACTTTGAGAACAGTTCTTCTTCCACCTGTCTGCTCAAAATAGGTGCCACGTAAAGTTTCAGAAGGTTTGTGAAAGGAACGAAACGAGACACGATCCTCTCACTCCGTATCGACCCTTTCAGTTCCTCAAGGAACTCAACGACGGTATTGAACTCTTCTTGTGTCTCAAACTTGGAGACGTCAACTATGTAGGAGTGTGCATCGCCGCAGACGACGCACTGTTCAAGACAGAGGGGCGAAAAGATGGTGTCGCAAAGTTGGAATGGCCTTCTCGAGAGGAGTTTGAGAAGCTGCTGGACGAAGTGAAAGACGCCAGACAGCGGGAAGGGTTTGAGAAGCAAGACAAGTACTTGAGGCAGCTCCCTTTCCTCGACGACCTCCTGCTTTTGGTGGGCTACAGAAGAGACGAGGTTGCAGAGCACTTCGGACAGGGAGGGTACAGTGGGATCGTGACCTTCAACTACGACACGAGTCTAACCCCGCACCTCAAGGTGGACGAGCTCCAAGAAAATACGGTGTGTGACTCGTTCACGTCGGGAGTCAGTAACCAAGGCACGCTGGTGTCAACCCCTCCCTCTGAAACAGCGACTAACCAAACGTTTGCCTACTTCAGGAACTTAGGGTCTGTCTAAAAACTCCTGCCTCGACATTCCCAGTTTGGAAGTGAGTTAAAGACGTATTTTTGTAGATAGTCCAATGTGTGAAACGAGTCCTGGGGTAATGTTCTGTGTACAAAAGGGCCA
>Ga0214917_10002511_pt1 | contig 22199 bp, 24 predicted proteins | sample LL_1208_BB_MetaG_FD_177983 | JGI IMG/M metagenome (GOLD analysis project Ga0214917, IMG submission 177983) | Freshwater microbial communities from Lake Lanier, Atlanta, Georgia, United States - LL_1208_BB | ecosystem: Environmental > Aquatic > Freshwater > Lake | place: USA: Georgia | collected...
GAATCTGAGCGGTGAGCAGCTGCCGACCGATGCCGATCTGGTTCCTCTCCCCAAGCTGATCTACCGCAGCATGCTCAAGGATCTGGTGCGGCTGGCTCAAGGTTGGGTGTTCGAGCATCAACCCCTGCCGCCGGCATTCCTGCATCTGCTGGAGCGGCGGGCGATTCCGGAGCTGGTGGCGTTGAACCAGCGCATCCGCCAGGATCCGGGCACCGAAGCCGCGGAGCTCACGGCCTTCCTGCTGCAAGCCGATGGCGTAGGCCTGTCGCTGCAGGGGCCACCGGGCACGGGCAAGACCACCGTCACCGGCGAGCTGATCGCGGCATTGGTGGCCGCCGGCCAGCGGGTGGCGGTGAGCTCGAACAGCAATGCGGCGATCAATCATGTGCTCAAGAAGGCCCAGGGCTGCCTCGATGCACGGGGATGTGACGCCCTGGTGGTGAAGGCCTCCAGCACCTCCAGCCATGTCTCCGATGGCAAAGCCCTGGTCGGCTCCCGGGCCCAGGCCCTCAAGGAAGCTGATCTTCCCGCAAACCCCGCCGTACTCGGCGGCACGGTGTTTTCCCTGGTGAAGGAGACCCACGACGGGGCGCCCTTTGATCTGCTGGTGATCGATGAGGCCGGCCAGGTGTCGCTCAGCAACCTCCTGGTCATGAGCCGGGTGGCACGCAACATCCTGCTGGTGGGTGATCAACAGCAGCTCTCCCAGCCCAGCCGCGCCGATCATCCCGGTGAGAGCGGCCTGAGTTGCCTCGATTACGTGATGCAGGATCACGCCGTGGTGCCCGCCGATCGTGGCGTGTTCCTGGCCACCAGCTGGCGCATGCCGCCAGGGCTCACCGAGGTGGTTTCAGATCTGTTCTACGAAGGCCAGCTGCAGACAGCCGCAGGCAACACCGCCAATCAAGTGCACTGGAACGGCCAGCCCCAGGGGTTGGTGTTCGAGCCGGTGGAGCACAGCGGCAACGCCACGGCCAGCGAGGAGGAGGTGGAGCACATCGCCGATCTGGTGGAGCGGCTCCACGGCAGGGCCTACCAGCTGGCCAACGGGGAGCAGGGAACACTCAGCGGCGAGCAGATCCTGATTACCGCGCCCTACAACATGCAGGTGAACCGGCTGCAGCGGCGCCTGGGCAACAAGGCCCGCGTCGGCACCGTCGACAAGTTCCAGGGCCAGGAAGCCCCCGTGGCGATCCATTCGCTCACCGCCAGCGACGCTGACAGCGCTCCCCGCGGCCTGGAGTTCCTGCTGGCCCCGAACAGGATCAACGTGGCAATCAGCAGGGCCCAATGCCTGTCGATCGTGGTGGGCTCGCCACAGCTCGCGACCGGCATCAACAACGGCATCAGCACGGTGGAGCAGCTCAATCGCCTATGTCGCGTGATGCAGGCGACTACGCCATGAGCCGTCGTTCGCATGACGAACGCTTCCCATTCCAGGGATCGGTGGGACAGTGATCTCCAGCAGACCACGCGACCCCGATGCGTTTGATTCACACCGCCGATTGGCAGATCGGCAAGCCCTATGGCACGGTTGCCGACGAGCAGAAGCGCTTCCGGCTGCAGCAGGAGCGCATCACAGCTGTTGGCCGCATCCGCGACGTGGTGCGGCTGCAGAACGCCCAGCTGGTGCTGGTGGCCGGGGATCTGTTCGATTCACCCACGCCCGACACCACCGCGGTGTTGGAGGTGCTGGAGCTGATCGGCGAAATGGAGGTGCCGGTGCTCGTGATTCCCGGCAACCACGACCACGGAGCACCGGGCACCGTTTGGCACCGCGACGACTTTCAACGCCACCAGCGCACCAAGGCGCCCAACCTGCAGTTGCTGCTGGAGCGCCAGCCGCTAGTGCTCGAATCAGCGGTGGTGCTGCCCTGCCCGCTGCTACGCAACCAGGACAACACCGATCCAACCGCGTGGTTGCGCGGACTCGACTGGAGCTCCCTGCCCGCCGATCGCCCGCGCATCGTGCTCGCCCACGGCGGTGTGCATGGCTTTGGCGGGCGCAACTATGAGGGCGATGAGGAGGCTCAGGCTGGCGCCAACAACCTGATCGACCTGGAAGCACTGCCGGAGGGACAGATCGACTACATCGCCCTGGGGGATTGGCACAACCTCAAGCAGGTGTCTGCCAGGGCCTGGTATCCCGGCACGCCTGAACCGGATCGCTTTGATCAGGGCGATGGCAACCAGCGCGGCCAAGTGTTGCTGGTGGACCTGCAGCGGGGCGCACCAGCCGCTGTGACACCGCAGACCACGGGCCGCATCCGCTGGCACAACCTCACGATGCGCTTCAGCGGCGATGGCGATCTCGATCGCTTCGAGCGCCAGCTGGAGGACTGCATCGCCGGCCGGGTTGCCCGGGATCTGCTTCGCCTGGAGGTGAGCGGCAGCCTCAGCCTCGCGGGCCATCGCCGCTACCAGCAGCGGCTCAACGACCTGCAGAACCAGTTGCTGCGCCTGAGGATCAAAGGTGAGTGCCAACAGGCCCCCGAAGCCGCCGAGCTCGAACAGCTCACCGCCCGCAGCGAAGACCCCTTGATCGCCCAGGTGGCCCAACAACTGCAGCAGCGCCTCAACCGCGAGAGCGATCCCGACTCCGATGAAGCGAGCCGGATCCGCACCGCCCTCTGTGAACTCTTTCGCTTCGCCACCAGCCGCTGAATCGCCATGCGTCTCCTCAATTGCCAACTCCAAAACGTGCGTCTCCATGGCGACCTGGAGCTCAACTTCTCGCCCCGACTCACCCTGATCGGTGGGCCCAATGAATCCGGCAAAAGCACCCTGGTGGAAGCGCTGCACCGAGCGCTGTTCCTGAAGGCATCTGCCACGGGTGCGCCCGTTGAAGCCCTGCAGTCGCGCTTGCACATGGGCCAGCCCACGGTGCAGATCGGCTTTGAAGCCAAGGGCGATACGTGGACCCTGCGCAAACGCTTCAGTGGCAGCACCGGCCAAGTCAGCCTGCAGGCAGAAAGCAGTGGCAAGCCGCTCACGGGACCATCTGCAGAAGATGTCCTGGCTGAACTGCTGGGTGTTGGAGAGATTGTCGGCAGTAAACAGGCAGGAACGGTGCTCCCCAGCCGCTGGGCCCACCTCTGGGTGCGGCAGGGGCTCTCGGGAGGCGACCTCCTGGCAACAGGCAAAGGCAACTACGATTTTGATCAGCTGCGCCTGCAGCTGGAGCGCAGTGGCGGCGCTGCGGTCCAACAGTCAGCCCTTGACCAGATCGTGGAGCAGCGCATCAAGGAGGCGCTGGAGGAAAACCTCAACACGCGTGGCACCCGAAAGCACTCGCCGCTGTACCAGCGCGAAGAGGCGCTCAGGGCCGCCAGCGAGCGCATGGATCTGGCGCTGTCTCGCCTCGGCGACTACGAAGACGCCAGTGAACAGCTGAGCGATCTCTGTGAGGAGTTGGAGCGCCTCCAATCCCAGGAGCTGCCGGCCTTGTTGGAGCGCCAGAAAGGCCTGTTGGAGGGGGTGGAAGCAGCCGGTCGCCTCGATGCCGCGATCGAACTGGCTCACAAGGCCGTTGAGCCGATCCGGCTGCGCCATGAGGCCGCACGAGAAGCGCTCCAGCAGCTGGATGATCTGCAAGCGCAGATTGACCAGAAGCAGGCCTCGCTGACATCGCTGGAAGCCAATGCCGCAGGGGCCAAGGCGCGGGAAGCGGCGTTGGAGGCGGCTCAACAGCAACGGAGCCAGAGCCTTGAGACCCTGAACCAGCAACGCAAAAGCCTGGAGCAGCGCCAGCAGCTGCTGCAGCGCTTGGTGGAGCGCACCAGCACAGCCGAGTCGCTGACGCGGCTCACCACGGAGCTGGACAAGTTGCAGCAGGACACCACCAAGCGGCAGTCCCTGGATCAGCAGCTGGCTGGATTACCCAGCATCAACAAGCAAGGGCTGCAGGAGCTGCGCAAGCTGGAACAACAGCTGCGCGACGCCCAGACCCGACAAGAGGCCATGGCCGCCGGGGTGAAGCTCCTCAAGGCCGACCAGCCCGTTCGCCTCGATGGCCAACCCTTGCAGGTGGGCGATGCGCAACGGCTCAGCTCGGTGTTCCAGCTGCAGGTGGGTGATGGCGTGGTTCTGGAGATCGCCCCTGGTGGTGGCCAGGCGCTTGAGGATCTGCAGCACACAGTGCAGAGTGCCAAGGAGCAGCTGGCGACGCGGCTCAGCGCCCTCCAGCTCGCCAACGTGACGGCGGCTGATGAACTCCTGGAGCAGCGCACCGCGCTGGAACAGCAGCTGGCAGGGTTGAGTGCCGCACCAGCCGATCTCGGCGAGCTGGCGCGACAGAACGATGCCCTGCGGCAGCGACTCGCTGAACTCGATGCCGAGCTGCAGGAGCTGCAGGCGGTGCGCCTGGCGATGGAGCAGGAGCAGCCCCTGCCCCAGGCCCTCAGTGCGCTGCAGGCCCTGCTGCAGCAGATCAACGCCACCAGCAAACACACCAGCGCAGCCGTGGGCGCTGCAGACACCGAGCTGGAGGCCGCCCGTTTAGCCCTCCAGGGGTTCAAGAACCAGCGGATCAGCGAAGCAAGCGAGATCAAGGTGGTGCACGCTGAACTGACCGACCGCCAGCAGCGGCTCGAGCAGCTCATCAGCCAGCAGGGAAACCGCGAGGCCGTGGCCGCCAAGCTGGCTTCTGAGGCGCAGGCACGCCAGCAGGCTGAGGCGCACCTGAGCCAATTGCAGGCCGATCGCGCCGCCCTTGGCAGCCAGGACGCCGCAGCGGAGCAACAGCGACTGCAGGACACGATCAATGCCCTCCAGCACAGGCAGGAGCAACTGCTTGATCAGCGCGGTGCTGCCAAACAACGCTGCGACACGATCAGCAGCGACGACCCCTTCGCGGCGGTTGAGCAAGCGCGCCTCCAGTTGGAAACCGCCGAGGCCGATCACCGTCAGCTCGTGCGGCTCACCAAGGCCCACGAGCTGTTGCGGGATGAGTTCCAGAAAGCCCAGGCAGACCTCTCGAGCCGCTACAGCGAGCCTCTGGCACGCGCCATCGGCGACTACCTCAAGCCGCTGGTGCCCGATGGCCAAGCCGCTCGTCTCGGCTATGACCCGAGCAAGGGCTTCCAAGGCCTGCAGCTCCGGCGCGGCCAGGAGTTCTACGACTTTGAAGCCCTCAGCGGCGGCATGCGCGAGCAGTTGGCGGCAGCCCTGCGGCTGTCGATGGCGGATGTGCTCAAGGAGGCCCACGACGGCTGCTTGCCGCTGGTGTTCGATGACGCCTTCACCAACTCGGACCCTGATCGGGTCGACCTGGTGAAACGGATGCTCGGCACCGCCGTGGAGCGGGGTCTGCAGGTGATCCTGCTCACCTGCGCCCCCAACGCCTATGGCTCCTTTGCGGATCAAGTGGTGGAGCTGGCCGGCGTCTGAGGAAGCAAGCTCTGCTGGCCTGCTTCTTTAGCCTGGGAGGGACCGTTGCGCTGGGGCCATGGCGCCCAAGGATAACCTGTTCAGCCGGCTGCAGCACCTGGACCAGGCCGCCAGTGCTGAGCGCCAGGCGGCACGCCGCAAACGCCAGCAGCAGAGCAGCGGCGAGATCCTCCAGACCTTCCTGGCCTACAAGCTCGACCATGCTGCCGAGAAGATGGCGCTCGGCATCGCCATCGGCGATCCGCTGACGCTGCTGCATGAGCCCAGCAACACATACGACTCCAACGCCGTACAGGTGTTATGGAGGGAGCAAGCGATCGGATATCTACCTACAAACATGGCGGCCTTAATCGCCGTTGAAGTCCCTGAAGCAGCCACTGGCCTGGAAGCGGTGGTGACCGGACTCACCACCACCTCTCGCCGCGATGCCTTCCGGCTACAGATTTCCATCCCCATTCCCAAGGCCAGCCGCCGCCTGCGGGAGCTCGGAGTCACGAGCACCTTTGCCTGGGATTTCGATCGCACCACCGGCCCCGACAAGCTTCGGCTGGTGATCAGTTGCACCGAAACCGCCTTCCGCGAACTGCAGGAGCTGCTGGCCGCCAGCTACGACGTGAGCAAGTGCGGCTACAGCTATTACCCCGCCCAGGACGGCCGCCACTACCCCTGGTATCTCAGCCTCACCGACAGCAGCGGCAAGGCTCCAGAAGACCCGGAGCAGGTGGAGAAGCTGATCCGCTCGCTCTTTGGAGTACCCAGTGAATCCACCCGCGGTCGCGAACGGCAAGAACGCCTCAAGCAGCTCGAGGACAAGCAAGAGGAGATCAATAAGCGGCTGGAAACCAGTCGTGCCGAGGAGCGCCGCCTCAGGCGCGAGTTTGATTTCAATAAGACAGCCTGGGAACAGCGCGCCGAGAAAGCCCAGGCACAAGGCGATCAAGCCATCGAACTGGCGCAATCTGTTGAGGGTGAACTGAGTCAGAAGCTCGACCTCAAAGAACAGGAGCTGCAACTGGCTCTCGCTGAAAACAAGGCCCTGGAGGATCAGCTCGAACAGAGCACCAATGAGCTCGAGACGCTCAGGCTGGAGCTTGACTATTTCGAACAAATCACCCCTGCAGGAGCAGCTGGTGAGTTGAGCCAATCCACTTGGGGTGGCTCGGGCGGGGTGGCTGCTGAACAGGAGCTGCGCAGCCGTCTCTTGAGCGGCCTGCGCTCCGTCGCCGGAACCGCACGCCTCAAACCGCGGCAATGCCTTGAACTGGTGAGCGAGGAGCTCTGCCCCGGCCACCTTCTTGTCCTCGAGAGTGCCTGGAGCTCAGCCGATCAAGCCAGAGGGTTTGAACATGGCGACCAGCTGTTCGAGCTGCTCTGGCACCTCGCCACCGCCTACCGCGCCCAAAAGCTGACTGGCGTACCCGACCGCATCGCTGGGCAAATCTTCGGAGGCAGCAGCTACGCTCCCAGGGAATCCAACACGATCGAGAACAACAGCCAAGCCCGCCGCGCCCGCACCTTCTCCTATGACGGCAAGACCGTCGAGATGTGGCAACACCTCAAGATTGGCGCCAAGGATTCAGAAAACCGAACGCTTCGCATCCATTTCTGCTGGGACGACGAGCTCAAGCAGGTGGTGATCGGCCATTGCGGCAAGCATCTGTTCAATCCCAACCACTGAAGCTTGATGGCCTCACGCTCTACTGCTGCCATCCCGGCTTCTGCTGAATCGCCGTACTGCAGGCCAAAGGTAGTGACGTGGTCATCGGGGCAGCGACGTGGTGTCCAAGCCTGCACAGCTCGGCGTGGGGAGGCAGTGGGAATCACCTGCCACGCTCCTGTTGGCGATGGTTCATCCGCTCGGCAGCGCTGGGCTGGGCTCCGCTCAATGGCGGTGGTGGATCGAGGCTGATGGTCACACCCGAGGAGCTGGCTGCCTTTGATCTGCTCATCTGGCTGCGCACCGGGCTGGCGGCCAGCCAACCTCTCCATTGCAACCAGAGCACCATCTCCCGCCAGGCCAGGAGGGTCGCGGAAACCTTCGCCATCAAAACCCGGCGTGTTGAACAGGAGTGGATCACCAGTGGGAACACGGCCCTGCTGCAGCTGGAACGTGAGGTGCATCAGCTCAGGCGCCTGATCCTGGGGCAGGGATTGCGGCTGGAGGCCGAAACCTGGCCTGGCCGATCGCTCGCCCTGCCGATCCCGGATGGCTGGCAAGCAGGCACCTTCGACCGGATCGGTCTTCAGCGCCCCCTGCAACTGCTGAACGACCGCATTGTTGATGCCTGGCTCACACTCAACAGAGCCGACCTGCCGCTGGATGCCGATTCAGGCTTCACCAGCTTTGTGATCTGCTCCATGCCGTGGCAACTCATGGCCGATCACAATCACCCCCTGGCCAAGGAGAACGAACTGACCCTGAACGACCTGGAGCAGTTCCCGGCCCTGGCGATCACCGACGGCAAGCTTCCAGTGCTGGAGCGGGCGCTGAAGAATGCAGGCCTACGCAATGAGCCCGTGGATCCGTGCCATCAATACAGCGAAAAGGATTGGTGTGGACGCACCAAGGACCAGCTCAGCTTGTGCTACGGGGTTGAACTGGTTAGGTTGTTGGATGGCGAGCTGGTCGCCCTCGATTTCCAGCTCAATGCCATCGCTGAAGTCTACCTGGTGATCCGCAAAGACATCACCGAACACGCCCCGATTCTCCAACTGGTCGACACCCTGCGCCGGCGCGCCAAAGCCCTCCAACCAAGCCTGCACACCCTGGAGATGATCTGAGATGAGCTTGCACGAGGATGATCAGGTTCGCCTAGCCAACTTGCCGTTTCGCTCCGCACAGACGAAGCTTGTTAGCAAGCTCGACGAATACGCAGATCACTTCAACAAGATCGACAGATCATTCGACATCCAATCCATCAGCAGAAGCTCAGGATTCCTGGCTCGCTCCAGCGCTGTCACGGTTGGCTCAACCAACCTGTTCAGCGCTGTGCACACCAGCCTCCGCTACGTTTCCACTCGCGACGAGCCATTCGCGACATTTCTCCTGCCTTTCCTGGGCACAGCCACCTTCACGCTCAACCGCAGGCGCTACCGATTCAGCGCTGGGGAAACAGCAGTGTTCATGCCCGGGCAGGCGCGGCAGTGCGAAACCCAACTGGCGGGCGGCACCATGATCAAGCTCTCCCGCGAGCGACTGGCAGCAAAGGCGGCTGAATTGGCCGGCGACCACTCCGACAGACTGCGGTTTCTCAGCAGCTTCGAGCGGCCGTGGGAATTCAGCACCGCGGTACCGATTCAGAAACATCTGTTGTCGGTGATCCGCAAAACCGTTGACTTGATTGATCTGGTGCCAGACAACAACGCAACCCTCTCCAACAGGCTGGGCATCGACGATCTCCTCTACCGCTGCATCGTGCTGCTGACCCATCCCGAACTTCTGACACCCTGAACGCAGGCGCTTCAGTGCAGGCGCTGCCACTGCTCGCGGCCAGCCGCCAGCAGAAAGATCAACAGGCCGGCACCAATCAAGGCGGCCGCCAACTGCAGGGCAAGCGACACGGTGACAACCGGCACAACGGCCATGGAGAGCGGCACCATGGAGACCTCCAGACCACGCGGGGCTCGGGCGTGGGGGAGAGGGTCTCCCCCCTCCCCCAGATCCCCGTTGGCTATCCCAGAGAAGAGACAGACAGCGCGGGGATATGGCCTGTCTATCGCGATGGTGGCGGCCGGCGGCGGCGCACGAACATTCGCTGCGCAACTGCACCCTTGACGCCGACGGACGGCGCTGCCCTGCCATCTGGCATCAACGTGGAAGCTGCATCGCCCCAGCGCCTGGATGGCCAGCAGCAATGGCTCCTTTCATCTCGAATCCCCGGCCTTCTGCGATGGTGCGCCGATCCCGCCCATCCACACCGCCGAAGGACTGAACCTCTCCCCACCGCTGCGCTGGGGCGGCGCCCCTGAGCACACGCGAAGCTTCGCCCTGGTGCTCGACGACCCCGATGCGCCGTCCGGCACCTGGATCCACTGGGTGCTGTTCAACATCCCGGCGGAGATCCATGGCCTGCCAGCCGGGCTGCAACGGGCACCGCTGCTGCCCAACGGCGCCCGCCATGGCAGCTGCTGGGGCGTGCGGGAGTTCCATCGGATCGGCTACCAGGGTCCAGAGCCGCCCAGGGGCCAGACCCATCGCTACAGCTTCCGGCTGTTTGCGCTGGATCATCCACTGGATCTGGAGCCAGGCAGCTCGGTGTTCAGCCTGCAGGAGGCCCTCGCTGGCCATGTGCTGGCCAGAGCGGAGCTCACCGGCCTGTATTCCAGCAACAGCTGAGCACTGCTCCAGCAGCATCAGCGCAGATCCGCAGCCCGCTTCACCACAACCGACCAATTGGTGATGGGATGCCCCCAGCCACACCAGCGCCACCGGGATGGACACCCTGCCCACCACCACCAGCTGCTACGCCGAGCGCATCGCCATCCTTCAGCAGCAGCTCAAGCGCATGCTGAACCAGTCACGCCAGCAGAGCTGCACACCGGAATTTCTCGCTCTGCTGGAGCGGCAGATCCAGCCGCTCTACGCCGCCATCTGGGCCATGCACGCCGAAGTGGAACAGGATTGCGACGATCGGTAGCCAAAGCCTGCGGCTGTTGCTAGATCTGAATCACCGCCGAGGTCAGGTGGCGGCCACCAGCACCTGACTGCACCAGGCCGGCGGCAATGGGCAGCTCACAGGTTGCACCATTCCTCACACCCACCAACCCGGCCTCGGCCGGGTTTTTTGTTGCTTGCTCAGGGATCAGCCTTGCGCACGATGTCGAATTCATAGGCGCCGCGCTGCTTCAGATAGGCATCGATGGCTTCAACCACAACGCGGCCCAACGATTTGCCCTCCATCAGGCTCACCATCTTCAACGCCCGATGCATTTCATCTCTGACCTGCACGGTCAATCGCCTCATACCAACACTGTTTGCGCGAATCACACAAGCAAGCCTATAGCGAAAATCCACATTGGCCGCGGCACTGCATGCGCAGCAGAGCAGCACATTGGCGCCGCTGTCGATCTGCGGCAGATCCGAAGCAGCATGCACACAAGACCAAGATTTCATCAAATTGAGACAACGAACCGCCGCCAGCCCTGGCCAAGCCACCCCTCCCCTGTGCAGCCAGGCCGCAGCTGCAGTGAGATGCTGGGGTCGAACAGGTTCGGCCAGCCCCTGGATGACGCTCAGCCCTGACGCCCTGCTGCAAGCCCTGAACTGGCGCTACGCCACCAAGGTGTTCGACCCGGCCCGGACGATCCCCCCCTCCACCTGGGAGGCGCTGGAGCAGAGCCTGGTGCTCACCGCCTCCTCCTATGGCCTGCAGCCCTGGAAGTTCATGGTGATCACCGATGCCGCCCTGCGGGCTGAGCTGAGGCCCCACTCCTGGAACCAGGCGCAGATCACCGACAGCTCCCACCTGGTGGTGTTCCTGAAACAACGCCAGATCACCGCCGCCGATGCCGACCGGTTGATCGAGGCCACCGCCACCACCCGCGGCCTGGACAGCAGCGCCCTGGACGGCTACCGCCAGATGATTCAGGTGGACCTGATCGATGGCCCCCGCAGCCAGATCATCGGCCAGTGGGCCGCCAACCAGGTGTACATCGCCCTGGGCAACCTGCTCACCAGCGCCGCCCTGCTGGGGGTCGACACCTGCGCCATCGAGGGCTTCAGCCCGCCGGACTACGACCGCATCCTGGGGCTGGAGGCCAGCCCCTATCAGAGCTGTGTGGTGTGCGCCTGCGGCTACCGCAGCGACTCCGACAAATATGCCAGCCTGGCCAAGATGCGGTATGCAGCCAGCGAACTGCTTGAACACCGCTGAACCGATCCCCAGGGCAGCCCCAACCCGGCGCCACAACCAGTCCCGGCGTTTCACGCTGCTGAGCGCTGCGCTTCGTTCCAGCCTCTGGGGCCTGCTGGGGGCAGGTGCCTGTGCGCTGCTGGCCACTGGCTGCAGCAGCCGCGACGGTGACCTGCAGGGACGCATCGAACTGGTGGTGGGCGTGTCCGGCGTCGACCAACTGAGCTACGACCTGATCAAGGAGCGCACCAACCAGATCAACCAGCTGGTGAGCGATTTTGAGCAGCTGCACCCCGGCGTGAAGGTGAACGTGGGCGTGTGGCGCGAGCAGGACTTCGAGCGCGAGGTGCGCCAGCGCAACGCCACCGGCCTGGGCCCGGACCTGATGTTTCTGAGTAGCCCGATGGCGCGCCTGTTGGTGCGAAATGGCCTGGTGAGGGCCGTGCGGTTCCCCGCGGAGGTGAGCAAACAGCTCGATGGTTCAAGCATCCACAACATGAGCCTGGCCGGTGGCTGGATGGCCGGACTGCCCGTGCTGCAGGAACCCCAGGTGGCCTGCTTCGACCGCGAACGGATGACCGATCCGCCCGACAGCATTCAGGGCCTGCTGGAGAGCAGCGAGACCGGCAGAGAAATCGGCATGGCCCTCGATCCGGTGGATTTGTACTGGACCGCCGGCCCCCTGGGGGCCAACCAGGCCTTTGCGGAACTGCTGAGGGGCCAGCCCGTCACGGACGACCAGCGCCAGCAGATCCGTTTCTGGCTGACCTGGCTGCAGAACTCCAACAAACTGCTGCGGGTGAACTTCTTCGCCAATGAGGAACAGTTGGTGCAGGGACTGATGGAGCGGCGTCTCGACTGGATTCCCTGCCACAGCAGCAACATGCAGCGGCTGCGCAAGCGCATGGGCAGGCGACTGGGGGTCTCGGTGCTGCCTGGTGACTTTGCAGGTGAGGCCACCCCCACCACACGGCTGCGGGTGTGGGCGTTCGGGGTGAACTCCAGCGCCAACCAGCGACAGATCAGCGAGAGCTTTGCGGCCTTCACCGTGAACCCGCTGATCCAGCGCAACCTCACGCTGCACACCCTGCAGATGCTGCCGGTGAACCGCTTCGTACCACCACCGGTGGGGAGCTCCAGTGTGCTGCAGGCCCTGGTGAACGCGGAGCAGCAAGGCCGTGCCACCGAGAGCCTGTCGCTCTCGGTCCCTGCGGGAGACCCGCGCCGCAAAAACCTGGAACGGTTGTTGATGCGGCTGGTGTTTGGTGACCTCACGCCGGATGAGGCCACCGCTCAAGTGATCGCGATCGTTCGGGAGCGGCCCACGCCATGACTGCGTTGTGGGAACTCATTCTGGGCTGGACCAGCTTCCTGGAACGCCCCAACGTGGTGCTGCAACTGCTGGTGGTGGCGCTGCCGGCCCTGGCGATCTGGCTTCTGCACCGGCGCCGCCCGTTGCGCTGGCCGCCACTGCTGGCGGCGATCCTGATCGGCCTGGGGGTGGCGCTGCTGGCGCTGGCCCAGCAGCCGATCGGCCTGAGCGTGGTGCTCACGGGCCTCGGCCTGGGCTGGTGGGGCCTTGGCTTGCTGCTCCATGGGCTGCGGCGGGTGATCGCTCCGGAACCGCTGCAACTGCTGGAAACCCGGCTACTGCGGCCGGCCTATGGCCTGTTCAGCGCCCTGGTGCTGATTGGCCTGGTGGACAACCTCCACGACCTGGCGGTGATCCCCATGGCGGAGTGGTTCGGCACCTCCGTGAGCCTGGGGAATCTGGTGGTGGCCTGCGTCGCCCTCTACGTGCTGGTGATCGGTTCCGGTCCGCCGGCGGAAGGGTTGGCCTGGCTGGTGCAGGAAGCCGTTGGCATCGGCGATGGCAGCCGCCGCGCCATGGCGCTGATGATTCGCTACGTGGTGGTGGGGATGGGCATCCTCTGGGCGCTCGACCATGTGGGCTTCAACCCCACCGCCATCGTGGCCATTGCCGGCGGCCTCTCGGTGGGGCTGGGCTTTGGCATCAAGGAGGTGTTCTCCAACTTCATCAGTGGCCTGTGGCTGTTGTTCGAGGGATCGGTGCGGCCCGGCGAGGTGTTGTTCATTGATGGCGACCCCTGTGAGGTGCGCAGCCTGGGGCTGCGGGCGGCGGTGCTCTGGCGCGACCGCGACAACGCCGAGCTGGTGATCCCCAACCAGACCTTCTTCACCATGACCACCACCACCTACACCGGCAGCGACCGCATGCGCCGCAGCCAGGTGCTGGTGGGGGCGGCCTATCGCCACAACCCCGAGACCGTGATCAAGCTGCTGGAGCAAACGGCGCTGGCCACTGCGCGGGTGCTGCATGAGCCCGCCCCCAAGGGGCTGGTGCTCCGCTACGACGACTCCTCCATTCAGTACGCCCTGCGCTTCTGGATCGAAAACCCGATGGACAACGTGGGCATCTGCAGCGATGTGAACCAGGCGATCTGGAAGACCTTCGCCGACCACGACATCGAGATCCCCTACCCCCAGCGGGTGCTGCACCAGGCCTGAACCACTTCAGCAACAGCTGGCGGCAGCGTCGTCGAAGGGCAGACGGCTGCCGCAACCCTCGAACAGGCCGTAGTGGCGGCTGAAATCACCGATGAAGCTGAAATGCTGCGCCAGGCGGCTCTCGTGCAGCATGCGGAAGGTGTTGCCACACACCGGAAACACCTTGCCGGCCTCGATGGCGTGGTGCTTGTCGAAGGGCAGCAGGGTGGGACAGCCAGGAATCGTGCCGCGGTAGATCACGGCCTGGCCATGGTCTTCGCAGGCGTCCTCCAGCTCGGCGAGGTTGAACAGGCGATAGGTGGCGGAGAAGAAGCGGGCTTCCCCCACCAGCGGCGCCAGCTCCGGCTCGGTGATCACCAGGGGACGATCACTCACCAGGCGTGGATCGGCAAAGCCGGCGGCCCGCGCCAGGCGCAGGAAATCGTTCCAGTAGAGGGCCCCGCCGAGGCACTCGCCGTAGAGCACCGGATGGCGGCGCACCCCATCCGGCAGGCGCCGATCGACGTACACATCGGAGAAGTAGAACTCGCCACCCGGCTTGAGCAGCCGCTGCACACCCCGCAGCACCGCTGGCTTGTCGGTGCTGAGGTTCAGCACACAGTTGCTCACGATCACATCGAAGCTGGCGGGCTCCAGGGGCAAGTGCTCCAGCCGCTCGATCGTGCCCTCCAGAAAAGACACATTGGCAAAGCCGAACCGTTCGGCATGGTGATCCTGATGCCGGCGGGCCACCGCCAGCTGCTCGGGGGTCATGTCGATCCCCACCACCGCACCGCCGGCGCCCACCAGCTGGGAGAGCAGATACACATCGCGGCCGCTGCCGCAGCCCAGATCCAGCACCCGGCAGCCCTCCAGCAAGGGCGGACACACCAGGCCACAGCCGTAGTAGCGGCTGCTCACCTCCGGATGCACCTGGGCCAGCAGGGGCTTCAGCCAGCTGGGCACGGCATCGACATCACAGCAGGCGCTGGTCTTGAGATCAGCTGTGCCCGTGAGCTCCTGGCCGTAATAGGCCTGCACCAGCTCCTGCATGGCCGAACAGAACACATCCGCAATCACCATAGAGTGAGTGCCCACTTACTTGCCCGCTTGCCCCGCGCCACCGCCATTCCCGCCGCCGAGCGGCGCGCCCGGGCGGTGCGCGCTCTGGTGGAACTGGCCGAGCACACCGCTCCCGATCAGATCAGCACCGCGGCCGTGGCCGAAGCCATGGGTGTCAGCCACGCGGCCCTGTTTCGCCACTTCCCCAACCGCGAAGCTCTCTGGGCTGAGGCGGTGCACTGGGCCACCGGAGAACTGCGGGAGCGTCTCAACCAGGCCTGCGCAGCCGATGCCGATCCCCTCGAGGCCATCGAGGCCCTGCTGCGCTGCCATGCGGGTTTTCACCAGCACCATCCAGGTCTGATGCGGATGCTGTTCGCCGAGTTGCAGCGCCCCCAGAGCAGTCCGGCCCGCGAACAGGGCAAGCGCCTGCTGGATGAGTTCCTCGAGCGATTGGCAGTGCAGATCGAAGCCGCCCAGCGCCGCGGGCAACTGGATCCGGCTCGCCCCACCCAGGAGCTGGCGGGGCTGTTGCTGGCCGCCAACCAGGGGCTGCTGCTGCAGGCCCTGGTGCACGGCCGCCATGATCAGCTGCAGGACCGCAGCGGTGCCAGTGTGCGGCTGATCCTCAATGGGGCGCGCCGCTGAACTCCGGCTCCCCGGGCTTCCCCAGCAACAACACCAGGGGGATGGCCAGCAGAAACACCAGGCCCACCACGCGGAACACATCGCCGTAGGCCAGCAAGGCCGCCTGACGATCCACCTGCAGGCTGAGGATCTGCAGGGCCACCTCGCCTCCCTCTCCGCGACCCAGGCCCGAGAGCAGCTGCAGCCGCTCCTGCAGCAGGGGATTGGTGGTGGCCAGGTGCTCCACCAACTGGGCCCGGTGCACCGCCCGCTGGTGATCCAGCACCACGGTGAGCACCGCGATACCGAAGGTTCCACCCAACTGGCGGGTGAGGTTGTAGAAGCCACTGCCGGCGCCCACATCCTCCCGGGGCAGGGGCCCGAGCGTGGCCAGACTCAGGGGCAGGAACATCATCACGGTGGTGACACCGCGAAAGATCAACGGCCAGTACAGAGAATCTTCACCGGTGTCGGGGCCGATGCCGGAGAGCACCGCCATGGTGCCCACCATCAGCACGGCGCCCACAACAATCATCAGCCTCGGATCGAAGCGCTTGCTGTTCTTGCCCAGCACCGCCATGGTGAGGGCCGAGGCCAGGGCACCCGGCAGCATCAGCAGGCCCGTCTGGGTTGCCGTGTACTGCAACACCGTCTGGGCAAAGATCGGCACCACGAAGATCGTGCCGTAGAGGCCCATGCCCAGCACCAGCGAGAACACACTGCCGGCGGCCAGGGAGCGATGGCGCAGCACCCGCAGGTCGACGGCGGGATCCCGCCGCCGCAATTCCCACCACACAAAGGCCGGCAGCGCGATTGCAGCCAGCAGAGCCAACTGGCGCAAGCCCTGATTCTCAAACCAGTCGTATTGGTGGCCCTGCTCCAACACCAACTGCAGGCTGCCCAACCCCACCGCCAGCAGCAGAATGCCGATCCAGTCGATCCGTCGAGGGCTGCGGCTCAGGGCCTCTCCGTGGTCGCCCCGCCAGGTGCTGGCCGTGTCTGGCGGCAGGCAGGCCAGAGCCATCAACACCGTGAGGATGCCGAAGGGGAGATTCACAAAGAAAATCCAGCGCCAGCCCAGGCCATCGGTGAGGTAGCCACCCAGGGTGGGGCCCAGGGCCGGACCGGCCAGCACCACGATGCCGAACACCCCCTGGGCCAGGCCCTGAAGACTTTTGGGCACCGCTTGAAACATGATCGCCTGGGCCTTGGGCAGCAGCCCGCCGCCCAGCAACCCCTGCAGGATTCGCGCCAGCACCAGCACCGCCAGGTTGGGGGCCAGGCCGCACAGCACCGAGGAGGCCGTGAAACCCACCAGGCAGGCCAGGAAGTAGGTGCGCTGGCCGAACAGCTCGCTCAGCCATTCACTGAGCGGGATCATGATCACGCTGGCCATGGCGTAGCCGGTGACCACCCAGCCCACCTCGGCCAGGGTGGCGCCGAGGCTGGCCTGGATCTGGGTGAGCGCCACGTTGGTGATGCTCACATCGATCACCTCCAGCATCGCGGCGATCGCGGCGGTGAGGATGATTGCCCACTGGCGGGGCGTGAGCCGCGCCGGAGCCGCAGCCTCGCTCATGGACGCCGCACCCGCACCGTGGCCGAGAGGCCTGGCACCAGGCGCGTCGCGAAGGTGGACGGCAGCGGATCCAGGGCAATGCGGGCGGTGACCCGTTGCACCACCTTGGTGAAATTGCCGGTGGCGTTATCCGGCGGCAGCAGGGCGAAGCGCGATCCGGAAGCCGGGGCCACACTCAGCACCCGGCCTTGGAATCGCTGGCCGGGGAAGGCATCGATCCACACCTCCGCCCTCTGACCGGGACGCAGGGCCTCCAGTTGGGTCTCCTTGAAATGGGCCTCCACCCAGGGCTGGGACGACACCAGGGTCATCAGGGGTTGCCCGGGCTGCACCTGGCGGCCCGGCTCCGCGGAGCGGGCGCCGATGCGACCCGAGCTGGGGGCCACGATGCGGCTGTAGGAGAGCTGCAGCCGGGCCTCCATCAGCTGGGCCTCCGCCTGGCGAACCCGGGCCGCTGCCGCGGCGGCTTTCTGGCGATCAACCCCCACCTGACGCTGGCTGGCCTGGGCCTGCTGGCGCGTGGCCATGCTGCGGGTGAGCTGTCCCTGGGCCTGGCCAAAGCTGGCCCGGGCTCGGTCCACCTCCTGCTGCGAAACGCCACCCTGGCGCAGCAGGAACTCCAGCCGTCGCAGGTCTGCGGCGGCGCGGTTGAGTTCGGCGCGGGCCACCTGCTGATCAGCCGTGGCCTGATTGCCAGCCGCCTGCGCTCCGCTGAGGGTGGAACCCGCCTCAGCCCGCAGGGCCTCCGCCTGACGCCGGGCCTCCAGCAGATCGGCCTCGGCCCGCTGAAGCTGGGCGCGGGCATCGCGGGCATCGAGCTGAACCAGCAGCTGACCAGGCCGCACCTGCTGGTTGTCCTGCACGGGCACCGCCGTGATCGTGCCGGGAACCCGGCTGGAGATGTCCACCAGATGGGCCTGCACCTGGGCGTTATCGGTGTCTTCCACACCCCAATGGGTGATGAGCCAGCCCGCGAGACCCGCACCGGCCGCCAGCCCCAGGGCGGAGAGCACCAGCCTGCGCCGGGGCGCAGGGGCAGGCGCAGGAGCAACCCCGGGGGCCGCCGGGGCCACAGCGGGCACCGGGGCCAGCGGGGCGGCGCGGACTTGAGAACGCATTAGAAGTGAGCACTCGCTCACATCAAGCTACTGCCGCTGCGGCGCCTCACCCAGAGCCTGGGCAGGGGCGCGCTCGCGCTGGCGAAGACCAGCCCCCTACATTTATGAACCAGAGAACACATCTCTTCATGTTTGACGCCTTCACCAAGGTTGTTGCCCAGGCCGATGCCCGCGGCGAATTCCTCAATGCCGGCCAGATCGATGCCCTCGCCTCCATGGTGGCCGAGAGCAACAAGCGTATGGATGCCGTGAACCGGATCACCTCCAACGCCTCCAAGATTGTCACCAACGCGGCTCGCGACCTGTTCGACCAGCAGCCCGCGCTGATCGCTCCCGGCGGTAACGCTTACACCCACCGTCGCATGGCTGCCTGCCTGCGCGACATGGAGATCGTGCTCCGCTACATCACCTATGCCGTGTTCACCGGCGACGCTTCCGTGCTGGAAGACCGCTGCCTGAATGGCCTGCGTGAGACCTACCTGGCCCTGGGCGTTCCTGGTGCTTCCGTGGCAGAAGGCATCCGCAAGATGAAGGACGCCGCGATTGCGATCGCCAACGACCGCAATGGCATCACCCCCGGCGACTGCTCCGCTCTGATGAGCGAGATCGGCACCTACTTCGATCGCGCCGCTGCCGCTGTGGCTTGATCCCTCGCTGAGGGTCCGCAGACAACTGTGTGCTCAGGCCTGCCGGAGCCCCGTTTGATCGGGGTCCTCCGGCAGGCCTTTCCACTGAAGAGCCATGCGGCGAGTCAGGAGCAACAGGGGATAGAGACGCCGGGCCTGCGCTCCCTCCAACAGCACCACCCCACGGGCCACGTCAAGCCCTCGCTGCCTGAGTTGGGCGCGCAGTGCCTGATCGGCGCGGCCGTCGTACACGAGCACCGTCGTACACGAGCACCAGTGTCATTGCGCCATCCTGGCCATCGCCGCATCGATGCCGTGACCCAGCTGCTGGCCCTCGTGATGGCCCTGCTGCTGCCACTCTGGACCCTGATCGCCGCCCCAGCAGCAGCCCAGGCGGCGGAGCACTACCTCTGTGGCGGTGAAGCGCTAATCGCCGAGCTGCACCAGGGCGCGGTGGATGCCGGCGGCATTCCCAACAGCAACGGGGGCACCGTGCCGGGTGCCTTTCTGGTGCTGCAGTGGCGCGGCGTGAGCCTGCAGCTGCCGCGCACCAACAACGCCGGCACCCCCAGTTACAGCGATGGCCGCTGGTGGTGGCAAGCGCTCGACCCCGATCACCCGGAGTTCGCCCAGCGGCGTGGGGAATGGGAGAGCTACAGCTGTGAGCGCACCCCATGAGCGCCGACCCAACCAGCCACGATCGGGGCTGGGCTGGCTAGTGCCGAAGGCGCACGATCAGGCGGGGGCCGCCACGGCCTTGGCCAGGGCCGCCAGGCGCCGACCATTCACCCCCAGATCGGAGTCCCCCAGCCGCGACACGGAGCGGGCCTGAAGCAACCCATGGGCGGCGTCGGCGTAGAGCTCCAGATCATCCACAAAGCCAAACAGGGCACTGCTGGCGGTGGCGTGCACGTAGCCGTCTTGCTGAGCCACGATCGTGGTGCGCGGCATGGCCGCCAGCGCTGGAGCCAGGGCCTCCAGGGCAGCCTGCGGATCGGCCACAGGCCAGTCGGCCCGGGCGCAGTGAGCTGGCGCAGAGCATGGGGAGAGCGCACCGTTGTGCACCCCCAGATCGGCAGGCACCGGACCCACCAGATGGAAGATCGCCAGGGTGATCAGCAAACAGCAGTGCTGAACAAGGGTGCTCATCGGGAAGCGGGCACAGACGCGGGAGTGGCGGGCGGCGGCGCGATCGTTTCCTCCATGCCCAGATCAATTTCGCCGATCCACAGAACCAGGCCGGCGATGCAGGCCAGAGCGGCCAGCAGCAGCACCCAGTGACGACGATCCATGCGCGCCCCCCCAGCCAACAACAGCCGTGATTCTGACCAGGAGCCGCCCCGGCTCCACGGTTTGGGAGCCCGCCAGAGCGGCGCGAGGGCGGAGCAAACTGTGTAGTACTGATACACAGACCATGCTTTGGCAGCGGCTCCACGCCGAGCGACAACGCGGCCGGGCCTACCAACCCCGCTTTGCGCACGCTGATGTGATCAAGGCCTGGCTGGGGGGGCTTGTGGCGATCACAGCCCTCGGACTGCTCAGCGCCTGGAGCCACTACCCCCTGGTGGTGGCCCCCTTCGGAGCATCCACCGTGCTGCTGTTTGGCCACCCGCGCAGCCCCTTGGCCCAGCCCCGCAACATCGTGCTGGGAAACACCATCGCCGCTGCTGTGAGCGTGCTCTGTGTGGCGTGGCTGGGAACGGCTCCCTGGGTGATGGGTCTGGCCGTGGGGCTCACCATTGCCCTGGGCCAGGTTCTGCGCTGCCTGCATCCACCGGCCGGCGCGGTGGCCCTGCTGGGGGTGCTGCTGCATGCCAAACCCAGCTTCATTTTGATGCCGGTGCTCAGCGGCTCTGTGGTGATCACGGCCATGGCCGTGCTGTTCAGCAGGCTCCATGAGCCCCGGGCCCCCTACCCCCACCACTGGCTGTGATGCCGAGGGCTGGGACACTGGGACATCTGCCGGCCTGCCCATGTCCCTCGATCAGCTCAAGGCCTTCATGGCGCGGCTGCAGAGCGATGCCGCCCTCAAACAGCAGGTGCTCGCGGCCGCAACCGCCGACGATGTGGCCCAGATCGCCATGACGCTGGGATTTGAGTTTTCCGGCGACGAGCTGCTGCGGGTCTCCGGTCAGAGGTTCGACCGCGTCACGGTGCGCAAGAACGACATTCCCGGCGAATACAACTGAACCCGCCTCAGACCAGCCGGCGATAGGCCATCGGTTGCCGGTGCTCCTGCAGCAGGCACCACACCCCGCTGGCGAGCGATTGCAGCTCCTGCAGCAGTTCAGCCGTGTCGCCGCTACGGATCCAGCGGGCCTTGAGGGCAGGCAGCTGCTCCTGCAGCGCCTCCATCGGCAGGGTCACCACCAGCAGGCTGTGGTCGCCAGCGGCGCGCTGCAGCGGTGCCTGCTCACTGCGCTGCCAGATCCGCCCCAGCAGCTCCAGCGCCTGATCGCGGCCCAGGGCGCCGGGATCAGCATCGGCGGGCAGGGGCTCCCGCAGCGACTGCCCCTGCAGCGGCATGGCGCGCTCTCCCTGCTGGCTGAGCAAGGCCAGCACGATCACGTAAGGGGCGTCGGCCATGGGGAGCAGAGCAAAGGATGCCACTCACACAGTGGTCCCCGGCCGGCACCGGCATCACCGCCACCGAGCGTGGGGACGATCGCCGGGGCCGGGGAGCTGTGGAAGCTGCAGCGATCCTGGAGCAAGGGCCGCCAGGGCCGCGGCCAGCGCCAGCACCGCCAGCAGTCCCCAGCGCCAGCGGCCGCTCCGGGCCCGGCTTGGCCGGCGCCCGCGGCGGCCGCCAGCCCCGCCGCCCTTCAGCCCCTGGAGGGGCGTGCCGCAACGGCCGCACACCATGCGCCCCGCCAGGCTGCGGTCAGCACGGACGGACCAGCTGCCGCAACGGGGACAGGCCATGGCGGAAGATCGGTGGATGGGCGCCCATGTTGGCGACTCATGCCAGCTGGGCAGATTGCCGCCACAGTGCCAGCCCACCACCGCGCCCCCGGGCAGCCAACCAGCCGCTGGGGTCGCGGGCAATCAGCGCAAAGAAGGGCTCCCGCCGGGGCGGTGGGGCCGGCAGGGGGCGCTGCAGCAGCACCCGACCCGCGAGGCTGAGCTGCAGCCGATCGAAGCTGAACTGCAGCAACGGCCGGGGCCCGAGCAACCGGGCCACGCCGCGAAAGCGCAACTCCAGGCCCCCGAGGCTCACGGCATTGCTGATCAACAGCCCGCCCTCCAGGCCCGGCTCCAGCTCCAGACGGGCCTGGAGGCTGCGCAGCAGTCCGGCACTGAAGGGCGATGGACTGGCGGACCCCTTGACCCAGATTTGCTCAAGCCGCCAGCAACCGAGCAGATCCCCGACCTGCAGGCCCGTTCCCGCTCGCCGCACCCGGGCTTCCAGCGCCAGCAACTGCTCGCCGCCGGGCCAGGC